>WNGJ01005105.1_pt1 | contig 26552 bp, 25 predicted proteins | sample 5400611 | NCBI WGS metagenome assembly WNGJ01 (sample SAMN13153375, study PRJNA577476) | soil metagenome | isolation source: 40 cm soil or saprolite under Garry oak tree replicate 1 | place: USA:California | collected 2016-06-15
CGCTGTAATAACGCTCTCATACTCACATTTCATTTTTTACGAAGATGGCAAAGATGTCTGAATGGCCACGGCAACGGCAATTGAGAAATCCTTCAGGTCGGCTATGCTCACATCGAATGCGCTGATGCCGAGCAGTTGTGCGCGACGCTTTGCATTGCCATGCAGGGTTACGGTGGGACGTCCACTGCGCAACTGTACGACTTCCATTTCGCGCCAGGCAACACCGTGTAAGCCGGTGCCGAGCGCCTTGCTGATGGCTTCCTTGGCAGCAAAACGCCCGGCAAGCCGGTTAGCTTTGCCACGACATTGGAGCACTTCCGCTTCGGTGAAGACACGTTTGAGGAAACGTTCGCCGTGGTGCTCGTAGACCTTGCGCACACGGTCTACCTCAATGATATCGATGCCGATTGCAACATTTACCCCCTGTGGAGGGCTTAGGGGCGCGGGCAGACCTGCCACTCCTGCCGGCCCAAAAAGCCAATCGGGAATGGCAGCTCCTGGTTGGCGGACCAGCGGCGTAAAGATCAAGGGCAGGTCATCATCCATTATTGTGCACTCTCCAATGTGCTCAGCAGCGGCTGCATGCTCGTACTGTCTCCGGATGGCAGGACAGAAGGGGCCGGGCCCGTGCCGCGCCCAATGCCACGATAGATGAAACCGAGGCGGGCCATCTCGGCAACTTCATAGATGTTGCGTCCATCGATGAGTACAGGATTCCGCATAGCGCCGCGAACCTGGTACATGTCGAGCGACTTAAACTCGTTCCACTCGGTCACAACCACCAGGGCGTCCGCACCCCTGGCTACTTCATAGGCGTTTTCACAAAAAATGAGCGATTCCATGCTTACGCCTTCGCGTTCCAATGCCTCGCGTCCGGTGTCTGCAGCCACAGGATCATAGACCCGCACGGTTGCCCCCTGGTTCGTCACCCAGCGGATGATGTCAATTGAGGCTGCTTCGCGCATATCGTCGGTATTTGGTTTGAAAGCCAGGCCGAGTATGCCTATTTCGCAGCCACGCAGCGAGCCAAGGATGGAGGTCAACTTGGTTACCACCAGGCGACGCTGGTCATGATTGATATCCATTACGGCGCGTAACATTTGAGGATGCAAACCGGCTTCGTCCGCCATGTGCGCCAGCGCCCGCACGTCTTTGGGAAAGCAGCTCCCGCCATAACCCAGCCCGGCATCCAGGAACGAACGCCCGATGCGCTTATCGTAACCCATGCCGGCCGCTACCTCTTTGACGTCCGCTCCCAGGCGTTCACAAATTTGCGCAATTTCATTAATGAAGGATATTTTGGTTGCCAGGAATGCGTTGGAGGCATACTTAATCATTTCGGCTGTGTACAGGTCCGTGATAACCATGGGGGCGCGCAACGGCAGATAGAGCGTGGCAACTTTGCCGGCCGCTTCCTGGTCAGTTGAACCCAGCACGATGCGGTCGGGATACTGGAAATCCAGGACGGCTGAACCCTCGCGCAAAAATTCTGGGTTAGAAACAACAGCAAAACGGACCTCTGACCGCTTCAGATTCTTGCGTATGATGCGCGTCACAACGTCACCGCTGCCCACAGGAACTGTACTCTTATTAATGATGATCGCATAGTGATCCAGTTCCTGCGCGATGCCGCGTGCCGCGCTCTCAACGTAGCGCATGTCCGCTCCGCCCTGGCTGGAGCCGGTGGGCGTGTTGACGGCGATAAATATAAAGTCGCTGTTCTCTAATCCCTCGCTATAGCTGGTGGTGAAATGCAGTCGCCCCGCGCCGACGTTGCGCTCAACCATTTCTTCCAGCCCAGGCTCATAAATGGGAAGAATACCCTGTTTGAGGCGTTCAATTTTCTCTGGGATTATATCGACACAGGTCACTTTATTACCCATATCTGCGAAACAGGTACCTGTGACCAGGCCTACATAGCCTGTACCTACAACACAAATAATTGCCACTAGATTACTCCTCGATAGTTACAAATGGATTTTCGTATTTTTCCTCTATAATGGTGGTTTGCTCACCGTGCCCGGGAAGGACCACCAGGTCATCTTCAAGCGTGTACAGCTTCTCGCGGATTGACTTTTCTATCTGCTCAAAGCTGCCCCCTTCAAGGTCGGTGCGGCCGATGCTGCGATGAAAGAGGGTATCGCCGCTGAATACGCAGTAAGGACGACTTACAAGGCAGACACCACCGGGCGTGTGGCCAGGAGTGTGCAGTACCTCGAGTGTCAGTGTGCCGAAAGAGAACGTATCTCCTTCTTTCAACAACATGTCCGGTTTTCTCTTGACGAGCGGCACTGGACGATTGAACATTTTTGCAGTGTGCTCATCAGTATACATATAAACATCGGCGGGATGAATGGCCAGTGGCACGGGATACACGGCGCTCACTTCATCAATGGCGCAGATGTGGTCGATATGTCCATGTGTGTTGATGATATATTTGGGGATGAGCTTCAACGCTTGAATTTGCTGTATAATGCGTTCCGCCTCATCACCCGGGTCGATAATCACGGCCTCGAGCGTTTGAGGACAGGCATACAGGTAACAGTTCTCTTGAAACAAGCCGACTGTCACACATGCAACAATCGGTACCTGTTCTTTGCTGGATTCAGGCATACTATGTTTGTCCCTCGCTATCGCTGACGGTAACTTGGAATACATTATAGCATAGGTTCTGAAGACTCCCCCGGCTAAAGCGCGGGGGGTTCCGAGCGTTCGTTCCACGCTTCCAATCTCCCTCGTCTGAGGAGGAAGATGGGCTCTTGTGTCGGTTCGCTCCGACTTGTGGGCAGACGCGCTCTGGCATGAGGGATACTCATGCTTCGGGGCAAGACCTGCCCCTCATTCGCACGTTGCATGGTTCGCTCGTGTGCTGCCCGCAGGCGCGCCTCCGCACCTTCCCAGGGAATGACATACTGGGCACACGAGGGGATGGGATCTGCTGGATCAAGATAGGCCGCCAGAAACGCCGCATACAGATCGCGCTGCACCGGCCCGATGCCACAAGCGCACTGATGAAGCCGCTGCGAGAGCAGTTTTTTCGTACATTGCCCACAGCCATGGCAATATTGGGACAGCTTCGTGGAACGTGTGGGGATCTCGTGCAGGGTGCCGCCCGTGCTTGCAACGGTGCGTCTCAACATCTCGATGAACATCCCTGGAGCACGCAACCCCACGCTCCTTCCGTACTGTTTCTGCCAGCCTTTGTAGGAAATCTTCTCGGTGACCATGGTGTTGCCCACTGCCACCAACTCATGGACCTTGCGCCCATGCAGGCTCTTGCGATGGGCTGCCAGCTTGCGCTCTTTGGTCGCTTTGCGTCGCCTGGTAGCCTCGTAGCCTTTGCTGGTTTTCCAGACGAGCTTTTTCTTGCCGCCCTTTTTGATGCGCCTCTTTGCATCATAGTTGTCGGGATTAGTTGCTCGCCTTTGCCGATCCATCTGGCGCTGCAACCGACAGATGGCCTGTGCATCGGGCATCAGTTCCTCACAGAATTGCTCCAGCCTCGCCTCGGCCTTACGTGGCACACTGGCGATGGTTGAGGGACCCAGGTCCAGCCCGATGGTGTCTGTGCCTACGGGGTGCTTGGGCTTGGGAGAGGGCACCCCTTCCAGAGCCAGTTGCACGAAGTAGCGGTATCCCTGGCAATCAGCCCCTTGAGCACGAGGACTGGAAGCAGGACGCCGGATGAGGCGGGCATACTTGATGCGATGATCCAACCCATATTTGACCACCGGATCGTTCCAGTCGATGCGGGCGGGCAGGTGATCGTCCTGCCAGATGAGAAAACCGTGATGCCCGTCCTCTGGTTTCTGCAAGACAAAGCGCAATCCGGTATCGTTGCGCTTGTTCTCGATGCTGTCGAGCCTGCGCCCCCGACTTTTGAAACGCACCCGTTTTGCCTTTCCCACGCACACGCGGTTGAGCGCCTGATAGGCGCGTGTAGCCAGCGTCTGAGCCAGCACCGCATCCAGATGGTCAGCCAGAAAAGAGACGCGCGCTGTTTTCGCATAAGCATGCAAGCCGGCTTCGGAGAACCTATATTGCTCTCGCAAGGCAGAGAAAGCCGCCCGTCGTTCCTGCTTCTGCGAGCAAGGAATGGCGCGCGCTGCCTGCCAGGCAGGGTCGGCTTGCATGCGGCGCAAACGCTTTTGCCCTTCGGAGAGCAGTGCATTGTAGAACTGCCGCCCTGCTTCCAGGTGCGCACGCAGGCGTTTGGCCTGGCCTGCCTCAACCTGCAAGGGCAGTTCGAGCAGAAACGTTGGCGTTTTCTGTGTGGGGTGCTTGCTCTGTCTGGTGTGCTGTGTGCCCATCGCCTCACGCTTTTTCTTGAGCTAGAACATCTATTCCGAGCATAGCAGGCTTTCCCACCTCTGTCAAGCGTCTCATCGCTGCCCGCAACGCGCTCCCCTCGCCTCCCCACACAAGGAACGGCGCTTCATCCCCCGGATGAATCACGGGGGCTTTCGCGCTCGGCTTTCTGTAATGGCACGCAGGGCTGTTGTCCTACCAGGCTTGTAATATGCTGACCTTTATGCTAATATACTAGTAAATATGTTCTAATATTAATATTTTTGGCGTGAACCATCTGGTGAGGTACACAATTTTCACAACATTTTAATGTGCAGAGTAGTTACAAGATGAATAATTTAATTTCTTGTGATATACTGCGAGTTGTACCCTTAGGGCATAGGTACACAAAGCCATCAGTTCCCAGATAGTTGTCACCTCCAGCAAGTAGACAAACCAGTCTAGTTGGACGTTCATCCCCTGATTCTTGAGAAAAAAAGTTGAAATTGCCAGTTAAATGAGTTATTATAGACTAATATAGGCATCAAGTGCACTCTGCATCGCTGGCAAGCTGTCCCCATACTCGTAAGGAGAAACGTACATGATAGAAGATCGTTCGGAAAGAAGAATGTACCGTAAAAGTCCCGGCAGACAATACGGATACGAATACGATCCATTACGTAGCCAGAGCCTTAACGGGTATAATCAACAGGGGCGATCCAATGCTGTGCAGAGCGAGCCGTGGAATAGCCGCGATGAGACAGGCAGTCGTGGCGGTCGCCATACCAGTGGACTGCTCGCGCCTCGACCTAACCCTCGCCGTACACGACAATTACTGCGCCAGAATATCATCGCCAGTAAATCGAAATCGACCCCATTAGAAGATACCGGTCAACTTGATCCCGAGTTACGCGGTCGCTATGCTTTAGCGGATGAAGACCAGCAGATTTATGAGGGCGAGGGAGACGCGCCTCTCTACCGTAATCGCTATCCCCGTTCTAGCCAACTCCTCCCCCCGGAGCAAGAGCGCTATATCGAAGAAGAGGAAGAGGAGTTTAATGAAGAGCCATATGCAGATGAAGCATTGCAGTATATGGACCCTGACCCCGGTCATGATGAGTATGAAGACTACGATCCCATGGCTCAACGATTGACTTACAGCGAAACTCCACAGGCAAAATCTAGCGGCCTGCGTGTGCAGCCCGAAACCCCCGCACGGGGCAGGCGTCGTAGTGAACCCTTAGACTATGATATTGACGAGCAAGAAGAGGCACCAGCAAGGCGCAAAGGGAAGAAAAAGAAAGGTCTCACTCGCCGCAAATTGCTGATTGGCGCCGTTGCTGTAGGCGGTACCGCAGTTGCAGCCTATGAACTGGTTCCCAGGTTACCCCAGGCGCTCGAGCAGGCCGGAACAAATATCGAACATGAGGTCCAGGATGCTTTTAACAGGGGGTTAGCTGCCGGAGGCGAAGCTGTGCGTAAAGAGTTTATCAACTCGCTGGACACACTCGAAGGCGTCTCCCTCGACGCAGCTATAGGAGCGGCCCGGCTTACACGTATCGCCTATGATGTATTTGTCTCCCCGCTGGTCACGCTTGCTGCCACCATTGCAGATGATTTTCTGTCTGCCCTGCTGGCCGCGCTCACCCAGGCCCGCAAATGGCTGACTGCCATCAATGCGGACAATGCCTCGCTTGCCGCGCTGCAGGCGGTGCTGCAAAATTGGGTTAGCCAGGCCAAAAACATGCCGAAGAAGTTGCAGACTATTACCGAAACCGACCTGGATGGTGCGCAGGCCTACCTGCGAGCATTACAACGCAAAATCCAGGAGGAGCAGGCCAAACTCAATGGGCAGGGAACGACACCGCCTCCCGCTCCAACAACGAAGCCGAATCACTAGAACGGCTGGTGTCCCGTCCATCCCCTTGACTTAAATAGGAGGTTTAGCTCCATGGCAACAACTGCTGAAAGTGGTGGCGGCAAGGTCTTGCGTTCCGAGCGCATCGCAGGAGGTATTCTCCCGCGAGTCTTGAACACATTCGACATGGTCGCCATCTTCGTTGCAATCGTCCTCTTTATCAGTAATGCTGGCGTTATACCCGGTGCAGGTGCGGCAGCATTTATTTACTGGGGTCTTGGCTTTCTCGCATTCCTCATCCCAGGCGCCATTGTCACCGGGCAACTCGGTTTAATGTTCCCTGGAGAAGGTTCCATCTATGTCTGGACCAACAAGGCCTTTGGCGCATTCCTGGGCTTTTTCGCTGGTTTCTGCGCCTGGTGGCCCGGTGTGCTGGTGATGATCGCCACTGGTGATGCCGTGGTCACGCTCATCCAGCAGCTCGGTGGTCAATTCAACGCGAGCCTGCTCACTGAACCATGGCAGCAAGGCCTGGTAATCCTCCTCGTCATTGCTTTCTCTTTCGTCCTTTCCGTCCTGCGCTTCCGTGTGACGCAGAATTTCGTCAACATCGTCTTCCTTGCGTATGGAGGCGCGATTCTGCTGATCGGTCTGGCCGGTGTGCTCTGGCTGGCTGGCGGGCATGCACCACAGGCTAACTTTTCTGCGTCAAGCTGGAGCCTGAATAGGGCCAACTTCACCTTCTTCGGCCTGGTGGTGCTGGCTTTGCTGGGTATCGAGGTGCCGCTGAACATGGGCGTCGAGATCAACAATATGCGCTCAATTACGCGCTATCTCCTCTGGGGATCGGTCGTGGTCATGGCGGCTTACCTCATAGGTACCTTTGGCGTGATGATGGCTGTCCCAGCGAGTTCAAACAATCCGAATGTGGTGACTCAAGGCAATCCGGCAGCGGTGGCGGCAGCCGTACAGAATGGCTTTGGTGGTGCTGGCAATGTGCTCGGAGCGATTGTCAACATCATCTTTATCGGATTTTTCATCTTCAATACCGCCGTTTACAACTACTCGTTTGGACGACTGCTCTTCGTTTCTGGCCTGGATCGCCGCCTACCGACATGGATGAGCAAGGTCAATGCCAACAGGGTACCCTGGGTAGCTGTAATGGCTCAAAGTATTATCTCAGGGGTCTTCACGCTTGTGGCCTTCATTCTCATTCCCTACACCCTGAAGACAGGTTTTAAACCTTCCGATCTTTCAACAGTCGTGTACGATATTCTGCAGGCCGCGGTAACGGTGATCTGGTGCGTCTCTATGGTGATCCTGTTCGTTGACGTGATCATCATTCGCTACAAGTACCATGAAACCTTCCAGCGTATTCGCCTTGCTCCCGACTGGGTGTTCTATCTCTGCTCCCTGTTTGGCCTGGTTGCCAGCGGCTTCGGCGTCTATGTGACCTTTACCGGCCCATGGACTCCTTTGATTTCTTATGGACCATGGGTCCTCTGGATTGGAGGTATCGGCGTTCTATCGTTGATTATAGGTGTAGTTATCTTCTTCATCGGCCAGGCAACTCTTAAAGGCGATGTCAGTGATGCGGAAGTTATCGCTGAGGCGACCGGCGGGAAGGCTACAGCAGGCTAGATCTGCCGGTTATTGACGGTCGAACACTGTAATCGAAAACATAAACAGGGGACACTGCGCTCCCTGTTTTTGCTTTGCGCTCAGGGCTTCTCAAACGTCGCTCTGCTTGGCAGCAAGCCCCCCCACCCCACATTAATAAAGAGCGTGGTGCCGCTGTGGCGCTCCCGCGCCACAGCGGCACCACGCTCTTTTACTCTTTTTGGGGCGGGGAGGGGAAGAGGAAAAAGACTTTTGAGACGCCCTGGCTTTGCGCTCTCAAGGGCTATAAAAATCCCAGGTAATGTGATATTATTTATAAGTGGATCATTATTCATCCCTGGCTAACAGCCACAATTGGGAGGCGGATGCCTTGGGCAGCAACTATAAATCGGGGTCTGGAATGTCGGGTAATGGTAGTTCGTTCGTAAGTCGTCGTGAAATGCGTGCAACCAATGCCACCGGGGCATTGCCTGTCATAAGTACAGGACGTACCTATGCGGGTTCGTCCAATATCGACGAGTTGATTGCGTCCTTACATGAGCTGTTCGCACTTGACCGGCAGGTTGCCAGCCAGCAAGACAGCACACGCTGTGGTATTTGCTACATGCACTTTAGCGTAAGTTCTTTAGTGTATCGAGAAGAAGAGGGGTTTTATATCTGCCAGGATTGCGAACGTGTCCTCGGCAAACAAACACTCCCCATGGTGAGGCGACAACAAAAATAAGTGCGAAGGAAGGCACCCGGTCCCGTCAGCGTGGATGGGACCGGGTGCCTTCCTTCGCACTTATTTTCACTCTATTACTGCCTCTGCCTCTGCTTCCTCAAACTCTTCTTCGCGCACTTCGCGCAAATCTTCGGGGCGATCCAGGCGATCCAGGAAAAGGATACCATCAAGGTGATCTATTTCGTGCTGGAGAATACGCGCAAACCAGCCCTCAGCACGAATACGCATGGGCTTGCCCCGCGCATCCTGGCCCTTTACGACTATCTTTGTTGCGCGGCGAATATTATCGCCTACATAACCAGGGATACTTAAACACCCCTCGGAGCCGAGTTCCTCCCCCTCCGCTTTGATAATCTCGGGATTGACCATCGCTACTTTGTGGTCTTCGTACTCGGCAACGAAGACGCGCAGCGATACCGCGATTTGCGGGGCTGCCAGGCCCACGCCAGGCGCGACGCGCATCGTTTCAAACAGGTCATCAATCAACTTTGCAATGGATGAGTCGAAACGATGAACTTTTTTGGCTTTCTGTCGCAGTATAGAGTTCTCTGAAGTTATTATTTTCTGAATTGCCATCGTCTATCTATTCCCTGCACTATGTTGGCCTCAGGAGCACCTCTCGCGAGTGCCCTTATCTTATAGCTATAAAAAGACCGCCACTTTTAATTGTCTATATCGTATCATATCAAGCTGCGATTATCCAGAACAGGCGATCCTCGCATATTGCTCGTATTTACATGATAGCGTACTATAAGGATAGAAGTCCTTCACCTAAATCAGAGCGAATTCGACCATGCTAGAGACCATCATTACAACCTACATCGATGAGCACCAACTGCTCCCCGCTAGTGGCGACGTCGTCGTCGGCGTCTCGGGTGGGGCAGATTCATTGTGCCTGCTGCATCTCTTGGACCAGCTTTGTGGGCCGGGCAAACGTTATCCCGGTGTGCGCTTGCACGCGGCACACCTCAACCACAAATTGCGAGGTGAAGCAGGTGACCGCGATGCTGCCGCGGTCACAAGCATCGTAGCGTCTTGGGGACTGCCTCTGACCGTTGGCGAAATCGATGTACCGGCGCTGGCACGCACAGAGCAGCGCTCGTTAGAGGATGCTGCACGTGTTGCACGCTATCGCTTCCTGCGCGAAGTGGCACATGGACAGCCCATAGCCGTGGCTCATCACGCGGATGACCAGGTAGAGACACTGTTGCTACACTGGCTGCGTGGGAGTGGGTTAGCGGGCCTGGTGGGCATGTTGCCGCGCCAACAGGACATCATTCGTCCCTTATTAGAAGTGAGCCATGCACAGACGGTGGCATATTGCCAGGAATATGCTATTGTGCCGCTGGAGGACCTGAGCAATACTGATCCAAGGTTCTTGCGCAACCGCGTCCGGCACGAACTCCTGCCTCTGTTGGAGTCTTTAAATCCGAGCATACAAAGCACACTTTTACGCAACGCCGAAGTTATAAGGGTTGATCTTGCATGGCTGGAAGCGCAGGTTGATACTTGCTGGTCAAGTATAGTCGTCGCAGAGGGCGACAATGCAATCAAATTGAACGTAGAGGCGCTTTTAGCGCTGCCTTCGAGCTTGCAGCGGCACCTTTTACGGCGAGCCACAGCCGGCTTATGTGATGGCCAGTCACCCCTGGAAACTCGCCATTATACACTTATCGAACAACTTTTAGCTGAGCATCATGATAGGCAGGAGCGCACGCTGCATCTTCCACACCTACTAGAGGTGAGGTACAACTTTAATGAACTCATTTTTGAGCGTGTAGATGTATATACAAACTTTAATGACGAATCTACCTGGAAGCAGAACGCTTCAGAAGAGGTGGCGCTGTTATCTATTCCGGGGCGTATCAAAGTTCCGGGAACGCCCTGGGTTGCCATGGCAGAGCCGGCGCCTGCTGAGTTGATGGAAAAGGTCAAAGCAGCCCTGCGCAGCGAAGACTGGGCTGGAGTGTGGCGATTACTCCCATCCACTCGTTATTCAGTATACATAGATGGTGATGTGGCAGGCTCATCTATACAGGTGCGTACGAGGCGGCCGGGTGATCGCATGCAGCCGCTGGGTATGCTGCATGAGAAAAAAGTTCAGGATATTTTCGTAGATACTCATATTGCTCGTGCTGAGCGTGAATCGGTCCCGCTATTTTGTACAGCGTCCCATCCTATCTGGCTGGCTGGGGTGTGTCTCGATGAAAGGGCGCGCCTGACCAGCAAGACACGTCAGGTAGTGCGTTTATCTATTATTAGGGTATAATCTCAGTTTTTTTTGCGAGAGGTGAACATGCACGAAGATATCCAGGAGATACTCTTAACCTGTGAGGTAATACAGGCCAAGATTGCTGAATTGGGTGAGCAGATTACTGCTGACTACCAGGACAAAACTTTGTTGTTGTTGGGCACCTTGAAAGGAGCTGTCCCTTTCATTGCCGATTTAGCGCGAGCAATCAACCTGCCGCTAGAGATCGACTACATGGCAATTTCCAGTTATGGCAACAGCACAGAGTCCAGCGGCGTGGTACGGATTCTCAAAGACCTGGAGGGTCCTGTGCAGAACAAGCACGTGCTGATCGTCGAAGATATCGTGGATAGCGGTCTGACCCTGCATTATCTCATGGATGTACTACGGCAGCGCAAGCCTCTCACCCTTCGTGTCTGCGCGCTCCTGGACAAGGACCGGGAGCGCGTCAAGCCTGTTGAACTTGACTACACCGGATTTCGTATACCAAATAAATTTGTGGTTGGCTATGGCCTGGACTATGCGCAGCGTTATCGCAATCTGCCCTATATCGGTATTCTAAAGCCTTCTGTGTACCAGGATGAACCGCAGGAGCCACAGAAGCAACATCACAGCCCCGTAGAGGGAGATTAAACTGTGAAAGATGCTGCGACAGCCCTGCCTGGCAGGGCTGTCGCAGCATCTTTCACACCATCCTTATCAAGGAACGCATGGGAGTCAATTCGATGTCAACAGTTGGTGTGATTGGCAGTGGTACCTGGGGCACCACGCTAGCCCTTTTGCTGGCGAATAAGGGCACCGAGACCACGCTGTGGGAGCACCGACCTGAACGGGCCGCCGCAATGCAGCAGCGCCGTGAGAACACTCTATTCTTGCCCGGCTTTCGTTTCCCTGATAACCTGCATGTGACCTCCAGCGTAAAGGAAGCCGTCGAGGGGAAAGACATGGTGCTGCTTGTGACGCCATCACAACGCATGCGTGAAAATGTACGTTTGCTTGCCCCCTATGCCAGCAGGGAAACTATATTTGTGAGCTGCAGCAAAGGCATAGAGATCAGCAGTCTCAAACGTATGACCGAGATCATCCAGGAAGAACTATCCGGCGCGAGCAAGCGCATTGCCGCGCTGAGCGGTCCCAATCTTGCACGCGAGTTGGCGGAGGGGAAGCCGACCGCGGCTGTCATAGCGGCCGAAGACCAGGAGGTAGCGGTGCAGGCGCGCATTTTGCTTACTACTTCTCAATATCGTGTCTATACGGCAGACGATGTCGTAGGTGTCGAGCTTGGCGGAGCGTTCAAAAATATTATTGCGATCGGCGCTGGTATTAATGATGGCATGCACATGGGCGAGAATGCCAAAGCCGCTTTTATAACACGAGGGTTGGCGGAACTTGTGCGCCTGGGTCTCGCCGCAGGTGCTCACCCGTTCACATTTACAGGCCTCGCGGGTATCGGCGACCTGATTGTGACCTGTGCCAGCCCCTTGAGCCGCAACCACCAGCTAGGCAGGCGCCTTGCTGCAGGCGAGAAAATGGAGGATATCCTGTCGTCAACGCGTATGGTAGCCGAAGGCGTTTCTACTACCAGGGCTGCCTTAAAGTTGGCAGAACGCTACCAGGTTGAACTGCCCATTACCTACCAGCTGAGCCTGGTACTCTTTGAAGGACTGGACCCGCTTAAGGCTGTACCGGAATTGATGATGCGCGATCCCAAACATGAGATGGAGGGTATGGTATAGTTTACACTTTTAACCCTTTACTCTCCTCCACAGCTCAATCCACTCTGCCGAACTATATGACGAAAACGTGCGCCTTTCATCCCGCGTGATCTGTTCCATCGACTGAAAGCGCTGTTTGAATTTGCGATTTGCCATGCGCAGCGCCTCTTCTGCATCCACGTGCAATTCACGGGCCGCTCGCGCGACCATGAAGAGCACGTCGCCCATCTCTTCGCGCCGGTGTTCTGGCGTAGCTGCCTCTTGCAACTCCTGTAGCTCTTCCGCCAATTTTGCCAGCACTTGTTGCAAACTGGAGTAATCGAAACCAGTTTTAGCAGCGCGTTTCTGGTATTCCTGCGCTACGATCAAAGCGGGTGCGGCGAGAGGCACACCGTCGAGCACGCTCTCGCGCTCCTGCCGTTTGATCGCCTCCCAGTTCTGGACTACCTGCCCGGCGTTATCCACCTCGACCTCGCCAAAGACATGGGGATGGCGGCGAATCAGCTTGGCGCTCACATGCTCGAAGACATCGCCAATGCTAAAGTCCCCCTCCTGGCGCGCAATTTCTGCATGCAAGTAGACCTGGAGCAGCAGGTCGCCGAGTTCTTCGGCTAGCTTCTCCATGTCGTTCTCTTCGAGAGCTTCCACTACCTCGTAGGTTTCCTCGATCACATAGTGCGTCAATGACTGGTGCGTTTGCTGGCGATCCCACGGGCAGCCATCAGGCTCACGCCGCAGGCGCATCGTAATGTAACGCAGCGTTTCAGAGAGCCTTAATGCCTCCATTTCGCCAAGCGGCGGTACGTAGAGCGTGCTGAGGTGGTCTGTAAGACTGCTGCGGTCGAGTTCGTAGAGAGGCATTTCGACGACCGCTTCAACTGGTTCACTGCTGTCAACGCCCGCGGCCCGTACCAACTTAACGGGCCATTCATCGGGATAACATTCGCCCAGCGCCAGTTTTACTGCGCTTGCCAGGCGGCGATTGTAGATCTGTGCCACCAGTAGCGGAGTAGTAGGTATGATCTTGCCTGCGATCTCATCTAAGTCGAGCACTGCAAGGGCGGTTGCATCCATAATCTGTGTGCCCGCCGCGATTGGATCAAGTTCTAAGGCCTCACACACCGGTTCCAGGAATGAGAGGCCGGCGACAATGCTTGTGCTCAGACCACGCTGTCGCGCCTGGTGCAGTAGGAGTTTTACAGAAGCTTCGCCAATCAGTGGATGACCTGGTACGGCGTAAAGTATGGGTGGGTGTTGTTCGGCGAGTGTGCAGATCTTCTCTGCAATACGCTGGTAGAGCGTATCCCAACTGGTTGACTCGTCATAAAAGGAGTCGAAGGATTCCATGCGCAGGTCGGGTATTTCCCGCCTGAGTGGTTCGACTGTGGGGTGTATAAGTGTGCGAAAGTAGACCGTTGTGTTGTTTGATGCTGCCTCTCCCAATAGCGTACGTGCCTGTAACGTGAGATCATCCCACCGACCCGGCCCCAGCCCCAGGATAGTGATAGCTGTAGATATTGACATGCCTCGTCCTCTCTAAAGTCTTGCCTGCTTGTAGTGTAGCGGAGTTGAGAGGCATGTGTCAAATCAAACGTTTCATGGTAGGTAGCTTCGTTGCGCGTGCTTTTCGCTCACAACCCCAGTATGACTCATGCGTGTGAAGACCTTTTGTCAGTGGCAAAACGAGTTTTGATTTTTAAAAGGAAAGTCGCTTATAATAAGATTTAAGGATGAGGAATAGATTGGCATTGTCGAATGGGTAACAACGTGATATGCTCTGCTTAATAGATACTTATCGCTCGTCATCTGTTCGAGCAAGGAGGTTGTTATAATTATGGTATCTTCTCGACAACAAATACCCCCCTGCCCGGTATGCCACCGGAATGATCAAGCCATGAGATTACAAGCTGCCTCTGAAGCCGGGCTAACACGTTATCAGCCACCCCCTATGCCCGTAGCCACAGTGCGCATGATGCCATTTATACTTGTGGGTTTTGCGCTGGTCGCCCTGGGTTCATTTTTCATTTTGATTTGGAGCGGTGTAGGTGGCTATGGAGGCTGGCCGGGGCCTGTACAAGTCATACAGGCTGTACTTACGATCGCCGCTATCGTTGTAGCCCTGGTGCTTTCCCTCGTTGCTTTCCTGCGTGTGGTGCAGGGTGACCTCGAGACGCAAAAGCGCTTACCTCTCTGGGACCAGGCTATGGAGAACTGGCGTAATCTCTATTTTTGCAAGCGAGACAACGTAGTGTATAATCCGCAGACGAATAAGGTGCTTACCGACGCGGAAGTGAAAGCTCTTCTGTCCCCGGATTCCAGTGTAACTGCTGCGCAGTTACAAAGTGAAAAACAATCGGCAACGGCATCGCATCAATAACCCTGCGCGGATGCCGCCTCACCTCTTTTACATCCCGGCATCCGCAAGGGAACTACCTGCACTATTAGATGACCTTGATACGCCGGCGGAATCCACAAGGTGTCGGCGCAGAGCACTCCAACCAGGCATCCTTACGATGAGAGTATAGCACAGGCCCTGTCTTCAGTTCGCAGCCGTTCCTGGCGGGACGCGGCGGAACGTGCCAACGATCGTCGTCGCGCCCACAACGCGTCCATTGATGGCCTGAATCAAGCCATCGTAGGTCAGTCCATCCTGTTGGAGATGGTCAGTGCTGAGCGCGTAGAGCGTAAAGATGTAGTGGTGCTTCCTGATTGGCCGCAAGCCCTCCACCCCAGATTAGTAAAGAGCGTGTTGCCGGTTGGGCGCGGCCGCGCCCAACCGGCAACACGCTCTTTACTCTTTTTTGGGGCGGGGAGGGGAAGAGGAAAAAGACTTTTGAGAAACCCTGGTTCCGATTTGGGACCGTGGAGAAAGTTAGAACGTGTTAAGGGAAAAAGTGTTCGATGGTTCAGGGAAATTACCCCCACGAGATAAAAGAAAACACTCCCGCAAAATTCGGGAGTGTTTTGTGTCTTAAGAGTGACTCAGGCTTTCACGACCGCGGCAGCCTGTTCTTTGATAGCAGTCAATGAAGGACGACCGGGAAACTCCGTGTAGATGTTGACGCAGCGCTGTTCGCGTGAGTGATGTCCAAACTTGACATAGCCATCAATCAACGCAAACAATGTGTGGTCGCGGCCTACACCGATGTTATCTCCGGGCTTAATCTTTGTGCCACGCTGGCGGACGATGATGCTGCCAGCGGTAACCAACTGCCCGTCGTAGCGTTTAACGCCTAACATCTTGGGATTGCTGTCCCGGCCATTGCGGGAGCTACCCATACCTTTTTTATGTGCCATAATTTATTCCTCTGCCTCGCTTTCAGTCTCCTCAGCTCTCCTCGTACGGCGCCGTCGAGATGTCCTTTTCTCTTCCGTTTCTACTTCGGGCTCCTCGGTTTCGGCCGCTTCACCAGTAGCTTCCTCTGCCTCGCTACTCTCTAATGGAGCTGGAGTTTCTAACTCATCCACGGCGGGAAGTTCCTCTTCCCTGGCCTTAGGAGCCGCGCCTGTAATCAAGCTCTTGCCACCGGCAACAATATCGTCAATGGTGAGGATGGTGAGTTCCTGGCGATGCCCGCGGCGATGGCGATAGCGCTTCTTGGATTTGTACTTGAAAACAATTACCTTTTTGCCGCGGCCTTGCCTGGTGGCAGTTGCCATCACCATGGCGTCGTCTACAAGCGGCGTACCTATCATGGTGTTGTTGGCATCTGAGATCAGCAGTACCTCTTCAAATTGAACCTGCTGACCGTCCTCGACAGGAAGCCGGTTGACTTCAAGCGTCTGGCCGACGGAAACCTTATATTGTCTTCCACCACTTTTAATTACTGCAAACATGACTTTTTGTCGATCTCCTTTCCCGTCCCCGCGCTCAGACTCAAGTGGATACGTGGAAGGCATGGGTGGAGAGCCTTCGTCACAGTTCCGTTTCCCAGAAGTATCTCGTTCTTGCTTGTTTACAAACCCAGACGAGAAGTCAGCATCTGGCAATAGCATCTATCAATTTTGCGGAGCGGATGCCCTTGTCTATAGACATAGGGAGTTTGACCACATGAGTATTGTGGGCATACTGTAGCACGGTTATGATAGCAACGTTTTAAGAGCTTGTCAAGTCTCGTCCCAGCTACTGCTGCGCTTTCCATTGTGCTTGTGCCTGCTGCAGGCTCAGTAACTCCCGCTCAAGCTGCAGGATGTGCTGCTGTAATTGCTGTTTCTGCTGTTGTGGACCCAGAAGTTGGAAATCTTCTATAGCTTTTTTGCCCCATCTAAGCAAGCCCCGCGGTACAAAAGCAGCAGTCTCGTAATACTGCGAGCGGATACTGGACATTTGAGTATTGATCTGTTTGAGGTCTAGCTTGAGTTGCCGGATCTGCAACTTGAGTTGTTGAATCTGATCTTTGTAAGGGTCTTGCGACTTATTTGAGCTTGAGCGATGAGAAGCTACTGGCGTAGGACTAACGGGCTGTTGAAGGATACCACCGGGTACCTGCAATGGTGCGCCACAGTTGTTACAGAAGTGTTCGCCATCTCGCATATGGGTGCCACAATTTGAGCAGAACATAGCATATCCTCCTTGTATTGTATTCTATACCAGGAGGTTAGTGGGAAGCAAGCAGGGGCAGGGCTATTTAAAAGTTGAGCAAAGCAGGGATTCAAGGGGCGGCAGCCCCTTGGCGGGGTGTGGGGTGTCCCCACCTTTTCCCCTTTCCAGGGGTGGGGAGGGGAAGAAGAGGACTTTTAAATCACCCTGAAGCAGGGGGTGACAACACATGCCGGATGCCCTTCCCTGCAAACCTGCTACCCGAATTATCTAGGGGCCACGGCTTATCCAGGTAATGCTCGAAACAGCTTTGCATGAAGGGCATTCATAGGTAGTATTCTCAAGGAGCAAGGCAAAACTGGAAAAGTTTAAGCATTAGGTACCTGCTTGTTGTGATATATTCAAGGTAGTTAAATCAGCAAACCGACAGGAGGTACCATGGAAGCTGTTCTCTCGGACGTAGTAGTTATCGATCTTTCGCGTGTGCTGGCCGGGCCATACTGTACCATGATACTGGGCGACCTTGGTGCGACCGTCATCAAAGTTGAGCAGCCCGGCAAGGGAGATGAAACGCGCTACTTCGGTCCACCTTTTATTGCGGGCGAGAGTGCCTATTACCTGGGTCTTAACCGCAACAAGCTCAGTGTTCTGATCGATTTCAGCACTCCGGAGGGCAAGCAGCGACTCTTGAATCTCGTGAGTACAGCGACGGTGCTGGTCGAAAATTTCCGCCCTGGTACACTGGAGCGGCAGGGATTAGGCTATGAAGCTCTGCGCGCCATCAACCCGGGATTGATCTACTGCTCGATCAGTGGCTATGGCCAGACTGGCCCCTATGCCTCACGCCCCGGCTACGATTTTGTGGCTCAGGGCGAGTCGGGTCTGATGTCTGTGACGGGAGAGATCGATGGAGAGCCCCAGCGTGTCGGTTCACCGGTGGGGGACGTCTCCGCAGGCATGTACGCCAGTATGTCTATCCTGGCCGCCCTGCGCGTGCGCGACCGCAGCGGGAAGGGGCAGTATATCGATATCTCGCTGCTTGAGACTACCATGTCGATGCTGGCCAATGTCGCGTCTAACTACCTGATTTCGGGCGAAGAGGCGCCACGCCTTGGCAACGGACATCCCAACATCGTGCCCTACCAGGCGTTCCGCACCAAAGATGGATATATCATCGTCTCGTGTGGCAATGACCGGCTCTACCAGGCGCTCTGCCACCTGCTAGGGCGCGAGGATTTAGCGGCAGATCCCCGTTTTGCCACCAACCCCCAACGCGTGCGCAACCGCGAGGAGCTTGTGCCCGTCCTACAAGAAGAGTTCCGGCAGCGTGAGACCGGCGAGTGGCTGCCGGAACTACGGGCCGCGGGCATACCCTGTGGCCCGATCAATACCGTCAGCCAGAGTTATAACGACCCGCACATCCAGGCCAGAGGGTTCGTCTGGGAATGCGAACATCCCACGGCTGGAACAATCAAGCTTTCGGGTTCTCCCATCCACCTGTCGGAGACGCCAGCACGGCTGTATAAAGCGCCGCCGCTGCTGGGGGAGGATGATGATAAGGTGTAGGGATGCGAGGCTCTTCCGCTTTTATGCTCTCTCATTAGAATAGGTAAGAGCAATAAATTTGTACCACATGGCTTGTTCTCTCTAAGAGAATCCTGTATACTAAGCGGGAACCTTTTTGTGTCTTTGGTTGTGTTTGGAGGAAGAACACTGTGAAAATTACATGTAAGCAACAGGACCTGAGCCGTGGACTTTCAGCGGTGAGCCACGCCGTCTCAAGTCGCAGCACGCTCCCAATCCTGTCTAATATTTTACTGGCGACCGATCAAGGTCGGTTGAAACTTGCTGCCACAAACCTGGAAATTGGCATTAATTGCTGGGTGGATGCGCAGATTCATGAAGAGGGAACGACGACCGTTCCCGCAAAACTACTCACTGACTTTGTCATCAGCCTGCCGCCGGCTCCTGTTGATATCAGCGTGCCGGAAGATTCAAATATTCTTAATGTCAAAAGTCTGGGCAGCACCGCGAATATCAAAGGCATGGATGCCTCAGAATTTCCGCTCATTCCCAGCGCCGAAGGTGGAGAGCCTCCCGTGCTGCTCGACGCGGTTCTGCTGAAAGAGATGATTGCTGAAGTCGCGTTTGCCGCTGCCGATGATGACTCCCGCCCGGTCTTTACCGGTGTGCTGGTGCAGGTGAGCGACGAAAAAATAACGTTTGCCGCTGCCGATGCATTCCGCCTGGCGGTGCGCATAGCACCTCTGCCTGGCATTGATCATCCTAGCGGCGACATCCTTATACCGGCGCGTACCCTGACCGAGTTGGCGCGTATCCTGCCGGCGGAGGGGCCGGTCGAGATGATTGTGACACCCAATCGCAGCCAGGTGCTTTTCCATACGCCGCAGCTTGACCTTGTCTCGCGTTTGATCGACGGTACGTTCCCCAACTACCGCCAGATTATTCCCAAGGAGCATGCGACACGGGCTGTGATCGAGACGAAACAATTCGCCGAGGACGTCAAGCGTGCCGCCCTGTTTGCCCGTGATAGCTCAAACATCACGCGTGTCAAGATCAATCCCGGTGAAAATGATGGGCTTGAACCCGGCTCAGTCACCATCGAAGCGACAGCCGAGGACCTGGGGGATAATACCAGTACGATGAATGCCGCCGTTGACGGACCTGAACTGCAAATCATCTTCAACGTGAAGTATCTCGCAGATGTACTGGCCGTTATTGGTACACCCGAAGTGGCTCTCGAGGCCAATGGTCCCACAAAGCCCGGCGTGATCAAACCCGTAGGCGCAAACGACTATACGTATGTCATTATGCCCATGCATATCAACCGTTAACCCCCGTAACATAGCTGTAGGGGCGGGAGCGGGGAAGATGGGGGCGGGGACCCTTGTGGTCGCCCCTGGTGGACCTATCACTCCATGGTCGAAATACCCCACCGGGCGACCACAAGGGTCCCCGCCCACGTCTCCATCCCTCCCGCCCCCACGATGACATATAGCGGATGATGACCGTTTCGTAGGACGCATATATGCACCTTTCTCACCTCGTACTGAAAGACTTTCGCAACTATAGACGACTCGACCTGCTCCCGGAGCCAGGTTTGTTTCTCTTTCAAGGTGAAAATGCCCAGGGGAAAACCAATCTGCTTGAAGCAGTGGCGCTACTGGCAACATCCAACTCCTTTCATGCCTCCTCAGATCGTGAGGTGGTCAACTGGCAAGCGCCCGAACGCATTGCGCGCGTTGCTGCCGCGGTTAACCGGCGTGCCAGCGAAGCACAGCTTGAGATTGTAATCATAGATCCTACTCCACCTGAAAAAGGTGCTGCGGGCGAGGTGGGGACCCAATTCATCGCGCCCAATGACCGGCAGCGCAAGCGCATCAAGATCAACGGCGTCCCTAAAAGGGCCATTGATTTGATAGGGCTGGTAACGGTTGTGCTCTTCTCGCCTAACGATTTGAGCCTGGTTGATGGCTCTCCCGAGGAGCGACGGCGTTTTCTTGATCGCGGCCTTTGCCAGGTACAGCCCCACTATTGCCACGCCCTGAACAGGTATCGCAAGATCATTGCACAGCGGTCCGCGCTGCTCAAACGCATCCGCGAAAACCAGGAAGACCCGCGCATGTTAGACTACCTGGATGAAAAAATGACCGAGTGGGCTAACATGATTATCTTTGAGCGGTGTCGTATGATAGATGCTCTTAATCAACACGTCGATGAACTACAAGCGATAATCAGCGGTGGTCGTGAGCATCTCCAGATCGTCTACCGGCCTTCGTTTCAGGTTGACCCGGCCCTGGATACGCTAGCAGCGTTGGAAAGCTACCGTATGCAATTACGGGAAGCGCGGCGCAGAGAAATTCAGGCGGGTGTGTGTTTACTGGGACCACACCGCGATGACCTGGAGTTTCTGGTGAATGGCGTGAACATGCTGACCTATGGGTCGCGTGGTCAACAGCGCACGGCAGCGCTCTCCGCCAAACTTGGGGAAATGGCCTATATGCAGGCAATTACCGGAGAAGAGCCGGTACTTTTGCTCGACGACGTGTTCAGCGAACTCGATACTCTGCGGCGCGAGTATCTCCTGCGCCAGGTACTACGGCATGAGCAGGTGCTAATTACTGCTACTGATTTCAGAAGCTTTCCCGAGGAGATTCTAACCAGGGCTCATCGATACCAGGTGGTCAATGGAGAAATACAACAGTATCAAACCCACTTCTGATCCAGTTCGACCCACATATTGCGCACAAATTCTAACTGTGCCTCATTCGGTACACCGCCGCCATAGCGGGTAAGGGCGTATGCCTCGGTAATTTCCTCCAATTGTGGTTCTACGAGAGGCGCTTTTTCATCTATGCGCTGTTTGAGTTCGTAGGGAGTCTCGTGCCTCTTGCGCGCATAGCCGTGATTGGCAGCTTTTTTTAAGAATGCACGGTAGATCTCGCGCATACTCCGTGCGGCAGGCGCGCCCTGTATTTGCTCGGCCAGAATGGCCTGTTCGTCTCCTGTCGTCGCGGCATGTGGAAAGAGGCGCGCAAAGAGCGCGTGCAGCATGGCTCTGAGCTGGCTCCAGAAGAGTGTCCACGACCACAGGCTTTCATGTACATCTTCTTTTTTCCGCTGTGCGGTAACGCGTACCCTCCGTCGCCGGCGCAATGCCCACCAGATAAGCAAAAAGACCAGCAATAAAAACAAAATAGGTAAAATAATCCTGACGAAAGGTATGATCACATCAAAGGTACTTGGAGTATGAACAGGAAACCTCGGCCTTTTAGGTGGCTGACCCGCGGAAGCGCTAGACTTAGGCTTTGGAGGGAACAGCCCGGTGAACAAAGAGACAAGCCAGAAAAAAGGAGCGGCAATTAGAACTGCAAGGCCAGCAACCACTTCTACCAGCCAGTTATAGACCTTGCCAATTGCTGCGCCTATAGGAGCCAGCGCTTGTAAAAACGAGGGGTTGATGATGCTACCCATGAATATAGCAACGAGTAAGAAGACAAGACTGAGTGCCGCTATCACTATGATAATCGCGCGTTCCTGCGCAACGACGCTCCCTTGCAAGCCGGTCGGATGTGAGTGCCGGATAAAGGTTACCCGGGCCAGGGCGTGTGTTGCCAGTGACACAGTGAGGAAGAGAGAGATCAGAAAGAGTAGAGTAGCATCATCTTGGAATACTGTACCTGTGCTCGCTCGTCCAGCTCGCAGCAAAATCACCACTATCATTATGCCCAACCCCAGGCAGAGCGTGCGAAAGACAGTAGAGGGTTCTATCTGGCGATCTAAGAGGCGCATGCCTCGCCAGCCAAACAAAAACGCAAGCCCGACAATAAGAACGACTTCGTAGAAATGTTCCTTGAGAAGTAGAATATCGTTTAGCAGCGCCAGTAACCATTTTGGATCAAACACAAAAAATGTGTCCGCATATAGATGCAGCCAGGTAAAAAACAGCGCCAGTACGCTGGTTATGATGATGAATAGAGGTGTGCCAGCTGCCGAGACTTTTACACCCTCGTTATCCTGAGAAGAAGATGCATGTTTCGCAGTCCGCAGTCCCGCGAAATAGAAAAGCAGGATGGAACCCACAATAAGCAAGAATGGCGCCCAGAGAGGCATCAGTGGCTCAGATGAGGAAAAAAGGCCGATGCTTGCCAGGCCAATTAAGATTGCGGCTAACCAGCATGATTCCATTATTCCGAGCAGTACAGGCAGGAGGAATTCGCCTAAGCTCGAGATAGCCGGCTCTTCCTGGGGGGCGAATATTTGCTCCTTCAGCCATCGAGCAGCTATCAGAACACCTGCGCGTTCTTCCTGCTTTTTCTCAGGTTGCTCGGGTGACGAGTCCATGCCTGGCACCTGTGGCCTTTCTTGCTATCACAAATCATTACAGGCCTGGTTTCCTCGAAATCATACCATGCTGTTTGCTTATGTACAAGACTGGCGGCTCTCCATACTTTCGCATAAGTATTAGGCACCAGGAAGAGAGCGAGGCTTTCGACCCGGCAATAGGATAGTCGAATCAGCTTCACGAGCTGTGTTCATGAATGGGTTGGAAACGGCGGCACAGCATGCAAGCGAGATCACTTGCTCCCCACTACCAGAGGCACCCGAACACCTACGCACGTTCCTCGCCCTGGGGCACTCTCGATCGTGAGTATTCCGCCCATCTTATTGACACGTTCCTGCATTGAGCGCAAGCCGAGGTGTCCCGGGAAAAGGCCCATCGGATCAAAGCCTCTCCCATTATCGCGCACCTCAAGGGCGATCTCGTTTTCCTGTCTTGCGAGTCGTAGTAAGACGGTGCTGGCACGAGCATGCTTGACGATGTTGTGAAGGGCCTCTTGTGCGATACGGTACAGAGCGTGTTTCATCTCTATGGGGAGATCGAGTTCGTCGCCCAGGTCCGCATCGACGGTCAGTTTGTAGCGGGCGCGCAAAACAGCAACTTGCTTGGTGAGGGCTGCCACCAGACCTTCTATTTCTAGTGACTCAGGACGGAGTTCGAAGATGAGTGCGCGCATTTCGGCAAGACCTGCTTCGGTGAGTGTAATGACGTAATCTATCGACGCTATCGCCTGTTCAGGATCACTCTCCAGCGCTTCCCGAGCGGTATATGCCCCTAGACCGATACCGTAAAGGGCCTGCGAGACCGAGTCGTGTAACTCGCGGGCCAGGCGTTGCCTCTCCTGGAGCGCGGCCAGTTCTTGAGCCTGTTCGTAGAGGAGGCGTATTTCATGCTCCCGCCCTCTGGCTTGCTCGGCGCGCTGCCGCAATGCCGAGGCCAGCTGGCCGGTGATGATTGCCGTCGTCAGGAAGACAACAAGCGTGAGCAGATCTTCCGCCTTGACGACGAGAAAGGTATAAGGCGGTGGGAAGAAGAAGAAATCAAAACAGAGAAAGGCCAGCAGCGAAGTCAGGATTGCAGCATAGAGTCCTCGTGTACTGGCTAATGCTAAGACCAGGAGCAGATAGACAAACGCAATAGTAGGAATCCTTGGATAGAGATGAGCGACAGCGATCACGCTGGTGATGAGAGTTACTCCTCCTATCGCTAGCGCACTATCGCTCAGATAGTGACTCCAACGTGGCTTCACTTTTGCTTCCAGCGAAGAGATGCGTTTAACTTGCTTCATCGTCCATTCCCCTGCTCATCTCACTCAGACAGTGCATGGGTGAAGATGACGCAAGCAGCATAGGAGAGCGGTCAACAACTTGTCAAGCATAAGGATAAACCATCTTCACAACGCCATAGTTCATGGTATCTCCTTCGGCTTCTTTCCTTGCTCGGTAGAAATCAGACCAAGACGCATCGCGCAAAGGACGGCCTGGGTACGGCTCTGTACACCAAGCTTGGACAAGATATGCCGGACATGGATCTTGATGGTGTCCTCGACAATAGATAGGTGACGTGCGATTTCCTTATTCGATTGCCCCAGGGCAAGGAGACGCAGCACCTCCATTTCACGCGCGGTCAATGCTTCTATCGTTTCAGGTGCCCGCACCTCGCGCATCAGGTAGGCTGAAGCCTGGGGAGAGAGTTGGACCTGCCCGGCGGCAGCAGCCTTGATCGCTCTACGCAGTTCGAGGGCTTGTGTGTCCTTGAGAAGGTAGCCAATCGCCCCTGCCTTGACCGCACCGACCACTGCTTCACTTTCCAACACGCTCGTGAGGGCAACGATCTCTGTCTCCGGCAGTTCACTACGAATGGCTGAGGTTGCGGCAATCCCATCCATCACCGGCATGAGCAAGTCCATGAGCACCACATCGGGACGAAGCTGCCGCGCCAGGCCGACCGCCTCCGTCCCATCAGCCGCCTCGCCCACCACTACTAATTCCGGGTCGCGGCCCAGGAACACACGCAGCCCCTCGCGCACGACACTATGATCGTCAGCAATCAAGACACGGATCACCACCAACCCTCTCTACTCCTTTCGAGTTAGACGGCCATACCACCAAAGAAGTAGGCCAGATTCACCCGCCCGAGTGATGCGGTGAGGAACGCTCTGTCCTATACTTGTCTCAACAAGAGGTATGTATAGAACCAGGCTCGAATGTGAACTCTACCAAGTTCAGTTCACCGACTACCAGTGTACCACAAGGTAGCGTTTCTGCGCCACTGAGGATACCTGAATGACAGGGCTATTTAAAAGCTGAGCAAAGCAGGGATCCAAGGGGCTGCCGCCCCTTGGCAGGGTGTGGGGCAAGGAAGCCTGGGAGGCTTCCAGGGACCACCTTTTCCCCTTTTCCAGGGGTGGGGAGGGGAAGAAGACGACTTTTAAATAACCCTGCCTGAATGACGTGCATGAGGAAGGAGACAATGATCACGCTGCTCCTAGTTGAGGAGGTCAAACAGTTAGAACAGCGATGAACAAGCACATTTTGCTAGGGATTGATGTGAGCCTCTCCCCGCCGACACTACACGCTCTTCGTACTGCGAGCGCGCTCCTGAAGCAGTCCTCGCCGGATCTCCATGTCGTCGTGCTTCATGTGATCCCTGTTCCCTATGCAACCTCGCTCTCGTGGGGGATGTCTAGCGGGCCGTTTCGCCCCTTGCCTCCGACGACTCAGCAACGTCTGCAGGCAGAACATACCTTGTGGAGAGCGCGTACCGCCCTGCAGCAACAGGGGATTGCTCCCGAACGTATAGAGATACTTCAGCGCGTGGGAACACCTGCGGACGAACTCGTGAAGGCAGCACGAGAGCTCCACGTTGACTGTATCGTGATCGGGAGTCGCGGAAACTCCCTTGCACAGAGGATACGGCGCGTGTTGATCGGAAGTACCTCGCACCGTGTCTTGCGGCTTGCTTCGTGTCCTATCACGCTTGTTATCCCTCCTTGCACCCCACGCCCCAGTAATCTCGTGGCCTGGTACAAGGAGGCCGTGACACGCGCCATACACGAGCATCAGGGGTCCCTCATGGTCTTCACGGCTTGTGACGTGGCTCAGATGTTTGCTCCTCCCAAAAGAATGGTAGGACGCAAAGAAGTCGATGCAGCGGCCCGTGCCCTGGAGCTATTGGCCGGCAAAGGTCTCCTCTGTCGCCATACCGTGAAAGGTGAGTTGCGCTATCTCAATGATTGAAACCGGATCACTCCGTCATGAGCGATTCAGTTGCTTGTGCAGCCATGTCGGGTACCTCACCAGCGTTTGAGCAGGTGCGCGATTTTCCCGCGTGGGGTGAGCTCGTACCGGATGCGGTCCGGGTTGATCTCCTCGAACTGCGCGGCATGCTCGGCGGTGAGCACCACATCACGCGGATGAACGGTCTGCCAGACGTACGCGGCCGCCCCGGGCGCTTGCTGCCGGTACACAAACCGTGATGCCACCCTGGCCTTGCGCGCCAGCAGCGCTGCCTGTTTCAAGGTATCTTTGGCAGGCTCATCTTCCAGATAGGGATCCACCACCTCAAACAGTTGTGGCACTCGACCCGCTTTTTGCTCAGCGAGATAGAGAAACACCACTGGCTTACTACGCGCACTATTGATGGCCGCTCCTATCACTGCATCATTGTGTTCGTCGCCAGCGCTGAGCACAGC
>WNGJ01001975.1_pt1 | contig 26533 bp, 22 predicted proteins | sample 5400611 | NCBI WGS metagenome assembly WNGJ01 (sample SAMN13153375, study PRJNA577476) | soil metagenome | isolation source: 40 cm soil or saprolite under Garry oak tree replicate 1 | place: USA:California | collected 2016-06-15
CTGGTGCTGCTGGATATTACAATGCCAGGTGTTGATGGCTTTGAGGTCTGTCGTCGTCTGCGCCTGCTTGACGACATTGCCATTATTATGCTGACGGCGCGTGACGATGTTGCTGATAAGGTCAATGCACTGGGCTTAGGCGCGGATGATTACGTTCCCAAACCCTTTTCCTTCGATGAGTTGGTGGCGCGGATACGAGCAGTGCTACGCCGTCACACAGGAAGTCAAGAACTGCTCTCTTACGGCGATCTCGAACTCAATCAGGCCACCCACGAAGTCCATCGTAATGGACAGGTGATGGAACTCACCATGCATGAGTACGACTTGCTGCTCATGTTGATGCGTCATCCGCGGCAGGTCCTCACCCGCGACCGACTCCTGGAACAGGTGTGGGGATACAATGCCGACCTGGAAACGAACGTGCTGGAGGTCCATATTGGACATCTGCGCCAGAAGTTGGAAGCACACGGCGACTCACGCGTGATTCAGACGATTCGTGGTGTTGGCTACGTGCTGAAAGGATGACCCCCATGATTTCTTTGTCTGTAAAGACCCGCCTGACGCTCTGGCTCAGCCTTATCCGCACGCGTCTGACGCTCTGGCTCATGGTGATCCTGGCAGTTGGCATGCTTGCATTCGTCCTGACGACGCTTCTGGCAGCGCAGACGATCTTGCGGAATCTCAATGAAGAACGCTTGCGACAGAGTGTCACTTCCTTGTCTGAAGCTCTCGCTCAGGAACCAGCTGCCAATTTTTCTCTTGTGCGAAACCAGTTGGACGCCTTCAGTACGCCTGAGATCTATTTGCAATATCAGAGTCAGCAGGGGACGCCCATTGCCAGTTCAAGAAATATGGGCAGGCTCATCTTGCCGCTCTCTCAACTACGGCCAGCCATTGCCGCGGACCGTGTCGCCACCATCACGTTCGAGAACAGGCCAATTCTTCTCTATGGGCGCAGCGTTCTCATGCGAGGACAGGTTCAGGGATATGTCATCGCTGCACGAATCACCAGCGATGGTGAGGAGCAGACCTTGCTCTTCAGGCTCATGTACCTTGGTGTCTTTGTCACCCTGACGCTGACTGCTCTGCTGGTCTGGCTGCTGGTACGCCAGATGTTACGCCCCCTGGAGCGTCTCGCAGATTCTGCTTCGCGCATAACGATAGCCAGTGATCATGCACTGCGCTTGCACGCCGAGGACCGTCCCGACGAGATCAACCGCCTGGCCCAGACCATCAACGGAATGCTGCACTCGCTGGAAGACGCCTACCGGCACGTGCAGAACGTCAATGATCTCCAGCGCCGCTTCCTGACGGATGTCTCACACGAACTGCGTACCCCGTTGACGATCATGCTCTCCTCACTCGAGCTCATGAAAAAAGAGCAAGGAAGCGACCCAGAATTTCAAGCCAATGCGCTGGAAAATATCCATGCGGAGGCCGAACGCATGGCCCGCCTGGTCACACGCTTGCTCATGCTTGCCCGCACCGACGCCAGCGCGCCCTTTGCCCGCGAACCCTTACTCATCGTTGATGTCATAGGTGAAGCATACCGCCAGGGTTGTCCTCCCAACCGCAATATACGCATGGAATGTCAAGGATTAGAGGCCCTTGAGGATGCCGTCGTCTCTGGTAATGCTGACTACCTCAAGCAGGTGTTGTTGATTGTCCTGGAAAACGCCTGTAAATATACGCCCGATGGTGGCCAGGTGACGATACGAGGAGAAATGAGCGAGCAACACCTGACGATCACCATTGCAGACACCGGAATAGGCATCGAGCAAGCCGACTTGCCCAGGCTCTTCGAGCGTTTTTATCGGGCCCAAAACGCTCGCTCTCAGCCAGGAATGGGACTTGGTCTCTCCATTGCCAGGGGCATCATTGAGCAACACAATGGGACGATCAGCGTGGAGAGTACACCTGGTCGGGGAAGCAACTTTATCATCTCGCTCCCCCTCCTCAACGCAGAGCATGGTGCTTTCATAGACACGTTGGTGTGAACGAAAACGAACATAGGGAAGTATCATTTTGATTTGTCCGGCTTAAACCACTTTTCTGTTCCATTGCGCCACAGACCCCAAGTAAGCCCATCTGATATAATGACTTTCATAACTACTTCACTGGCTAACCAACAATGGATATTTATGTCCAGCCGGGCTATACAAGGAGCAACGGCTGATCAATTACGTACGAAAGAGGAGTATTTCCCAGTGACATCTCTGCTTATTCAGCATGCTGACTTGATTGTATCGATGGACGATAATGACACACAATGGACGGATGGGAGCATCTATGTCGTTGATAATGTGATCCAACAGATCGGCCGAACGAACCAGCTTCCGCAAGACGCAGATCGGACGCTCAATGCGAGGGGTATGCTGATCCTCCCAGGGTTAGTCAACACCCACCATCATTTTTACCAGACACTCACGCGCAATCTTCCTGCCGCCCAGAACACGAATCTTTTCCACTGGTTGCGCACTCATTACCCGATCTGGGCAGGTCTCACCCCCGAGGCCATCTCTGTCAGCACAAAGATCGCCCTGTCCGAGCTTGTGCTCTCAGGGTGTACGACTTCGAGTGACCACACCTACATGTGGCCCAATGGTGCCAGGTTGGATGACCAGATTCACGCAGCAACAGAGATGGGCGTGAGGTTTCATGCCGCCCGCGGCTCTATGTCGGTTGGAGCATCGAAAGGTGGACTGCCGCCGGACGAGGTCGTAGAGGAGGAAGATGCGATCCTTCGAGATTCCCAGCGCGTGATCGAGAGCTATCACGACGCGAGCCGGTACGCTATACTCCGTATTGTGCTGGCCCCCTGCTCTCCTTTCTCCGTGTCCCCATCATTGATGCGGCAGAGTGTAGCGCTCGCGCGCAGCTACGGCGTTCATTCACACACGCACCTTGCCGAAACGCTAGATGAGGCGGCATACTGTACCGCAACGTTTGGCCGGACTCCCGTGGAACTGGCGGAAGACCTCGGCTGGGTCGGCCCGGACGTGTGGCATGCCCACATGGTGCATCCGGGAGCGGACGAAATCAGCCGCCTTGGGCAGTCGCGGACCGGGATTGCTCACTGCCCTAGCTCAAATATGCGATTGGCATCAGGCATTGCTCCTATCCGCTCGCTGTGGGAAGCTGGCGCACGCCTGGGGCTCGGCGTAGATGGATCTGCATCCAACGATAGCTCTCATCTGCTGGCTGAGGCGCGGCAGGCGTTGCTTTTGCAGCGTATCACTGGGAACCCCGCGGCTCTAACCGCAAGGGAAGCGCTCTGGCTGGCAACGCGGGGCGGCGCTGCCACCTTAGGGCGCGATGATATTGGCTTTCTCGCACCTGGAATGGCAGCCGATTTCATAGGATACCGTCTTGACACGCTTGACCTGGCAGGAGGAGCAGTTCACGACCCCCTGGCCGCGCTCGTCTTTTGCCACCCGCCCAAGGTAGATTTGAGCGTTATCAACGGGCGTATAAGTGTCGAGGAACAACAGTTGCTCGACGTTGATCTCCCCGTACTCATCGAACGCCATAACGCTATCGCCCTTGCTCTTGCACGAGGAGAACTGCATTAGGCACGCTGCATGGACGAGGGTTAAGGAGGCGATCCTGGCGGTGGTCCCTACAAGGCGATAATGAACCAGAAAGCCATCACTTGAGGAGATGCTGGTTCTGTTGAGATTGATGCGGCTGAATCGCTCGCTCTCCTGTGGTAAGCACCTGCTCCGCTGTCATAATGCGTCCCTCTACCCATGCAGAGACAAAGGCGTCCTCCCCGAGATGGTCGCGGACAGCAGCCACTGCATGGTCATAGTCGGCCCGTTCAACAGGCTGCAGGGGCGCACCAATAGCTTCGCGCAGCGCTTCTGCGGTCCCCCAAAGCCGCGCCGCCCAGGCGGGCTCTCCCTGTCCAGCTACCACACTTGCCAGTCCTTCCAGGCCGGAGGCGATCAACTCCTTGTCGCCTATCTCTTTCGCCATCGCCAGGCTTTCTTCGTAGAGGGCACGGGCAAAGGCATGGTCTCCCCGGGCTGCCTCCACTCTCCCTAGCAGGGAGAGCGATTCCGCTACGCCCTCTCGATGCTCCATCTCCCTGTAGAGGAGCAGGCTCTCCTCTACACGTGTACGTGCAGTGGCAACATTTCCCTGTTTGAGCGTTACCCATCCCAGCAAGAGAGACGAGACAGCAATCCCTTCCTTGTCGCCTACTTCCCGGTCTAGCGAGAGCCCTTCCTCGAGCAGCGGGTAAATCATGGCCTGATCGCCCTGGGAAACAAAGAGCGTGCCCGCCAACTGCGTTAGTGAGGCGGCTATACCCCTCTTGTTGCCTAACTGCCTGAAAAGTGTCAGACTCTCCTCAAACAGGGCACAGGCCCTGGGGTACTCACCTTGCTTATTGTTTAGCAATCCCAGGGTGAAGAGTGACCAGGCGACACGATCCTGGTCACCTACCTCTCTGAAGAGCGCCAGATCCTCCTCCATCAGTACACGCGCTGCTGTAAAATCGCCTCGTCTCCAGGCCGCCATGCCAAGTCGATCGAGGGAGAGCGCGATACCTCTTCTGTCTCCAAGTTCCCGGAACAACGCCAGGCTCTCCTGGGCCAGTATCCCTCCCTGGTCATAGTTACTCTGGATGAAAGCGAGTCGCGCAGCGGCAAGCAGCGCCTTCGCCCGCAGGTCCGTTGCAACTCCTGCGCTTTCTGCCAGCGCCCGCTCCAGGAACGCCAGCCCCTCATAGCGGTGACCACGCACCACCCAGAAGCGCTCCAGCGCGATGCCAAGGCGTAAGGCCATTTCAGCTCTCCCGCCTTCTAAAGCCCATTGCAATGCTGCTCGCAAGTTGTCATGCTCCTGCTCCAACCGCTCTAGCCACGTGACCAGCAGCGGCCCTTTCAGCGCGGGCTCAGCCTCCTCCGCCAGTGACAAAAAGTAGCCGGCATGCGCCTGCCGGGCGTCTTCTCCTTCCCCTTTGGCGGTGAGTGCCTCCGACCCATACTCACGGATCGTTTCCAGCATCAGTAGACGGGGCTCCTCACCTCCTTCCCCTGTTTGCTCCATTCGTCGCAGTAAACTCTTGTCGACGAGTGAACCTACGCCGTCCAATACCTGTCCCGCTCCGTCGTCGGACCCGGTGCAGACAGCTTCTGCTGCCGGGAGGGTGCAGCCGCCGACAAAGACGGAGAGCCATCGGAAGAGTCGCTGCTCCCAGGCATTGAGCAATTGATAGCTCCACTCGATGGTATTGCGCAGGGTCTGCTGTCGTGTTGGCACATCTCGCGCCCCGCCCGTCAACATGGCCAGCCGCCTGCTCAGACGCGCAAGCAGAATCTGTGGAGACAGCAACTTCATACGAGCCGCTGCCAGCTCAATTGCCAATGGAAGCCCATCCAGGCGAACACAAATCTCCGCCACTGCCCTGGCATTAGTAGTAGTCAGCTGGAACTCGGGCTTGACCGCCTGCGCCCGCTGGAGAAAGAGTGTCACTGACGGAAAGCGCGCTAGTGCTGCAAGTTCGGGGAGATGCGCGGGATCGGGCAATGCCAGTGGTGGCACCGCGAACTCGTGCTCGGCACGCACATGCAACATCTCCCGGCTTGTGACGAGCACTTTGAGCGACGGGCAGGACGTGAGCAGGTCTGCTACCTGCGCTGCTGCTCCAACCACCTGCTCGAAGTTGTCCAGGAGCAGCAGCACGTGCTTTTGTTGCAAGGCTTCCGCAAGGCGCGCTGAGAGCGGCTGTCCCACTGCGTCCCGGATACCAAGCGCCTGCGCGATGGTAGGCATGACCAGCATGGGATCGCTGATGGGAGCGAGCGATACAAAAAACACCCCCTGGACGAATACGTCACTCAGCTCTGCTGCGACCTGTATACCCAGGCGGGTTTTGCCTGTGCCACCAGGGCCTGTTAAGGTCACGAGGCGCACATCCTCGCGGCGCAAGAGCTGCCCGATAGTCGCCACCTCGTGCTCCCGTCCAATGAGCGGGGTCGGCTGCACAGGTAAGCTGTCAGAGCGATTGCCGAGGGTCTTGAGCGGTGAAAAATCGGCAGGCAGACCCGCGATAACCAGCTGGTAGAGATGGATAGGTCGCTCCAGGTCCTTGAGGTAGTGTTCCCCTAGATCGCGCAGGCTCACGCCTTCTGGTAAATCGTGCTCCACCAACTCGCGGGTGGTCCGGGAGAGAAGTACTTGCCCACCATAGGCTGCGCTCATAATACGCGCGGCGTAATGTACGTCCAGACCCACGTATCCCTCGACCACGCGCGAGGGTTCACCCGTGTGCAGCCCCATGCGTACACGCACCGCCACGGCGTCCGGCCAGGGATGGCTAGCGAGTTCGCGTTGCGCGGCCACCGCCGCTAAGAGGGCATCACTGGCGCGAGCAAAAGCGGCAAAAATGGCATCCCCCTGCGTATCGACCTCCTGACCACGATACGTATGGAAAGCAGCGCGCAGCAAGTTGCGACAGCCGGTCAACAGCTCGGTGTAGCGATCGCCTAGCTGCTGAAGCAGGTGAGTGGATCCCTCTATATCTGTAAAGAGCATCGTGATTGTTCCTGCCGGTAAATCACGCACGCTGAACCTCCTTGCGCCTCTCAAGGTATGCATACCTCGCTGTCTGAATCGTTCAGGCATATCGTCCTGGACAACTGTTCTATATTATATCCTATTCCTACACCGATCTCATCATGAGTAAACCGTTTCTTTTTTCTACCACTATCCTAAGCAATCCCTACCTCTCTTCTTAGCTACAGAGTCGTAAGAGAAGAGGCGTCGCATAGGACGATCGAATGGTGGCGGATTTTTTCCAGCCATTGAGGTAGATGTGGCCTGAATCCATCAGGCGATGAAGGTCTGTTTGCGGCGGAAACAGCAGCACCGCGCCCGTTGGCATATAGCGAACGGGCTTGACTGACGAATCAGTCACGGAGCAAGCGTGTGCTTTGCCTTGAGCTTGCATCTGGGTCAGGAACGCCACCCCGAGCCGTGCGATGTTGAGAGCTGCACAGTAGTCTCGGTCGGCATTGTAGGAACAATGAGCACACACCAGCCAGCGACCCCATTTGACAGGATCGGCTCGATGGTGCAGACGAGGAGAACGGTACGTTGAGGCAGGTTTACCACAACGAGGGCAGACGTGGGAGGTCCCACGGGGCTTTTCTGAACGGAAGCGGATGCCTGCCAGATGGCTTTTGTAGCGCAGTATATGCCAAATCTCGGCACGAATGGTGGTGTTATTCCTCCAATTGCGCCACTTGCCCCGGACGCCCTTGCCTCGCCCGGTGGATTTCAACGTTTTGAGGGATTCACCACTGATGAGGGAACAGCCCCAGACAGCTGCAAAGAGCAAAAGCAGATTAGCCGCCAGGTGGGCCAATTCGCAATTGCGAGCCTCATAGAGCTGCCAACATATCTGAATTTCCTGCTCGTAGAGCGTTCGTTTGGGATCACCCTCGGCCAGGTGATCGCGCGCGGCTTTCAATTCGTCAATCTGGCGACGGGTGCGTGCCTGGTGTCCATCCATGCCGCCGGTGTCCACAAAGAGCGGGCGCGAGAGCTGCACCGGCGTGTCTTCCTCGCTCGGATTGGTGCTGAGCACGACTGCCGTGATCAAGCCCTGCACCCCCCAGTCAAAACCGAGCACGCGTTCCATGGTTTTCCAATCGGCAAGCGGCGTTTTCGGCACTTGGACGATCACATCGAGGACCGCGATGCGGCTGCCATCTGCTTTGACCAGTTCGCGCAAGGTGGGAGCCAGAGGAACGCCTTCCTTGAGGCGCCCTCCTACACAGGCGGGCAGGGCGAGGGTAACAGAGTTTTTCCTCCACTGCCATCGGCCAGCTTCATCGGGGAAGCGGAAGCGCAGCGAGGCTTGTCCTGTAGCAAGATCCACGGAGAAACGATACGCTTGACCTTTCGCTCCGCCGTCGTCACCCGCATAGGTGAGCATCCCGACTTTGAGCAAGGGGATGCCCTGCATCTGTTCGTAGGTCGTGGGAAACTCCCCTTGGTCGAGGAAGTAGTTGCAGGCTTGCTCAACCACATTTTGCATGGCGACCAAAGCGGTGTCATCCTCCTCCAGCGTCGTTTGCAGCGTCTGGATCGCCTCTTTGATGGTCGTGCGGTTCTTGCCTGCTGGTCGCGCCTCGTGTTTGGGACGAATGAAGCCATCGGAGAGAAGGGGTCGGATCAGTTCAAAGACCTGCTTGCGCTCGGCCTGGCCACGGAGAATGCGCCCTGCAGTCTCGCTTTCACACCGAAATTGACGATCCCCGTGCGGGTCTGGAGAATCCGTCATGGCCACCACCTGTTTCCAGGCGGGTCCACTGCGCTCCCCCCTGAACTCGTCAAGCCGCGGCCACAAGCGGACGAGCAGCGCGTTAACCACGGCACGGCTCGCATTGAGCAGGCGGAGCGCATCCGCCTGCACCTCGTCTGGAAGCCTCACATCGTAGCTGAGGGGCTGCTGATCATGGCCTGCACGCATGTTTGCTCCTGTGAGGAACATTTGTCCTTGTCGCCGAAAGTATAGCATAGTTCGTGGTTTTGGGCAACTGTTACAAACCCTTGCAGCGTTCGCCAAGCAGTTTGAAAGGAAAAGAAGCCCATCCCTGGCTCATTGTTGCACGACAAGAATAAGGAAGAGGGCTGGATGACAGTAGTTATCCAGCCCTCTTCTGTATCTTTGCCTTTACAGCACTCCGCCACCCTCCTGGCTATACAAGCTCTCATTTGAGCTACAACCAGTATGCAGGGTGGCTGGAGGCTTAGGTGTTCAGAATGCCCGCCTTCACGAGCTCTCTTAATCGATCTGAAACACCATCCCTGCTAAGCGAACCGGTATTTTCATAGGATTTTCGCCTCCTTCTGGCTTACCTATAACTACCTTCGCCTAATACCGAGTTTCCGGCGTCCAGGGTACCCGCTTTCGCGGGCTCGCCTAATCAATCTGAAACACCATCCCTAGTAAGCGAACTGGCATCTTCATAGGATCTTCGCCTCCTTCTGGCTTACCTATCAATGACCTTCGCTTTAGCGCCAGGGTCTCTTACCTCCCTGGTGTTGGTATTGTAATATTTTATTAAGAGCATGTCAAAGTCAACAATAAGGAAAATGTCAATGCAAATTTCGGCGAAAAGCGGGGGGGTTTTCTCCCACGAGAGAACGCGGTGTGCCCGTCCTTTCAAGCCGCCGCGTGCGGATGAAGAGGGCCACGACCAGCGCCATTCCACACAGCAGTGCACAGGCAAGCGCAACCAGTCCGAACCCGTGGAGAATGGTCACTTCTATAGCCAGACGGCTTGCCCCTCTCCCGGTCACTATGAACTGTTCGGCTGCAGTTCTGATCGTGGCCAGGTGCGGCGGGATGGCGGCATTGATGTGGGAGAGGTAGACCTGACTGAGCACTGCGACGCCAAAGGCCGTGCCAATGTTGCGGGCCATTCCCAGCGTCCCAGAGGCTAGTCCAGACTGCTCCCTGGGCACGGCACTCACCACCGCAAGCGTCGCGCAGGACGTGAACACGGGAATGCCGACCCCGCGAACAAGAAACGCTGGCAGTAGCCCGCCGGCATAGCTACCCTGGGGAGTGAGTGTGAGTGCGACATACAGATAACTCAGTCCAATCGCCAGCACCCCAAAGGCGATAAAGATACGCAGCCGAGGCCCTGCCCTCTGGGCGATCAGCCCGGCAAGAGGAGTCAAGCCAGCGATCAAGACAGTCGCTGGCAAGAAAGCGAGTCCTGCCTGCAGCGGAGAAAATCCCCACGTATTCTGCATGAACAGACTCCAATAGGGCTGCGATCCAAAGAGCGCCGCTGCAAACAAGAAGAAGCTCAGGCATCCCATGACGAAAGGGAGATTGCGGAACAAGGCCAGATCGACGAGCGGCCAGCGCACCTGTCGTTCAGCAACGACAAATAGAGACAAAATACTGACTCCGAGCAGAGCGCTTCCAGCAACGATCACATTCGCCCATCCTGCGGTACTGGCACGGGTGAACGCAAACAAGAGACACAAGAGGCCAACGGAGAGCAGCAGCAACCCGAGCCAATCCACCGACGGTGGAGCACTCTCATCTCGCGACTCTGGCACGTACAGCACCGTCATCAGCAGGGCGATAATGCCGAGCGGGACATTAATAAAGAAGACCCAGCGCCAGCTATTCCCCTGGACGAGCAGCCCCCCAAGGACGGGCCCGGCGATGAGCCCGAGGCCGGAAATCCCTCCATAGATCCCAATCGCTAAACCATGCTGCTGGGGCGGGAACGCTCGGATGATGATGGCGAGAGTACCAGGCGTCATGATCGCTGCACCAACTCCCTGTGCTACGCGAAAGATGATGAGTGCTGTAATATTTTGGGCGAAGCCGCAAGCCAGCGACGCGATACTGAAGAGCACAAGCCCGGCAAGGTACACCTTGCGCTGTCCCAACAGATCCCCAAGGCGTCCCATCCCCATCGGCAGCACCCCAATCATGAGCACGTAGCCCGAAATCGTCCAGGACACCGTTTCCAGCGGCGCGTGAAAGTCCCGACCAATAGCAGGGAGGGCCACATTGACGATAAACAGGTCAATGTAGAGCATGGTCAGACCGAAACATGCAGTGAGTAACGTGAGCCATCGAGATGGTTCGGGAGTTGATGAATCGGCTTTCAACACGGATCCATCAGTTCCTGTCGCATGGAACACTTTCTTCTTCATAGAATCCTCCACGAGCCTGGTTCGCCTGTTTGCTGCATCGGCATGCTGCTCACTTGCTGAGATCTTTCACGTGAGAACAACGGCTATTCTCACGAACGAACATCCTGGCGCAGCAGACCTCTTCTCGCCATACCCCGCGTGTACGGAGGGGTGTCGTATCAAGCTGTGTAGCCGCGCTATGTATCAGTATACTGTAGAAAAAGTTACTAGTCAAGGCTGTTTGATGGTAACCAGACATTTGGAGATAGCGCCTGTCACCCTGAGCGCAGCGAAGGATCTGACTCGCTGGACGCAGAGATCCTTCGCTGCGCTCAGGATGACAGCCAGGATCCCGCTCAAGTCATGTCACCCTGAGCCCATGCGCTGCGCTCAGGGGAAACTCCGCGCAGGGCCTCTCATGGGAAGTCTTCTCCCCAAACGTCTGGACAGTGACAATAAATTAGAAAACATTTGAAATACTACTAGCATATCTGTTATACTGGTGATATACCTTGCTAAGGAAGGAAGGACAGTGATGACAACAACCAGCGCAGAACAGGACAAGTCTGCGCCAGGGTCGCTTTCACTGGTACAGGCCCTGGCGAATACACAGTATGGACGAGGCTCACGCGCTCACTCGGAACTGACAAACCCTGAGCAGCTCCGGAGCTGGCTCGTGACGTATGATTTGCTGGCAGACGGCACGCTGGTCACAGAGGGAGACCTCCGCCGTGTCCTGGAACTTCGTGAAGCCATACGGAGCCTCTTGCGCGCCAACAACGACGCGCCGGTCAGTTCCCAGCGCATCGGTACGCTCAATCACCTTGCCGGTAATGCCCCCCTCACGGTGCATTTTCAAGGCGACGGGCAAGCAGTCCTCGAACCTGATATCTCCGGAGTGGACGGTGTTCTCGCACGCATCCTGGCAATCGTTTTTACAGCGATGACCGATGGCACCTGGTCGAGGCTCAAAGCCTGTCGCAACGAGGGATGTCAGAAGGCGTTCTACGACACCTCCAAGAACCGTTCGGGGACGTGGTGTGCCATGAGCAGTTGCGGCAGTCGCATCAAAGCGCGTGCGTATCGGAAGCGTCGCAACGACCTTGCTGCAAGTGCAAAAGCAGACGACTAAGCCTCTCTGAACGGCAATCCCGCCCTGATAAGCAGGGCAAAAAACGTCGTTCTGGCCTGGGAGGCGAAATGGTCAATGCCGGCGCAGGGACAGATTTCTGCATGTTAACGTGCAGAGAAAGGAGCAAAGATGATACACGTTGGAGACGTTTTTGCCTGGGAACGGACGTTCACTGAAGAAGATGTCAGGCTCTTCGGTCGGCTCTCTGGTGATGAAGGGGTACATCACATGATTCCAGATGAACAGGGCCGTCTGATGGTTCAGGGCTTGCTCACGGCGACCCTACCGACCAAAGTGGGCGGCGATCTGAATTACATTGCACGTGAGTTGGTGTTTGAGTTCCTTCGGCCAGTCTACGTGGGTGATACCATTCGATGTGCCGTAACGATTACCCAGTTGGAGCAGGCTGAGGGGCACACCAGGATGGCGGCGACCTGGACCTGTCAGAATCAGAGCGGGAAGGAAGTGCTGATTGGTCACACCCATGGAGTGATCCGCAACGCGAACTGAGCGATGCAGGGTGGCAATGCCTCCGCATCCTCTCTTTTACCGCTATGCTGCGGAATGCCGCAGTAAATAACCCTTTGACATTAGTGATGTGTGGCGGGTTGATAGGTACCGGGTTCTGTGCGGAAGCTGATGGCGAGGCGGTTCCAGCCGTTGATAGCGACAACAGCGAGTGTCAGGTTCACCAGCTCCTCCTCGCTGAAATGGGGGCGTACCTGCTCGTAGAGCTCGTCTGGGACATGGTTACCGGTGATTTGAGTCACGGCCTCTGTCCAGGTCAGGGCCGCACGCTCACGTTCTGTGTAGTACGAGGTTTCGCGCCAGGCGTCGAGGCTGTAGAGGCGTTGTTCACTTTCACCCCTTGCTCGCGCATCTTTCCAATGCATATCGAGACAGTAGGCACAGCCATTGATCTGAGAGGCACGCAGCTTGATCAGATCGAGCAGAGATGGCTCAAGACCGCTCTCGCGCACAGCTTTTTCCAGTCCGGACATTGCACGGTAGCCCCCCGGAACAACCTTGCTATAGTTAATGCGTTCTGTCATGGTTCCTGTTCTCCTTTATTCTCTCTTCATTATTTCAAGCAGAAGCGAGGTTTGTGGCACGCCGCATAGTGCCGGGGTTTGCGCCAACCAGGCATATTTCGATGACTACGAACACATACTCGCTTACCCAAGCTTGTAGGTGACCAGGCCCTTGGCGACGAAGGTTCCCGACGCGCTATAGACGTCAACGTCGAGATAGACCAGGCTGCGACCACGCCGCAGCACGCGGGCGGTAGCCTGGAGTTCCTCGCTCTCGGCAGGCGCGAGGTAGTTGATGGTCAGGCCAACGGTCGTGCCTCGTAGGTTGCCGGATGCCGGAACATCCGACCAGGCGGCGACCATCGCGGCGGTATCGATCAGCGAGGCAATGGCGCCGCCGTGGACAATGTGCCCAATCGTGACGAGCGAGTCAGCGAACGGCAGCGTGAGCGTCGCCACGCCCGGCTGCATATCGGTGAGCCTGATACCGAGGTGACCGACGTAGGGTGAGGTGGGGAGAAATTGACGAATGATGTCAGCGCCAGACTGGGGGCCATTGTTGGTAGATGTGCTCAAAGCGTATCTCCTTGTAGTAATTGTTATTGGCTATCCTCCTCGAATTGTACAAGAAACTGGCATGAACACAAGTGCCACTTTTCGCTTTATTATCCATGCCACTTTTTCATCAATAAGACCTCGGTAGTTTCAAGACGCTGTGCGCGATATAGGCGAGCACGAGATTGGTAGAGATGGGAGCAACCTGGTACAATCGCGTTTCGCGAAACTTGCGCTCGATGTCGTATTCAGTGGCAAAACCGAACCCACCATGTGTTTGCAGCGCAGTATTCGCTGCCTGCCACGCAGCGTCGGCGGCCAGCAACTTCGCCATGTTGGCTTCAGCACCGCAAGGAGCATTGCTATCAAAGAGTTCGGCCGCCCGAAAACGCATCAAATCGGCAGCCTGGATGTTGACGTACGCCTGGGCAATAGGGAATTGTACTCCCTGGTTTTGACCAATGGGCCGCCCAAACACGATACGCTGGTTGGCGTATTGTACCGTTCGCTCGATAAACCAGTACCCGTCGCCGAGAGACTCTGCCGCGATCAGAATGCGCTCAGCATTCAGGCTATCGAGCAGATAGCGAAACCCTTTTCCTTCCTCTCCGACGAGCTGTTCAAAGGGAACATGGAGGTTATCGAAGAACACCTCTGCTGTATGATGATTGATCATGGTGCGGATCGGCTTGATAGTCACTCCTTTTCCAACCGCGTCTCGTAGATCGATCAAGAGAAGAGAGAGCCCATCAGTTCGTTTGGCGACCTGGTCGAGCGGAGTAGTACGCACCAGGAGTAAGAGGAGATCAGAATGCTGGACGCGCGACGTCCAAATCTTCTGCCCATTGACAATATATCCGTCACCGGTACGAGCAGCGGTCGTGCGGATGCTGGTGGTATCAGAGCCTGCATCAGGTTCCGTTACCCCAAACGCCTGGAGTCGCAGCTCTCCGACTGCAATCTTGGGAAGATAGAGGCGCTTTTGTTCTTCCGATCCGTGGCGTAAGAGCGTCCCCATGATGTACATCTGGGCATGACACGCGGCAGCATTTCCACCGGAGCGGTTGATTTCTTCGAGAACGATAGATGCTTCTCTGATCCCTAATCCCGAGCCGCCATACACTTCGGGAATAAGGATAGCGAGGTAGCCCGCATCGGTCATCGCATGTACAAATGCATCAGGGTAGGCACGCTGCTCGTCGATCTCTCGCCAGTAACCATCTCCGAAACGTTCACACAATTTACGCACGCCATAGCGTAATTCGGCATCGAGTTCTGTCATAGCAATTCACCTTCCTAAAAACTATACCCGAAACACTTATCTATTTCAACCATATACGGCATACAGACAGGGCTGTTGCAAAGGCTCTTGTGCCGCTTTGAAGTAACAGGGCTTCTCAAACGTCGCTCTGCTTGGCAGCAAGCCCCCCCACCCCAGAGTAATAAAGAGCGTGGTGCCGGTTGGGCGCGGGAGCGCCCAACCGGCACCACGCTCTTTTCCTCTTTTTTGGGGCGGGGAGGGGAAGAGGAAAAAGACGTTTGAGAAGCCCTGTTTGAAGTAATCCGTCCTCTTGACAAGCCGCTGATCTGTGAGTACACTGTAGTTAAGCGACATTGACCCATTGCCCATTTTAAGGGTAGATAACAGCCGGATGGGTCGGGCCATCTCTGATGGGTCAGGAGGAAGCATGCCCAAAATTGTGGATGAACAGATGCGCGAAGCCACACGCCAGCGCATTATGCGCGTGGCGGCCAGCGAGTTCGCTCGCCTGGGGTTTGACCAGGCAAATATCAACGTGATCGCCGAACAGGCAGGTATTGGCAAGGGGACCATCTACCTGTATTTTGAGAATAAACGAGACCTGTTTCTTGCCATGTTGCGGTATATCGCACAGGAGCAAATTTCTGTCATTCGCGCAGCTCTGGCCCCCGATGGAACGCTCCAGCAGCGCCTCGAGTGGCTATTTCGCGCCTTTGCCCACCTGGCCGAAGAAGAAAGCGACAACTTCAATGTGTATATGAGCGCCCTGTACGGGGTCAACCGCGCTTTTCAGACAGAGGCCACCAAACTGCTGCGTGATTACGTGGCGGTGATTGCCTTGATGCTGGAGCAGAGCCAGGCCCGCGGCGAGATCCGCATTCACAATGTCGAGGCCACCGCCCTGATGGTGCTCTCCCTCACCGAGTCCTATGTCCTTTCAGCCAGGGTGCTTGGACAGTCAGAGCACATGATTGTTCAACAAGCAAAATCGGTCGCTGGTCTCATGCTGCATGGGATGGGCGTTGCTCCGTCGTAGTGCCGAACCTATTTTCTTTTTTGTCTCTTATTTTGAATGGTCACCCACCCACTAAGGGACGGTGGTATGTAGTTCTGGAGGAATACTTATGCAATCTGCTGCTCTCATGACGTTTTTACAGCGTCTCTTTCATCTCCGTCGCGTTGGATCGGGTTTCGAGAGCCCTCGCTACTTACTCAAATGGCTGTTCATCAGCATCGCCATCGGGCTAGTTGCTGGGGTGGGAGCGCTGGCCTTCTTCGAGGCCATCCGGCTCTCGACTGGCTTCTTCCTGGGGAAGCTGGTCGGCTATTTGCCTCCTGACCCTGCGGGTGAGGGCACAATGGGGATGATGTCTCTCTGGGCAGCAGCACATCCCTGGCTCTTGCCCGTCGTCACCACGGTCGGCGGGTTGCTCTCGGGCATCATTGTGTTCACGCTCGCGCCGGAAGCCGAAGGACATGGTACAGATGCAGCGATTGCCGCTTTCCACCAGGGCAAGCCCATCCGCGCACGTATCCCGCTGGTGAAGCTGGTAGCCTCAGCGATCACGATTGGCTCTGGGGGCTCGGGAGGGCGCGAGGGACCGTCGGCGCAGATCAGTGCGGGCTTTGGGTCGTTGCTGGGAAGCTTGTTGCACCTGGACATCCAGGATCGACGCATCGCCATCGCCACCGGCATCGGCTCGGGCATCGGGGCTATCTTCCGTGCTCCGCTGGGCGGAGCAGTCCTGGCGGCTGAAATCCTCTACAAGCACGACCTGGAGGTCGAAGCGGTCATCCCTGCCTTGATCGCCTCCATCATCGGTTACAGCGTGTTTGGAGCCTGGACCGGGTGGAATCCCATTTTCGCCACGCACGGCAGTCTCGCGTTCACCTCACCGCCACAGTTGCTCTACTATGTCGTCCTCGGCCTGCTGTGCGGGCTGATAGGGTGGCTGTATGCGCGCGGCTTTTATAAGATTACCCATATCTTTCACCGGCTGCGCCTACCCAATTGGGCCAAGCCTGCCACTGGCGGTGATGCTGATGGTGGCGGAGATGACGGGAAACCTGTCCATGCTCGCGCCTGCCATGATCGCCGTCGGGATTGCATCCATTATCGTCGGGGATGTCTCGATCTATACCGGCCAGGTCGGCTCACGCGCTGACTCGCCCGCTCACCGGCTGCAACTCTCCTTCCCGCTGCTCTCGACCTTAGCAGTACGCCAGGCTATGAAACCACTGGCACTCAGTTTCTCGCCGCAGCACACGGTGGCGGAAGCGGAGGCGCTGCTCGCTGAGCAGGCCATCAGTGGAGCCCCGGTGCTCGATGCACGTGGAAATCTCCAGGGGGTGCTCACGCTGGCCGATATAGGGCGGGTGCCGCTCTCCGAGCGAAGTCAACGGCGTGTCGAGGAAGCGATGAATCGCGATGTCCTGGTCGTGCAAGCCGACGACACGCTGGATGTGGCCCTGGAACAACTGAGCAGTCATCACATTGGGTGGATGCCGGTGGTAGAGGTGGAAACGGTGACAGGCTTCAGACACGTGGTGGGACGGCTTTCTTCCGAGGAGATCGTGCGTGCCTACCGCGAAACGTTGGCGAAAGGCTCACGACGAATGCGCGGCCTGGTCGAGGGCACGGTGATGGTCGAAGCCCTGATTGAACCAGGGATGCGGCCGGCAGGTCGGCCGCTGCGGGAGGCACACTTGCCAGCGGAAAGTCTAGTGGTCTCGATCCGCCGGCAGGGGGAACTGCTCTTTCCGCGAGGGAGCACCATTATCGAGCCAGGTGATGTCGTAACGTTTCTGGTGAGTCCGAGCGGGGAGGAGCGCTTGCGCGCCTACCTGGCGGGATTCGTGGAGAGAGCAGAGCCGGTTTTGCTCGACTCGTAAGAGCCATCGAGCGCTGTACGCAAGCGCGGCAGAGAGCGGTAGAAGTAGGCCTTCACGGTAGACTCCGGCATGTTGAGCATTCGCCCGATCTCCGAGAAGTTCAGTTGCCTGAAACAGTGCAGGTGGACGATCGAGCGCAACTTCGGGGGAAGTGAAAACATGGCCTGCTGCAGCGAACACTGCAGGTCGATCCTCTCGGCAACTTCCTCCGACAACGGCTCGGGGTCAGGGATGGTTTCTACCAATGACAGGTTCTCCTCCCTGCACTCCCACTCAAGAGTGGAGAAAGGAATCTCGGTCCGCCGGCGTCTCCTGCGCAGCTCATCCAGGCAGCGATTGCGTGCCACCTGAAGCAGCCAGGGCTTGAGCGACACATTCGTCAACAGTCTCGGCAGGGAAACATAGAGCTGGAGGAAGACATACTGGAGCACATCGTAGACCTGCTCACCATCTTTGAGAAAGCCCCGTATGTAGCTCACTAATGGGCGGTGGTATCGACTTACCAGGAACTCAAAGGCGCTTTGATCACCTGCCAAAGCTTGCTCAACCAGGACGCCATCCGCGACTCCTTGTCCCTGTAGCACGTTGTACTGTCGTGGCTGCGCGTATGGCATTGTCTCCTTCCTTTCCGGTCCTCCTGTGGGCACCAGCATGACTGCACGCTATGTCTAGCGGGATTTCACCCCGGTCTCAACGTCTGCTCCTGTTGTCCACTGGACGACAAAAGAAAAGATTCTGCTGAAGGTTCATACTCCATGTTCTCCATGGGCTATCCACTTCCTCATGTAAGAGTATAGAAGAATGCTCTGGGGAAGTCACTTTCCATCAGATGGCATGTCACTTCCCATCGCTTCGCATGGTTTTAAGAAGTAGCCAGCACAGGGCGAGCGAGGCGTGTGTATTCTATGCTATAATGAAAAAGCTCTTGAGCAATGCTCGCTGGAATTAGATGCAGGATATATTTGCAAGGCGAACATTCTCAACAGACTGATTGGAACCAGAGGAAACCGCCTGAGAAACTGAAAGGAGATTAAGATGGTAGATTCGACCAACAACACCTCTACGCAACAACCAGTGTATAAGTGGAGCTACACCAGCGGCACAAGCACAACGCCGCTGCTGGGCCTGACGATCGGCGATTTGTTCGACCAGACGGCCGCGGCATATCCAGAGCAACCGGCCCTTATTTCACGCCACCAGAAGATCCGCCTGACCTACCGGGAACTGCAAGCCCAGGTCAACCGGTGTGCCCGCGCCCTGCTGCACCTGGGCGTGCACAAAGGCCAGCGCGTCGGCATCTGGGCGCCCACCCGCGCCGAGTGGTGCATTACGCAATTTGCCACCGGCAAAATTGGTGCGATCCTGGTCAACATCAACCCCTCTTATCGCCTGCACGAGGTCGAATACGTGCTCAAGCAATCGGGATGCAGTGCGCTCGTCCTCGCCTCGGCTTTCAAGGCTTCCAACTATACTGAGATGATCGCCACCCTGGCACCCGAACTGGAACACAGTGAGATTGGCGAGCTGCGGGCCGAGAAACTGCCGCATCTGACCACTGTTATTCGCCTGGGCGAGGACCGCGTGCCCGGCATGCTGCCCTGGGCCGATCTGATGACCATGGGCGATCTGGTCAGTGACGAGCAGTTGCAAAAGGTCCAGCGCGAGCAGGAATTCGACGATCCGATCAATATCCAGTATACCAGCGGCACCACGGGCTTTCCTAAAGGTGCGACGCTCAGCCACCATAACATCCTCAACAACGGCTATTTTGTGGCGGAGTTGCAAAATATCACATCCCAGGACAAAATCTGCATTCCCGTGCCGCTCTACCACTGCTTCGGCATGGTCATGGGTAACCTCGGCTGTGTCACACACGGCGCGGCCATGGTTTACCCCGCTGAGGGCTTCGAGCCGCAAGCCACCATGGAAGCTGTGCAGGAGGAACGCTGCACCTCGCTCTACGGCGTGCCCACCATGTTCATTGCCGAACTTGCCCATCCCGACTTCGCCAAATACGATTTTAGCAGCCTGCGCACCGGCGTTATGGCCGGCTCCCCCTGCCCGGTCGAGGTCATGAAACGCGTCAATACCGAGATGCATATGCCTGAGGTTGAAATATGCTACGGCATGACGGAAACAAGTCCTGTGAGTACGCAGACGAGAATCGATTCTCCCTTCGACAAACGCGTTGGCACGGTCGGCCTGGTCGGCCCGCACCTGGAGATCAAGATCATCGATCCCGCCAGCGGGCAGGTCGTGCCCGTTAACCAGCCGGGCGAGCTCTGCACACGCGGCTACAGTGTGATGCTGGGCTATTGGAACAATCCCGAGGCCACGGCTACCGCTATCGATAATGCTCGCTGGATGCACACCGGCGACCTGGCGACGCTGGACGATGATGGCTATATCAATATCGTCGGGCGCATCAAGGATATGATCATTCGCGGCGGCGAGAATGTCTACCCGCGCGAGGTCGAGGAGTTTCTCTACACGCACCCCAAGGTCCGCGATGTCCAGGTTATCGGCGTGCCCGACCCCAAATATGGCGAGGAAATCATGGCCTGGGTCCAGCTCAAAGTCGGCGAGTCAGCCACGACCGAGGAGATCCGCGAGTTCTGCAAAGGCAAGATTGCGCATTATAAGATCCCGCGTTATGTCAAGTTTGTGGACAGCTTCCCGATGACCGTAACAGGCAAGATCCAGAAATTCCTGATGCGCCAGGCATCGATCGAAGAGTTGGGATTGCAGGATGCGGCCTCGATTAAGATGGCTTGAAGCACCTCTCTTCCGACGTGCCAGTTTTTTTCATGAGCAGGTGGGAAGGCCAGGCTGTACCTGGCCTTCCCACCTGCTACAAGAGCCAGCGATTGCTGCACTATACTCTACTCACCAAAGGCCTCGCGGAGCTGGTCTTCTTGCTCTTTGGACAAGTTGCTCTGAATGAGCTCGAACTGCTGGCCCTTGACGGCCGCCAACCTTGTCAACCACGGCCCCGCTCGTCAACAGGAACAAGGCCGAGGTGCCTGGCGTGATCTTGGCGCGCACCTGATCGATGAAGCTCTCGTCAATGCCATAGCGAGCAAAGTGTCCGGCGAGTGCACCTACCGCGGCGCCCACCGCCAGGCCGAAGAACGGGACAAAGAACAACAAGCCGAACAGCATCCCCCAGAACGCGCCACCCAGCGCGCCGGCACCGGCCATACTGCGGAGCTGTTCGGTCTTAGGTTTCCTGGCTCCGGCTGGCCAGGTGATGATGGCCCCATCCTCAATCTGGATCAACTGCTGCTTTTGCAGGTTCTCCAGCGTAGAGAGCATCGTCTGGGCTCCCTCGGCCGTTGGAAACTCGAGTACAGTTAAAGTTGCCATGGTTACCTACTCCTTTTGAGTCGTATTCATACACGTAGATCGTGTCCAGAAAGGATTGCCTCCTGGAGCGTTGCATACTATACTTATTCAAAAATGCCGATCAGTCCCTTGATCAGCAACACAATACCCGGCACCCATCTCTGCCCGCGGATCTGTTTGTTCCTCCTTTCCTTCACTGTTCGATTCAGTCAACTACCCTACAGGCGCTTGTGCATGCTCAATTTTCAACATCGTCACTCTCCGGATCCAGAAAGATTGGCATCTAACCTGCTTCTACGCACTCGACCGAAAGAATCGGACAGCCGATGTCATGCAGCGCATTGAGCACGCCAATCAACGCGGATTGGTCTGCCAATCGACCCGTCAGGATCGTCATCGCAGAGCGTTTCGGATCGCTTTCATGCTCGATCGTCATGCCGCCGCAATAATCGGACCAATTCTCATCCAAGGTGCCCAAGATACGGATCTGGAACATCGCCGGGTCAAACAGACTGGCGCTTGGGCGGTATATTTCCATCGCACATTCCTTGGCTAGCTCACGCTACTACTTTCGGTGAGTCAAAGCGAGTGCCTACCTGTGGACAGCCTCGCAGCGAATAGCGCAGCTCAGATCCTCTCTCGATAGAGAGGAAAAAGGTGCCACTACTACGCCCTGTTGTATCCGGGGATACGATTGCGATTGCTATACGCGCTGCTGCTATACGATGAGATATCAAGCACGAAGCCCAGGATCACCCAGAGCCACCCCCAACCGGTCACGCCGACCAGCGGATTGTAGACCAACACATACATCAAGGTCGTAAACGGGAGGAAGATGATCCCCAGCAGCGGCCAGATAAATGTGTTGTGAAATGCGCGGGTGACTAACGGCGTAAACAGCCAGACGAAGAACAATGCGAGCCGGGGGAAAAAAGCGGCCCCCATTGCAAAAAGACATGCACACCCAAACATGATTGCTACCTCCTTATACATCTGTTGTCACTACTACAAGCATCTCGCCTCAAGGACCTCTTGTAGTGCCGATCAGCGACTCCTCCTGAGAATCATAGTAGTCGAAGACGCGCGAGAAAGCTATTCCCCACAGGGTATAGAAAGGGTATAGCTTTTGGAACGGGCAAGCGACTCTTGCCGGTCGGATTTTGTGATAGCTGGAGGTTTGGCATGGGCGGCATTCGCCTCCAAAAACAGTCCGGGAGTCAACGCAACAGGCGTGGCGGCCTGGGCAACGTGATTGCCCCTTGAAGGGGCAATCACGTTGCCCGTGTGCCCGATCACGAAAGGTCAGATCGCGGCAATGTCATTCGCGGATGAGCATCGCGTGCGCTTCCCGTTCGTGATGGATACTCACCTCCCCACTGACATCCACCACCACCTGTTTGACCGTGCCGGTGAATGGCCAGGGATACTCGCCCGGATAGTCCCCCGTTACCGGCTCGCCACCGTCGCGTCCAACGTTCAGCCCCTCGCCAGCAATCGAGAACCTGCCCGGCTGGGTCCTGATCTTGCTCTCGCCGACCTTCTCGTCGTTGATGTAGAGAGCCAGGGTGCCGTTAGCAACGTGCGGTGGATTCTCTCCCTCCTTGGTGAAGATGGCCGAGAGGGTCGAATCCCCTGTCGGTACCGGCTTGCTGGAACTGACCTTCTGCTCGATGTCGCCGAGCCAGTTGTAGACGTAGTGCAGCCTGTCGTCCTTCACATAGAGGGTATGCCCGCCAAAGCGGCTCCCGTGGGCAAAGATGACCCCTTCTGCTCCACTGGCTGCAATCTCAACCTCGGTTCTGATCGAGTAGGAGCGGTTGATGATACTAACCGCCTGTGACTCGGGCACCTCGGCCGTGTTCGGGTAGTAGACATAGCGGTCGTGCGGCTTCGTCATTTTCGGGCGCGGGGTCAAGAAAATTTCGACGGCCGAGCGGTCATCCAGTGGAAATGCCTGGTATTTGCCCGCCTCAGAAAACCACAGATTGATCAGTTCCTGAAGCTTGTCCGGGTGCTGCGCGGCGAGATTGTGGCTCTCGGAGTGATCCTCGGTTGTATTGTAGAGCTCCCAGGTGTCCTGATTGAAGTGACCCCAGCCGGCGATCGTTGGATGCGTCGTGACTGCCTTCCAGCCCTGATGCCAGATGCCGCGTGACCCTAACATGGAGTAGTACTGGGTCTGCCTGGTCGTGGGTGCCTGCGCATCGTCAAAGCTAGAGCGCATGCTGACACCCTCGATGGGATGCTGTGTATAGCCCTTGACCACCTCTGGCGCTTCGATGCCCACGACCTCGAGGATCGTCGGCACGATGTCGATGGCATGGTGGTACTGGTGGCGCACCTCGCCACGGCTCTTGATCCCTTTAGGCCAGTGGATCAGAAACGGGTCGCAGATGCCACCGTTATAGGTATAGCGCTTCCACATCTTGAACGGCGTGTTGAAGGCCATCGCCCAGCCGGTGGGGTAATGGTTGTACGTCAAGGGGCTGCCCAGCACATCCAGGTACTTGAGGTTCTCCTCCAGGCTATCGGGAACGCCGTTGGCTATTTTGTTCTCGTTGACTGAGCCTGTGGGACCACCCTCACCACTGGCGCCGTTGTCGGAGATCACGATGACCAGCGTATTGTCGAGCTGGCCCGACTGTTCCAGGTAATCGATAATCCTGCCGATCTGGTGGTCGGTGTAGCTGAGGAAGCCCGCATACACCTCGGCCATGCGCCGGTACAACTGCTTTTCGTTCTCAGCCAGCGCGTCCCATGGCTTGGTGTAATCCAATGGGGGGAAAGGCACGCCATCGGGGCTCTTCGTATCGGCCGAGGTGCCGATGGGGTTGATCGGCGGCAGCGCGGTGTTCTCCGGGACGACGCCCATCTGCTTCTGGCGCTCGAGCACGATCTCGCGGTAGCGCTCGTAGCCCGTGTCAAATTTCCCCTTATACTTGTCAGCCCACTCCCTGGGCGCGTGATGCGGCGCGTGGCAGGCGCCAGGGCAGAAGTACATGAAAAACGGTCGCTCGGGAGCAATGGCTTTGGCGTCGCGGATGAACTCCAGGGCCTTGTCCGTCAGGTCTCTCGACAGGTGATAACCCTTTTCCGATCCATCCCCCGTCGGACTGCTGGGCTGGTCGACCGGATGGTTATCATGCACCAGGTCGGGGTACCAGTTGTTGGTCTCGGCGCCCAGGAAGCCGTAGAAGCGCTCGAAGCCGCGTCCGATGGGCCAGTTGCGCTTGCTGGAGGCCATGTTCATCTCATCCTCGGCACACAGATGCCACTTCCCGAGCATATAGGTGTTGAAGCCGCGCTCGCCCAGCATCTCAGCGACGGTAGCACACTCGAACGGGATATGGCCATTGGCGTTGGGAAAGCCGATCGCTGCTTCTGAGATGCAGGCCATGCCGTTGGTAGTATGGTTGCGCCCGGTCATCAAGCAGGCGCGGGTCGGCGAGCACAGCGCTGTGGTGTGCATGTTGGTGTAGGTGAGACCACCCTGTGCCAGGCGGTTCATGGTGGGGGTCTCGATGAGTCCACCCCACGGCTCCATCGCGGCGAAGCCCACGTCGTCCCACACGATATAGAGGACATTGGGCGCACCATCTGGCGCCTTGGGCTGCTCGTACGGCTCCCAGTCGGGCGTCGAGTCGCGGATATCCAGATTGACGATGCCCTTAAATGGTTTGGTCATGGTTTGCTCTCCTTATGCATCTAGTGCGCTGTTGAACGACGGCAGCAAAAGGCCATTTCGAGAATAGGAGGCACCCCTAGAAAATCTCCCCTTTTGATGCAAGAGGTAACACAGCGATACAACGGACGCAAGTGATACAAATGATACAAATGTTACAAGTGCGACAAACCTCATTGGAAATGCACCAGAAACCAAGGTGACCGCCAGGGCCCAGGTTGTCGCAAGCAGCGCCAGGATTTTCTTCGTCCCGACCACATCTGCCCAGGCGGTCACCAGCACCGGTGAGAGCGAAACGTGTCCTATCACTGGCCGGTATTCAGAGCAAGCGCCTGAACGATATTACCGGCTGCCGATACGACCCGCGCGGTGCCGATCACCGGCGCGATCGCGACAAGTGTGCCGACAATGCGCTCCGGCGCAATGCCAGCCTCACCACTGATCTTGAGGTTCACCAGCCACGAGGCGGGAGCCGCGTCCAGGGTCGTCAGGGCTGCAATGCGCACGAGCATGAAGGTCTCTGGATCGAGTCCGGATTCTTCAAGTGAACCCTCGTGCATGCGCAGCAGGGCGTTGAGTACGGTCAGATCGCCTTCAGCGAGCACCTGCAGGGTCTCGTTGGCATTGGTCATGGAGTTACTCATAATCATCCTTTCTAACTTAGATAGGTACAACTCCTATTTGTAGAAGAACAAAGCATCGCTGTTACCAGTGTATTTGTTTGGAGACGATTATGCATCCTCAGAACACACTATTTTTGGACATTGGCAATATAGGCGGACATCCGGCCTGGTTGGTTCACGTAGTGTGTTCGCACTAGTTAGACTCCACTGAAAGCAAAGTGAAACACGTTCTTTGAGCCCCTGGTCACACTTGTCTCACTCCGATATATTTCAGCCTGTCGTGGAAACGCATGAAAAATAGCGTGTTCTGAGGATGTATTTTCGTTCGTAAGTCAGTACACTGGAGATAGTAGTGTAAACGCACTGTGGTCGTGGCAACAGAGAGGTAGTCACATCTTGCTCATGAGCGCGTTTCACCTGCTTCTGCTGCCCTTATCTCCCGTGGCAATGCTTGAATTTGCGCCCACTTCCGCACGGGCAGCGTTCATTGCGCCCGGCTTTGGCAAAGGCTTTTTGCAACTGCGCTTCCTCGGCCGCCAATATCAGCATCACCTCAGCCGGGGCGCGGTTGTGGCGTAACAACTCGGCCATGATCCGCATCGGGTGGTCGACATGCTTAAAGAACGCCTTGTAGCCCGCGCACAGGTAATTCAACCCCGGCTCGCCGTCCGGCGTCTCGATAAAACGGTTCTTGGGACACTCGCCGTGACAGGCGAAGCGCACCTCGCACTCGCGGCAGTATCTCGGCAGGCTGTCGCGCTTGTGCAGGCCGAACTGGCGCTGTTGGCCGGACGCCACCAGTTCGATCATATGGTCCTGTTTGATATTGCCGAGTAAATAGTTCGGCTCAACGAAGTGGTCACACGAGTAGAGATCGCCATTATGCTCCAGCGCCAGCGCATTGCCACAGGTCTCCGAAAAGATGCACAGCGCGGGCGGGGCGCCGACCCAGGAGGCTAGCGCCGCATCGAACATCTGCACGAACACGGTGCCCACATCCCTACAAACCCATTCATCGAAGATCGTGATGAGGAACGTACCCCATTGCTCCGGCTTCACGGAGCGCTCGCTGACGGTGTTCCCCTCCTGAAAGCCGATCTCCCCGTTCTCATTGATACGCTCGACAATTGGGATGAACTGCATGAACTGCGTGCCGACCTCATCACGCAGGAAATGATACACCTCCAGTGGGTGATCGGCGTTGGCAGCGTTGACCGTGGTCAAGATGTTGAACTCCACCTGGTGGTGTTGTAGGAGCCGCGCAGCACGCATCACCTTGTGGAACGTCGGCGCGCCGCCTTTATCCACGCGGTAGGTATCGTGCATCTCCTG
>WNGJ01001440.1_pt1 | contig 26512 bp, 28 predicted proteins | sample 5400611 | NCBI WGS metagenome assembly WNGJ01 (sample SAMN13153375, study PRJNA577476) | soil metagenome | isolation source: 40 cm soil or saprolite under Garry oak tree replicate 1 | place: USA:California | collected 2016-06-15
ACCACCCGCGCCGCCCTACCGCACCTGCTGCAGGCCGCCGAGGACGGCCCGCGCCGGGTCGCCGACATCGTCAACATCAGCTCGATCGCCGGCCGCGTCGCCTGGAACGGCTACGGCGTCTACAGCTTCACCAAGTTCGGCGTGAACGGATTCACCGAGTCCCTGCGCCAGGAAGTCACCCAGCGGCACGTGCGCGTCGGCCTCGTCGAACCCGGCGGCGTCGCGACCGAACTGGGCTCGCACAACACCCCCGAGATCCGCAACGAGATGATCGACCCCTTCTACCAGCAGACCGAGGTCCTGGTCCCCGAGGACATCGCCGACGGCATCGCTTACATGGTCACCCGCCCCCGCCACACAGCCATCGGCGAGCTGTGGATCATGCCCACCGACCAGGTCTGACCGCAACCGCTTCCCGGCCAAGACAAGCCGAAGCCTTCCCGCCCGCGTGCCGGCACTGTCCGCGCTCATAACACGCAGATGAGGTCGACCGGACAGCAGGCCAGCGATCTTGAGCACGCACACGGAGCCGACGCGGCGAGACAGAACATTCGTTCTCGCGCGCCTTGGACGACTATCCAGTCAGCGGCCAGGACGGCATAACGGCGGTTCGGGCATGTGTCGTCTTGGTGAGCGCATTACTGAACACGACGTTCTCGGTGGTCGCCGATAGGCCGTCTTATAGTGACATGGCATGCTGGGGTGTCGCCGACGTGCGTGATTGGCGGTGCGGGATGACTGACGCCGGAGCTGCGGGGGATGAGGCTGCCGCTAACCGGGAGCTGTGGGCCCGTGCGAACAGCGAGTACGCCGATGAGCACGCGTATCGCGCCTGGGCTGCCCGTGACATCACCTGGGGCATCTTCAACGTGCCCGAGGAGCAGCTAGGCGTACTCGGTAATGTCCGCGGCCTGAAGGTCGTCGAGCTCGGCTGTGGGACGGCGTACTTTTCGGCCTGGCTGGCCCGGCGCGGCGCGCGGCCGACCGGGGTGGATGTGACTGCCGCCCAGCTCGAGTCCGCCCGGCGCTGCCAGGACCGGTTCGGCATCTCGTTCCCGCTAATCGAAGCCGACGCGGGAGATGTCCCGCTGCCGCCGGGCAGTTTCGACCTGGCCATCTCCGAGTGCGGGGCTAGTTTGTGGTGTGATCCGGCCCGCTGGGTCCCGGAGGCCGCCAGACTGCTGCGAGACGGCGGGAGACTGGTGTTCCACACCCTCAGCATCCTGGTCATCTTGTGCGCTCCGGAGGCGGACGGACCCGCCCGCAAGGACCTGATCCGCCCGCAGCGGGAGGTACGTCGCCTGGTGACTTCCGGGGGCGGGGTGCAGTTCCATCCCAGCCATGGCGAGTGGATTAAGATCCTGCGCTCCAGCGGTTTCGTCATCGAAGCGCTCTATGAGCTTTACGCCCCGCAGGATGCCGCCGATCACCCCTACTACTCGCTGGCTACCGCCGAATGGGCCCGCCAGTGGCCGGCCGAGGAAATATGGGTCGCGCACCTCGCTGGTCGGCGTCCGGCTGGTGTGCCCAGGGCATGAGCGGTGCTTTGACGGGGCCAGATGCCGTGAGCCATGCGTGGCATACCTCGGCCGTCGCAGGCGAGACCGTCGCGCGCTCATACGATGAGGGGAAGGCGTCTGGAGGGCGGCGATCATGGGATCAGCTGCTGGCGGTCGGTACAGCTATACGGCGGGCAACGCGAGGCTCTACGGGTCGCTCGGGATCGAGGGAACGACGTACCAGATCGGCTTCGATGCCGTCCGTGAGCTGCTCGGCCCTATCAAGGGCAAGATCTTCCTTGATTTCGGCTGCGGCGCAGGCCGCAGTGCCGCCTTCCTGAGAGCCCTCGGTGCCAGGCACGTCTACGGCGTCGATCACGATCAGGACATGATCGGCGAGGCAGAATCACGCGGGCTTGCCGGGGTGACCTTCTTTCATTCCGACGGGGCCATCCCGCTGCCGGACGCATCTGCAGACGGCGCTGTCAGCCTGAACGTCTTTGTGGAGATACGCACACCGGGCGAGATGAGACGCGCGTGCACTGAGATCGCCAGAACCCTCCGCCCTGGCGGCCCGCTCATCCTGGAATCTTCCAGCCCGATGGCGTTCGGGCATACATTCCGCAGCTACAGCTACCCGCACAGCGGACCGTTGCGCAGCGGCGAGGCCACCGCATGCGTAGTGACTACCCCCGATGGCCAGCTTGTCATCCAGGACACGTACTGGACAGAAGATGACTACACCGGCGCGCTCGAGCACGCCGGCCTGACAGTGAGCGCCATTGCCTATCCCCGGCCGCGTAACCCGGCCGCCTGGACTACCGACGAATCGTCCATACCGCCCAGCATCGTCATCAAGGCCACGAAGGGGCCGTAACCAAGACGCGCGGGCACGGCCCGATCACGGCCGCTCGCCCCTCACCCGGCACTACGACCGCGATCAGGTGCGATCCGATCCGAATCTGGGACGGCTTGAGAACTGCCTCCCGTCTTGGGCGCGGCACCAGATTATCCGGACCCGAAACCCCGGCATAGCGAGCTGTGTCAAGCCAGAATGCTCGTGCTCGGCGGGCACGGCGTGTTCGGGACGATGATCGCCGAGGCCGCCGAGGCCGCGGGCTGGACCGCGAGCAGGAGCAGCCGCCGGCCATCTGCCGGTTTCTGCCACGTCGACCTGGCTGAGCCGCAAACGCTGGAGAAGGTGATCGACGAGGCGGATGTCATCGTCAGCACCGTCCCCGACGAGCAGCTGGTCGCCGAGCGCATGGTGCTCGACCGCGGCGGCCTGCTCATCAACGTCTCGGCGATGGCGGCCAGGTTCGCGCCGCGGCTGCGCCGCGAACCCGGCCCACCACGCGGCACCGTGCTGATGAACGCCGGGATCGCCCCCGGCCTGACCAACCTCCTCGCGGCGACCTGCTGGCCCGGCATCCCGAAGCCGACGAGGTGGAGCTGGTCTTCACCATCTCAGTTAAGGGCAGCGTCGGGCCTGCGGGCGGCCATCCGGACTGGCTGACCGCGACCAAGCGGCACCGCACCACCGTCGTCCGCCTGCCGGAGCCGTTCGGCCGGCGGCGCTGCCCGCCGGCGTGCTGGTGCCCGAGGAGGTGCTGACGATCGGCGAGCTGGAGCCCGGGCTCGCCGAGGCCGGCATCACCGTGGTCGAGGAGCCGACCGCAGATCGCAGCGGTCCGGGCGGAAAAGGGCTGGCCGCGATGACGTTCAGCTGGTAGCGTGCGGCAGACCGTGACAGGCCGCGAGGAGGTGAGACCCGTGAAGGCGGAAACGATGTGGGTGCTCCCCGAAATTCGCATGGTCGGGCGATTGACGTAGGTGTCGCCGGGAGCGCCTCAGCAACAAGGCACTCCCGAAAGGCAGCAACCTATGCATTCTGTGCATTTCACTGCGGAGACATCGTCGAACGGTGTCGCGGAACGCGATTTCACCCTGGGCGAGGTCACCGGCGTGCTCTGGTCGCCCGCATCCGGCTCCGATCACGCGCCCCTGGTGCTGATGGGTCACGGTGGCGGCCTGCACAAGAAAACACCGGGACTGCTGTCCCGTGCCCACCACTGCGTGACCGCCTACGGATACACCGTCGCCGCCGTCGACGCGCCCGGACACGGCGACCGCCCGCGCACCGCGGAGGACGAGCAGGCCCGCGCCGACCTCCAGCAGGCTATGGCGGCAGGCGAGACCGAACGCTTCAAGTCGATCAGCGTCCGCTACGGCACCTCACTGGCGGAGCGTGCCGTGCCGGAATGGCAGGCGACCCTGGACGCCCTCGAGAAACTGCCCGAGATCGGCACCGAAGCGCCGGTCGGCTATGGCGGTGGCATAACGCTGGGCACCGCGATCGGGATACCGCTGACGGCGATCGAACCCCGGATCACCGCCGCGATCTTCGGTGGAGGGTTTGTCGTTCACGAGTCCCTGATCGAGGCGGCGAGACGGATCACCGTCCCGGTCCAGTTCCTGCTCCCGTGGGACGACGAGCACGTCGACCGCCAATCTGCTCTCGCGTTGTTCGATGCCTTCGGCTCGAAGGAAAAGACGTTGCACGCCAACCCGGGCGATCATCGCGATGTGCGCTGGTTCGGGGTCGATGACTCGTTCCTGGTCCGGCATCTCGGCCGGGCCGGCACGTCACCGGGCAGTGCCCGGAGAGGCGGGAGGACCTGATGGAGGCAGAGCCGGAGCGTCAGCTGGCTGACCCGCCGGCCACCTGGCAGGAGCACTGGTTCGACCACCGCCAGCTGCTGCGGCTGTACCACAGCGACGAGCACTGCGCGATCTACGTGGACCCCGACGTGCGCCGGGCCGAGATCCGGTGGCTGCCCCGGTTCATCAATGTGACCTGGCAGTACTCCAAGGCGACCTACGGCGACGCATTCGGGCCCGACCCGCGCATCTACTCCATCCACCACGCCGGGCGGCACGGCGGCGGCCACGCGGGCTATTACGTCAGCCCGGTCCACGACTACCACAATGTCAGCGACTGCGGCCTGGACACGTGGCGGGAAGGCAGCACCCTGGCTCGCGAGCTGCCCGCTCATGAGATCGGGCACTCGGTGGAGAGCGCCAACAACGGCGCCCACGGCTCACCGGCGTATGAGATCTGGGGCGACAGCAAGTGGGCCGAGTTCTACATCTATGACCTGTACACGGCGCTGGGCATGGACCGCGAGGCCAAGGGCGTCTACCGCCGGTTCACCGGCAACACCGACGATTTCCCTCGCCGGAGGACCCGCTGGTTCCGCGACTGGTTCTACCCGCTATGGCGGGACTGCGGGCAGGCAGAGGTCATGAACAGGTTCTTCCGGGAGCTGGCCCGGCACTTCCCGCGCGACTCCGGCGGGACCTACACGCGGCGGATGAACTGGGGCGAGTACGTCCACTTCACCAGCGGTGCCGCGGCCGCCGACATGAGCGGCCAGGCCGCCCGCGCTTTCGGCTGGCCCCGCGAGCGGGCCGACCAGCTGGAGCACGCCCGCGAGCAGTTCCCCGCCATCACCTACTGAAATACCGGGCCGCGCGATCGTGGGAGCGGGCGGGGGAGTGCAGGGCGGACGGGTAACACGAGGGTCGTTCCGTCACGCCGGAGCCATTGGCCGTCGCCGGGGCGGGCCGTGATCTCGCCGTCAGCGAGCACGAGCTGGCCGCGGCGGAGCACGAACTTCGGCCAGCCCTGCACCTGCCAGCCGTCGTAGACCGAATAGCCGGAAAGCGATTGCATGCGCGCGCCGTCGATCGTGCGGCGGAGCGCCGGGTCCCACAGTGCGATGTCCGCGTCGGAGCCGACGGCGATCGCGCCCTTGCGCGGGTAGAGGCCGAAGATGCGGGCGGCGTTCGCCGACGTCAAGTCCACGAACCGGTCGAGCGAGATGCGGCCGGCGAGCACGCCCTCGGAGTACAGCATGGGCATCAGCGTCTCGAGGTCGGCGACTCCCTGGCGGGCGGTCACCGCGTCGAGCGCGGGGTCGAGCTTGGCGTCCAGCGTCCAGGGCGCGTGGTCGCTGCACAGCGTGTCGACGTCGCCAGCGGCCAGTCCCGCCCAGAGCGCCTCGCGGTCGGACGCTTCGCGCAGCGGCGGGGCCCCGACGTATTTCGCCGCGTCCGGCTCGGCGAAGCGTTCCCTGGTGAGGTGCAGGTACAGCGGCCGGGTCTCGACGTAGACCGGCAGGCCGGCCGCCCTGGCCCGGCGGCAGCGGTCAAGCGCGGCGGCGGACGACAGATGCACGATGTAGACGCGCGCGCCGGTGCGGCGGGCAATGCCGATGGCCTGGTCGACCGCGGCCACCTCGGCGGCGACCGGGCGGGCCTCCGGGAAGTTCGCGACCGCGCCGCGTCCCTCCGCGATCAGCTTCTCGCCTGCCTGCCTGAGCATCGCGCCGTCTTCGCAGTGCAGCAGCGTCACCGAGCCGGCCGCCTTCGCGGCGCTGGCCGCCGCGAGCAGGGCGGGCTCGCCGGCCGCGAGGTCCGGGTCGGACAAGAACATCTTGATGCTCGCGTGCCCACCTCCGGCGAGGGCGGTGATCTCGCCTTCTGGCAGCGTGGCGGGGTGGAGGAGGATCGGGTGGAGAAACCAGTCGACCGCGGCCTCAGGGGCGGCGCCGGCCATCTCCCGGGTGATCGCGGCGCCCGGCGTCTCCTCCGTGCCTTCTTCATCCGGCACCGGGTAGGTCATGTTGCCGATCGTCGTGATGCCGCCGGCGATCGCGGCCCTCGAGCCGGACCAGAAGCCATCCACCCAGACCGGGAACCCGAGCCTGTCGCCAAGCCCCTGGTGCACGAGGTGCGTGTGCGCGTCGACCCCGCCGGGAATCGCGAGCAGGCCGCCGGCGGCGAGCTCCTGCGTGCCCGCCATCGTGCCGCCGAGCTGGGCGATCCGGCCGTCGGCTATGCCGATGTCAGCGGCTTCCCGGTGACCGGGCGTGACCACGGTCGCGCCGCGTATAACGAGGTCAACGCCCATCGCAGCATTGTGGCACGCGGCTATCAGACGGCGCGGTGAGCGGGTCTGGCGTCGGGGCGCCACGGTTTCATGGGCGCCTCTCGCGGCATCCGTTCTTCACCCTTCCGGGCTCCGGTACCGTCGGGAACATGGAACTCCACGTCGGATGCGCGATGTGGACGTACGCACCCTGGCAAGGCCGCTACCTGCCTCACTCACTGTCACCGCGTGAACGCCTCCGCGCGTACGCGACCTGGTGCAACGCGGTCGAGGGCAATACGACCTTCTACGCGACACCCGCTCTCGACACGGTGAAATCGTGGGCCGGGCAGACCACCCCTGACTTCCGGTTCGTCTTCAAACTGCCGAAACTGATCACCCATGAGCGTCGCCTTGCCGACGTCGACGGCCCGCTCCGCGCCTTCCTGGCCGCGATCGAACCTCTTGGAGGGCGTGCCCACGCCCTCTGGATTCAGCTGCCCCCGTCCTTCAGCCCTGCCGATCTCGGCGCTCTCGCCGGTTTCATGCGCCGTCTCCCGGACGAGCACCGGTACTGCGTCGAGGTACGGCACCGCGCATTCTTCGAGGACCCGCGATCGGAACTCCAGCTCGAGAGGGCTCTCGGTGACGTCGGCGCCGAATGGGTGACCTTCGATACCACCGTCTTGTTCGAGAGCCCTCCAGCCAGCGACGCCGAGCGGGAGGCGTGGAGGAACAAGCCACGCGTGCCCCGCCGGTCACGGGCCCTGACTTCCTATCCCGTCGTCCGCTACATCGGCCGGGACGACGCGGCACGTACCGTCGCGGGCTGGCAGCACTGGCTCGGCACGGTGGCCGGCTGGCTGCGTGAGGGGCGTTCCCCGACCGTCTTCATCCATACGCCCGACAACACCGGCGCGCTGGAGCTGGCGCGCCGATTCCACGACGATGTGCGAGCCCGCGTGCCCGAGGTCGAGCCGCTCCCCGAGCCGATCCCCTCCGGACCGCCGACCCTGTTCTGAGCCTGGACCGGGCGCTGGGGCTTACTGGCGGGAGCGGCGCGGCCGGAACTTGATCCAGGCCAGGATGGCGATGGCCACCAGCAGCCACGGGGAGAACAAGATGTGCAGGGCGAAACCGAGGACGCCAAGGACCACGAGGGCGATAACGGCCAGGGCAATGATTGCGAGCATGATGATCGGTCTCCTTCAAAGGCTTTAGGTCAGCTGGTCACGGGCCAGGATTCGGCCGAACGGGCCTGGCGCCGCGCGATCCAGGCCACGCCGGGCAGCTTGTCCGTGGTGGTGTTCATGCTTCAAGGCTGCCGCCGGCGGCAGCCTGCCGTCGATCGGGATCAGCCCGGTTCGCACCCTGATACGCCCCCGGGGCATCAGGGTCAACCCTGACTGCACCCCCGGAGGGCACGCACGTCATCCCGCAGAACCCCCGGAAGAAGAAGAGACCCCGCGGTACTGGAGTACCCGGATGACCTTGATCGTGCGCTGGACCTGGGGCGCGTCCGCGTAGATGTCGTTGCCGGCCTGGTTGGCGCGGATCATCCATCGAGGCCACGAGTGCAGACGTCGCGGCCGCTCGAGAGTCATCGCTTTGGACCGGCCCCAACGACGCCCGTCGGGACCGATCATGGCCCGCAGCCTGGCTGCACATCGATCACTGGGCAGCGGGCCCGTTGAGCGTCCACCGCACCCCGAAACGGTCCAGCGTGCAGCCCCAGTACCCCCAGGGCATGTCCTGCATCCCAGTGGACTCGCTGCCGCCTTCGCTCAGGGCGTTGTACAAGCAGTCGGTCTCGGCCCGGGTGTCGGGCTCGAGGTTGATGGTGACGTTGTTGCCCACCTTGAGCTCGTGGCCCATCGACTCCAGCATGTCAGTACCCATCAAAACGTGGTCGGCCGTTTCGGCGTCACACTCTTGCTCCGCGGGCGACCACTCCGTACTCGGGCTTGCCTGACGGCTCGTAGACGTGAACGACGACGCCACGGCTGGTGGTCTTGGTGTCGACGAGCTTGAGGGCGGTCGGGGTTGTCCCGATCGTGAAGAGGCGCTTACCGTTGCCCAAGACGACGGGGTGGATGAACAGGCGGTACGCGTCGATCAAGTTGTGTTGCATGAGGGTCCGGATGAGTGTCGCGCTGCCGTGGACCTGGAGCTCGTTGCCGGGCTGCTGCTTCAGCCTCGTCACCTCCTTGACCACATCCCCGTGAACCAAGGTCGAGTTATTCCACTCCGCTCGCTCCAAAGTGGTCGACACGACGTACTTGGGCGCGCTGTTCAGCCTGGTCGCGATGGCGTCGCTCGGGTCCGTAACGAGCGGCCAATGCCCCGCGAACAGCTCGTAGGTCCCGCGCCCGAACAGGAACCCGTCGGCCGCGGCGATCCAGTCCGCGACCAGCCGGGCAAAGTCTTCGTCGAGGTAGGGTACCTGCCAACCACCCTGCTCGAACCCGTCGTGCAGCTCCGGCTCGGGCTTCCCGTTGCTCTGCATGACCCCGTCAAGGGTGAGATGGGACATCACCGTCAGTCGCATCAGTTCAGGATCCTTCGCATGGCGCGACCCTACACAGGGACCGAATCGTGTGTCTTGAAGGAAAACGACAACTACCGATCACGAGACGAGCGAGGGGCGACCGGGGAATCGATTGACCAGTGGCCACCATGGTTGACTTGGGCGGGTGTCTGTCCGATGAATCGCTTCAATGACCGGGTGAGGTGGGCCTGATCGGCGTAGCCGAGCAGCGTGGCCGCGCCTTGAGGCGACAGGCCCCGTCCGAGCGCCTCGACGGCTTTTTCGGCCCTAGCGATCTGCCTGATCGTGCTGCGGGTGAGCCCCGTCGCCCGAGCGACATGGCGCTGGAGCGTCCGCTTGGAGGGGCTGTCGACGTCGGCCTGAAAGGACTCGGCGACGACCCGATCGCGCACAAGCAGGCCTTCGTGGACCAGACGATCGACGAACACGTCCGCGTTCCCGGGGGTGGGGATCTCCCATCGGGAGCCGTCGAACCAGACTGAGCTCGGTGTCGTAGCAGGCAAGGTGACCTCCCGGTCGACCAGGCGGGCCAGCGAAATGGCTGGCATGAACGTCCCGAGGCTGAACACGATTCCGAAGAACTCGGCATCCGCTGGTATGGGTGTGACTGTCGCCCTCGTCTCGGGGCCCCGGACGGTGAGCTGCGTCACGTCGCGCTGGGTCGTGACCACGATCTGCCAGCGGCTCGCAGCGATCGAGATGAACGCCGGCTCCGGCTCGCTATGGCTCGTCCACGCCTTCTCGACGAAACCGGAGTCCGCGCCCCACTCGTCGATGACGAACAACTCCGCTGCCCGCTTCATATGTGCACGTCCCTTCCGCTCCACCTGGCGGTCCAACCACCCGCAGAGATTAACCTCCCTGGGCGCGCGATGGGCCACCCGGTGGCGGGAACGAACGACGCGTGGCGTCGCATCAGTCCTCGAGGAAGGGGACGACCATGGCCAGAATCTGTTCGGGGCTGCGGGTGGCGCATGCCGAGGGACCAGCCGATCAACCCACCCAGGCTGAAACCGAAGACGTCGGCCTCCTCGATCCCCAGGTGGGCGAGGAGGGCGGCGACGTCGTCGGCCAGCTGGTCGACCGACATCGGTCGGCCGGCGGCGGGGTGGTATAGAGCTCCACGACCGCGGTCCTTTTGGGGCGAACTCCGGGTCGGTGCTAATCGCCCAGCTGCGAGTCCGCCGCCAGCGCACCTTCTCGGCGAGCAAGATCCGCCGGACCTGGCTGCGGCCCACCCGGATCCCGGCTTCCCGGGCAGCCTGACTCAGGGTGTCCAGTGTCCATTGCGCCGGGCCGCGGTCGTCGTCGGCGGACAGTTCCCCGGTCGCGTCGCGGGCCAGCTGCCCGGGCGGCAGTGAGCGGCCAGCGCGATGAGTAGCACTAGGACCTTGCGGAAGTAGACGGCGGACTCCTCGTACCCCAGCGCGCGGTAGAACGGTGCCGCCCGCCGGGTCGCCAGCGCGATCAGCGCGCAGTTCCGGGCGGCCGCCCACCGCTCGAAGGCGCTCATCAGGGCCCGGCCGACGCCGCGGCCGCGATGCTGGCCGCGGACGAAGACCTCCTCGACCCAGGCCACCGGCCCGTTGGCGTAGAAGGTGAGATGCCGGAAGCCCAGCAGGTAGCCCAGGCGCTCTTCCCCGTCGACCGCCAGCAGCAGGCAGGCGTCATCGTCCGCGAGCAGGGCCGGGTAGCTGAGGCCGAACCCGGCCCGGGAGAACGGGAACGACTGCGCCAGCCCGGCGGCCAGGTCCGCGACCGCCTCGGCGTCGTCAGCCTCGGCCCGCCTGACCTGGCACAGCGCGTCGCTCACCTCATCGGCCCCGCGTCGTAACCCTCGCCGAACTGCCCCGGGCCATCAGCTCGATCGGCAGTTCCTGCCGCAGCGGCCGGATCCGCTCCCCGCGCAGCAGCGCGCATAGCCGCTCCGCGCCCTCGGTCCCGCTGCGGGCCAGCGGCTGGCGGACCGTGCTGAGGCCGAGGAAGGCGGCGGACTCGATGTCGTCGAAGCCGACCACCGACAGCTGGCCGGGGACCGCCACGCCGAGCCGGTCCGCCGCGGCCAGCACGCCGATGGCCTGGGTGTCGGAGGCGGCGAAGATCGCCGACGGGGGATCGGGCGACTTCAGCAGCTGCGCCGCGTGCTCGGCCGCGACCGCGGCGGCGTGCGGGCCCCGTCTGATCAGGCCGGGCTCGACGTCGATGCCGGCCGCGGCCAGAGCCTGCTTGTACCCGCGCAGCCGGTCCGAGGAGGAGGTGAAGCCCAGCCCGGCCGGGGGCTGGCTGAAGGCCGTGTCGCCGACGAAGCCGATCCGCCGGTGCCCCAGGCCGATGAGGTGGCCGGCCGCCAGCCGGCCGCCGGCCACGTCGTCGACGACCGTCTGCGGCACCCCGGGATTGGCCACGTCCACGCTGACCAGGGCGACCCCGGCCCGGGCGAACTGGCCGAGCTGGCCGCGGGACAGCGGCAGGCAGATGGCCAGCACCCCGTCGGCCCGGTGCGTCGGCAGCAGCGCCTCCAGGTGCCGGTCCCGCTCGGCCGCGCTGTCCACGTTGCACACGATCGTGTCGTAGCCCTGCTCCTCGAGCACGGCCAGCGCGCTGGCCACCCGCACGACCGCCGACGGCCTGGTCATGTGGGCGACGATGAGCGCCACGGTGTGCGGCGTGCCGCGGACCAGGGCCGCCGCGGCGTGGCTCGGCCGGTAGCCGAGCCGCTCGATCGAGTCGAGCACCGCCCGCATGGTGGACTCGCGCACCTGGTCGCTCCGGTTGAGCACGCGGGAGACCGTGCCGACCCCCACCCCGGCGTCGGCGGCCACGTCCGCGATGGTGACACGGCGATCGCCTCCGGAGGCGCCCGCGGGGACCGCCGGACTCTGGAAACGTTTCCACATCGGCGCGACGTCATCAGGTTCGCCCCGCATGGCAGGCCCGTCAGGCTCCGGGCCGGACCCGCCGGTGCTCTCGCCCAGCCGCAGGCTGACCGGCACCATCTCGCCCGGCTGCCGTTCGGGTCCGTGGTCGACCTGGCGCAGCGCCCGGTCGACCACCCGCCGGGCGATGTCGTCGACCGGGATGGCCACGGTGGTCAGCCGCGGGTGCATCAGCGCGGCCGCGGCGCTGCCGTCGAATCCGGTGACGGCGAGGTCCTGGCCGACCCGCAGCCGGAGTTCGGCGGCCACGCTGTAGACCACCCCGGCGAGCCGGTCGCTGCTGGTCACGATGGCGTCCGGCCGCAGCCCTGGCCGGCCCGCGGACAGCAGCGACCGGATCTTCCCGCGCGCGTTGCCGTCGTCCACCAGCAGCATGTCCGCCTGGTCGGCGGAGATCCCGGCGGCGGCCAGCCCGTCCCTGAACCCGGCGGCCCGCTCGGTGTCCCAGTGGTTCGGCGTCCGGTAGCCGGCGAAGACGATCCGCCGGAAGCCCCGGGTCAGCACGTGCTCCACGGCCGCGACGACGGCGCCGCGGTTGTCGATGTCGACCCAGTTCTGCGGCAGCGCCGGGCCGGTCCGGCCGAAGCACGCGAACGGCATCCCCGCCTCGGTCAGCAGCCTCACCCGCGGGTCGTCCAGCTGCAACCCGGAGAGCAGGAACGCGTCCACGCTCCGGCTGGCGATCAGGCGGCGCATCTCGTCCCCGGGTTCGCCTTCCGGCACCACGATCACCAGGTTGTAGCTCCGCCGCGCGCACGCCGCGGCCAGCGACTGCAGGAACTGCTGCATGATGTAGTTGCTCGGCAGCAACTGCACGTGCGGCATAACGTAGGCGACCTGCCTGGTCCGGCGCGAGCGCAGGCTCCGTGCGCCGTGGTGCGGGTGGTAGCCGAGCGCCTCCACCGCCGCCAGCACCCGGGCCCGGGCGGCGTCGCCCACCCGTCCGCTGCCGTTGAGCACGTTCGAGACGGTCTGGCGGGATACCGCGGCGGCGCGCGCCACGTCCTCGATCGTTACCTGACGGGCGGTCGCGGGCTCAGCCGGTCTGGCCTGGCCCGATCGAGACCTAGTCACGTGGTCACCGTACTGCTAGCTCGATTCACCTCTTGACAGGGTACAGCCGCGGCGCTTCGATATGGTAGATCGTTCCAGCATCAAGACCGGATCGCGGCCCGTGTCTGCGGCGGGCCCGGGCCGCGATCCTGCTGATGCCGTCCGCTGCCCCGGCCTGGCTACCGCCTGAAGAACGGTTACGCGCTCGCGGACCGGCCGCCGGTTATCTCATCGGCGCCGCGGGCGTTGATCACGCGGTCCGCGGTGATACCTGTCCGTTCGGCCCGAACGGTGCCGTTGACCAGCCAGTCCAGCTGACCGGGGGCGTGCGCGTCGGTGTCGATGGCGAACACGCAGCCGGCCTCGGCGGCCAGCTTCAGCAGCCGGTCCGGCGGGTCGGAGCGCTCCGGCCGGCAGTTGATCTCGACGGCCACGCCCGCCTCCCGGCAGGCTTCGAAGACCGTCGCGGCGTCGAACTCCGACTCAGGGCGCCGGCCCCGGCCCTGCCGGTTGGGACCGATCAGCCGCCCGGTGCAGTGCCCGAGCACGGTCACGTGCGGGTTCCGGATCGCGGCCACCATCCGCCTGGTCATCGGCCCGGACGGCATCCGCAGCTTGGAGTGGACGCTGGCCACCACCACGTCGAGCCGGCCGAGCAGGTCCTCGCGCTGGTCGAGCGAGCCGTCCTCCAGGATGTCCACCTCGATGCCGGTCAGGATGCGGAACGGCGCCAGTTCCTCGTTCAGCTCATCCACGAGCGACAGCTGAGCCTCTAGCCGGGCCGCGGACAGCCCGTTGGCCACGGTCAGCCGGGGCGAGTGGTCGGTCAGCGCGATCCAGTCGTGCCCGAGGTCGCGGGCCGTCTCGGCCATCTCCCGGGGCGGGCTGCCGCCGTCGGACCAGTCCGAGTGCGTGTGGCAGTCACCGCGCAACGCCGTCCGCAGCCCGTCGGAAACCGACGGCGGCTGGTCCGCCACCAGCCGGGCCAGGTAACCAGGCACAGCACCGCGCGCGGCCTCGGCCACCACCTGGGCGGTCGTGTCGCCGATGCCCTTCAGCGCCTGCAGCGTGCCCGCCTGTACCCGATGCTCGAGCTCGCCCGCGGGCAGGGCGGCGAGCACAGCGGCCGCGCGGCGGAAGGCCTGGACGCGGTACGTCGGCGCGCCGCCCCGCTCGAGCTCGAACGCGATCTGCCGCAGCGCCTGGAGAGGATCCACGTCCGGACTCCTACCCACGCCCAGGCAGAATTGAGCGCGTGCAGGTGGCGATGCTCGGTCCGCTGGAGGTCCGGGCCGGCTCGGGCGAGCTGCTCGAGGTCGGCGGGGCCAGGCTGCGCACGCTGCTGATCATGCTGGCGCTGCGCCCCGGCCAGCTGGTGCCGGCCAGCCAGCTCATCGACGGCCTGTGGGCCGAACAGTCGCCGTCCGGGGCGCCGAACGCGCTGCAGGCCCTGGTGTCCCGGCTGCGCCGCGCGCTGCCCGAGGCGGTGATAGAAGCCGGCCCGTCCGGGTACCGGCTCGCCATAAGACCGCTGGACACCGACATAGTTCGGTTCGAGGAGCTCACCGAGCCCCCACCCACTTCCCCAGACCTCTTCACGGCGCCGCACACCAACTTGCGCGCCGAGCTGACCAGCTTCGTCGGGCGCGACGCCGAACTCGCCGAGGTCGCCGGGCTCCTCGGCGCGCACCGCCTGCTCACGCTGACCGGCCCGGGCGGCGCGGGCGCGCTCGACGGCATGCCGCTGGCCATCGAGCTGGCCGCGGCCCGGCTGCGCACCATGGCCCCGGAGCAGGTCGCGGCGCGGCTGGACGACCGGTTCGGCCTGCTGACCGGCGGCAGCCGCGTCGCGATGCCCCGCCACCAGACCCTGCGCGCGGTGGTCGACTGGAGCTGGGACCTGCTCGACGAGCCCGAGCGCGCGGTCTGGCGCCGGTTTTCCCTGTTCGCGGGCGGCGCGACTCTGGAGGCCGCCGAGCAGGTCTGCGCCGGGTCCGGTATCCGTGCTGACCAGGTGCTCGATCTGCTCAGCGCGCTCGCGGACAAGTCGCTGCTGACCGTGCGGCAGGGTCAGGAAGGTCCCAGGTACCGGATGCTGGAGATCATCCGGGCCTACGGGCAGGAGCGGCTGGCCGAGGCGGGGGAGCGGGAGGAGGTGCGCCAGGAGCACGCGCGCTACTTCACCCGGCTGGCCGCGGCGAGCCAAGACCACCTGCACGGCGCGCATCAGCTGGAGTGGCTCGGCCGGCTGGCCGCCGACCAGGACGTACGCGCTGGGCGCGCTGCTAACCACCGACACGCCGATGCGTGAGACCGGCGCGGAGTGGTTCCGCCTGGCCGCCGAGGCCGCCGCCCGGGTTCCCGACCCGGTCCACCCGATCACGCCGCTGGTCGCCCCGCTCGGCCGCATGTTCGGGATGCCCGATCCCCGGCGGGGCCCGCCGCGTCCGGAGATCTTCGATGACGCGGTGGCCAGCCCGCACCCGTGGGCCAGTGCGATCGCGCGGATCCTGCGCGCGCACACCGCGCTCAACCTGGGGTGCCAGCACGCCGAGGCGGAAGCCGACTTCCTGGACGCGGCCGGCCTCATGGCCACGATGGGGGAGCGGTGGGGCCAGGCGGTCGCGCTCAGCGGCTCAGCGAGAGCGTCTGCCGCAGCCCGTCCAGCGGCCGCACCCGGGGCGCCAGCCCTTCCGCCACCTCGCCCGGATAGTCCAGAACCGTAATATCCATGACAGTGCTGTCCGCGCTCATGCCGCGCTCCCTTCCAGTTGGCCCGTGCTCTGCTGCTGGTCGGCACGGTGGCCGGTCAGCGAGAGGAACACCTCGTCGAGGGTGGACCCGCGCAGGGTCAGTTCGGCCACCGCGATGCCCGCATCATCCAGCCGCCTCACCACCGCCGGCATGACCTGCTTCCCGTCCACCGGTACCGTCACCGTGGTGCCGCTGACCTCCGGATCGGCGTGGGTGACTCCGGCCGCCACCGCCAGCACGGCGGGCAGGTCCGCGGGGTCGGACGGCCGGACCGCCAGGGTCAGCGCGCCGGTGCGGGCCTTGAGCTCCTCCGGGGTGCCGGTCGCGATCACCGTGCCGTGGTCGATGACCGCGATCTCGCTGGCCAGCAGGTCGGCTTCCTCCAGGTACTGGGTGGTGAGCAGGACGGTGACCCCGGTCGCGGTCAGGCCGCGCACCACCTCCCACATCTCGTTGCGGCTGCGCGGGTCGAGCCCGGTCGTCGGCTCGTCCAGGTAGAGCACCCGCGGCCTGCTGACCAGGCTGGCAGCCAGGTCCAGGCGCCGGCGCATGCCGCCGGAATACGTCTTCACCGCCCGGTCGGCCGCGTCGTCGAGCCGGAACGCGGTCAGCAGGTCGCGCGCCCGGCCCCGGGCCGCCGCCCGCGGCTGGCCGGTCAGCCGCCCGATGAGCTGCAGGTTCTCGGCACCGGTGAGCGTCTCGTCCACCGACGCGTACTGCCCGGTCAGCCCGGTGAGCTGCCGGACCTGGTGTGCGTGCCGCACCACGTCGTGACCGCAGACGGTGGCCTGCCCGCCGTCCGGCCGCGCCAGCGTGGCGAGGATACGGACCGCGGTTGTCTTCCCCGCGCCGTTCGGCCCGAGCAGGCCGAACACGGTGCCGGTCCGGATCGCGAGGTCGATCCCGTTCAGCGCCCGGGTCTCCCCGAACCGCTTGACCAGCCCGTCAGCAATGATTGAGTACGTCATGCCCCCAGGCTGCGCGGCCGCCCTGACAGATCACCGAGATCCCGCTGACAGCGCCTGACAATCCGCTGACACGCGGACGGCGGGCAACCGCCGGGCCTGACTTCTGGGCGGGCAAAGAGTAGATTCTGATGGCGGGGGGGTGTTGTTATGCCCGGTGCTGGCTCAGATGGCTCGTTCGAGGTTGTGGTCGAGCCTCGCAATGATCAATACGATCCCGACGATGACGGCTGGCGAGATCAGGTGGCCACGCTCTACGCCGACCTGGACGCCTCGTTCGACACGATCCGTCGTGCCCGCCCGGTGGAGGGCGCCAAGGGCGGCGCCGACCAGCTGATCCTCGCCCTGGGCAGTGCCGGGGTCTTCACCGCCGTGGTCGAGTGCCTGCGGGCCTGGCTGGGGCGGGACCGGGATCGGCGTATCGACGTCCGCTGGGTCGAAAACGGCGCGGAGCGCTCGATGACGCTGACCGGCGAGGCCGTGGACGACGAGACCATGCGGGAGATCGCCAGAGCGGCAGTAGCGCAGGTGGGAGGGGCGCCATGGCCAGCCGGTACCGAGCACTCTTAATAGGCAACTCGACCTACCCGGTCGACGAGCACAACCTGCAGACGCTGAAGGGCCCGGTCAAGGACATCGCCGTGCTCAACCGCGCGCTGATCGACCCGGCCGTCGGGCTGTTCAACGACGCCGACGTGACCTTGCTGCCCGAGGCGACGTCCAGCCGGGCCATCCGGGCCCTGGGCCGGTTCTTCGGCACCGCGGCCCGCGACGACGTCCTGCTGGTCTACTTCAGCGGGCACGGCAAGCTCGATCAGAGCGGCCGGCTGCACCTGTGCATGCAGGACACCGAATCGACCGATCTGCTGTCGACCGCGGTGAGCAGCACGCGGATCAACGAGTTCGCCGACGCCTCACACGCCCGTAACGTGATCCTCGTGCTCGACTGCTGCCACGCCGGGGCCTTCCGCGGCGGCGAGCTGGGCGACGCGGTGGCCGGCCCGGGCCGGTACGTCCTGACGAGCTGCCGGGGGACGCAGCTGGCCAACGACGCGACGGTGGATAACGGCACCAGTTATTTCACCCAGCACCTGGTCGATGGCCTGCTGGGCGCCGCGGCCGACCAGGACCAGGACGGTTACGTCTCGTTCTCCGACGTGTACGCCTACGTCGACCACCGGCTGCGCGAGGCCGGCAAGCAGATCCCGCAGCGGCGGGTGAGCGGCGACGGTGACGTGCCCCTGGCCAGGCGCTCGCAGTGGGCGCCGGCCGAGTTCGCCGACCCGATGCCGCCACCGGCGCGGGCCGGATCTGGGCCGCCGCCGGGGTCGCCGCCGGGCGGCAAGGGCCCGGCCCTGCAGGACCGGGTACCCGTCCCGGACAGCGCACCCGCCCCGGCCAGGTCACGCGCCCTGAGCGGGCGCCGGGGAGTGCTGCTGCTCGCGGTCGCCGCCGTCGTGATCGCCGGCGGGCTGATCGCCGCCCTCGTGCCGGGCGGCGGCTCGGCCGACGCGAACAGCCACACCGCCAGCGGCCCCTGGCGGCTGATGATCCAAGACAGCTTCGACGGCCACGACCCCGGCTGTAACGTCACGCTGACAGACGCGCAATCAGGCCGGACGATCCGGTCGCTGCCGGGTCTGTACGGAAAACATATGATCTTCCAGATCTATCAGGTCGGAAAGTTCCGGTGGCAGGTGAGCAACCAGAGTTGCTTGGTGACGCCTGTGGACGGGCCGGGGAACGTCACGCTGCCGCTCGAATTTACGGAGGGTGTTGGCGACACCATCGCCTTCACCGCGCCCGGGCGGGTGGCCGTGCACGTGGAAAACTACAACGAGAGTCCCAACTGTCCGATAACCCTCACTGACCCGGCCACCGGGCAGGCGATCGCCGCCGGGACGGCGACGCCGGGACAAAACGGCGACACCGTGACGCTCGACGCGGGCGGGCGCAAGGTGGCCTACCTGAGCGACCTCGACTGCCTGGTCCGGGTGACCGCCGCTCCGTAGCCAGTCGCGTTCTCCATCAAATCTCCACATGGCCTCCAATGCCACTTCATATCGGGACTGTTGGCTGACGCCGCATCCGCGGCGATGGGTCCGCGTTGCCCGTTCCCCCCGCGGAGCCTGGAGATGATCGTCAGCCGGATCGCCGAACTGGCCCGGCTTGACGCTCTCCTCGCCGCGCTCGTGCGCGGTGAGGGCGGCGCCCTGGTGATGCACGGCGAGGCCGGGATCGGCAAGACAACCCTGCTCGAGGCGCTGGTCGAGCGGTGCGGCGGCGCGGTCACGGTGCTGCGGGCGTGCGGGGCCGAGACCGAGGCGCAGCTCGCATTCTCCGCGCTGACCGACCTTCTCTACCCCGTGCTCCGCCAGCTGGACGCGCTGCCGGCGCCGCAGGCCGCCGCGGTCACGGGCGCGCTGGCGCTGGAGACGCCCGCGCCAGGTGACCGCCTGGCGGTATGCGTCGCCGCGCTCGCCATGCTGCGGGCCGAGGCCAGGCGCCGGCCGGTCCTCACCGTGGTGGACGACGTCCAGTGGGTCGACGCGTCCTCCCGGGAGTGCATCGAGTACATCGCCCGGCGGGCCAGCGGGCCGCTCGCGATCGTGCTGGCCGCGCGGGACCCGTGGTACCCGCCGGAGCGTATCCGCCTGCCGGATCTGCCCGTCGGCCCGGTCGACGACTGCGCGGCGGCCGAACTCCTCCGGCAGCGCGCGCCGGAGCTGGCGCCTCCGGTCGCGGCGGCGATCGCGCAGGCCGCGGCGGGCAACCCGCTGGCCCTGGTCGAGCTGCCCGCCACGCTGACCGCCGGCCAGCGGGCCGGCGTCGTGGCGCTCGAGCTCCCGCTCGGGCCCGGGGGCCGGCTGCAGCGCGCGTTCGCGGGCCGGGTCGAGGCGCTGTCCGGGCAGGCCCGGCTGGCACTGCTCATCGCGGCGGCGTACGCGGGGACCGAGCTCCCGGTGATCGCGGCGGCGTGCCGGCGCGCCGGGACCGACGCCGGGCAGCTGGCGGACGCCGAGGCGTCCGGGCTGGTGCGGCTGGGTGCCGGCCTGGTGACCTTCGCGCACCCGCTGATCCGCGGCCTGGTGTATTCGGAGGCGCGGGCCGACGCCCGCCGCGTCGCTCACGCCGCCCTGGCCGCGGTGCTGCGGGGCGACGATGACCGCCAGGCGTGGCACCTGGCCGCGGCTACGATCGGGCCCGACGAGGAGGTGGCGGCCGCCCTGGAGCGGGCCGGCGGCCGGGCGGTGGCCCGCCGGGCCTACGCCGCGGGCTCGGGCGCGCTCGAGCGAGCGGCCCGCCTGTCCCCGGAGCCCGCGGCCGCGGGCCGCCGCCTGATCACGGCCGGCCAGGCGGCGGCCGCCGCGGGCGTGGCCGATCGCGCGCTCGCCTTGCTCGCCGAGGCGGCCGAGCTGACCTGCGGAGAGGAGCAGCGCGCGCGGGCCCAGCAGCTCAGCGGCAGGCTGCAGATCTGGCGGGGCCGCCCGGCCGAGGCTACGCCCCTGCTGGTCGGCGAGGCCGACCGTGTCGCGGACCGGTGGCCGGTGCTGGCCGCGGAGATGCTCGCCGACGCCGCCAACGGTGCGACCACCATCAACTCCTATTTCGAGGCCGAACGGCTGGCCGAGCGGGCCGTCGGCCTGCTCGGTGACGCGGGCGATCCCGCGGTGCGCGCGGCGGTGCTCACTATGCGCGGCTGGACCCTGCTCCTGCGCGGCAAGACGCCGGAAGCCCGGCCGGTGCTGGCCGAGGCCTTCCGTCTCGTGGACGGCCTGGACAGGCTCGGCCCGGACTGGCCCTGGGTGCACATCCTGCTCAGGACGCGCATCCCGCTCGGGGAGTTCGAGCAGGCGCGAGCCGAGAATGCCGAGCTGTGCCGGCGCGCGCAGGAAGCGGGTGCCCTGGCCACGGTGAGCGCGGCCGGGCTGCTGGTGGCCGATGCCGCGTTCCGCCTCGGCGACTGGGAGGCCGCCGACGCCGCGGCCCTGCAGACCTTCCAGCTCGCCGAGGACGTCGGCCATCGCCATATGGCGGGCTGGGCGCTGACGATCCGGACCCGGATCCTCGCCGCACAGGGGCGGTCCGAGGAGAGCCGCGCCGCGGCCGCCGCGGCGCTCGCCATCGCCGAGTCCGACCGGATCAGCACCGGTCTGCGGTTCGTGCGCGGCGCCCTCGGGTTCCTCGAGCTCGGGCTGGACCGGATCGACGCGGCCATCTGCGAGCTCGAGACAGTCGAGCGGCTGACCCAGGGTTCAGGGCACGAGGAGCCGGTGATCGTCCCGTGGGTCCCGGACCTCGTCGAGGCATATGCCCGCCAGGGCCGGGAGCGCGACGCCCGCCGCGTGCTGGCCCGGCTCGAACGCCAGGCGGTCTGTACCGCCAGTCCGGTGGCTGCCGCGGCGGCGGCCCGCTGCCGCGGTCTGCTCGACGACGACTTCGACGCGGCCTTTGCCGGCGCGCTCGCGTTCGACGACCGGCGGCCCATGCCGTTCGAGCGGGCCCGTACCCAGCTGGCGTTCGGCCGCCGTCTGCACGCGGCCCATCGGCGGCCAGCGGCCCGCGAGCACCTGCGGGCCGCGCTGGAAGGGTTCGAACGACTGCACGCGGACGCCTGGGCCAGCCAGGCCGAAGCCGAGCTGCGCGCGGCCGGCGGACGCCAGCGGCCGCCGGCGCAGGACGACCACGCGCTCACCCCGCAGGAACGGCGCGTGGCCGAGGCGGTGCAGCGCGGAGCATCGAACCGTGACATCGCGGCCGACTTGTTCCTGTCACCCAAGACGGTCGAGTTCCACCTGCGCCAGATCTACCGCAAGCTCGACGTCCACTCCAGGACCCAGCTCGTCGCCACCCTCGCGGAGATGGACACCGCCTTCTAGTAGGCGGGGCGAGCGGGACCGTCTCCCTGGAGGGTCGCCGCGAAGCTTTCGAGGCCGACCGAGCGGGAGGCCTTGATGAGGACGACGTCGCCGGGCTGGAGCAGGCGGCGCAGCAGCGGCAGGAGGTCGTCCGGGTCGTCGGCGGCGTGGATGACGGGCGGGGCGGGGCTGGTGCGGGCGGCGTCGGCGAGGCTGTCCATCAGGCCGTGGCCGACGGTGACGAGGATGTCAATGCCGAGGTCGGCGGCCAGGCGGCCGGTGTCGCGGTGGGCGGCTTCGGCGGCGGGTCCGAGCTCGCGCATCTCGCCGAGCACGGCGACCGTGCGGCGGGGGCCGGCGTAGCAGGCCAGGCTGCGGAGCCCGGCGGCGGTCGATTCGGGGTTGGCGTTGAAGGCGTCGTTGATGATGGTGATGCCGCCGTCGGCCTGGAGGATCTGGAGGCGGCCGGGTGAGCGCGGTTCGGCTGATGACAGCGCCGCGGCGATCGAGCCGGTGTCCATGTCCACGGCGTGCGCGGCGGCGGCCGCGGCCAGAGCGTTGTGGACCTGGTGCGCGCCGAGCACACGGAGGACGACGGGCGCCGAGCCTGACGGGGTGTGCAGGGTGAACCGGGCCGCGCCGTCGATGAGGTGGATGCCGGCGGCGCGAATGTCAGCCGGGCCGGTGCCGTAGGTGATGACGGCCGCGGTGGTGCAGTTGGCCATGCCGGCGACGATGTCGTCGTCGGCGTTGAGGACGGCGATGCCGCCGTCGGCGGCTTCGGGGAGGGCCTGGACCAGTTCGGCTTTGGCCTGGCCGATAGCCTGGCGGGTGCCGAACTCGCCCAGGTGCGCCGACCCGACGTTCAGCACGATGCCGACCCGGGGCGGGGTGAGCGTGGTCAGGTACCGGATGTCACCGGCGTGCCGGGCGCCCATCTCCAGCACCAGGTAGCGGGTGGTCTCGTCGGCGCGCAGGACGGTCAGCGGCAGCCCGATCTCGGTGTTGAACGACCCGGGTGTGGCCACGGCGGCGCCATGGCGGGCGAGGACCTGGGCCAGGATGTCCTTGGTGGTGGTCTTGCCGGCCGAGCCGGTCAGCGCGATGACCGTGACGTCCTTGATCCGGCCCAGGGCGTGCTGGGCGAGCTGGCCGAGGGCGGCGGTGACATCGGGCACGATGACGGCGGGGCCGCCGACGGGCCGGGAGGCGAGGACGCAGGCCGCGCCGGCGTTGAAGGCCTGGGCGGCGAAGTCGTGCCCGTCGACGCGGGCGCCGCCGATGGCGGCGAACATCCCGCCGGGTGTCACCTGGCGGGAGTCGCTGGCGGCCGGGCCGGTCACGCAGGCGTGCGGGTCCGGGGCGTCGGTGAGGGTGCCGCCGGTGACGGCGGCGATCTCGGCCAGGCTGAGCACGATCATGGTCGGGCTCCCTCGGTGGCGGGGGTCAGCGGGGCGAAGGTGATGCAGCGGCCGGTGTAGGAGGCGGCGAGCCGGGACAGCGGTACCCGGTCGCAGGTCTGGCCCCAGCCGGACGGGTCGCGGAACAGGATGCCGGGATCGCCTGTCCCGGTGTCGTGGTAGCCGCGGGCGACCACCAGGTGGCCGCCCTTGCGGCCGTCGGCGGGGAACTTCTCGGTCACCGAGACGATCACCGGCGCGGCGGCCAGGTGCCCGGGCAGGTCCGGGGCGGCGACAGCCTGGGCGCTGGCGGGGACTCCGAACTGTTCGGCCAGCCGGGCGATGCCGGCGTGCAGCCAGCCCCGGCTGGTCATTGCTCCTTCGCGGACGCCGAGCGCGACCAGCTCGGTCAGCGGCGGCGCGGGGCAGCGGTAGGCCAGCAGGATCATCCGCAGGGCGGCCATGCGCAGCGGTAGGCCAGCAGGATCATCCGCAGGGCGGCCATGCCGCAGGCCCGGTCGGACCATTCGGCCCGGTCGCCGAGCGCGGCGCCGCCGTGCGCGTCCCACTCGCCGGAGTCGATGCGCTGCCGGCACATCGGCACCTGGTGAACCTGGGACACGGGCAGGCCTCCTTCGCGGTCAGCACGGCGCGGATCCCCTGTCCGGGCGGGCGAACGCAGGGGCCGGTAGCGGTGCATCGTATCGCGGGCGGGTCAGGGCCTCATGCAAGATCGCCGCGACGACATCGGCTAGCCGCAGTCCGCACAGGCCAGCCGCGGTGATGAAGTTCGAGTCGTTGGACATGCCGGGGGTGGTGTTCACCTCCAGGGCGAAGACGTCCCCGGGTTCGGTGACGATGAAGTCGGCCCGGGCCATACCCTGGCAGCCCAGGCCGTCCCACAGGGCCAGGGCGTGGGTGGTGACGGCGGCCAGTGCCGGCCCGGGAAGATCGGCGTGCCCGTACCAGACCGTGCCGCCGTGACCGGCGCCGAGCTTGGCGGCGGCGTCGTAGAACTCCGCAGCGTCCACGCGGGTGGCCAGCGGCGGGAACGCCAGGACGCCGCCGGGAAGTTCCAGCAGGCCGACGGTGACCGGCAGGCCCGGGACATAGTCCTCAACCAGCACCCCGGGCGGGTCGCCGGCTTCGGCCAGTGCGAGCGCGGCGGGCAGGCCGTGCTGGTCGCGGGCCAGGCTGATGCCCACGCTGGAGCCGCCCATGCGGGGCTTGACCATGACCGGGTGCCCGGGCCACGGGGCGGCGGGGCCGGGCCAGGTCCGCCAGGCCGGGGTCGGGATGCCCAGGGCTTGCATCATCTGCTTGCACAAGATCTTGTCCGCGGCGATCGCCGAGGCGGCCACGCCGCTGCCGCAGCAGGGGGTGCGCAGGTAGTCCAGCAGCCCTTGCAAGCGGCCGTCCTCGCCGAACGGTCCGTGCAGGTTGGGCAGCGCGACATCGAAGCCGGCCAGGGCCGCGATGAACTCCGGGCGGCACGGGTCCAGGACCGTGAAGCGCATGCGGAGCTCGGTCAGCGCGGCGGACAGCGCCGTGACCGACAGCTGCTCCGGCGGGCTCTTGGCGATGTAGAACTGGTCCTCTTCCGACACGCCGCCGTAGGCCAGCGCGATCGTGAGCTGCCCGGCCGCGCGGTCCGCCCAGGCGCGCAGGCCGCGGATTTGGCTAGCCAGGAAGGCGCGATCCGACGGGTCGATGACGGCGGCCATCAGATCTCGCCCCTGAAGACCACGGCGACCGGACCGCTCACCCAGAACGCCGCGCCGGGCGGCCCGCTCGGGTCGGGCCGTACTTCCAGAGCGGCCCCGGCGCGGTTGTCCACGGTCAGCGGGCCGGGCGTGGTCAGGCAGCGGGCTCGCGTCACGACCGCGGCCGCGACGGCGCCGCTGGCGCACGACAGGGTCTCGGCTTCCACGCCCCGCTCGTAGGTCCTGATCCTGACGGCCTCAGCGCTGGTCACCTGGACGAAGTTCACGTTCGACCCGAGCGGGGCCAGCGAGGGGTGGCGACGGACCAGGCGCCCGCAGCCCGGCACGTCGATCTCGTCCACCTCGTCGACGATCGCGACGACGTGCTCGGTGCCGGTGTGCACCGCGTCGAACGTGACGTCTTTTCCGTCCCACGTCACCTGGACCTGCCGGGGCACGACGGGGCCGGCTTCCGCCGTGACCGCCACGTCGTCGCCGCGGACCTGGGCGCGATGCTCGGCGCCTGCCATGACCAGGCTCATCACCTGACCGGCGTGGTCGCAAGCGGCGCAGAACGCGGCGCACCGCAGCGCGTTGCCGCACATGGTCGCCGCCGACCCGTCGGCGTTGAAGCACCGGACCTCGAACGCGGCCGGGCCGAGCCGGGTGGTCACCATCAGCCCGTCAGCGCCGATGCCCGTGCCCCGCGGGCACAACCGCCGGGCCTCCTCCGGCCAGTCCCGGTCCCCGGCCGGGTCGGCGACCAGGATGAAGTCGTTCCCCGCGCCGTGAACCTTCCGGAAGGTCAGCGCCGCGCCCCCGTCCTGGCCGACGCGTGCCGGAAATCGTTGTATCGCTGGGCTCATGGCAATGAGCATCGCGCGGCCGGAGCATGCAGCCACCCCCGCAGAGAACGCAGCTTCACACCCGCCGTCCAGGGCGGCTGGCCAGCGCCGTTTCCCGTGCAGCGGGGAAAATCCCTCATCCGGGGACGCGGCGTCCCGGGGGGCCGTGCCATCAGGAGGCCAGGTTCAGGGCCTTCCAGGGCTCACTCTGGGTTCCCGACATCAGGTCCGCGATGCGGCGGCTGGCCTCGGCCTGCGCGGCTGGCTTGCCGGTGCTGCGGATGTAGGGGACCAGGGTGCGCAGCTCGCGCATCTGGCGCAGCACGGCCAGGTCGGGCAGGCCGTCCGGGTCTACGCCGTAGGCGGCGCAGAACTGGTGCCACTCGCTCTCCGGGCGGCCGAACCGGTACCGGATGCTGGTCGGCACGATGTCCTGCTCGCGGGGTCCGTAGCTGACCGAGTCCCAGTCGCTGAGCACGGCGCTGTCGCTGGTGTGGATGATGTTCTCGGCGTAGGCGTCGCCGTGGACCAGGCCCAGGCCGAGCGTCCACGTCGCGGAGTCGTAGCAGCGCTGGAGTTCCTCGAAGCGGCCGAGCAGCCAGGACCGCTGCGAGGCGGTCAGCCAGTCGCACCGCTCGGTGTCCTCGGGCAGCGAGCTGAGCGGGCTGGTCTCGGGCAGCCTTACCGGCGGCGCCAGATCGAGCCGGTGCAGTCGGCGCAGCAGGCGTCCAAGCGATTTCACGTCTTCCCAGGGCGGCCTGGCCGCGGCGAGGTAGTGCCAGAACGTCACCAGGTAGCCGTGCGCGGCGACCGGTTGCCTCACGTCGGCCGGGCAGACGGTGGGGAACCCGAGCTCGTGCAGCCACGCGGTGACGCGGACCGATGCGGTCAGCTTTTCCATCCAGGCGGCGGACCCTCGGGTGTACCGCAGCCGGGCAACTACTGGCCCTCCGGCCAGCTTGTACACCGTGTTGGCCCGGTCGTGGAGCACCTCGGCTCCGGCGGGGTCCAGCCCGG
>WNGJ01006002.1_pt1 | contig 26512 bp, 25 predicted proteins | sample 5400611 | NCBI WGS metagenome assembly WNGJ01 (sample SAMN13153375, study PRJNA577476) | soil metagenome | isolation source: 40 cm soil or saprolite under Garry oak tree replicate 1 | place: USA:California | collected 2016-06-15
GGGATCGTCAGGCCGAGGGCCTTGGCGGTCTTGAGGTTGATGACCAGCTCGAACTTCGTGGGCTGCTCCACGGGAAGATCGCCGGGCTTCGCGCCCTTGAGAATCTTGTCCACGTAGGCCGCGCCGCCTCGAAAGCTCTCTGGGGCGGACGGCCCGTAGGACACCAAGCCTCCGATGTCCACGTACCGCCGCTGCCCGTACATCCCGGCCAACCGGGTCTTCGCGGCGAGCTGGATGATCCGAACCATGTGCAAGAGGAATGTCCCGTCCCACGGGACAAAGAGGGCGGCGGCACGCTCCTGGGTCATGGCCGCGAACGCCCTCTCGAGATCGGCAGGCCCCCGCGCCTCGACGGCCTGGAGTTGGACCCCCAGCGACTGTGCCGCCACCTTCGCCTCCTCCAGAGTGAGGGGGTGGCCGGGATTCGCCGGGTTGAGGAGGATCGCCAGCCGTGACACGTGGGGAGTGATCTGCTTGAGCAGGTCCAGCTGCTTGCCGACCATCGCCGAGGTCAGGAAGGACGTGCCGGTCACGTTGCCCCCGGGCCGAGCGAGACTGGCGACGAGCCCGTTACCCACCGGGTCGCCGACGCTGACCATGACGATTGGGATCGTCCGGGTGGCCTGGATGGCGGCCACGACGTTCTGCGCGGCGGGCGCCACGATGATGTCGACCTTGAGACGGACCAGGTCGGTCGCCAGGGCCGGGAGCCTCTCGTATCGCCCCTCCGACGACAGGTACTCGATCCGGATGTTCCGGCCGTCCACGTAGCCGAGATCCCGTAGCCCGTCGGCAAACGCCCCCCAGAGACGAGCGCTGCCAGGGTCGGAAATCGGGACGTTTCCCAGGATTCCTATTCGATAAACCCTGTCCGCTGGCTGCGCCTCGGGAGCGAGCGGCGCGGCGAGGAGGCTGCTGGTCAAGGTGCCGATGAACGCACGTCGGTCCATCAATCGGATCACTGACCGCAATGCGGTTCCGTTTGAGAGGGCAATCCTCCGGCCACTTGTCGCCCGCCTCGCCCGAACCAGCGCCGAAGCCAGCGGAGCAACCGTCTCATCCGGCGTGGCAATCAGGAAACACGGCGGGCTTCCTGGCGGGGCGGACTCGACCGACCCGAGACCAGCAGCCGCGCCGTCGCGTGCCCGCCCGAGCTACAGGTGCCGCCGAACTGGGTCAGGCACGCCCCATATGCTCGGAGGTTCCGGACGAAGGCCGCGAGGTCCGCGAGGTGTGCGGGTGGGATCTGTGCGGTGGTCGCTAGATGCTCCAGGCAGTACACCGGAAGGGTCCCCGGCGGACCATTCCCGAGGATCTCTCGGATCCTGGCCTCCTGTGAGCGGGAGAGCATGGCGGGCGCTATCGTAGCCGAACAGCACCACGAGGGCCAGTTACAGGTAGGGTTTCGTCTCCCAGCCGCGCTCCTCAACGCACAGTCCCGCTGCTTCACTACCCCGCTCAGCCAGCCGACCTGATGGGCCAAAACCGTTGTTGATTTGATCCGCACCAGCAAGTATAGTCGCCACCCGTTCTACTTTTGCGCATATCAAAGGGGGCGACACATGAACTCAACCCTCCAGCAAAAGATCAGTACCAAGATGTCCGACGGTCTCCTGCCGACGCACGCTCCGCTCCGATCCTTTGCCGGCTTTGGTTCTGGCTCCCTCTGCCACGGATGCGATGAGCCGGTCCTGGGGTCCGAGGTCGAGCACGAGCACGACTTTGATGGTAAGCGTACATTTCGCCTCCATGCGGCGTGCGAGGCCATCTGGCGGACTCTTACGAACCAAGTGCCGGACCCGTGGGCTGATCCACCGCCACGCTCCTAAGCGGCTCGTCAGGAGTTGTAATCTTGAGGTAGTGCCCCCGCCACCGCTAGCCCAGCGTATTGCCGTTGGGCTGATGCACGCCATCCAGGTTGCCGCCCCATTCCACCGCCCCGGGGTGGGTCTACGAGGAGAAGGTGGGCGGTCACCGGATGGCGGCACTGAAGACCCCCGAATCTCTCAACCTGATTAGCCGTAACGGGATCCACCACGCTAAGCGATTCCTTGAGCTGGTGAAGGCGCTCGAGGGTCTACCCGCCGACGCAGTCATCCTTGACGGAGAGGTCGCCGTGTACGACCAGGCGCTCATCTCTCGTTTCGCCTAAGGACTGGGCGCAGGCCCTACATCGCGGGTTCGAGGGGTGCTGGCGAAGGACCCTGAGTCCTCGTACGTGCCGGGGCGGGCGCTGCGGCTGTAGCTGGCCGCCAGGGTGCGGGACCTATCTGGCCGTCTCCACGCCTCGCGGCGCCTGCAGTGTAAGGTCTTTCAGCACGGTCGGGACGGGGCCCGAGAGAATAAACAGCCCCTCTTTGGAGAAGGAGTGTGCCACGCCATTGCCGATCAGATAATCGCAGTGCGGCCCGATGACGATTCGGTGATCGGTTGCGAGTAGGTCGAGAGTTACTATGGGGCCTTCGACGCTCCGGACTCGCAATTTCAGATACCCGGATGTAGCTGATGGCAGTTCGGCTGATGGCTTGGCTGGTGGCAGCTTGGCTGATCGCATGGCCGACCCTCTCTCGGGCGGCCCAGCTGCCTTCTCCTCAGTGGGCTTGACGCGTGGGGAGTATAGGCGATCCGTGCGGGGCAGGCAAGAGACCAGACGACCGACAGATAACTACAGGAAGGAAGCGATGGAATTCTGGGCTCACGCTCGATCATCTTTCTCTCCACGTCCGATCGCGGCACTACCCCGAGAAATCGTCCGTCCGTCGTCGTCACGGCGAGGTGATCGCGCTTCTTCAGACGAGTGCCGAGCTCATCCGTTGTTGGCGCGGATTGCATCACGTGCTCGGCCGGGGTGGACGCCTCTCCGCGGAGCGCGCTAGGGTGGAGGAGGCCGAGCAGAAGATCCTCGCGAGGTAGCAACCCCCGTGTACGCAGCCGCGCCGCGGCCCGGGCGCTTAGGTCTCACTGGTAGTCATAACAGTAGACGATGACCCCCTCATCCAGCCCGCTCGGGTCGACTCCTTCTTCTCCTTTGCAATCACTTGCTCGTGTACGCCTCCCGCTTGTCCTTGTCTGAGCGGGCAGACGCCGCCCCGAAGATCCGCGGCGTGTAGTCATTGCACCGCATCGGGACTCACACGGCCGCTTTCACGGGAAGCCGTGCCGGGAATGAAGTTCCCTGCGTGCTGGGAAGTTCCGACTGTTCACGAGGGCCCATTGCGCCGATACCGCCGCGATTGCCGCTTCCCGGGGCCCTCCTCACATCGGCGCAGCCGGTATATCCACTTTTTTCTCAGACGCGAATAGCCTCGTAGTTCCGGGGTGTTCTACCTCCTCCCTGACGAGGGACAAGCCCCGTGGCACGCCGGTTGCGTTCTTTAGCCGGATCGAGGACGGGTCGCGATAGGCGAGAAGGAGGAATCGACCGATGCTTCGACGAATACTCTTCGGTGGCATCACCATCTTGATGCTATTCGGTCTGCCGAGCCTGGGCCATGCCCAGGTCAGTGTGAATATCGGGATCAATCTTCCTGCCCCCCCGCTGCTGGTGCCTGTTCCGGCTACTCCCGTCATGTACGCTCCCAGCGTGGGCGCCAACTACTTTTTCTACGCGAGCGAATACTACGTGTTCGCCAACGGTGGCTGGTACGTCAGTCGCGGGCACAGCGGTCCGTGGACTCTCGTCGCGCCCGAGTTCGTTCCTCGGCCGATCCTCGCTGTTCCGGTTCAGTACTACCGAGTACCCCCGTCTGCCTGGAGAGGCTGGCGGCGTGAGGCCGCTCCACACTGGGAGTCGCACTGGGGACAGCGGTGGGAGGAGCGCGGCGCGGCGGATCGCCCGGAGCGGCGCGAGGAACCCCGAGGGCCACGAGGGGAGGAGCGTCGAGGAGAGCATCGTGAGGGCCGCAGGTAGGGAGGATGCTCGACAGGAGGAGCCTGATGCTCTGGAAGACTCTTCTACTGGTTCTGGTGTTCGCCCAATTATTGACGGCGTGTATCTTCGTTCCTGAACGTGAGGGGCGGAGGGGACATGAAGAGCACGAGCGACACGAGGAGTACCGGCGGTAGCGCGAGAGGGAAATCGAGGCCAGGGGTCTCGTAACCCCGACGGCCGCGCGGGTGGCGGAGCTCAACCCGAACACGGACCTCGCTGGGCCGGTAGAGCGCGTGGCCCGAAACAATCTTCCGTGGGGGGTGATCCCGGTCGCGGCCCTGACCGCTTGGGAGGAACGAGATTCGGCCGAGGCGCGGACGCTATCGGTCGGGGCTCGCGCGTTGGGAGCCATGCTGTCCGCCGCGGCCAAGCGAGGCTGACGGCCGAGGCCCGCATATCTCGTTGACCCGTCCGACTTTGCGAATCAGTGAAGGTGGCGGTGGTGAAGATCCGGGAAGTGGGGGTGGCTGGGACGGAGTGGCCCGTGCACGTGGGGGTGGCGGTGCGGCTCCCCGGGTGGAGTCCCCGAGTTGTGTGCGTCCTGGTGATGCTCGTCGTGAACGTGTACGTGCGAGTGCTCGAGCACCTCGTGGTCGTGCTCATGATCGGGCCGCTCGGTCAGGTGAAGCCACACGCCGGCCCCCATGAGGCTGCCGGCTAGGAAGGTCTGTCGGCCAGCGCGCGGCAACTCCGCGGCTACGGCCGCCAGGGTTGGAGCGTAGATAGAACCTCTGCTTTGAGGGTCCCGCTTCGCCACCCGCTGCGGGTCCAACCCAGGCACGCGAACCTCGCAGGTTGCCAGCGTTTCTCCGCTACGGCGCGAGGGAGAGAGACACCGTCGCCGAACGAGGGAAGCCACGTCTCCTGTTGGGGATGCGAAGATGCCCGAAGCAAGCGATCGTTGGGCAGAGTGTCGGGTCGCCGTCGACGCGCGCTACCGCGCTTCGTGCGAGTCGAGGCCCGGATCGAGCGTCATGCGCGTCTCGTGGCAGCCGTACGCGTGCGGCGTCAGCTCGATCACGGTGTGCAGCGGAATGGGCAGATACGGGCAGCGCTCGCGCGGAATGCCCTGGAAATACGCGTAGATCGCGCGCAGCACCGCGTTGTGGGCGATCACCAATACCGGCTTGCGCGTGCGCTCGAGCTCGATGATGACCGGGTCGAGGCGCAGGATAATGTCCTGGTACGACTCGCCGCGGGGATAGCGGTAGGTGAACTTGTCGCGCTTGCGCGCCGCGTACTCTTCGGGCAGGTGCTCCTGGATCTGCGCGTGGCTCATGCTATCGCAGATGCCGCCGTCGATCTCGTCGAGCGCGCGCCACGGCCAGGGCGTGCGACCGAGCGGCGCGGCGGTCTGTACCGCGCGCCGGAGCGAGCTTGTCCAGATCACCACGCCGTCGCGATCCGGGTCTCGCCGGTCGAGGAACTCGGCGAGCGATCGGCCGTAGCGATGGCCGGCGGGCGTCAAGTCAGGATCGCCGCCGAGCACACCGGCGGCATTGAACACGCTCTCGCCGTGGCGGGTGAGCCAGATCGGCCGCGCGGTCAGGTGCAGGTTCGTCATGAAGAACACGAGGCGCGCGGCCAAGTAGCCGTCGACGTTGCTCACGGTCACGCCGCGTCCGGGGCCGGTGACGCGCAGGTACGCGCCCTCGTCGGCTGCGAGCGGCTGGTACACGCGCTGGTAGTGCGCGATGCGTGCCCGGAAGTCGGTCACGGCCTCGTCGGGATCGACGTGCTCATAGTCGGGCGAGGAGAGCTTGGTGCTGCGGATGTTGGCCTCGATGATGTGCGGGTCATCACAGCGGATCTCGATGAACAACGTCTGGAAGCCGGCGCGCTCGCAGCGCGTCCGCACCATCGCGCGGCGCGCGCGCGTGGTGTTGGTGGCGTCGTAGATCGCGACCTGCCCATCGTCCGTGAGCCACGCTACCATGTCTTCGAGGGCCGCCATCGCAGCCAGCCGGCGCGCCTCTTCACCCTTCGGATTGTCGGGGTCGAAGAAACTGTGCGGCACACGGGCGCCGACCCGCGCGCGCCGGTACTCGCCGACGTTGAAGACGCCGGTGCGGTAGCCGAGCCACGACAGGTAGCGCTCGATGCGGCGCGCGGTGTAGCTCTTCCCGCGAGCCGGCAGGCCGACCATCACCACCGCGAGCTTGGGGCTGTCCGGAGCGATCTGCACCATCCCGCTTCACACTGTACTCCGGGTGGCCTCCTGCCGCTTCGGTTGCCGACTTCAGCGCCTGCACCGCATACCGGACGGTGGCGGTGCGTAAAACTCGCGCCGCAGCCGGTTGCCTTCGATGCGGCGGTCTTCTTCCTGGTAAACGCGAGTTACATATCTTTGATTTGGACGACGAGGGGTTGGCGGGCGTCGCACCCGCTAACCCCTTCAGACGTAGGGCAGGACGCGCTCGCCGAAGAGCCTGATCGCCTCCATGATCTTTTCGTGGGGCGGCCCGCCCGAATGGGCGTGGCGTAGCCGGAGCAGGAACGTGCTCGCGTCAGTCGCTTTCTGCCAGCGCTGGAATTCTCGGATGCAGGTGTCGGGGTCTCCCATGATCAGGCGATCCGGGGCGAGCGTGTCCAGCGTGAACTCCGAGCCGGCGGAGAGATTGCGGAACTCGGCCAGGCGATTCTCCCAGTAGTAGCGGTAGGCGGTCATCACGTGCGGGCCGTAGACCGCGTCGGCCTCGGCGCGCGATCGGGCGACCCAGGCGTCGCGCATCTGGACGACCTCGGCCGGCCGGCGCGCCTCGCGGGCCGCCTCCTTGTAGAGATCGGCGAGATGCGTCGCGTTCGCCAGGCTGGTGCTCGGCGTGCCGACGAAGCCGTCGGCGATCCGGCCGGCCCGACGGGCGGCGGCGGCGATGCTGGCGCCGATCCACAGCGGCGGCCCCGACTTCTGATAGGGGCGCGGACGGATCTGGACATCCTCGAGCGTGTAGTGCTTGCCACGGAACGAAAATTGCTCGCCCGCCCAGCACCGGCGAAGGATCTCGATGCTCTCCTCGAACCGCCCGGCCCGATCCTCCATGGGGACGGAGAAGGCGCGGAAATCGGCGGGCTGATACCCAATGCCCACGCCCAGGATGACGCGCCCCTTGGAGACGAGGTCGAGCGTGACGACATCCTCCGCCACATGCACGGGGTGATGGAGCGGCAGCAGGATCACCGAGGTGCCGACGCGTAGCCGCGTCGTGCGTGCGGCTACCGCCGTCGCCACGATCAGTGGCGAGGGCAGAAATCCGTCGTGGTCCTGGTGATGCTCGCCGAAGAAACAGGAGTCGAAGCCGCTGGCCTCGGCCAGCTGGGCCTCGGCGATGACCTCGTCGATGCAGCGATCGAGGTGCTCACCCCGCGGCGGATTGGCGATCGAGCTGTAGAGACCGAATTTCATGGTGGCCGCTCAGGCCGCGACCTTCATACGGCAGAAGCAGGAGGCCTTCACCGGCACCTCTGACCTTGCCTGCGCCAGATCGAGGCGCTGCTTGATGAGGGCGGCCTCGACCGTCTCGCCGCGCCGGGTCAGGCATTCGTGCAGCCCGTGCAGGCTCCAGAGGTTGTCGGGATGCTGGCAGGCCCGGCTGAGCTTGCCGTCGAGGCCGAGATCCGAGCGGTAGATGGCCTCGGCCTCGGCGACCCGGCCCTGTTCCAGCAACAGCGCGCCGAGCGCGTGCCGGGTCGGCTGCATCCAGCCCCACGGCTCGTCGTAGGGCAGCGCGTCGTCGAGCTCGACCGAGCGACGCAGATGGGCGAAGGCGACCTCGTAGTTGCCGCGCCGGTACTCCAGCTCGCCGTTCAGCATCTCCTCGGCCACGGCCAGGAGGTCTCGAACGGTGTTGTTGTGCACCCGCCGACTCTCCGGCACCCGCAGCTTCGCGTCGATGAACGCCGCCTTGACGGCCTCGGCCTGGGCGATGTGGCCGAGCGCCGAATGGGCCACCGCCTGGGCGTAGAGCATCATCGCGATCGTCGAGCAGTAGAGCTCCCGGTCACCGGGTAGCTCCTGGACGATGATCTCGTGCCATTTGCCGAAGCGCACCAGCACGTGCTGCTTCATCGGCAGGTAGCCTTCGACGAAATCGGCCATCGGCGGTGACGGAATGCGCAGGAGCTCCTCGGGCGTGGTGTCGATCAGCTCCTGCGCCGCCTCCATGGCCGGCCCGTACTGGCCGAGGAACATGGCCCCGTAGACCGCGAAATGGTAGTCGTGGGTGCGGTAGAGCGCGTAGACGTTCAGCGCCCCCTCGCGAGCCAGGAACTTGCGGTCGGCGACGATCGCCTTATGGTTGTAGACCAGCACGTCGCGGTAGTGGCCGCAGAGCACGTCGATGTGGGTCGGCATGTGGATCAGGTGCCCGGCATCCGGCACCAGATCGCGCAGCCGGTCGCCCGCCCGCAGCGCGCGCTGCGGGAAGGGCGACATCTCCATCAGGTGGACGTAGAGATGGAGGAGCCCCGGGTGGCTCCACGAGGCGGGGATGTCGCGGAAGGCGGCCTCCAGCACCTCGACCGCTTCCGCCGTGCCGGCGCCCTCGGCGATGCCCCCGGTCTTGAGGTCCCACATCTTCCAGGGCGTCAGGTTCATGATGGACTCGGCGAAGACGTGGCGCACCTCGAGGTCGTCGCGATTGGCGCGGAACACCTCGCGCATGGCGTCCGCATAGGCGGCGTCCCACGGCGATTGGTCCTCGATCGTCTCACGCTGCGGATAGCGCGCGGGCAGGGCGCGGATCAGCGCCTGCTCGACCGGGCTGGCGCCGTGCGCATGGGCCAGGGCGCCCTGCATCGCGTCATAGGCGGCGGCGAGCGCGGCGGCCTTGCCGGCCGGATCGTAGAGGTGCCAGGGCAGGTTGTAGTTCGGCCCGGCCGCATAGGAGATACCCCAGTAGGCGATGGCGCAGCCGGGGTCGAGCTCCAGCATCTTCTTGAAGCAGGCGATTGCCTCGGCGTGGTTGAAGCCGTAGAGCCAGTTGAGGCCCCGGTCGAACCAGACCTGGGCGTCGGGCGCGGCGGTGGTGACCTTGCGGGTGTACGAGCCGAGGTCGTAGTAGTCCATCTGATCCTCCATTGCGGCGGGACTGGCGTCGACGATCCGACTCCCTGGGGCGTTCCGGCCCGGCCGATTATGCCACGAGGACGGCGGCGGGCGCACGGGGCGACCGCCGCTGGAGGCAGGTAGATCCATGGCGGGCGGGGGCCCCTTCGACGTCTCGGCGTCGTCGACAAGCAGGCGGCATGAGAGCTCGACTGCGATGCGCGACGCTAATCCTTTCTGCCTTTCGGCCACAGGCCTGACACCTTGCGACCAATCGCCAGTTCCCCGATGTGGTAGGAGTTGTGATCAGCGATGACCAGACAACACCGAAAGAAGGTGTGCTTGCCGGCACTGTTGGGCACCGTCACGAAGAGATCGCGGGTCGGATCCCGGACGAGCTCGATGATCGCTTCCAGATCTGTGTGGAAGCGCTCGAGAGACTGCCGCCACTGGGCTGACGTCGCTCGAGTGCTCTTCCCCGGCCAGTAGCCTTGCGGAAAGGGCGGCTCCTCATACGACGTGCTGGTTATATAGTCGAGCATGTCTTTTTGAGACAGGCGAATGTGCTCGACCAGATGCCAAAAGCTGTAGGGAACCCTGGGCAGACGCGAATTGATCGCCGACGTGGGGAACGCTTTGGTCGCCTCCGCCAGCGCCATGTGGTTGTGCCCACTCTCGAGGGTCGACACCAGTTGACTCCGGATCTCCTTGTCGGCCTCGGCCTGATTCATCGCTTCCAGAACCCTTGCGATGGGATGCGGAACGCCCGATTGAAGCGCGAGGACGCGTTCTCCCACGCGATGATCATCGTCAGCTCCGCGATGGTGTCGTGGTCGTAGTGCCGTTGCACGCGCGCGAACAGCTCGTCGTCGACGTCGCGGCGCGTGTCCGTGATCGCGTCGGCGTATTCGAGCGCTACCTTCTCCGCGTCGCTGAAGAGCGGGCTCTTCGCGTAGTCGTTGAGCGCCTCGATCTTCTCCGTCGAGATGCCGAGCCGGCTGCCCACGGCAGCATTGGCGTCCTGTCAGAACTCGCAGCCGTTCCACCAGGCGACGCGACGGTTGAGCAGCGCCCTGAGCGTACCGGGCACGCGCTTCGTGCCTTGTTGGAGGGCGGCCCACATCCCCTGCGCGGCGCGGAAGAACGCCGGGTTGCGCGCGTAGAAGAGGTAGGGATAGAGCGGCGCGCCCCGGAGCTTGCGCTGTTCCTCGAGCGCTTCGCGCAGGTCGTCCGGGAGCGTCTCGACGTCGACCGGTGGTATACGCGTTTTCCCCTCCAGCATGGCCACCTCCTCCATTGTCAGGCAAAGTGAGGCATGACATCCGAGACGAACAGTTCACGGGTCTCTTCGTCGTACCGTCGATCGCTATTGATCAGCAGGTCGACGCCGGCGTCCTGGTATCGCCCGATCAGGTCAATGGCCTCCGGCACCGTACCGACAAAGCCGCGCAATGGTCCGCGGTCGGCCAGTCGCTCGCGCTTTGCCGCCAGCGCGGCTGCGTCGCGGGCAAGTACCCAGGGTTGGATACGGGTCTTTTCGATCGTCTCGTAATCGCGACCCGCCGTGTCGCAGTGTCCGCGCAACACGGCCAGCTTATGCCGCACCTCCGCAATGTCGCCGTCGACGATATTGCACGCGTCGGCCAGACGGGCGACCGCGCGTAGCGTCATCTGTTCGCCGCCGCCGGCGATCATCACCGGCGGACGCGGCTTTTGCACCGGCTTCGGTTCGAGGATCGCATCCTCGACGTGGAAATACCGGCCGTGGAAGGTCGTCCGCGGCTCGGTCCACATCTTCAGGATCAACTCGACCGCTTCCTCCATCTGCCGGATGCGGGTGGCCGGCCGCGGCGGGAACTCCCAGCCGTATTGCCTGTATTCAGCCTCGAAAAAGCCGGCCCCGATGCCGAGCGTCAGTCGACCCCGGCTGATCAGATCGATGCTCGCCGCGATCTTGGCGAGATGCGCGGGATTGCGATAACCGACCGCCGTGCAAAGGGTGGCGAGACGAATACGGCTCGTGACGGCGGCCAGCCCCGCCAGGACGGTCCAGCCTTCCAGGACCGGCTCGTCGGGCGCGCCCACGCGGGGGATCTGGATCATGTGATCCATGACCGAGAACCAGACAAAGCCGTGCTCTTCCGCCCACTGCGCCTTCGCCCGCACCGTCTCGAATGCCTCGGCCGGATCGGGAGTGTCGAGCCACGACGAGTGGTGAATGCCGAATCGCACTACCGACCTCCCATGCCATTCCCGGTTGCCTCGGGCATGCGGATGCCGAAGGTGTTCCGGAAACCGTGCTTTCCCGACGCGGTGACGATCACGGCGCTGCTGTGCTTCATCCTTTCGGTCCAGCCCAGGTCGAAGCAACGCTTGGTGAGGGCGGCTCCCAATACGCCCGCGATGTGTGGCCGTCGTTCGGTCCAATCGAGGCACAATCGACAGAAGGGACGGGGGTTTGAACTCAGGGCGGACAGGTCGATTCCGAACTCGGTGAGAAATCTAGTGCCCGCCGGCGTGATGTCAGCGGCCTCGTCGCCGACCGCGATGTATTCACGTGTGATTAACGAGGCGGCGAGATCGACGCTGAGACGGCCCGCAAGGTGGTCGTAGCAGATTCGGGCCGCGCTGAGCTCGCGTGCTCGACGGGAGAGGGGATGGTATCGCGGCCTGTTCTCGAGAGCGACAGCCATGATGCCATCGAGCATCTCTACGACCTTCGGTGAAGCAAGCCGGAAATACCGATGTCGTCCCTCTCTGATCGGCACCAGCAAGCCGGCCGCGGTCAGCTTGGCGAGATGCGTGCTGGCGGTCTGAGGCGTGACCCGAGCCGCAAAGGCAAGTTCGCTGGCGGTCAATGGGCGGCCATCGAGGAGCGCCGAGAGCATGATGGCTCTCGCGGGCTCCCCGACCAACGCCGCGATCTCGGCGATGAGAGGGCCTGGAATCATGTGCCCGAATGTAACACCCGATCCGTCGCGACGGTCGGGGAAACACTTCGACGATGGTCGAAGCGGTCGGTTCGAGCCCCGTGCGCGCCGGTACGGGCCAGGCCTATTTCGCGGGTGCCGGCTGGAGCCGAGCCGCGCCGCCTGGCGCGAGCTGCTCATAGCTCGCGAGAGTGTACTGCAGCCATGCGGCCGTCTCTTCGGGCGACCGCGGCCGGCCGGCGGGATAAAGATTCTGCGCGACTTCGGGGAGTGCGTGGATGCGAGTGAAGAATGGCAGATCGGCCGGCGCGATCCGCCGCAGCACGAGGCGAGCCGACTCCAGGCAGTCTGTGCCGTGGGCCAGGGTCACGTTGAAGACGCCTTCATGTCGCTCGGATTATAGAGCCTTTCGCGAAGTGATCGTGTCAGCGAGGCGAGCGCGCTCGAGCTCCCCCATCCGCCGGTAGGGATCGGCGCCGAGCTCGGTCGCGAGGGCCTCCAGGGACTCGAGCGCCCTCTCGACCGCGGTGCGGTCCGGGACGGGCTCCGAGGCAAGGAGGCGCACCCGCGCCAGCTCGACGTCGCAGGCGCTGAGTCGCCAGCCATGCCCGCGCTCGACGGACTCGCGCGCCTCGGCGAGGAGCGCGCGGGCTCCGGAGCGATCGCCGGCGGCCCGCTTCGCGTCCGCGAGCGTCGCCAGGATGCGCGGCTCGTACCACAGGGCGGCGCGCCTCGCGCGCGCGAGCGCGAGCGCGGTCTCGAGCGTACTCGTGGCGGTGGCGACGTCGCCGGCGGTGAGCTCGGCGGCGCCGAGAAACGCGGCGGCCTCGACCCGGGAGAACGGACTGCCGCGCTCTTCGGCCAGCTCAGCGGCCCGGCGGCCGTGAGCGAGCGCGCCGGCGAGATCGCCCCGCAGCCGCAGCACCTCGCACAGGAATCCGTGCGTCCCGCACAGGGCTTCGAGTCTCCCGTCCTTCTCGTTGGCGAGGAGAGATTCCAGGACCGCCTGAGCTTCGGCCGCGTTCCCCTGGTAAACGCTCGCCAGCGCCCACCAGATGCGACAGAAGGCCGGTGCGGTGGAACGCCCGACCGCCTCCCGCAGCCCGTCAAGCCCGGCGAGCTCGGCCAGGGCTCGCTCGGCAATGGCGCGCGCGGGCTCGAGGCGGCCGACCGCCAGCTGCGCGTGCGCCAGCACCGCGTGCATCTCAAACGCGAGCGCCGCGTCGTCGGATCCCTCGGCGAGCTCGGCGGCTCGCTCCGCACAGGCGAGGTACTGCGCTACGTCGCCCGCGAGCCCGCACAGGCGTCCGTAGGAGGTGAGCAGGAACGCGTGACCTCGCGGATCCCCCAGTCGCTCGGCGACCGCGCGGGCCTCCTCGAAGAGGTCCTGGGACTCCCGCTCTTCGATGCCCGCGATGCGGCCGATCTCGAGTAGCGCGATGCGCGAAGTGAGCTCGAGCACTAGGCTCTCGCGGGACTCCGGAAGGGCGGCGAGGAGCTGGGTGACCCTGCGGCAGTGCCTCACTCCATCCGCCGGATCGCTGCGCGCGAAGCGCCGGCCCGCGTGCTCGTGCCAGCGCGCGGCCTCGAGGTGCTCGCCCGCCTCCTCGAAGTGATGGGCGAGGAGCGCGGCGTGCATTGGGGCGGCCGATCCGTGGATCGCGAGCAGCGCTCGCGCGACGCCCCCGTGCGTCCGGCGCCGGCGAACCAGAAGCTGGGTGCGGTAGGCCACTTCCTGGGTGAGGGGATGCCGGAAGGCGCACTCACCCGGAGGCCCCGCGGGACCGAGGAGCTCGGCGGTGGCGAGCCGCTCGAGCGACGCGGCGAGATCGGGTCCGGGCAGATCGACCACGATGCGCAGCAGCTCCGTCGGCACATCTCGGCCGACCACCGCGGCGGCCTGGAGCACGTCCTTGTCGCGCTGCGAGAGTCGATCGATGCGCGACGCGAGGACGGCCTGAACGGTCTCGGGCAGTGCGATCTCCTCGACCGGGGCGGCCGGCGCGTACGCGCCGCGTTCGCCACGCAGTACGCCGCGTTCGACGAGCGAAGCGGCGCAAGCGCCGGGTCGGATCCGAGCCAGTCGTCGAGCAACGTCGAGGAGTCCTGGGCGGTGAAGGGCGCCAGCGACAGCCGCTCGACCCGTGCGGACCACGCCGGCCGATACTCGGGGCGCGTGGTCGCAAGCAGCAGCGCCCTGCTGCCGGCCGACTCCGGAGCCAGCAGACGCTCGGTGAGCATCTCCAGCGCGGCTTCGCTCGCCGGGTCGAGCCAGTGCAGGTCCTCGACCCAGAGCAACGTGGGTTCGCGTCGAGCGCGGGCCTGGATCAGATCGCAGAATGACTGGAAAAGACGCGTACGGCGCGCCTCGGGCTCCAGCTCCGAAGGAGCCAGCGCGGGATCGGGCGCGCCGAGAAGCTCGAGCCAGAAGGCCAGAGCGATCGGGTCGACGGGCTGCGAGCTCGTCAGACCGCGCCCCACGGCGCTTCGGATGTCCGCCGCCGAAGTGTCTTGGTCGACGCCGAAGAGACCGCGCGCCAGCTCGACAATGGCGTGGAAGGGGAGCATGTGCCCGTGGGAGAGCGCACGGGCATAGTGGAGCGGCACGCTGCGGGAGCGCTCGACGAACTCGTGACACAGGCGGCTCTTTCCCGCGCCCGGCTCCGCGGTGAGCAGGACGACCGTCGGTCGACCGGACTGCGCGTCGCGCAGAGCCCTCTCGAGCAGCGCGAGCTCGCGCGCTCGGCCGACGAAGCGCGAGAAGCCGCGGGCGCGTGAACGGTCGAAGCGGCTCCGGATCGGACCCGGGCCTCGCAGGTCGAACACCCGCACCGGGACGCTCGCGCCCTTGAGGTTCTGCTCCCCGCGGTCGAGGAGGTCGAAGAAACCCGACGCGAGCCGTGCGGTCTGCTCGGTCACGCTGATGCCGCCCGGAGGCGCCAGCTGCTGCACACGGGCGGCGAGGCCGACGACGTGACCCTGCGCGGTGTAGTCCATGCGGAGGTCGTCGCCGATTCGCCCGACGACGACTTCGCCCGAGTTGAGGCCCATCCGCACCGCGAAATCGAGCCCGCTCTCGCGCCGCACGTCTTCGGCGAGCGCCCCGAGGTCGTGCGCCAGCTCGAGCGCGGCCGCGCAGGCGCGCTGGGCGTGGTCCTCGTGGGCGATCGGGGCGCCGAAGAGCGCCATGATGCCGTCGCCGGTGTACTGGTTGATGGTCCCCTCGTAGCGGTGGACGCCGTCCGCGAGGATCCGGAAGAGGCGATCGAGGAGGCGATGCCACTCCTCGGGATCGACGCGCTCGGCGAGCTCCATCGAGCGCACGACGTCGGCGAAGAGGACAGTGACGGGCTTTCGCTCGCCCTCGAGCGCGCTCTTGGAGGCGAGGATCTTCTCGACGAGGTGGCGCGGCGTGTAGGAGCGTGGCTCGGGAGCGGTCGCCGGCGCCGCCAGACGCGCGCCGCAGTCGTTGCAGAACCTCGCCCCGGCGGGGTTCTCGTGTCCGCAGGATGGGCAGCTCATCGCGCCTACCAATCTTAGCCCCGTCCGGCTAGGAGTCGTCTCCCGGATCTCGGCGAGCTGCCCCGGGGTGGCGAGCGCGCGGGCGAGTGTCCTTGCTCGCCAGCGCGCGCCCGCGGCTACGAGTGCGTCAGCGGAATGATCGGCTCCTATTTCTTGATGGCGAAGTCCGCCGCGTCGAAAATCTGACGGATCTCAATCACGTCGCCTTCGTCGGCGGGGCACCGCTGCGCCCATTTCACGAGTTCTTCCTTTGAGTTGGCCTCCACCATCCAATAACCGCCCAGCACTTCTGTCGTCTCGATGAACGGCCCATCGGTCACCGTCGGCTTCCCTTTTCCGAACGAAACACGCACGCCGGTGTTGAGCGGATGAAGCCCGTTCAGCGAGAGGATTTTGACGGCCTTGCCCAACTCCTCATTAAAGCGGGCCATCTCTTGAACTTTCTTTGGGTCGGGCACAAAGCCGGGGTCCAACTTCTTGTTGCCTCTGTAAACATTGGGGATCATCAGCATCATGAATTGCATGGGTCTTCTCCTTGATTATTTTGGTCGTCGCCCTTAGTCGTTTGGCGGCGCCCAAATTCAACACACATCCGAACTATGTTTTTTCGAGCTCCTGGAGCGCCGGTTCTTGTTGGCTCATACCCGGGGTTTTCGCGGTCTTCCGACTCCAGCTCGTACGCGGCGAACAGTGCGAAACTGAACGCATTGTAGACCGAGTCATGGATGGTGCCGTGCTGGGGCATGGGGCGGAGGCGCTCGGCCACCGCCGCAGGCCTCGGCCCCTTCCTCTAAAACACACCCCGAAGACCGACGCTGCCAGCTGCACGCGCCCCGAATCCGATCGCGTTGTTCGTATTGCCGGTCGAGTATATATGGCCACCTTCGCCGCCGCCCCACGCGAACGAAACTTCCGCCACCGCTCGGCCACCGAGTCGTAACGCGATGCCGAAACCAATGCTGCGCTTCATTCGCTCGAAATCGAGCTCACCGACGTCGAGCCCCACCTTTCCCCATTGCGCGAAGATGAAGAAGCCGAACGGATCGATCAGTCGCCTCTCATAGGTGACGCCGTACGCGACCATGTTCGGCGCCCTGAACCGGTAGTCCGTAAAGCTCCTCAGCCAATTCTCGTTGTGGATGTCGCCGCCGCCCAGTGTCGGCTGAAGGTAGAACGGCACCGCGCTGTGCGCGCGCGGCTCACTGATGACCAGGTTCGCTTCGCCACTGAAGCGGCTCGTGCGAACCAGGCGTCGCAAGACCGGGAATCTTTCCAGAAAGCTCCACCGATCATCGAGGCCGTAGTTCAGCGCCATCCGAGCTTCGAATCGATCGAACGAGAACGACCCGCCCTCCAGCGCCTCGTAGGCTTCGTAACTCACGCGGGCCTCGCCGGACAAGCCGTACAAGGTGTCCGGCGAGCGATAGGTCGCGATGAGTCCGGGGACGGCGTACGTCGTGCGCGCCCGGATGCCCGGCACGGACGACTCGGAGAACCGGCTGACGAAGGCCCGGGACGGATTCGACGTCGCGTAGAGCGCGGTCGCCTGCGCCGACAACGTCAGTCCGTACGCCACGGGCAAATCCAACAGGATCGGCAGCTCGGTTTCGGTCAGCTCGAACAACGATCGGTCGCGGCGCGAGGTCTGGTTCCCCAGACCGAAGAACGGCATCTCGGGAAGATCGAAATGCTTGATGGCGACCGTGATTTGGGGCATCCGGAACGAGCCGACGTCGTACGCGCGGTACCAGTCGAACTGCATGTGGGACACCGCGCCAGCCGCCCAGAATCCGCTGTCCGACGCGCGCGCCTCCACGCTGGTCGTGAAGCGGATGTGCGGCGTCTCTCTGATGTGCCACTCGTCGTTCAGCGCCAGACCGAGCGCGGTTCCGCTCTGGGGGACGATGCCGCCGATCGTCGGATGCAGCCCGCGGCCGGTGAAGACGTCGGCGATCAGGTCCTGGACCGTCCCGAATTGTCGCTCGAGCAGGCCCTGGAAGCCGTCCTGCTTGTAGTCCTCTTTCACGCGGCAGACGTCGAAGACCAGGTCCCGGAACTCCGACCGTAGGTCGCGCGCCACCGGATTGGTGCTCTGCGCCACGGTCGGTTTCGAACACATGGAGACATCGAACGACTCGGGTAGTGCCTCGTCGGTCACTTGCGCCTCGGTCGCGTACGGAACGGCGAGGGCGGTCAGCGCCCAGACGACGACCGCGACCGGCAGCGGACGGCAGAACGGCCGTCTAAGAATCGCGGCCTTCCAGCTCGGGATGGAGCGCCGCCATCGCCGCGCTCATGAATTGCGCGACGTCCCGCTGCGTCGTGATGCGCCGGGGATCGAACGCGCGCGCCACCTTCGGCTTGCGGGACGCCAGGAGCTGATGCACCTCGCGGACGTGCTCGATCTGCAGCGACGACGCAGCTCGAATCGGTCCGAACGTCAGACGGTCCGGTGGATGAGACGCGGCCAGCGCGGCCGGGATCACGCGGACGCCTCCCGACTCGCTCCGCCACGGCAGCCGGCGCGACGGGCCGAAGTCGGGACGCTCCATGCGCGGCGACATATCGATCAGGAGCTGCTGCAGCGTCGCCGCGGACTGCTCGCGCCGGTACGGGGCATGCTCGTCGGGCGGCCCGATGAACTGTTGCGTCACGGTGGCGGGGATCGACGCGTGCTCGAACAGCTCGTGCGAGACGCTCGGCGTCACGTAGGGCGACACGACGATCGCCCCGACGCGGACGCCGAGCCGATCGAAGCTGAAGCCGGCTACCGGAGACCGGAAGCTGTCGCCGTACGGCAGCGTCGGCGGCGATACGTGGTCGAAGATCCCGCCGTGCTCGTCCCAGACGATCAGGAACAGCGTCGAGCGCCACAGCTCGTCGGACGAGCGGATCGCCTCGTACACGTTCCGGATGAACTGATCGCCCGCGAGGACGAAGCTGTCAGGATGATGGTCGGCGGCCATCGTGCCGTCGTCCTGATCCACGTACGGCGGCTCGATGAACGCGTAGTCCGGCAGCGCGTTGTTTTTGCAGTCGTTCACGAAGTCGCGATAGAGCCCGAAGTAGATCGACGGCAGGAACGTCATCGCGATCGTCCCGCTCTGCGGGCTGTAGTAGTAGATCTTTGCCGTCCTGCCGCGATCGCGCAGTCGACCGTAGATGCCCTGTTCCAGGCGCCGGTTCCGCATCAGGAACCACACAGGGCCGTTGTCGACGCGGCCGAAGGACGTGCCGAAGTGCGCGAAGGCGCGGTTGGGATTCGTCGGACCCGGCACCGAGGCGAACCAGTTGTCGCACACGAGGTAATTCTTGGCCAGCGCGCGGATGGTCGGCAGTCGCTCCGGGCTGAAGCATTTCATGATGTGGGCCGGGTCGCCGCCGGCTCGCGCATAGGTCGCCGCGAATCCCCGCATGTCCGGTTGTGGCTGCGGCGTCGGCTGTCCCGGGTGCGCGTAGATCTGCTGGTGCACGCTCCAGAAATCGTGCGGTGGATCGACGAGGAACTGCCCCTGGTACGCCGCGCCGGCCCTCAGCGTGTGCACGGTGCCTTTGTCGTCGACGTTGGTCCAGTCACCGCCGCGGACGCCGCGCAGATCGGGAATCTCGTTCATCAACAGCCCGAACATGTGATCGAACGAGCGGTTCTCCATCATCAGCACGACGATGTGCTTGATGCGTGGATGGCCACCGTCATCGCCCGACCGTGCCGCGTGGGGTTGTCCCAGGGCGCCTATCGCAGCCCCGGCGGTTCCGCGCGCGACGATCGACAGCCACTCACGTCGTCCCGTCGTCTTCGCCATGCTCAATGGCTCCGGCGGCCTTGCGGATGGAATTTCCTGACGCCGCGCCGCACCAGCCACGACTCCACGTCCCGGTCACCCAAACCTAGAAACCTCTCAGCGCCTCAGGGATCTGGTCGCCCCGCATGATACCGCGGGGCCACTGGCCAGCGCATGGACTTGCGATGGATGGGCTCTACAGATCGCCGAGCGTCTTGACATTATCCGCGACTCGAAGATGCTTTACCCAGGAATGGCTAGTTGCCGGACTCTCCACCAAGGAATCGCTATTTCTCTGTCATTCCCCATCGCAGGCTCGCTGAGCCATCTGTTGCCAGTCTCCATGCGCCCTGCAAGCACAGCTCGACGCCAGCCGCGCTGACCGTAACGTCGACCAGCTGCCGTTACCGGACACACTCCAGCGAGAACCGGCCGACCACCCCGACTTCACGCAGGAACTACCCAGGAAGTTGCCCACAACGAGCGCCAACGAGAGCCCAAGTCACTTACGTGAGAAGCTCTACTTCACGACGGGTTGTTTGTCGCGCGTTTGGCTCTGGTGTCAAGACTCGGGTTGCGGGGCCGGATTCGATCCAGGGATCTTTGGGTTATGAGAAGAACGAGGGGTCCCACCCGCGTGCCGGTCTGGTCAGGTAGGCGCACTTCCGGGGAACGCTCGCCTTCCTTCGGCCCGACGATGGTGAAGTCCCTAGGCGGAAGTAGCAGGGTTCTCCTCGCGAATGGTCACCGTGCGGTCGCCGGCACGGAGCGTGGCGTCCCAGCTAATCACGATGGCGTCTTTCACGCTCTGGTGCGCGGGACAGCCCTGGACATGCACGGCCAGCGCCCGCTCTGTCGCTTCCGCCGCGTCGGGAGGCACCGCGAGGTCGTAGTGCACATGGATGGACCGGATCCGAATCGTCTTGCCGATCCCAACGATCCGTCCCTCGACGCTAGCCTTGTAGGTCTCACGGTCAAACGCGATCTTGCGCCCTGCCAGGGCGCCTCGCAGGGTGCCGTACATTCAGCCGGCGACGGCGGCGACGATGTGGTCGAGCGTTGAGGCGATCGGCGGACCCTCCTTGGCGCCGTAATACTCGCGCAGTGCTCCCTGGACACCGTAGATGACGGGTTCGGCGACTTCACCGAGATAGGCATAGCGATAGCCGCCCTGGTACTCGAGACGCGCGCGCGAGATGTATTCGAAGTCGTCGGGCATGGTCAGTCCTCCCTAGGAGCTTGAGACACACAGTCAGCGACAGTCGATTCGCCACCCTGTACGTTTGTTGGCTCAGATCCAGCCCGCACAACCAGGGTGTGGGATCCCACCTAGCCGGGACGTGAGCCTATCGTGGGGCTTGACGCTCTTTCCATTCCCTTCGGGCGAGACGCTTGATGGCATGGGTCATGAGCTGGGCGCGGCTCTGGACTCCAAAATGGCGGTAGAGGGTGGTCACGTACTGATGTGTCGTGGCCTGGCTCAGACCGAGGTGAGAGGCAACCTGTTTCTCGCTGTCGCCCTCTAGCAGACACGCGAGCGTCTGCCGCAGCCGCGGCGAGAGCTTGTCCGGGCGCGGCTCGGTAGCGCTGACGAGAGATCGGCCGATCAGCTCGCCGAGCTTCCCGTGGACGAAGCTCAGCAATCGCTGCTCCCGTGGCGAGAAGCGGTGCAGGCGATCACCTTGCTGGCGCTGCCATCCGAGATCTGGTAAACGGACGTGAGTTGTCACGGCTTTCTCCGATCACCCGGTAGGCATCGCGCACGTCCTCGACCCGCAATAGGTCCGACCTGGCCATCGCCCCCATTCCTCTGTTTAGGGGAATTGCCGGGGATCGTAGCCTGGGTTATTGACCAGCGCAAATGCCGGGGCTGAGGGGGCTCGTCAATCAGCCCTTCACAAGAATCCACATCCCTGATTCGGGAAGAGCCCACTTCTCTAGCGCCTTGACTGTCGATGGTGGTCGGCGGTAGCTCTAGTCTGGGTGTCCAGTCAGCAAGAGTCCGAGGCGCTCCTCGCGGCCGCTCGTGACGCCGTGATCGTCGTCGACGATGCGCGGACGTTCGTTGACGTCAATCCTGCCGCCTGCCGGCTGCTTGGTCTATCCGCCCCCGAGCTGCTCGGCCGTCGCTTCGATGACTTCCTCGAGCCCGAGGTGGATCTCAAGACAGCGTGGGAGAGTTTTCTCCAGTCCGGCGAGCAGGCTGGAGAGCTGCGCGTGACTCGCCCTGATGGTGAGGTGAGGCACGTCGAGTACAGTGCCACGGCGCGGTTCGTAGCCGGTCGTCACCTGGCCATCCTGCGGGATATCGCTGGCCGTAAACTGGCCGAAGCGGAGCGGGCGGAATTGCGGAAGCGAGAGCAGTTGCGCTTGCGGGAGACGGAGACCCTGCTCGCGGTAAGTCGCGCGCTGAGCTCGACGCTGGACCCTACCGAGACGATGCGGCGAGTGGCGCGAGAGATCGCTTTGGCGCTCGGCGCGGATATGGTCGGCGCCTACCTTGCCGACTCGGCGCGCGAGAGCCTATGGCCAACGGCCGGTTATCGCGTGCCCCGCGACATGCTGGATGCATTCCAGCGGATTCCGATTCCGATCAAGGGCCACAGGGCAATCGAGGAGGCGTGGGTTCACCGGCGCGCGGTGTGGACCGACGACATGCCGGGCGACCCGCGCGTCGATCCGGAGACGCTCCGTCAGTTCCCCCATCAGTCCGACCTCTTCGTACCGATCCGCGTCAAGGACCGGCCAGTCGGCGGCTTCTTCGTGATCTGGTGGACGGCGCGACGGTCAGTCACCGAGTGGGAGATCAGTCTGGTCCAGGGGATCAGCGACCTCGCGGGTATCTTCCTCGAGAACGCACAGCTCTATCGCGAGACGGCCGAGGCCAATCGTGGCAAGGATGAATTCCTCGCCACGCTGTCCCACGAGCTGCGCAACCCGCTCGGAGCGATCGTAAACGCCGTGGCCGCGCTCGATCACGGCGGGGCCGGCGGCGAGGACAGGGCGGCGCGGCTTCGACAGATCATCCATCGCCAGACCCATCACCTCACGCGACTGGTCGACGACCTGCTGGACGTGGCACGGGCGACTGCGGGGAAAATCGCGCTCACCCGCCATCCCCTCGACCTGGGGGACGTGGCCGGCGGCTGCCTCCGCTCACTGCGGGAGAGCGGTCGAGCCCATGGTCGTCGGGTGACGTTTCGAGCTGAGTCGGTGATCGTGAATGCCGACCCCACCCGACTGGCGCAGATCATCACCAACCTGCTGGACAACGCCGTGAAATTCACGCCCAGCGGCGGCTCGATAGACGTTGACGTCCTACGGGAAGGGCAGGAGGGCGTCATTCGCGTGAGCGATACCGGGATAGGCATCGATCAGGAGATGCTGCCCCGGCTTTTCGAGTTGTTCGCCCAGGCCGAGCAGACAATAGACCGCTCCGTCGGTGGGCTCGGCATCGGCCTCGCCCTCAGCCGGCGCCTTGTAGAGATGCACGGCGGCACGATCAGCGCCGCCAGCGAGGGCCACGGGCGCGGCGCGCAATTCATCGTGCGGCTTCCTGTAGAGGCGACGCGCACGCCGCCGCCAGCCCCAACCGTGGCCACCCCGGATCGCCGCCGGACTATTCTCATCGTCGAGGACAACGACGACGCCCGCGAGTCATTGGGGCTGCTGCTGGAGTCGCTCGGGCATCGCGTCTTCGCGGCGGCCGACGGTCCTCACGGCGTCGCGCTGGCGCTGGGTCATCAGCCCGAAGTGGTGCTAATCGATCTCGGACTGCCAGGGCTGGACGGGTACGAGGTCGCACGGGCGGTCCGCGCGAGCCCGGTCGGCAAGGCGGCTTTGCTCATCGCCGTGACCGGATACGGTCAGGCCGAGGATCGGCGGCGGTCGACGCAGGCGGGATTCGATGCTCACCTCGTGAAACCTGTGTCGCAGCGCCTGCTCTCGACCCTCATCACCGGGCCCTGAGGAGTTGCCGGCTGCGAAAGGGCATCGCCGGCACACCCATCGTGCTCCACCACGCCCACGCCATCTCGGTGATCATCAGCTACGCGCCACGATCTCGAACGCGGCGACGATCCGCTCCATCGCAGCCTCGACGTCGTCTCGCGGCCAGCTCCGAACTGTGAGCAGGATGAGTTCCTGGCCAATGACGGCGGCCACGATCATGATGCGTTCCGGCTCCGTCGGGCTGTCACCTCGCGTCAGACCGTCGAGGCGTTCTGATCGTTTCACCCCGGGCACACGCAAAGAGCGGGGCGCGACGCTCGCGGCGCGAAGGCCCGCGGCTGCCCGTTCCATGATTTGTCGGAGATGCCGACCGGCCAACGGGGTGAGATTGATCGCGACCGTTGTGGGCACGTCCCCACAGAGTGTCCCGCGCCACACCTCGACGGTGCGGGACTCCTCGGCGATGTGTCGTGCTCCGCTGCTCGCGAAGGCTGCAGGAAGCATCAAGCGGTATCGTGCTCGTTCGACGACTTGATAGGTCACCGGTGCCGATCGCAGGGCAGCCACCTCTTGGGGCCGCGGTCGGTGTCGGGCGCCGGGTAGCCACCATTCCTCCAGGGCCTGCCGCGCGTCATCCTGCACGTGACTGGTACTGTCGCCGAGCGCGAGCGACTCGAGAAAGGCGACGACGACCGCTTCCTGTTCGGCGGTCAAGGTCGCGAGGCGGGGCGGATACCGATCCGGCGGCCGCAGCGAACGGATCAGCGCCTCCACCGCCATCGCCGGATCGTCCGGACGCCGGAAGGCGTAACTGATGAGTCGAGGGAGATAGTGCCGCCACGATTGTGCGTCGAGGTAGCCGAGCCCCCAGAAGGCGAATCCCTCGATGTACGCGTCAGTCGGGTCATCGCACGCGGGGTCGAAGGGCTCGGCGTCGTCGTAGCTGTCGACTGCATTGCCACCGCGGAGGGTCAAAGGAGGCACGGTTTCCGCATCGGCGCGAAACGCCTCGAAGGCGCTCCGCACGATCTCGTCGGACGTGATGGCGACACCTCCTGCGGCGTCGATCTTTCGACGAAGTTTACATCGGGCTTACAATCTTTGAAGATCGGTCCGGCATCCGCATTGATAGAGGCGCGGAGGACCCGGTGACAGTTCAGCCTACACGCCTGTGCATCATCTCCGGCAAGCGGCTCCGAAGTGAGGACTTCGTCGCGGCTCTCCAAGCATCGCTTTGCTCGGAGGGCGATCTTCAAATCATCATGAACCGGCGTCACGGGGGGGCTTCCGGACTACCCGATCTAAAGGAAGACCGCCGCCACCTTCAGGTCGACCTCGCGCTCGAGGCCAATGGGTTTGCCATCGTCCCGGCGTCCGCCCTCCCGACAGAGGACAGGACCCCGCGCTCTTTGCTTCTTTCCGAAGTGCCGATCGAGCGCCTCTCCCCGGAGGATGACGAGGACGAAGAGCCGCTCGAGAGCGTCAGCAGTTTCCAGCCCCAACGGTCAGGCACCCTGATCGTGAAGCTGCTCGGAGTATTGAGCGGCGTGATCCTGGCCGCGCTAGTGCTGTCACTTGTGGGACCTAATAATGGCCCGAGTCTCCTGAGTCAGCTTTTCACGGGGCCGCTGCTCTCGGGCGGAACAGACCGGCCGCCCGACCAGACCAACCGGAGTTTCACTCCGGCACAATTGCCGCGGGTCACCGAAGAGCCCGTGGTTGCAGAGACTCGGCCAGCGCGCAGCAAGACTCCTCCCCCGGGCAGCCCGAATATCGAGTTACCCTCGCCCGGCGGCCCACCGAGCACGAAATGGGTGTCCCCGCGCGACGACGACAGGCTGACTCTTGGGCGACGCGAGACGAGCGGTCCTTCCGAAGTGACCGGCACCGCGTCCCGGGAGCGGAGCATCACGTTCAGAGAGACCAGCCCCCCACCCAAAGACTCCAGCACGCCGCCTCGAGGCGCTAGCACTCCAGCCAATGAGACCAGTGCGCCGACGAAAGCCCGAACTGGTCAGGGAGCGAGCGGAGGCCGGCCCAGACTCGGCTCCACGGCCGGACCGAATCCGAGTGCTCCAGCATCGTCCAACCAGGTCGCCAGCGCGCCGTCGGCTGAGGAGGCGACGCCGACGGCCACGCCTACGCAGTTCGCGGGCCGCGCCGAGCTCGTGCGCGAGCCGGTATCGCGGGGATGGGGCGATTCTTACGCCGTGCGCCTCTTCGACCCGGCGGGCCAGCCCATGGTGGTCGGCGATGTCTTGCTCGTCGCGCACATGGCGGACGGCACCGTGGAGAGCATTGCGATGGGCGCCCTCCCCGAGCCGGGCACTTACCGTGGAACCGTGCCGACCGGCCGCTCGACTCCGGTCGATCTTCGAGTCCGCGTGAGTATGGGTGACAAATTCGTCGAAGTCCCGGTGAGGCCGTAGCGACGCTCACGGTTCGTCCGGTAGGCGGTACACGATCTGGCGCTCGCGTTTCTTCCGCTGGGTGAGATCTTCAGTCTACGCGGGTTCTGGTAGCATCAGTTGGTGAGGCGTCTCCTTCATCCGTTCGTGCTCGTGGTGAGCGCGATCCTCCTGGCCGGCTACGCGTACATCGCCGCGCGATTGACGTCGACGGCGCCGCTCCGGGTGGCGCTGGCGGCGCCGTTCGTCATGGTGTGGATCCTTCCGGTCGTCTACTGGTTCGGCGATCGGGATCGCCGGGGCCGGGTGCACGAGTGGGTGCAGGCGCTGAGCTTCCTCTGCATGGGATGGCTCAGCTTTCTCCTCGTGCTGACGGTGGGACGCGACGTGCTCCTGCTGGCGACGGCCGCGCTGCCGCCGTTGGCGGCTGGGCACACGCGACTCGATGAGGCGGGCGCTGCGTGGGTGCCGGTCGCTGCACTCGCCGCGGTCTGCGTCGGCGCGCTGGCCGCGCTGCGGGGCCCCTACGTCCGTCGCGTCGATATTCCCGTGGAGGGGCTGGCGCCGGATCTCGACGGACTCCGGATCGTGCAGATCAGCGATCTGCACGTCGGTCCGACGATGCGGCTCGCATACGTCCAGCGGGTCGTCGACATGACGACGGAGCTCGCGCCGGATCTCATCGCGCTGACCGGCGACATCGTAGACGGGCCGGTGCCGCGGCTGGCGCCCCACGTCGCGCCGCTCGAGGCGCTGGCGTTCGGGGACCGGGCGTTCTTCGTGCTCGGCAACCACGACTACTACTCGGGGGCGGCGCCGTGGACGGCGCACTTCGAGGCGATGGGATTTCGCGTGCTCCGCAACGCCCACGTCACCATCGCGCGTGGCGCGGCACGCCTCCTGATCGGCGGCGTCATCGATTTCGCCGCGCGAATGTCCGATCC
>WNGJ01002627.1_pt1 | contig 26483 bp, 25 predicted proteins | sample 5400611 | NCBI WGS metagenome assembly WNGJ01 (sample SAMN13153375, study PRJNA577476) | soil metagenome | isolation source: 40 cm soil or saprolite under Garry oak tree replicate 1 | place: USA:California | collected 2016-06-15
TCTTCCCAGCGCACCGGCTCTCCGCGCAACTCCTCGTACGTCGGGTACGGATCGACGAAGAACTCGTGCGTGAAGAAGCCACTCACATCGCACCCAACTCTAGAGCGAGGCGGGCGGTTCGCCTCGAACCAAGTTGTGTGGGCGGAACTTGGCGTTGTGCAAACCAGATCGTCCTGGCTGGCCGCTGTATCTCGGGTGTGCCGATCGAGTCCAGGGGTCGGCGGCCGCAAGCCTCGTGAAGGGCTACAACAGCTGCCCGAGTGCCACGGCAGCGTCCTCAGCCAGCCTCCGGACGATCTCGGCGGCGGGCAGCACGTCGTTCACGACCTCGACAGACTCTCCAGCCCACATCGCTGGGTAATCGAGATCTCCTTCGAAGCCGACGAGCGGCGAACCCGCCCCCGCATAACGCGGCCACTCGAATGTCTCCCCTGACGGCAGGCGCATCATGCCGACGAACGTCCCCTCGCCTGGACGATGTCCCGGTGGTGGGCGTCCTGCGGCATCCCACTCGTCGAAGGTCCGATTGCGAAGCGTGCGGGTCGGGGCCCCGGGCCACGAGATGTCGTAGAGATCCTCAGTGTAGACGGTGTCTTTCGCGACACTCTCGACGATGCGGCGCTTGTACTTCGGGTGAGCCCTCGACTCTTCGCTCGCTACGAAGCGCGTGCCGAGCGATACCCCTTGAGCGCCTAGGCCGATCGCCCGAGCAACGCCGGCGCCGTCGCCGATCCCGCCGGATCCGAGCACCGGAAGCGGCGAGACGGTGGCCACGACCGCCGGGAGGAGCTCCCAAATCGAGCTCGTACCTCGAACGTGCCCGCCTGCCTCGACACCCTGGGCGATGACGGCGTCGACGCCTGCGGCGGCTGCGGTCTCGGCTTCGGCGACCGACCCGACCTGGACGAGGAGCACCACTCCTTTCCTATGTGCCAGGTCGACGAACGGCGCGGGGTCGCCCCAGAACAGAACCACGGCCGCCACCTGCTCGTCGATCGCCCTCACGACTTCAGCGCGCACTTGCTCACGGTCTTCCTCCGAGGACGCCCACCCGACCTCGTCGATGATCACGTTGACGCCGAAGGGGCGCCTCGTCAGCGCCCGCGTGCTACCGATGCGCTCCTGGATGCCTTCTGGTGATGCGCCACTGACACCGAGGACGCCGAAACCGCCAGCCTCGGAGACCGCCGCCACGAGATCGGGGCCCGCCACCGATCCCATTCCGGCGGAGAGAATCGGCACGTCGATTCCGAGCTTGTCACAGAGCTGCGTACGGAGCCCTACCGCCATGCTGTGAATTTATCTCAGCGTTTCCACCAAGCGGCTGCAGCTTGCGTGACGGGTCAGAAGCAGCCGGCGTCGACGATGACGAACCCGAACCGCGGTTCTCGTTAACCCTAGTTCAGTGGGCGGTACTGGGCTCGAACCAGTGACCCCCAGCTTGTCGAGCTGGTGCTCTCCCAACTGAGCTAACCGCCCTGGTGAAGCGCGCAGTCTAGCGACGATTCAGAAGATTTCCGGGCACCAGGGATGACGGTCCCAGCGGAAGAGGGCATCCGCCCGCTCGATCGCCCCTCCCTTCAACTCGGCCACCCGGCCCGCACGCCGGAGCGCGGCGAACGAGACGCCGCCGAGCAGAGCGGAGCCGAGCGACTGCACGGGCACCGACAACTCGGGCTCGTCCTTGCTGCGCTCCGCGCGGCCTCCTTCGAGCTTCCAGCGTCCCTCGTTCCACGGACAGAACTCGTCCGCGACGTCGAACACGATCGAGCCCTCGCCCGAATAGCTCCGCCCCGACAGCGCCGCGCCGACGTCGACGAGCCGAACCCAGAGTCCGTCGCCCATCCGGTAGCGCATGCGCCGCGGAGTAGCGAGCAGGAGGAACAGCGGATGATCGAGCGGCAGCAGATAGGACTTGACGGTCGCGATCCAGTCGACTGCGAGGAGATATGCCCAGAGGTCGCGCAACGCCTCCGGCGTCCCTCCCAGGGCCTCGAGGACCCGCAGTTCCGCGTTCGTCGTGCCCGCCTCGAAACCAGGTTTGTGCCGGTACACGGCGTAGCCCTCGATCGAGCCTTCCCGTTCGTACGCGACCCAGCGTTTTGGGCCGGCGCCGTCGCGCCGTTCCTCGGGATCGGCGATCTCGCGGTTCTCCCACCAGAGGTCGTTCCGGGAGAACATGCCGGGCCACTGGGAGCGGATGCGCTCGTACACCGGCGGGATCTTTTCCTGAGCCTCTTCGGGTTCGATCAGCCGCAGCGTCCCCTCGGGCTCGAACAGCTGCGCGAACGCGGTGTGCTCGCGCGCAAGCGTGATCTCGCCGCAGAACGATGCGAGGCCGTAGCCGTAGCGGCCGTAGATCGACTCCTCGGATGCCCACAGTGCCGCGAGTGGCTCTCCCCGTTCGTGTGCATCGTCGAGCTGCGCGCGCATCAGCGAGCGTAGGACTCCACGTCGCCTGTGCGTGGGCAGGACACCGACGACGGTGACCCCCGCGGTTGGCAGGTCGCCGCCCGGTACGGTCAGGTCGAACGGGAACGATCCTGCGCCGCCGACGATGGCCTTGTTCGACCAGGCCCCGTACATGCGCTCGAGCGGCAGCAGCTTCGTGAAGCGCTGCATGCGCTCCTCGTTAGGGACCATGCCGAAGTACTGGCCGATCGCGAGGACCGCACCGGTGAACTCATCGAGGTTCTCGACTCGGCGAACGTCGAAGCCGGTCAGAAGTCCTCCGGACAGAACGGTGGACGCGACGTGCGGAAGAGCTCGGTCGCGCGCCCGAGCGCTCCGGACTTCAGCTCGCGTACGCGCTGAGCCGCCGCAAGCCGGCCGAAGTCGAACGCGCCGAGATAGGCCGACGCGAGATCGGCGACGTCGAGCTCGAGCTCCGCGTCGTCATCGGTCCGCCCTGCGTCCGTTCCCATCCGCCAGCGGCCTGCGTTCCACGGGCAGAGCTCGTCGCGTACGTCCACCACCACCGAGCCGTCGGTCGCGTACGTGCGGCCGGTCAGAGCAGCGTCGAGATCGACGAGTCGAAGCCAGAGACCTTCGGTTACGCGGAGCTTGAGGCTCCGGGGGTCGACGACCATCAGAAAGAGCGGCGACCCCGGGTCGTGCCGGCCCTGGATCCGCTCGATGAGGTCGATCCCGAACAGGAAACGCCAGAGCTCCCGCTCGGCGGCGTCAGACGTTGCGCAGGTCTCCACCACTTTTACCTGGCTCTTCGCGAACCCCTCTTGCCAGTCGAGCTTGATGCGATAGAGGGCGTAGCCGACCGGCTCGCCGTCGAACTCGAGCACCGCATAGAACTTCGGCCCGGCGCCACGGCGCCAATGTTCGGGGTCTGCAAGTCGGTACAGGTCCCAGAGGAGCTCGCTGCGACTCGTGAAACCGGGCACCCGAGCGCGAACCGCGTCATAGATGGGCGGCAGCACCCTTGCAGCCTCTTCCCGGTCGATCAGACGCACGGCGCCCTTCGGCCCCGGATCGTCGCGAAGAGAGAAGCGCGACCGGTCGGCGTCGAGCTGCACCGTGGGCGCGGAGATTCCGTAGCCAAACCGACCGTAGATGGCCGCCTCCGAAGCCCAGAGGATCGCGAGGGGCTCGCCGCGCTCGCGCAGATCGTCGAACTGGCGCTTCATCATCTGGCTGAGGATTCCTCGGCGTCGGAGGCTCGGGAGAACGCCGACCCAGGTGACACCGCCCGCCGCGAGCTCGCCACCGGGCACCGTGAGCTCGAACGGCAGGGAGGCGGTCGTACCGACCGGAATGGCGCCGTCGTAGGCCACGAGGAAGCGATCGCGAGGCATCGCCTTCTGATGCCGGTCGAGGTCCTCTTCCTTCTGCTCTTCGCCGAACGCCGCCTCGACAGCCTTCATCGCCTGGCGCAGCTCGTCCTCCGACGGACTCCGGATCTCTACGGACACGTGCGGACCCTACGGAATGCGTTCGAGGGGCGCGTAGTCGAGCATCAGCCGGCGTTCGCTTCCGTCGGCGAAGCGAACGGTGACGACGCCGCCGGCCTCGATCTGCGTCACGACGCCCTCGCCGAGTGTGCCGTGACGAACCGAGTCGCCCGTGGAGAGCGAAGGAACGTCTTCACGCGGTGCGACACCTTGCGCGCCGTAGGACGACCAGGATGCAGGCCGCAGCCGTTCGCGTTCGATCGAGCTCGGCAGCTCGTCGAGAAAGCGCGAGGGCAGGTTGTAGCCTCGCGAGCCCCAGAGCGAACGCGACGACGCGTGCGTGAGCGTCAGCTGCTCGCGCGCGCGCGTCATGCCGACATACGCAAGTCGGCGCTCCTCTTCGATGCCCTGTTCCTCGATCGACCTGCTGTGCGGGAAGATTCCTTCCTCCATCCCGATCAAGTACACGGCGCGAAATTCGAGGCCCTTGGCATTGTGGAGCGTCATCAGCGTGACGAGGCTCTCCTCGCCGCGGATCGAATCCTGGTCGGAGAAGAGCGAGATCTCCTGCAGGAAGTGGGACAGCGACGCCTCCTCCGCCGTCTCCTGGTACTCGCGCGCGACGCCGACGAGCTCCTGCAGGTTCTCGAGCCTCCCCAGCGCTTCGATCGTGCGCTCCGCTTCGAGCGCTTCGAGATAGCCGCTCCGTTCGAGCGTGCGCTCGAGCAGCTCCGAGACGGGGAACTCCAGCGCGCCCGACTGCAGCGATTGCATCAGCGTCCGGAACCCGGATACCGCTCTGAGCGGAGCGGCGCCCACGCCCGCTTCTTCCGCGAACTCCATCGCCTCCCACAGCGAGCGCCCCTGCGCATCGGCCCAGGTCTGCAGGCGTGCAAAGCTCGAGTCGCCGATCCCGCGCCGCGGCCTGTTCGCGATCCGCTGCAGCGAGACCGCGTCGTAAGGGTTGTCGATCGCCTGCAGATACGCGATCGCGTCCTTGATCTCGGCGCGCTCGTAGAAGCGCGGACCGCCGATCACCTGATAAGCGACGCCCTGACGCACGAGGACGTCCTCGAGCACCCGCGACTGCGCGTTCGTGCGGTAGAAGATCGCGACTTCGTCCCCGGAGAAGCCTTCCTCGACGAGCCCCGCGATTCCGGCCGCGACGAACCTCGCCTCGGCGTGCTCGTCCTCCACCTCCAACACGCGCACAGGCTCGCCGTCGCCGAGCTCGGACCAGAGCTCCTTCGGCTTGCGCTCCCGGTTGTTGGTGATGACCGCGTTGGCGGCTTGCAGGATCGAGTTGGTCGAGCGGTAGTTCTGCTCCAGCGCGATCGTTCGCGTGCCGGGGAAGTCGCGCTCGAAGTCGAGGATGTTGTTGATGTCGGCTCCTCTGAAGCCATAGATCGAGTTGTGGGTGACCAGACCATTGGCGATGAAGTTGTGTGTCTGGTCGACGTCGATGTCGTACACAGGCACTTCGAGGTCGATGGGATCGACACTCTCTACGACGTCGAACTCGCCGGCTTCGTTCACCATCAGCATCCCCGGCCGGACGGCCGAAGCCGGCATGAAGGGAAGCGAGTTGCTGTCTTTGCCGGGCAGTCGGTTACGTGCGGCCAGCCGGGCTGTAAATCTGACGGAAACATCGACCGCCTCTTCGATTCGCTCGACCGTCTCGATCAAGCTTGCGAAATCGGAGTGCGCCGTCTCGATGCGCCAACCGGTCGATCCTTTGTAGGCCGGGCGGATCGAAAGTCCAGTCTTCTCCAGGGCAGTGCGGCCTTCATCGTCGTAGCCGAAGAGCGAGAGCCGATGAAGCTTTCGACTGCCGCGTGGATCTCCACAGAGCGTAATGGTGAGTCTTCTGCGAACGCGGGTGCCACTTGTCGTCGTGGCCGCACTGAAATGCGGATGGTCGAAGCTGAGCCCCTGTTTGCGCAGGAGTTGGCGCCCAGCAGCTTCAGTGTCAAGTCCGGCGAAAATCTGATCGATCAGCCCTTGGTCCGCCACCAGGCTCCGGCCCTCATGACCCTGATATGGCCGCGCGACGAACGGGAGGGTGGGCAGCTGGTACTTCAGCGAAAGAAGAGTTTCTGAAGCACGCGCCCGGGCCTCTGTCGGGTGGAGAGCGATGACCCAGGTCGCATCCGCGTGCTCCCCGTTCATCCGGAAGGCCGGCCCCGCGATCGAGCGCCGCTGTCCATTCGTGTACGTCTGCGACGTGCCGATCCGGAACCCGCACCCGCGCTTCCACATGAGATACGTCATGTGCCGTTGTGGGGTCTTGCCAGATTTGAACCCGGCGAAATGAGTGTGCTCTGGTGTCGAAACGATCCGTCTTCCACTCTCGGTGGTGATTGCGACGCCTGTTCGTCTCGAGGAACGGTGGCGACGCATGACCTGTGCCGGACCGAACCTCCCGCTTCCGTAACAGGACAGGACCTGGTCACCGACGCGAACGTCCTCGACCGGTTTCTTTGTTCCGTCCGCCATCGTGACGAGGGTTCCGGCAACCACGCATTGATCAGGATCGCCGACGGCGCAGACGTTGTGATGCTTCTCGGCGAGCAGCTGCAACAACCGATACTGCGCGTGGTTCGTGTCCTGGTACTCGTCGACGAGGATGTAGCGAAACGCCTGCTGCCACTTCTCGCGCACGTCGGGGAAGCGCTCCAGCACGTCGACCGTGAGCATGAGCAGGTCGTCGAAATCGACGGCGTTCGAGGCGAACAGGCGTCGTTGATATAGCTGGTAGACGTCGGCGACCGTCTGGTCGTAGAACGATTGCACCTGGTTCGCGTACTCGTCCGGTGAGACCAACCGGTTCTTCGCGTGTGAGATCTGGTTGTGGATGCCGCGCGGGGTGAAACGCTTCGGATCGCGCTCCAACTCCTCCAGGCATTGCTTCACCAGCCGGATCTGATCCGCCTGGTCGTAGATCGTGAAGTTCGAGCGATAGCCGAGCCGCTGCGCCTCGCGGCGCAGGATGCGGCCGCAGGCGGCATGGAAGGTGAGGATCCAGAGCCCCTGGCCGCTGCGCCCGAGCAGCCGTTGGAGGCGCTCCCTCATTTCGCCGGCTGCCTTGTTCGTGAAGGTGATGGCGAGGATCTCGTTCGGCTTCGCACCGACGGCGTTGATCAGGTGCGCGACGCGATACGTCAGGACGCGGGTCTTGCCGGAGCCTGCGCCGGCGATGACGAGGAGCGGCCCTTCTGTTGTGAGCACGGCCTCCCGCTGAGCGGGATTGAGATCAGCGAGGTACTGCTCCGGCGAGGCGACGGCCATGGGTCGATGCTAGCGAGGCCTGTTCGGGCAGCCGAGACGTGGCCCCTCCGCCCAGGCCGACTCGAGCCACGGCGGGGAGTGTCCCCGACAGGTCCCGCGAAGACGCTGGCCAAACCACCTCGAAGGGACATGGAGTTCGTGTCGAGAGTGTGACTTTTCTTCCACACATGGCGGAGGCGGACACGCATAGGCTTCCGCTTCGTGCGGCTCGCGCTCATGATCGAAGGGCAGGAGGGTGTGACCTGGGACGATTGGGTCGCGCTCGCCTCCGCATGCGAGGAGCACGGCGTCGAGGCGCTCTTCCGGTCCGACCACTACATCTCGTGGTTCGACGAGAGCCGTCGCGTCCTCGACGCCTGGGCGACGATCGCCGGGCTCGCGGCGCGCACGACGAAGCTCGAACTCGGCACGCTCGTCTCCCCCGCGACGTTTCGGCATCCATCCGTGCTCGCCCGCTCTGCGGCGACGGCGGACGAGATCTCGGGCGGGCGCGTGACCCTCGGCATGGGAGCAGGCTGGCAGGACCGCGAGCACCGCGCCTACGGCTTCGAGTTCGGCACCGCACGCGAGCGCGTGGCGCGACTTGGAGAACAGCTCGAGATCGTGCACGACCTCCTCCGCGAGGATCGTGTCGACTTCGAAGGCACGTACTACCGGCTCGAAGGCGCACCGGGCTTTCACAGGCCTGACCTCACGATCCTCGTCGGCGGCAGCGCGAAACCAGAGACGGCCGGGCCTGCGGTCAGGTTCGCGAACGAGTACAACACGCTCTTCGGGACGCTCGACGAGGTCCGCGACCGGAAGCAGGCCCTCGACGAAGCCTGCGAGCGCGGCGAGCGCGATCCATCCACGCTTCGCTACTCGCTGATGGCGCCCTGCGTCATCGGCCGCGACGAGCGGGAGGTGCTGGCATCTGCGCGACGTATCGGCACGCGCTTCGGGCGCGACCCGCAAGAGGTGCTCGAGCGATACGGTGACGGCCCGGTGGGCACGATCGCCGAGGCGGCCGAGCGCTTGAAGCAGATCGAGGAGATCGGCTACGAGCGCGTCATGCTGCAGCACCTCGTGCACGACGATCTGGAGACGGTGGCTCTGATCGGGCGCGAGCTCGCGCCGGCAGTCGCGTAGCCGCACCGTTGCGCGGGCCGATCGAACGACTCTTTCCGAACCTGCCGCACGGGCCGCGGACCGTGATCGACTGGGTGAGCACGATCGCCGGAGCGGTGCTGATCGTCCTCGCGGTCAAGGCATGGGTCGTGAATCCGTATCGAATCCCGTCGCCGTCGATGGAGCCGACGCTCCACTGCGCCCGGCCCGCGCCGGACTGTGAGGCGGGCAGTTCGGACCGTGTGCTTGCCAATCGCTTCATCTACCGCTTCCATTCTCCGCGGAGACGCGACATCGTCGTCTTCCACGCTCCGGACGCAGCGCGCCGCGAATGCATCGGTGGCACCTTCGTGAAGCGGATCATCGGTCTACCCGGCGAGACCTGGTCCGAACGGGCCGGAGTGACCTACATCAACGGTCGCCGTCTCCCCGAGCCTTACATCGCTCCGGCGCGCCGGGACACCGAGACGAAAACGCTGCTCGATATTCCGCCACTCGGCAAGCTTCGCCGCATCCCGCCACGGATGTACCTGGTCGAGGGGGACAACCGCGCGCACTCGTGCGATTCGCGCGTCTGGGGGCTCGTCCCGCGCGCGAACATCATCGGCAAGGTCTTCCTGACCTACTGGCCCCTCAGCAGGGTGGGCACGCCGTAAAAAGAGAGCCCCGCCGAAGCGGGGCTCTCGAACGGAGATGATGCTCGATCTAGTAGTCCTCGCGAACGACCGTCCGGCGTCGTCCGTCGGCGGGGCCGCCGAAGCCGCCCCAGCTCGACCAGAAGATGAGCGAGAACAGTGCGCCGATCGCGCCGACGGCCAGGAGGATCCAACCGACCGTGTGGATCTCGATCCCGCTGACCGTCGCATTGACAGCCCACACGAGGACCGCCCCGACGGCGATGAGAATGAGGCTGACTCCCATACCCATGATTTCGTCTCCTTTCGATTGGCAGATAGAGAGAAACTCTGTGTGTCTGCAGGGAAAACGCTGAAACACGCTGCGAAGATACGGGCGATGGAGGAGCTCCAGAAGCGGCGCGCCCACCTCTGCAGGCTTACCCCGGACCGGGCACTCCAATCCTTCGAGGAGGCGTACGCGTTTCTAGGGGACCGAGGGATGCTCACCCGCACGCCGGACTCGGCGCTGCCCAGCCTCTTCGGAGCCTGTCACGAGGAGCCTTACGCCGCCGGCAGCCGCGGCTTCGGCTCCTGGCCGGCTACGAAGTACCCGTGGTACTTCCGGCTCGCCGAACGGCCGGACGTCCACGAGCTCAAGATCCACAACGGCAAGTCGCTCTTGCTGACGGACGAGAACCTCGCTCTGGTCGATTCCATCTGCCGCGCCGAGCTCGCGCGGATGGAAAGCGACGCGAAGGTGGCGCCGCTGCTCTCTCACCTCTCGGCGGCCGGTCCGTCAACGCTCGACGACCTGCAGACCGAGTTGTCCCTGAAACCGCGGGAGCTGAAATCTATGCGAGCGCCGCTCGAGCGCTGCGGGGCGGTCGTGACGCGCAGTCTGCGCATCGAGCTGCCCGACGGCGGCCACCGGCACACCAGCGAGCTGCTGCGGTACGACCAGGCGTATCCCGACCGGCGCGGCGACAGCAGCATCGACGACGTGATCGTGGCTGGAGTGCGCGCCGCGGTGGTCGCGCCCGAGCGCGAGCTTGCCCGCTCGTGGTTCAGCTGGCGGTCGGTATTCGACGACGAACTGGTCGACCGGCTCGTCAGCGAGCGCCGGCTCGAACGGATCGCGCCGGGCTTCCTGGCAGCTCCAGCGTCCGCGTAGCGCGAAAGCCGGCGAGGAAGCGCCGGTCGTGCGTTACGAGCAGGACGGTCCCTGGATAACCATCGAGCGCCCGCTCGAGCTCCTCGATCGCCGCAATGTCGAGATGGTTCGTGGGCTCGTCGAGGACGAGACAGTTCACGCCTCGGGCAGCGAGGAGGGCGATTAGCGCGCGCGTACGCTCGCCGGGCGAGAGCGAGCCCCCGTCGCGCAGCACGTGATCAGCGCCGAGACCGAACTTTGCAAGCAGGGTGCGGGCCGCTTCCTCGTTCACGCCCGCGGCCTTTGTGAATGTCTGCAGCAATGGTCCCTCTGCGAGCTCGTTCCGCTGCTGCGCGACCTCACCGAGCACGACACCCGGGCCGAGCACGCGCGTGCCGGCAGCAAGCGGCAGTCGGCCCAGGATCGCGTCGAGCAGCGTCGTCTTGCCGCTGCCATTCGGGCCGACGATCGCGAGGCGATCTGCGCGGGAGAGCTCGAGGTCGAGCGGGCCGATCCGGAAAGGGCCGCGTTCCACAACCGCGCGCTCGAGCCGGACGACGATGTCGCCGCTGCGGGTCTGCGGAGTCAGCTGGAGCCGGAGCTCCCACGGCTCGTACGGCTTCTCGACTGCGCCGAGCCGCTCGATGCGGCCGCCGATCGCCTTCTTCACGTCTTTCGTCTTCTTTTTCTTGCGACCCTGGCCGTAGCCCCGCTCCTCCCATTGCTGCATCCGCCGCAGCTGGCCCTCGAGGCGGGCCTTCTCACCTTCGTACGCGCCGTAGGCCGCCGTCTGCCGCTGCAACGCCTGAGCACGTGTGTGCTCGTACTGGCTCCAGCCTCCTGCGAACTCGGCCGCCTGATGTGTCCACTCGTCCAACTCGACGACTCGCTCGACCGTGCGGTCGAGGAAGTCGCGGTCGTGCGAGACGACGACCACCGAGCCCGGGAGATTCAAGACGAACCTCTCCAGGCGGTCGAGCCCTGCGAAGTCAAGATCGTTCGTGGGCTCGTCGAGGAGGAAGACGTCGAAGCGGGCAAGCAACACCGCCGCCAGCTTTGCCCGCGCGGCCTCGCCACCCGACAGCGCGCCGAGCGGGGCGTCGAGTGGTGCGTCGAGACCCAGCTCGGCGCAGACCGTGCCTGCGCGGGCGTCGAGATCCTCGCCCCCGAGCGCCAGGAACCGGTCGAGCGCGGCGGCGTGACGCTCGGCCAGCTTCGGCTCACGTTCGAGGCGGCGCGCAAGCTCGTCCATCTCCGCAGCTGCACGCGCAACGCCGGTCCGCCGTCCGAGGTATGCCCCGAGCGACTCGGCAGCATCGGCGTCCGATTCCTGAGGCAGGTAGCCCACGGTCAGATCAGGGGGCAGCCGCCGCACCGTGCCCGCGTCTGGCTCCTCGAGCCCGGCGAGAATGCGAAGGAGGGTCGACTTCCCGGCGCCGTTCGGACCGACCAGGCCGATGCGGCTGCCGGGCGGCACGACCAGCGTGACCTCGCTGAGGACGAGCTGCGCTGCGTGGTGCTTGGTGATGTTGGCTGCGGCGAGCGTGCCGCGCGGGCGTTGCAAGAGAGGACCTCCTCGGAAGGCGGAACGAAAAAGGTTTGTGTCTCGCCTAGGTCCTCATAGAACGGCGCGCGAGCGCCGGCCAGGATGCTAGCGGAGCGGGAAAGACTTCCGCGCGAGCGCGGGCAGCACCTGCGACGTCACCCAGACTGGCGTCGCCCCGTACTTGCGCGAGTAGCGATAGCTGCCATCCGCGCGTCTCAGCGCAGCCAGATAGCGAAACGCTCCGGCCGGAGGCTTGACGCGCGCCGCGACGAAGGCCTGGATCGCCCAGGCGGTCGACTGCGTGTCGGAACCTCGTCCGGGCGTGAGCTCGAAACCGCCGTCGGCGTTTTGCAACCGGCGCAGATAAGCGATTCCGCGCGAGATCGAAGGTCCCCGCACACCTTGGGTGCGAAGAGCCTGAATGACCGCCGCCGTGTCGTTGGAATCCGGTCCGGCTCCGGCGATCCAGCCCCACCCTCCCGACCGATGCTGACTACGAAGGAGATAGGACACGCGCGGCCTGAAGGGACGCCCCATCTGAACGTAGGCGAGGATCCCCCACGCCGTCGAATTGATTGCAGGACCAATGCGACCATCGGAGCGGCGGAGCGCGGCGAAGCGCGTGTAGAGCGTGTCGGAGACGGAGCCCGTCGCGGCTTCGGCGATCAGCGCCAGCTCGATGTCCGTCGCCGTTTGCAACTCGGCCTCGTTCGCAACGAGAAAATCATGGGCCTTTCCGGTCGGCTGCCCAGCCGTACGCAGACCGAGCATCGCCCACGCCGTGAGCCCTGGAGTCGACCGCGACCCCGTCTCTGCGAAACCTCCATCGGCCTGCTGATGCGAGGCGACGTACGACGCGGGCGTGGCGGCGAGCATGGCCGCCGTCAGAAGTGCTGCTACGCCCATATGACCTCGGTGTGCAGACGTCGCCCGTACCGGTCGAGCAGGCGACGTAACTCCGGGCCGGCGGCGAGCGCGATCACGACGTTCCCGATCGCATGGGCAAGATCGAAGGGCAGCCCGCGCGCGTGTACGGCGACGAATGTCTGCCAGGTGTGCTCGTCGTAGAACGCGAGCCAGTTCCAGACGTCCATGAACGCACTGAACGCCAGGCCGAGCACGAAGCAGAACGCGGCGAGTGCGATGCGGCGACGGAGCAGCTTCGGCGCAAGCGCTCCGGCGACGCCGCACGCTCCCCAGCCGAGCATCTGCCACGGGGTCCAGGTGCCTTGTCCGAGGAAGAAGTTCGACACGAACGCCGCCAGGGCTCCAACCGCGAAGCCGCTCCGCGCTCCGAGCGCGGCGCCCGCCGCAACGGTCATCACAGTCACCGGCTGGACACCGGGTATCGCGGCAAACAGAACGCGGCCCGCAGCGGCCGTCGCGCCCAGGGTTGCGATCAACGCCAGCTCCTTGGCCGAGTCCGGGCCACGCTCGAGCCAGACGACGCCGACCGCGAGCAACGCGAAAGCGACGAGCAGCAGGGACAAGCCGTCGTGAGATCGATCGAGAGCCGCCCAGACTGCGGCAGCGAACGCCGAGCTTCCGGCGGCGAGCAGCGCTGTCCTAGGCAAGGACCGTCTCCTCCCCGACCAGAACCGACCGATCGGCCACAGCGATCGCGAAGTCCTCGTCGTGAGTGACGACCAGCGTCGCGCGACGCTCGGAGTCCGCATGCAGCAGGTCGGCCAACTCGGCCTTGCGCTGGGGATCGACTCCGCGCGTGGGCTCGTCCAGCACGAGCAGGTCGGGCTCGATCACGAACACGGAGGCGAGGGCGAGGCGCTCTCGCTCGCCGCTCGAGAGATCCCGCGGGTGTCTGGCTTCCATCCCTCCAAGCCCGAGCGCGCCGAGCGCCTCGCCGGCACGCGCGCGATCGCCACGCACGCCAACCGCGACCTCCTCGTCCGCGCGCTCGCGGATGCAGTATCGAGTTGGGTCCTGGAGGAGCATGCCTGCCCGCCCATGCAGCTCGGCCGTGCCCGAGTCGGGGGTCAACAACCCTGCCGCAAGCTTGGCGATCGTCGTCTTGCCCGTGCCGTTGGCGCCGGCGAGCGCGACGATCTCGCCACGAAACAGCTCGAGGTCGACGTTGTCGACGACCGGAAGGCCTGCGCGGTAGGCGAACTGCACGCCATCGAGACGGCACACCCGCTCCGATTGCGCTGCAGCGCGACCGTTGGCGGCGGCTCCGAGCCAGATCGGCCTGTTCTCTCCGAGCCAGTCCTTTGCAGCCGGCACCGGAGCGTCCAGCAGGACCCTTCCCCCGTCCAGGAAGAGGACGCGGTCCGCATGCTCGAGGACCCGCCGCGGGCGGTGGTCGGAAACGAGGACCGCGATCCCGAGCCCCGCCACATGCTCGAGGAATGCGCTTGCTGCGCCGGGATCGAGCTGCGAGGTCGGCTCGTCGAGCAACAGCAGCTTCGGCCGCAACGCGACGGCCGACGCGAGGCAGACGCGTTGCAGCTCCCCTCCCGAGAGCTCGGCGACGGCGCGATCGGCCAGATGCTCAGAGCCAACCGCTGCGAGTGCCTCCTGCGCCCGCGCCACGATCTTCGTTGGAGCGGTCCCGACATTCTCGAGCCCGAAGGCGACCTCGCGGATCACGAGCGAGAGGACGATCTGCTCTTCCGGGTCCTGGAAGACGCTGGCCACCGTCCCGGCGAGCTCGGAAGGCGGCACAGACCTCGTGTCGCGTCCGGCGACCTCGACGCGGCCTTGGAAGCGGCCGCCGTGAAAGTGCGGAACGAGCCCTGCAAATGCGCGCAACAGCGTCGACTTGCCGGAGCCCGACGGACCAAGCACGGCGACGACTTCGCCCGGCTCGATTTCCAGAGAGACGTCGCGAAGCGCCGGGGCGCCGGCCTCCGGGTAGGTGAATGTGAGCCGGTCGGCACGCGCTAGAGCCACAGCACTCCCGCGGTCACGATCGCAACGGCAAGGGCGATCACGACGCCGTCGCGCGCACGCCACCGAGGCCGCGGGACGCTCGTTCGTCCTGTCCTCCCGTAGCCTCGCGCCTCCATCGCCTCCGCGAGGTTGAGCCCGCGCTCGAGCGCGCTCGCGAGCAGCGGCGACAGCAGGACGGCGCGTCCATGCACGCCGTTCACCTCGACGCCTCGACCCCGCAATGCTTCGAGGAAGCCGGCCGCGTCGCGCTCCAGCGTGGGCATCAGCCTCGTTGCAAGCGCGGCGGGACGCGCGAAACGAACGGCCTGAAGCAACCCGTCGTGGTCGAGCAAGAGCGCATAGGCCGCAAACGCGAATCCGACTGCGGCAAGCCGCAGGGCGTTCACTCCGGCGCTGATCAGCTCTTCATGGGTGATGTCGAGCTGACCGAGCACCGGCACGATCGGGCCGGTCCAGATCGGATGCGATCCGATCGTCTCGATGAAGGGCGTCAAGCAGAAGAGCGCGCCGGCCGAGACCAGTGTCCCGATCAGGTAAAAGCGCCTGCGCTCTGCGGGTGCGCGCAGGCAGACCGCGAACAAAAGGAGAGCCACGACGCCCACAGCGGCGAGGTGGTGGGCGAGTAGGGCCGCCGCTGCGAGGGCGGCGAGCAGTGCTACCGCAGGCCCAGGCCTCACGGGGCCACCTGGTAGCGAAGCCGACCGAACGGGACCTTTCGCAGCAGCAGCTCGGGATTGCCACGGAACGTGAACACCACGGAATCTCCGGGAGCCTGGCCGCCGCCGGCGCTCAGCGAAGGTCTCTTCCCCGGTAGGAGGACGAGCAGGTTGACGTTCTCCTTCGAGACGGCGTCGGCACCGCGCATCGCTCGACCACCGATGAGTCTCGCCAGTCGCTCCGCGGCGGGTCGCTGCACCGGAAGCCGGAAGACGACACGGGCCGCTAGCCGGCTGCCTCCGTAGCCGTGCAGGAAAGGCTCGGGAAAGGCCCCGACGACGATCGGCTCGCGCATCCGCGTCCGCCACGAGCGAAAGTCCCACCACTCGACGTCGCCGACACGGAGCCGGTACTCGGCAGCACTGCGGTCTGCCTCGTAGCCGTTGATGAAGTAGAACCAGTCGCTTCGCGCGGCGATCGAGCCGTCGATACCGTCGATCGACTCGACGTAGCGTCCTGCATAACGCGTCTTGATCGCCGCGATCCGATCCAGAGCTTGCATCGCGGTCAGTCCGGCCGGCACCTTTCGCTGGAGGATCACGTGCGCGCCCCGGTCACGCGTGATCCAGAGCGTCGCGGTGCCACCGTTCTCGCCGCCGCAGCCGGCGAGGACTGCGGCGGCGAGGACAAGAACGATACGTCTCACGCCACCGCATTCGAGCGAACGGCCCCGGCGAGCGTCGCGCGCACGAGTAGACCGCGATGCGGCCCGACGCACCCCACAGCCGCTTGAGTCGACCCCTGGGTCTTGACCGTTCGCTTGCCGACGTGCAGGACGGCGCCGAGCGCCGGGCTGAGGTTCCCGTTGTCGTCCTGGGCCAGGACGCGATAGCAGGGCGCCTTTCCTACCTTGGAGAGCACGAGAGTCTTTGGGCCGCCGGCGACCCCGAACTGGGCCCAGTACCAGAGGACGGTGTCTCCGGCAGCCAGGCGTACCTGATCCGCTCCGACGGGAGGCGATGCGCCGTTCACCTTGAACACCCAGCCCGTTTGGCCGGCCGCGGCGTAACGTCCGACCTGGTCGACGTAGGGGCCGAAACTGCTCAGGGTGACGTGGTAGTAGAACTCGCCGAGCACGCTCGCCGATTCGAGCGCGTCGAGCGCGTTCTCCGGCAGAGCATTTGCACGCGGCGTCGTGACGTCGATCAGCGACGCGGTCGGACCGAAGATCGTCCGTTCCTTGCCTTCGACCCGAACGTGCACCTTGAGGGCGAATGCAGCCGGCGCGGTGAGCAGCGCAGCGACGAGTGCCGCCACGACGATGAGTCGGTGAGACACGAATCCTCCTTCCGCGAGGGGTTCGGATTGCCGGCGGCGGAGGTCTTCTGACTCGGGGCCCCCTCCCTCGCCGCCTTCCCAGCCCGTGGGCCAGTGGCATGTGGCGCGGGAGCGTCTCCCCTCACAGCGGCGGGACCGTTCCGGACTTGCACCGGATTCCCTTGCCGCTCGCCGGTTTGTGGCCGGAGACTAGCATCGAGCGCCGATGGCCAGATCGCGACTCCTCACGGTCTGGCTTCCGGTTGTTGCGTGGGCCGCCGTCATCTTCACGCTCTCCTCGATCCCGAGCCTCTCGACCGGCCTCGGGACCTGGGACACGATCCTCCGCAAGGGCGCGCACCTGACCGAATACGCCGTTCTGGGCGCGCTGCTCTACCGCGCGCTCGGCCGTGAACCCCTCGCGCTCGCGGTGGGCATCGCGTACGCGGCGACCGATGAGCTGCATCAGCACTTCGTCCACGGCCGCCATGCTTCGCCGGTGGACGTCGCGATCGACGCGGTCGGGGTCGCTGCGGGGATGCTCGTCTGGCTTCGGCTGCGCGAGCGATGAGAGCGGTTGCGATCAGCCTCTCGGCCCTCGGCGACACGGAGCCCCTCTGGCGCGACTGGCTCGAGGATGCGCGCCGCCGCTTCCGGGTCGACGTCGACGAGCTCGACCAGGAGCTGCCCAACTGGCGAGAGCTGCTGGAGCGGTTCGCAGAGGAGCGCGCGCCGGTGTATTTCCGGCGCGACGCAGATGTGAGCACCGTCCTGCGGCAGCTCCGCGCAAGCGGCACGCGCATCGGCGTCTTCACCGACGCACCGGCCGAGCTGGCGCGCATCGCCCTATCCCATCTGGGCGCGGAACGCCATGTCGAGGTGGTGGAGACCGGCCCAGGCGCGCAGCAGCGCGTCTCGACGGCGCTCGGCGAAGGAGTGCAAGTCATCGCCACGCGAACGGAGCTCCTCGCCGTAACATGACCCGGATGGAACGTCCCGAGGTCGGCGACCGCCAGCTCGATGCTCTCCTCGAGCGACTGGATCGTCTCTGCGAGGAGATGCACACGCTCAACAAGCGTCTCGACTCCAACGATCAGCTGCTTCGCATCTCACGTGAACTGGCTGCGCTCAACGAGTCCTTGCAGACGCTCGCCTATGCCGCCCTGGGGCAACAGGCGCCGACGGTTCGGCGACGCAGAACAGGCTAGCCCGTCACCGCCGCACAGATCTCGGCGACGTGCCGATGGTTGGTGCCGCAACACCCACCGACGACGGTGAGGTTCGGCAGTCGCCTCTGCAGCTCGCGATAGTGGCCGGCGAGTGCCACTGGATCTCCCGGGTCCAGCTCTTCGTCATCCTGCTGTCGACGCGGTAGCCGTCACCCGTGGCCCTGATGCAGCCACTGATGATCACCTCTGGCACGCCGTCGGCCTCTGGACGAACATCCTCCAGGAGGGCGACCGCGCGCCGATCGACGTCGGCGAGCCCCTGCGCCGAGTAATCCGAGCCGCTCGCCCCAATCCGGGTTTGCGCGCCAGGTCGGCGTATCGAGCACGATCCCGACTCCGTGCTTCGCTGCGATCTCGAGGTACGACGCGTAGTAAGCGCGCAGAGCCTCGACGCCGCCGGACAGCTGAGGTAGCCGGCTTCGATCGCTCGTCGCCGATCGATTTTACGCGGCCAGCTTGAAGATCCGCCCGTTTCCTGTCCCGAAGTAGAGCTCGCCGGCCACGTCTTCGCCGAACGTCGTCAAGGAGGAGACCTCTCCAGACGATGCCGGAGCAGTAGTCGCCGAAGAAGTAGCGGCCGGAGGCCTCTGCCACTGTCCGGCCGCGGTACACGTAGCCGCCGGTCACCGAGCAGTTGCTGTCGGCATGGCTGTAGACGTAGACCGGCGCGACAAGCTGGCCCGGTCCAAGCGCGGTGCTCGAAAAGCGGGAGCGGCCCTCGAAGGCCCTCCACCCGTAGTTCGCGAGCGTGGAGATCTCGGAGCTCGGCCTGTAGTCGATCTCTTCCCAGAGATTCTGGCCGACGTCACCGATGTAGAGATCGCCGTTCGCGCGATCGAACGAGAAGCGCCAGGGATTGCGGAGACCGAGCCCGACGATCTGCCACCGAGCACCGCGCCGAAGCGGGTCGATCCGCAGCAGCTTGCCGAGCCTTTCGTTCATGTTCTGAGCGCGATTGCCGGGATCGCCGGCCGCGCCTCCGTCGCCCATGCCGACGTAGAGCCGGCCGCCGGAATCGAACTGGAGTTCGCCGCCGTTGTGATTCGCGTACGGCTGCCGGACGAAGAGGAGCTGTCGGGCCGTCGACTTGATGCCGAGTCCGTTACGCGACCTGAACTCGACGACGCGGGTGTTGCCGCTCTTGTCGGTGTAGTTGACATAGAAGCGGTGATTGCGGGCATACCCCGGATGAAACGCCACCGACAACAGACCCTGCTCGCCACCGCTGACGACGCGGTCGCGGATGTCGAGGAAAGTGCCGCGTAGCTTCCCGTTGACGAAGTAACGGATTCGGCCGACCTGTTCCACCGCGTAGACGCGACGCGGCTCTGCGGGCGTCGATGCGATCGCAGTCAGCGCGGACAGTCCTTGAGCGAACGGCCGCACCGTCAGCTCTTGCTGCGCCTGAGCGGCGGGAAGCACGAGAGCAGCAGCGGCAAGGACTTGGCCGAGCACGGCCTCAAACTACCCACCGCCGGACACGCCGGATGGGGTCTCAAGGGAGGTCTTACCTACTTCTTAAGCAGGATCTGGCGAAGCTCGTCTTCCTTGCCCGGCTGCAGGACGGCGAGCACCTGGTCGCCCGGTTTGAGCTCGGTCTTGCCGACCGCGATCTCAGCCTTGCCGTCGCGCATCACGGAGATCAGCCGCGCGCCCTCGGGCAGCCTGAGCTTCTCGACCGTCGTGCCCGCGCAGGGAGACGACTTGTCGATCTGCACCTCGACGATCTCCAGGTTCTCCTTCCGGAGCTCGAGCAGGTGCACCAGGTCGTGCTCCGGAACCTCGTGCTCGACGAGGCCGAGGATGCTCGAGGTCGCGCAAACGGTCGGCGAGATGCCGAGCAGGTCGAAGTGCGGCTGGTTGCGCGGATCGTTCACGCGCGCGATCACCTTGGGCACGCCGTACTTCTCCTTCGCGATCTGCGCGATCACCATGTTGTCCTCGTCGTCGCCGGTCAGGGCGAGGACGAGATCAGGTGGCCGCTTGACTCCCGCCTTTTCGAGGACGAAGAGCTCCGTTGCATCTCCTTGCATGGCCTGGTGCTCGAACTCGCCCTCGAGCCGCTCGAAGCGAGTGCGGTCCTGCTCGATGATCGTCGCCTCGTGGCCGTTACGAAGGAGCGTGCGCATGACGTTGGCTCCGGCCTTCCCACCGCCTGCGATCAAGACGTACATCTAAACGGTGACCCCCTCTCGCGATTGCGGGATCTCGCACGAGCGGACCGCGTCACCGAGCGCGTCGATGGCGGTGGAGGTGGGACAGATCGTGCGCAGGCCCCGCTCGCGGTAGAAGTCCGCGCGCGCCGGATCCAGGATCCGGACGACCGTGCATTCGATGCCGAAGCGTTTCTGGGCGACCTGGCCGATCACGACGTTCGTATTGTCGCCGTCGGTGGAGACGACCACCGCGTCGGCGTCCTCGATCCCAGCCTCACGCAGGACGGCGTTGTCCATGCCGTGGCCACGGACGAACCCGCCGGTCCAGTTCTCTCCAAGGCGGCTGAGGGCTGACTCGTTATCGTCCACCGCGGTCACGTCCCATCCTTCGGCGGCAAACCGCTTCGCGATCGTCGAGCCCACCCGGCCGCAGCCGATAACGATGAGCTTCACGTACTCAGCCTAGCTCGGCGGTCAACCCCGATGCTGGTCGCCGTCCTGTTCCAGGACGCCCTGTGGAAACGCGACGATCAGAACCTCGCTCGGGGCCTTCTTGAGGACGTAGTCGACGGTCGGCGAGAAAAACCGGGATTGCCGGCGCCAGCGAGGAGCGGATCCGAGCACGATCAGGTCGGCACCGGACTCCTGTGCCTCCTGGACGATGGCCTGCCCGATCGAGCGGGCCCGGACCGTCTTCCCGTCCACATTGACACCGTGGTCTGCCCCGAGCAGCTTCGCCTCGGCGAGCGACGCCTCGGCCCTCTCCTCCTCGTCGAGCAGCTCCGCGTCGATCGGAAGCTCCATCGGAACCCGGATGACGTGGAGAGCCTCGACCGAGGCTCCCCGTTCCTGTGCGAGCTTGACCGCCGTGGCGATCATCTCCTCGCCGATGTCGCCCAGCTTCATCGGAACCAGGATTCGTGAGAACTCGGCCTCGGCCAGACCGCGATGCTCGTCCGCCGACACCACCCGCTCGAGCAGGCCCTCGCCGCGCGACTTGCGAACGACGATGTAGAGGATGAGGCCGATGCCGAGCCACGCCGGCCCGGCAAGGCGGGCGCCTTGGTGCGTATCGATTGCGACCAGCCAGACCGTGAACGTGAGGACGGCACCGACGACCGAGGGAATCGGAACCCGGCCAACGGTGAACGGCACGCGATACGGACGCCTACGGCTCGGTTCGCTGAACCGCAGCTTGATCACGGCGAGCTGTGCGGCGGTGAACGCGAGCAGGACGCCGAAGCTGAACAGGCTCGCCAGGAACAGGACCGGATGCGCAAGCGCAGCCGTTCCAACCAGGAGCGCGATCGAGATCAGCGCCGCGGCAACGATGGACTCCGGCGCGACGAGCGTGCGGGGCCTGAGCATCCCGAACCTCCGTGGCAACTGAGCGTGCTCCCCGAGCGAGTAGGCGAGGCGGCCGAATCCGGAGATGGAGGTGGTCGCAGCTGTGAGGAGGATGAGAGCGCCGGAGAGGCCGACGAACACCTGCAGCGGCGCACCGATCACATTGGGCACCTGCCCACGGATCTGAGTGACGACTCCGACGAGCGGCGCGCGAATCCAGTTGCTGGCGAGAAGAGTGCCGTGCTTCGGCGGAAACGCCGAAAGGCCGACGACCGCGATGGCGACGTAGAGAACGACGACCAGGCCGATGGCGCCGAAGAGGCTGCGCGGTAGATCGCGGCCCGGGCGACGTGTCTCCTCGGCGAGATTCGCGACGGTCTCGAGCCCGGTGTAGGCAAGCATCGCGAGCGGAATCGCGAACGCAATCGAGTGCCACGTCGGCGACTTGCCCAGCGACGTTCCGACGGTCAGCGCGTGCGGCGAGAACAGGAGAGCCAGTCCGAGCGCAACGATGAGGAGCTGCGTCGCGAGATCGACGAGCGCGACGATCAGGGCCCACCGATGTAGGCGCGTGCGGTGCACCAACCTGATCACTGCAACTCCCGCGATCACGCCGCAGCCGGCAACGACGTCCCAGGGACGGTGTACCTTGGTGAAGAAGGCTCCCGCCACGTAGTGCGGGAGGAAGAGTGCCGAGAGCGCGATGACGATCAGGTAGTCGAGGAAGAGCACCCAGCCGGTGACGAAGCCCCAGAAGTCGTTGAACGCGATCCGAACGAACGTCGCGGCGCCGCCGGTCTCGCGAATCGCAGCGGTTCCTTCGGCGTAGGAGAGCGACACGATCAGGAAGAGCAGGCCGGTCGACAGAAGCACGAGCGGCGTGAACCCGAGAGCGTGCAGGGTGATGATGCCGAGCGCGAAATAGATCGACGAGGCGATCTCGCCGTAGGCGATCGAGAAGAGCGCGGGAGCGTCGAGAACCCGCTGTAGCCGAGGCAGCTTGCGAGCCACGGAGTGAGGTTAGCGCCGCCGCCGAACGAGGTAGAGGCGGCCGACACCAAGGGCGAAGAACAGTGTGCCCATCAGGTAGCCGAACCCCGCACCGCCCTGTACCGCCGTGACGACGACGAGCGCGATCCCGATGCCCATGAAGAGCAGAGCGAAGACCACGACCAGGGTGCGGTACGCGGTCAAGCCGCCTTCCGGCCGGCGACGACCATCACCCTCGAAGGTGCGTGCTTCAGGACGAAGTCGACCGTGTCGCTGAAGACACCTCGCCCCCTCGCCCCGCGCGGGGCGCCCATGACGATGATCTCGCTCTGGCGGCGCGCTGCCTCGTCGACGATCGCCCGGCCGGCGTGACGCGCCCGGACGATCCGCTCGGTGAACTTCACGCCGTAGAGCTCCGCGATCGCCGCCGCCGCGTCTAGAGCCTCGTCCGCCATGCGCTCCTCCTCTTCGAGCCGCGTGTCCCGAGGCAGGTCCAGTGGGACGACGATGACGCTCAGTGCGGCGATCGACGCGCCTCGGTCGGCCGCCAGGCGGCAGGCGAGGTCGATCGCCTCCTCCGAGGCACGGCCCGGCTTCACCGGCACGAGGATGTTTCGGTACTCGAGCGCGACTGCCTTCCCGACGATGACCGGCGCGTGCAACGTCACGGTCAGCGGCTGGTGCAGCACCTTGCGGCGGTACACGACGTAGCCGACGAGGCCGATCACGAGCCACCCTAGCCCGGCCCATCGCGGCCCGGGCTTCTGGACGACGACGACGAGCCAGGCGATCCCCGTGCCGACCGCACCGAAGATCGCGAACAGCGGCCAGTCCACGCCCCGAATCCGCAGGCTCGGGCGCACCTTGAACGCCTCCGGGTCGTCGCGGGTGCTCAGACGCAGCGCAATGACGGAGACGTGCGCAATCGTGAACGAGAGCATCGCGCCGAACGCGTACATGTTGCCGAGGAAGTCCGTCTTGCCGGGCAGGAGCACGACGATCGAAAGCAGCCCCGCGAAGAACAGGAGCGACAACCACGGCGTCTTGAACTTCGGATGGAGCCGGCGGAAGACCTCGGGCAGCTGCCGATAGCTCGCCATGGCGTACGTGATCCGCGACGCGCCGATCACGCCCGCGTTGGTCGCGATCAGCAGAATCGTCGATGCCAGGATGCCGACGTAGATCTCCGAGGCGCGTAGTACCTGGCCGTGGAGGCCGAGGTGCTTGACGAGACCGAGGACGGGATCGTTCTTGAAACCACCCCGATCGGGTCCGACCCCGAGCAGCGTCCGGTAGCCGTTGGCGGTCTTCTCCACGGGCAGCGCCGACAGGGCGATCAGCGGCAGCGTGAAGTAGATGGCGAAGACCGCTCCGGCGACCCAACTGATCGAGCGCGGGATGTCGCGCGGCGGATCACGTGCTTCCTCAGCGAGGTTGGAGACGGTTTCGATCCCCGTGTAGGCGATCATCGCGATCGGGATGGCGAGAAAGAACTGTCTCCACGTGGGCGCCACTCCCCAATGGAGGTTCGCGGAGAAGACGAGGTGCGGGTGGAAGACCAGCGCGAAGCCCACCACGACGAGCAGCAGCTGGGTGCCGAAGTCGAGGACGGCGAGGAAGATGTTCAGGCGGGCCGCTTCTCTGATCCCCACGATGTTCAGTAGGACGAGCAGGACGACCACGACCGTTCCGCCGACGATGTCCCAGGGGTTCTCGCGCAGCGGCGCCCAGAAGATCGAGAGGTAGTGCGGGACGAAGAACGCCGAGATGGCGATCGTGATGATGTAGTTGAGCATCTGTGCCCACGCAGCGCCGAAGGAGACGAGCTCGTTGAACGCGTGGCGCGCGAAGCTCGAGGAGCCGCCCGCCTCGGGGAAGCGAACGGTGCCCTCGGCATAGGTCGCGGCGGTGGCGGCGAAGATGAGACCGCTGATGAGGAAGACGAGCGGCGTCAGCCCGAGCGCGATCCCGGCGACCAGGCCGAGCGCGTAGTAGATCGAGGAGCCGACGTTTCCGTACGCGGTGGCGAAGAGCGCAGGCGTTCCGAGCACCCGTTCGAGCGTCTGCTGGCGTCGCCGCCGGCTGCGCCGCGGTGTCGGGGTCGCGCTCACCCGCGGAGGCTACAGCCCTCCGCGGCGGACCTGCCTGCGTGGGCTAGCCGTGGATCGAGACGATCAGCGGGATGATCAGGATCGCGACGATGTTGGCGATCTTGATCATCGGGTTGATCGCAGGGCCCGCCGTGTCCTTGTACGGATCGCCGACCGTGTCGCCGGTGACCGACGCGGCATGAGCCTCGGATCCCTTGCCGCCGAAAGCGCCGTCCTCGATCAGCTTCTTCGCGTTGTCCCACGCCCCGCCGCCTGACGTCATCGCGATCGCAAGGAACAGCCCGGTCACGATCGTTCCGATCAGCAGCCCCCCGAGCATGCGCGCGTTGATGATCCCCACGATCACCGGGAAGAGGATGGGGATCAATGCAGGCAGCAGCATCGCTTTGATCGCCGAGCTGGTGACGATGTCGATCGCGCGCCCATATTCCGGTCGGGTCGTTCCCTCCATGATCCCGGGGTTCTCGCGGAATTGGCGCCGCACTTCTGTGACGACTTCTCCACCGACACGGCCGACCGCCTGCATCGCAAGCGACGCGAACAAGAACGGCATCAGGCCGCCGATGAAGAGACCTGCGATCACCCATGCGTCGCTGAGGCTGAAGGTCGATGTCAGGCCCTGGTCCGCGAGCCCGGTGGTGTACGAGTCGAAGAGAACGAGCGCCGCTAGGGCAGCCGAGCCGATTGCGTAGCCCTTGGTCACCGCCTTCGTCGTGTTGCCGACGGCGTCGAGCGGATCCGTGATCGCGCGGACGGATTCGTCCAGGTTCGCCATCTCGGCGATGCCGCCCGCGTTGTCCGTCACGGGCCCATATGCGTCGAGAGCGACGATCAGCCCTGTCATCGAGAGCTGCGCCATCACCGCGATGCCGATCCCGTACAGCCCGGCGAAGTGGTGCGCGATGAGGATCCCCGCCGCGATCACGAGCACGGGCAGTGCCGTCGCCTTCATGCCGACAGCGAGACCCTCGATGATGTTCGTGGCGTGTCCGGTCTGGGACGACGATGAGATGGATTTCACCGGACCCCAGCGCGTGCCCGTGTAGTACTCCGTGATCGCGACGAGCAAGAACGTCACGACGAGGCCGACGAGCGAGGCGCAGTAAAGGTCGGTGAAGCTGAACTTGCCGCCGTCGTAGGCGAGCGTGACCGGGATGAAGCCGATCGCAGACAGCACGGTCGCGACCAGCACGGCCTTGTAGAGCGCGTTCATGATGTTGCCGGTGCGCCCGACGCGTGCGAAGAAGGTGCCGATCACGGACGCGAGGATCGAGATGCCGCCGAGCGCGAGCGGATAGAGAGCGAGCCCGCTCGACGGGAATTGCGTGCCCAGCAGCATCACCGCGACGGCGGTCACGGCGTAGGTCTCGAACAGGTCGGCTGCCATACCGGCGCAGTCGCCCACGTTGTCGCCGACGTTGTCGGCGATCACCGCCGGATTGCGCGGATCGTCTTCGGGAATGCCCGCCTCGATCTTTCCGACCAGGTCGGCCCCGACGTCGGCAGCCTTCGTGTAGATGCCGCCGCCGAGGCGCGCGAAGACCGAGATCAGGGACCCGCCGAAAGCGAGGCCGATGAGATCGTGGATCGCCGAGTCGGCCGAATTGCCGATCCAGCCGGTGAGGACCCAGTAGTAGCCGGCGACCCCCAGCAGAGCCAGTCCCACGACCAGCATCCCCGTGACCGTCCCGGCCCGGAAAGCGACGTTCAGAGCCGGCTTGAGCCCTCCGCGTGCCGCCTCGGCCGTCCGCACGTTCGCCCGGACGGCGACGTTCATGCCGATGAACCCGGCTCCCGCGGAGAGAATCGCGCCCACGAGGAAGCCGATCGCCGTCCCCCAGCCGAGCTTATTGTAGAAGCCAAGGAGCAGGAACGGCACGATCGAGACCGCGGCGATGGTCGTGTACTGCCGGCGCAGGTAGGCCGCTGCCCCTTCCTGAACCGCCTTGGCGATCTCTCTCATCCGCTCGTTGCCGTCCGGCCGGCCGAGGAGCCAGATGGTCAGCCCGACGCCGTAGGCGATGGCGACCCCCGCGCAGACGAGCGCAAACAGCACCGGATGGTCGTTGAAGAAGCTCCCGACGATCAGCGTTCGTACCCCCTCACAAAGTCCGCGCCGAGTGACCTCGGCGCGGCGGATTTTCTATCACATG
>WNGJ01007298.1_pt1 | contig 26468 bp, 16 predicted proteins | sample 5400611 | NCBI WGS metagenome assembly WNGJ01 (sample SAMN13153375, study PRJNA577476) | soil metagenome | isolation source: 40 cm soil or saprolite under Garry oak tree replicate 1 | place: USA:California | collected 2016-06-15
TCCTCGAACGCAATGGTTACTTCCAGGCGCAGGTTCACTCCGAATCCCAGATCGACGACGCCGAGCAACTGGTGCACGTCACCTTCGTGGTACGGATCGGCAAGCAGGCCCGCATTGGGAAGGTTGGGTTCGAAGGACCTGCTGATCCTGAGCAAGCCCGCCTGCTTCAGCGGGTACGCTCGCTTCGTGCCCGATTCAGCGGTGGCCTGCTTAAGCCGGGGAAACCCTACACGCCCGAACGGATTAAAGCAGCGACGACGCTGATCAAGAAAACTCTGACCACACAGCACCGGCTGGCGAGCACGGTTCAGGAAAACCCGCCGCAATACCACGCGGAGACCAATCGCGTCGATGTGTCTTTCAAAGTGGAAGTTGGCCCGCTGGTGACAATTCGCACTACTGGTGCCAGACTTTCCATCATTCCTTTCCTGTCCGGGCGGCAAATGCAAAAACTGATTCCTATCTATTCCGAGGGAACCATTGATCACGACCTCGTGGAAGAAGGGCGAAGGAATCTCGTCGACCATTTTCAGAAGAAGGGGTTTTTTGATGCGACAGTGAACGCTGATTTTCAGCAGCAAGCAAACCGGATCGTACTCGTCTACGAAATTGATCGCGGGAAAAAGCACGAGGTCAATCGCATATCGTTTCAGGGAAACCATCAAATATCTGAAGCCGATTTACTGCCGGTGATCACGATAAAGAAATCTCACATCTTGACGCATGGAAGCATCAGCCAAAAACTGCTCAAGCAGAGTGCGGACAATCTTCAAGCCTTCTACCAGGATAAGGGATACCAAGCCGTCAAGATTACTCCCACGGTAATCGATCACGAGCCTAAGATTGATGTCGCTTTCCAAATTGAAGAAGGCCCGCAAAGCGTCGTCGACAATGTTCAAGTAACGGGAAACAACAGCGTCCCGGAAAATCAACTCACCGCACCTGTTGGCTTCCAAATACGGTCGGGAGCGCCGTTCTCCGCGCGACGTTTGTCGGAAGATCGCAACCGGATTGCCGCCACCTACTTAAACCGCGGATATCTCAATGCCGAGGTAAAGACCAGCGTAAGTCGGCATCAGGATGATCCGCACCGCGTGGACGTGACCTACGCGGTCACCGAGCGCCAAATGGTGCGTGTCAGCGAGGTGATGTATTTGGGACAAAAGGTCACACGGGTCGCGCTCATCAAGAAAACAGCGCAGGTCTCCTCCGAAGCTCCTATGAGAAAAGTTGACTTACTGGCAGCGGAGAGTCGTCTGTATGACCTGAACACATTCGACTGGTCCAGCGTGGGGCCGCGAAAGCCTGTTACCGATCAAAACGAGGAAGCAGCGGTGGTCAAAGTACACGAAGCCAAACGTAATGAGATCACTTATGGATTTGGATTCCAGGTGTCACGGCGCGGGGGGAACGTGCCTACGGGCACAGTCGCCGTACCGGGACTTCCAACCATTGGGCTTGGTAAAAATCAGATCGCACCCAGCGAGTCGACGTTTGCCAGCCCGCGCGGGTTAGTCGAGTTCAACCGCCGGAATATGCGGGGATTGGGGGAGACTGCCAGCGCTTCCATTCTGCTCTCTCGCCTGGATAGTCGGGCGATAACCAGCTACGCTCAACCTCATTTTATGGGCTCCGCGTGGAGTTCACTCACAACCATCTCAGTTGAGCGCACAACGGAGAATCCGCTTTTCGCGGCTGGACTTGGTGACGCGTCGTTCCAGGTCGAGCGGCTGCTGAGCCGTAAGACCAATACCCGGCTCCAGATTCGCTACGACTTCAACAAGACTATCCTGTCACACCTGCTCGTTCCTGAACTGGTAATGGAGCGCGACCGAAATGTCCGCCTCTCCACAATGTCTGGCGCCCTTATTCGGGACACTCGCGATAAGCCCTTGGACGCGCACCGTGGCGTGTACTCCACCGTGAATCTCGGGATCACTCCGGTCGCGCTTGGCTCCAGCGCAAATTTCGTCAGATTTTTCGGGCAATATGCCTACTACAAACCGGTGCGTGCAATGGTGTTGGCCAGCAGCATTCGGCTGGGCATGGCCAGAGCCTTCGCCGGAAGTTTTGTTCCCACCAGCCAACTGTATTTCTCCGGTGGCGGAACATCTCTGCGTGGCTTCCCGATTGATGAAGCCGGACCGCAACGCCTGGTTCCCTTCTGCAACGTTCTGAAAAACCAGTCGGGATGCGTCAACGTAACAGTGCCTGTGGGTGGAAGACAGCTCTTTATTCTCAACTCGGAAGTCCGCTTCCCGCTGGGGATTATGAAGGCCCTGGGGGGAGTCGTCTTCTATGACGGTGGCAACGTTTACCGCGCCATCAACTTCAACAATTTCATCAATAACTACAGCAACACAGTTGGAATTGGGCTCCGGTACTCGACCCCCATAGGACCGCTCCGAATCGATGTGGGGCGCAACCTTAATCCGGTGCCCGGGCTTAAGGCAACTCAGTACTACATCACGTTGGGGCAGGCTTTTTAGGAGAAGCTATGCGGTGGCAACGAATTATTGGATGGACGGCGGCGGCGCTGGTGAGTTTGATTCTCGTCGCCGACGTGGGAGGATATTTCTACTTGAAGAGCAGCGGCTTCAAGGCATACGCGCTCCGCACAATCGTACAGCGCACAAATGATGCAACTGGCGGACGAACCGAAATTGGGAATCTCGATTTCCAGCTTTCCACGTTCACCGCGCATCTCTACAGCATCACCGTGCATGGCCGTGAGTCGTCGGACCAAGCGCCGTTGTTGCAGATCGATAAGCTGACCCTAGGCCTCAAGATTCAATCTATCCTCGATCACCAGGTTTTTCTGAGCGAACTTCGTATCGATCATCCCGTGGCGCATGTGCGGGTTGATCGTGAAGGCAAGAGCAATATTCCTCAATCTCCACCCAGCCAGACCAACAGCCATACCGATGTTTTCGACCTGGCGATACGACATGTGCTTCTGAGCAACGGGCAGATCAATTACAACGACAAGAAGAGCGCTCTCGATGCGGACTTGTTCAATCTTGGCAGCGAAATTCGCTTTGATTTGTTGGCGGCGCGTTACCGAGGTTCGATTTCATACGATCACGGCCACCTGCGCTATGCCGACTACTCTCCGCTTGCCCACAGTTTGCATGCAAAATTCCATGCTACGCGCTCTGGTTTATCGCTTGAATCGGCTGAGATGAAAGTTGGAGCTTCGACGGTGTCGCTGCACGCTGATATGACGGACTACGGCAATCCCACGGTCGAGGGCGAATACGATGTTCGGATTCACACGCAAGATTTTCGACAGATGTCGCCGGCCGTTACTCCGGCGGGTGATGTGACTCTAAGCGGTAAGATTCACTACCGGTGTTCCCAGCAACCTCTTCTGCGCTGCCTAACGATCGACGGTCAAGTGGCAAGTGAAGCGATCGCCGCCTCTTCGTCTCAAGGACATCTGGATCTTCGCAAGCTTCAAGGACGATATCAGCTCGCGAGCGGTACGCTGCAGGCCCGTGACATCGGTGCCCAGTTGCTAGGCGGCCGGGTTAATGCTGATCTCACTATTCAGAATCTGGATGCGACCGCCGTCTCTCGAGTTCGAATGTCCCTCGTCGGTATCTCGCTCGAAGCCACGCAGCAGGCCATTCGCAAGCCAGACGCCAAAACTGTAAGTCTGATGGGTAGGCTTGACGGCACAGCCGACGCGTCCTGGAAGGGAAGCGTCAGTAACGTCATCGCGCGTGCTGACTTGCGTCTGCAGGCTGCGAACAGCCGTACGGGACCGTCTTCAGCCAAGATTCCGATCGATGGATCGGTTCACGCGTCATACGACGGGGCGCGGACCCTCATAACATTCCGGCAAACCACGCTCCACATGCCCTCGACGACACTCAGCGTAGAAGGAGAAGTCAGCAACAATTCGAACCTGCAAATTCAGGCTGCGGCCAACGACCTGCATCAGCTCGCGCTGTTGGCTTCAGCTTTGCGGCCCGGTCAAACTGGCGCAACGGACATCTCCGGTTCGGCGGCATTGAACGCAACTATGCACGGTTCGATGAAAAGCCCTCATTTTGCCGGGCAAGTGAACGCGCAGAATCTCCAGGTGCAAGGCAGCCAGTGGCCGAGCGCGAAAATTTCGGTGGAGGCAAGCCCCTCGCGGATGGTGCTGCAGAGAGGATCTCTGGTAAACGCTCACCAGGGATCGGCATCATTCAGCGGCAACGTGGCATTGCGTAACTGGTCCTACATTCCTTCGGATCCGATTGCGGCTAACCTTTCCGTACAACGAATGTCGGTCACAGATTTGCAAAAACTGGCGAACTTGCAATACCCAGTTTCGGGTGACTTGTCTGCGGAAATTTCGGTTCACGGCTCACAGCTCAATCCTGTCGGAGCGGGGTCTGCAAAGATCGTGAATGCGCGCGCTTACGACGAGCCGGTTCAGAATTTGCAAGTAAAGTTCCGCGCAGACAAGGGTTCGCTTGCCTCTACCTTGGACGTGAGTTTGCCCGCAGGATCGGCGAATGCGAGCCTCGCCTACACCCCGAAAACCAAGGCATACACGGTCAGCCTGAATGCGCCGTCTCTGGTTTTGCAAAACCTGCACACGGTGCAGGCCAAGAATGTGCCGCTTACGGCAACGCTAAAAGCAACTGCGAGTGGCGAGGGAACACTGGACAATCCTCAATTCATCGCCAGCTTGGAGCTGCCCGAGCTGCGATTTCGGCAGAATTCAATCTCGAAGATGAAAGCGGAACTCCACATTGCCAATCAGCGCGCAGACTTGAACCTTAGTTCGCAGGTTGCTCAATCTTCGGTTCAGGCACAGGGACGCGTGAATCTCACAGACGACTACTACACCGAGGCGGCAATTGACACGACTAGCGTGCCGCTCGATCCGCTGCTCGCCATGTATGTATCCAGTTTGCCTGAGAGTTTCAAAGGCGAGACCGAATTCCATGCAACCTTCAAAGGCCCGCTCAAGGACAAGTCTCAAGTCGAGGCTCACCTGACAATCCCCGTCCTTAAAGCGAGCTATCAATCATTGCAGATCGGCACTGCTGGCCCGATCCGCGCGGATTACGCTCGTTCCGTGGTTACGCTTCAGCCGGCGGAAATTCGTGGGACGGGAACTTCTCTGCGCGTGCAAGGCAGCATCCCACTTGGAGGAAATACCGCTCCCAACTTGACTGCGGAGGGCTCCGTAGACGTTAGCCTTCTTCGCCTCATTCAGCCAGATGTGCAGAGTTCGGGAACGCTTGCCCTCGATATTCGCGCCTCGGGATCGGCGACAAGCCCTGCCGTACATGGGCAAGTACACCTAAACGACGTCGCCATAGCGACTCCGACCGCTCCGCTGGGCGTGGAAAAATTAAACGGAATCCTTGATATCAACAACAACCGGGTTCAGATCTCCAGCTTTACCGGCCAGGTTGGAGGAGGTATGGTCACCACGGGGCGATCGGTCACCTATCGGCCCAACCTGCAATTTAACGTTTCCCTGCAAAGCAACTCGGTGCGCTTACGGTATCCCGACGGGCTCAGAGCTGTTCTGGACGGCAACCTTATGTTCATCGGGACGACGGAATCATCGGTGGTGAACGGCCGCGTGCTCATCGATGCTCTCTCGTTCACGCCGGATTTCGATCTCGCCGAGTTCAGCGATCAGTTCAGCGGCAACAGCGTCCCCGCTCAACCTGGCTTTGCTGATAACGTCAAACTCTCCATTGGAGTGCAGTCCAAAGGCCAACTGAGCGCAACCAGTTCGCAGGTGAGCATGGAGGGGCGAGTGAACGTGCGCCTCATTGGAACCGCTGCGAACCCGGTGATCACTGGCAGAACCGACCTGACCTCCGGAGAGCTTTTCTACAGGAACGTCCGCTACCAGCTTCAGCGCGGCATCATCACGTTTGACGACCCCAACCAAACGGAACCGGTGTTGAACGTTTCGGTTAACACAACCGTTGAGCAGTACAACCTGACGCTCACGTTGCGCGGGCCGTTCGACACGCTCTCCACTTCCTATACCTCAGATCCGCCGCTGGCGACCGCCGACATTATCAACCTGATTGCTCGCGGAAAGACCACCCAGGAGTCCGCTGCTGCCAGCCAGAGCACGGATGCAATGATCGCTTCGCAAGCCGCCAGCCAGGTTACCAGCAGCGTTCAGAAGTTTGCGGGTATCTCCAGCTTGCAGGTCGATCCGCTGCTCGGCGGCAGCAATCAGAATCCTTCCGCTCGCATTGCTCTGCAGCAACGTGTGACGAAGAATTTCCTATTTACCTTCTCCACCGACATCTCGCAGCCCGGCAGCCAGATCGTCCAAGGCGACTACCAGATCAGTAAACGGTGGTCGGTCAGCGTGGCTCGCGACCAGGTGGGAGGGGTATCGGTGGATGGCAAATTTCACAAGAGATTCTAACGACTGGCCTTGACCTGGGAGGGCAAATCACCTCGCCAAAAACGTGATATTCAGGATGTTACGCCGCACCGTCGAGACGTTCTGCAGGGCCAGCGGCATCCTTCTGGCGCAGCTGCCCTCTGCGACTTTCCTTGGCCAGTTCGGCGTTGAGTTCGCCGCCGACCAACAGGAAAAATGACGTCCAATAGAGCCAGACCATGAATGCGATGAATCCGCCCAGGGTCCCGTACGTTCTGTTGAAGTTTGCAAAATGCCGGAAATAGATGCCGAGCAAGTATGACAGCCCAATCCAAGACGTCACGGCCAGCAGCGCTCCGGGCAGGGTCGCCAGAAATCGCTGTTTCACATTGGGAGCAAGGAAATAGATGACTTCAACCGCAACTATGGTAAAGGTGGTGGCGATGATCCAATGGATGGCGGGCCACAGAAAAACAAACCCGCCCGAAAGCGCCATTCTGCTGGCCAGCCATGCTCCAAAGCGCGGACCAACAATCAGTACGGCCAGGGCCACCAGCAAGAGCCCTCCGCTGATCGCCGCGAGGGCCAGCGCCAGGAGCCGGGACTTCCAGAATGGACGATCGTCTTTCACTTCGTAGGCAATGTCCAACGCTTCAATCGTTGCATCGAACGCCGCCGAGACTACCCACAGCGTGCCCAACATTCCAAAGGAAAGCCATGCACCCCGATTTGTGGCCAGCACGTCCGCCAAAACGGAATACACCATCCGCATAGAGTCCGTCGGCAGAACCCGTCCCATTGAAACCAGCACGTGACCAAAAAGGTCAGGAAGCGGGATGAATCCTACAACCGCGGATAAAAAAATTAGTGCGGGGAAAACCGCCAAAACGAAGTAATAGGACAATGCGGCTGCCACCTGAAAGGTGTGGTTTTTGAGCACGTCGCGATAGGCGTTCGCCACCGCATTCCTAAGTGTGGCAAAAGTCACGCTTCTTAGATGCACATTTCCTAAACCCCGGGTTGCGATCAAGTTGCGATCAATAGGGCGCCGAGAGCTACTTGGGCTGAGGCACAATCCGCAGGTAAGGCTTTGGCGATTTCCAGCCATTCGGATATTTGGCTTTCGCTTCGTCATTGGATACAGATGGCAGAATGATGACCTCTTCACCCTGCTTCCAATTTACCGGCGTCGCAACTTTGTGCTTTGCGGTGAGCTGCATCGAGTCGAGAACGCGCAGCACTTCATCGAAGTTGCGGCCGGTGCTCATTGGGTAGCTGAGTTGAAGCTTGATCTTCTTGTCCGGACCTACCACGAATACCGTGCGCACGGTAGCATTGTCTGCTGCGGTGCGTCCCTCGGCCGTGTTTCCGCTCGCTGCCGGTAACATGTCGTAGAGCTTGGCGATCTTGAGCTCCGGGTCGCCGATCATTGGAAAGCTGACCTTGTGACCCTGAGTCTCTTCAATGTCCGCCGCCCACTTACTGTGATTGGTTACCGGGTCCACGCTCAGCCCGAGGATCTTGGTGTTTCGCTTGGCGAACTCAGGCTGGAGTCCCGCCATGTAACCAAGTTCAGTGGTGCACACGGGAGTGAAATCTTTCGGATGGGAAAACAAGATTGCCCAGCCGTCGCCGATCCAGTCGTGAAAGTTGATCGTGCCTTGCGTGGTTTCAGCGGTAAAGTTGGGGGCTGGGTCGTTGATACGTAAGGACACGTTAGTCTCCTCTAGTGATTCAGTTTGGAATTTCCGCTTGGACGTGCTGACCCCAAGATTTAAGCTCAGGCTTGCTCCCTTCGTCAAGCCGGGAGCGGCGAAGCACATCCCGACGGCGCTTACCTATGGATGCTCTTGCCAACCACGGGGGTGCAAGATTTGGAGTTGCACCGCACCTCGCGCAAAGGTACCTCCACTCATCTGCACAAAAATAATGGGATCGTCACGCCTTTATGTGGCGGCGGTGGCCCGTACCCGAGCGCGGCGGTCAGGCAGCCGATGGTGATCGTCCATGTTCACAGCCAGCATGGCCCATACGTTCGCTGATTCGCTGTTCGGCGCGAGCACGATCGATGCGGAGCATCTGCCACATGAGTCTCAAGAAGCTGCGCAAAACTGGGGAAGTGTCCTCTGCGCGATAAGCTGCCAGAAGTTGGGTACGCGCACGTACTCCGCTGAGGCGGCGGTAGACGACGTCCTTGCGTGGAATATTGCTTACACAGGCCGGCACGATCGAGACGCCCATGCCAGCGGCCACCAAACTGAGGGTGGTCTGTATCTCCACTGTGCGTTGCGCGATCGTGGGTCGAAAGCCAGCCTGCTGGCACAGACCAACAATAAATTCCGCCCAACTCGGCCGGGGATGGTCAGGATAAAGAATGAACGGTTCCCCTGCCAGCGAAGACAAACGCAGTACAGGAATCTGAGCAAGGACATGGGAACTGGGCAAGGCAATGAGCAAAGCCTCCCGGGAAACCGTGCGAAACACTAACCCTTCGGTTCTCGCCGGGAGCCGGAGGAACCCGAGGTCGATCCGCTTTTCCGCCAAAGCCTCCAACTGAACGTGAACCGTCATCTCAGAAAGAGTTAACTCGACTCGTGGCACATTTTGGTGGAAGCACCGCAAGATCGATGGAATCGCATCATAGGTCGCTGAGCCCACAAATCCAAGCTTGAGCGAACCGCTGCTCCCTTCGCTCACTCTCTGCGCTGCCCCGATCGCCTCTTCGGCTCGGGAGAGCAGGAGGCGACTACGTTCCAGGAACACTTGCCCGGCGGGCGTGACCTGAACCCGGCGCCGGTTGCGGAACAACAGCATCACTTCGAGCTCACGTTCCAGGGCCTGGATCTGACGGATCAGGGCAGGTTGGGCAATGCGCAACCGGCGCGCGGCATGTCCAAAGTGCAATTCCTCGGCCACAGCCACGAAATAACGCAATTGACGCAGTTCCATGCTCCAGCCATTGTAATGCCGGAGCAATATCACTGGCTATGTTTTATGTATTAGACGTATCAGCCGCTTTCGGAGCATAGTAGTTCTGGAAAATTTTATTTCGACTTTCCGGCACCGTACGGAATCCAACACCGATGATGTTGCCTTCCGAAGAAGTCTCATTTCAGCCGTCTAAGTCGCAAACCAATTTATGTGGCTAGTGCGTCTGGCGCTGCGGCGCCCTTATACCATCGCCGTCTCATGCTTCCTGATCATGCTGCTGGGCGTATTGTCGGTCACGCGCATGACCGTCGATATTTTTCCGGTGATCAATATTCCCGTGGTGATCGTGGTGTGGAATTATCCAGGGCTGTCGGCGCAGGACATGGAACGCCGCGTCGTGCTCATCAGCGAGCGGGGATATTCCACTACGGTGAATGGCATATCCCGGATTGAATCGCAGTCGATCAGCGGAATCGGATTGCTGAAAGTTTACTTCCAGCCCGGAACGGATATCGGAGGAGCGATCGCTCAGATTTCTTCAGTATCGAGCACCATTCTCCGTATTGCCCCGCCAGGAATCACTCCGCCCAGCGTGATCCAATTCAGCGCCACGAACGTCCCCGTAGCTCAACTCACCGTTTCCAGCGCGACGCTTCCCGAACAACAACTCTATGACTATGGATTGAACTTTATCCGGGTGCGGTTGTTCACCATTCCCGGACTTTCTACGCCTGCGCCGTTTGGCGGCAAGGAGCGGCAGATCATCGTCAACCTTAACCCCCAGGCGCTCGCCGCTAAGGGGCTGTCCGCGGGAGATGCCGTGGCAGCGCTGCAGAGCTCGAATGTCATTCTCCCTGCCGGCGACGCTCGCATCGGCAGCACTGATTATGTGGTGCGACTCAATTCCAGTCCCGACACAGTGGCGCAGTTTCGTTCCATCCCCATCAAAGTCGTGGGATCGGCGCCCGTGCTGCTCGGCGACGTGGCTGAGGTTTCCGACAGTTTCGCCGAGCAGCGTGCCATTGTTCACGTAAACGGCAAGCGCGCGACCTATCTGGCCATTCTTAAGCACTCGGACGCGTCCACGTTAGCGGTGGTGGAAGCAACCAAAGACACCTTGCCCGTGATCAAGGCGTCTGCCCCACAGGGAATGGATTTGAAGATTGATTTTGATCAGTCGGTATTCGTGAGAGCGGCAATCCTCGGAGTGGTGCGCGAGGCCATCCTCTCCTCCGTCCTGGTCTCGTTGATGATTCTGGTGTTTCTGGGTAGCTGGCGCAGTGTGATCATAGTGTGCACGTCGATTCCCTTGGCGATCTTCACCTCGATCATGGGCCTCAACTTGAGCGGCGACACCATTAACATCATGACGCTGGGAGGGCTCGCGCTGGCTATCGGGATGTTGGTGGACGACGCGACGGTTGAAATCGAAAACATCAACCGGAATTTCGATATGGGCAAACCCATTACTGTGGCGATTCTGGATGGTGCCAGCCAGATCGCAGTGCCTGCGATCGTCGCCACGTTAGCCATCTGTATTGTCTTCTTCCCGGTGGTCTTGCTGTCAGGCGCCTCGCGATATCTTTTTACTCCCATGGCTCTGGCGGTCGTGTTGGCAATGCTGGCGTCGTACGTGCTTTCGCGAACCCTTGTCCCAACTCTTTCGCGCTTTCTGTTTGAAGGACATCACGCTTCAGGCCCCGCGACAAAGAGTCCGGAAGCACTAAGATCGCAGGGCATTGGCGCACGCTTCAATGCGCGACGCGAGCGCGCATTCGAAAGGCTGCAATCGTTCTACGGCGGCATCCTCGAAGTAGTGCTTCACCACAGAGTATTTGCACTGGTCATCTTCGGGCTGGTTTGCGGTCTCACCGGCCTACTGGTTTTGGTTATCGGAACTGACTTTTTTCCTAGCGTCGATGTGGGATTGATGAAGCTGCACTTTCGCGCTCCCATAGGGACGCGGATCGAAGACACAGAAAAGCTGTTGATGCGAGTGGAAGCCCGCATCCGGGAGATTATTCCGGCGGGCGAGATCGATACGATCAATGATTTGCAGGGAGTGCCAACGTCATACAACCTGGCTTTTGTCTCTACCGACAATGTGGGAGACATGGACGCAGAGGTTCTGATCGCGCTGAAGCCGCAACATCATCCCACTGCGGGCTATATGCAGCGCATTCGCGATGAGCTGCCGCGTGAATTTCCTGGATCAGGCTTTTACTTCCAGTCCGCCGATATCGTCAGCCAGGTGCTCAACTTCGGAGTGCCGTCGCCGGTCGACATCCAAGTGGAAGGTCCCAACCTTGATCAGTCCTACGACATCGCACGCCAGCTGCAGGAACAGATCAGCAAGGTGCCGGGAGCGGTGGATGTTCATATCAAACAGGCCATCCGCTATCCCGCACTGCGCATTAATGTGGACCGGGAACGGGCCGCGGAACTCGGCCTGACCGAGCAGAGCGAGTGCCCTTGTTGCGCCCTCGTACTTCCTCAACCCAGTCAACAACGTTAACTACATCGTGGCGGTTCGCATACCGCCGGAGCGATTTGACTCGGTGAATACGCTCATGAACACACCCTTGAGCCTGCCGGGCGCGGCGGCGGCGCTGCAACCCGCAAGTTTGCCGCAAACCCAGCCTGTGCCGCAACCGCAGTATGAAACCCTGGCCAACGTATCTACAGCCGTCCCGGAATCGGTGCCGGCGGAAGTCAACCATTACACCGTGCAGCGCGTCATCGACATCAACGCGAATCTGCAAGGCCGGGATCTCGGCTCGGTAGTCGGCGGCATCGAGAAGAAGATTGACGCCTTGGGTAAGCTGCCCACCGGGATGCGAATTACCGTGCATGGCCAGTACGAAGTGATGAATCAATCGTTCCGCAGTCTCGCGTTGGGGCTGATCCTGGCCATCGTGCTGGTGTACTTGCTGATTGTCGTGCTCTTCCAATCGTGGCTCGATCCTTTCATTATCATGATAGCGGTACCCGGAGCGCTGGTCGGGATTCTCTGGATGCTGGCATTGACGGGCACGACAATCAACGTGGAATCGCTCATGGGAGCGATCATGGCGGTGGGAATTGCGACATCGAACTCGATTCTGCTGGTCAGCTATGCCAACGATGCACGCGTGGAAAACAACGTCTCACCGCTGGAAGCGGCGCTGGAAGCCGGCAAGACACGGCTGCGTCCCGTGCTGATGACTGCCTTGGCGATGATCATCGGAATGGTTCCGATGGCGCTGGCTTTAGGTGAGGCGGGAGAACAGAATGCGCCCCTGGGCCGCGCCGTCATCGGCGGATTGCTGGTGGCCACGGTGGTGACGCTGTTTGTAGTGCCGGTGGTTTACTCGCTGTTGCGCAAGGACTTTCCCACCCGTCAACTACTGGATGAAAAGTTCGCGGCCGAAGCGAGAGGTGAAGTTTTTACCACGGAGGCACGCTGATGTCTGATCCCCAGGGGGCCCGCCGCGGAACCGGTTGGTTGTATGGGGGCGGCATCGTCCTTGTCCTGGCGGCTGCAGTGATGGCGGTTGTCTTATTCGCCCGACAGCGAGCGCAGGTGCAGGCCTCGACCCAGCAATTAGCCACCGAGCAGCAGAAGGGGTTGACGGTAGAGGTGGCCACCGCCCACAAGGTTGCAGGCTCTGACACTCTGCGGCTCATCGGAGAAGCTCATCCATTCCAGACCGCGGTTCTCTACGCTAAGGTTAGCGGCTATCTGAAAAATATCAGTGTAGATAAAGGAGACGCGGTACGCGCCAATCAAAGGGTGGCCGTAATCGAATCTCCGGAAACCGACAAACAGTATCAAGCGGCGGTGGCGGATGCACACAATAAAGAACTAATCGCCACCCGTGCTGCGACGCTGGTGTCGAAGGGTATCATCTCACTCCAGCAGGCCGATCAAGCTGAGGCCGACGCCGCGGTTTCCGAAGCAAATTTGGAACAGATCGGGACCCTGAAGTCTTATGAGCAATTGCGCGCACCATTCAGCGGAACGGTCACGGCGCGCTACGCAGATCCCGGGGCCCTCATTCAGAATGCAGAGAACTCTCAGACTAGCGCGCTGCCGCTGGTAGAGCTTTCGGAGACTGGGCGCCTTCGCATTTATGTCTACGTGGACCAGGCGCGAGCGGCGTTTGTTCGTTTGGGCGATACCGTCACGATTCTGGATCATGCCCACCCGGGAACCAAGGTGGAGGCGCGGGTCACTCGCACCAGCGGAGAGATTGATCCCAAAACGCGAACTCTCCTGGTCGAAATTGACGTCGCCAATCCGCACAATCGGATTCTGGCCGGCAGCTTTGTTCAGGCAGAACTGAAGGTGCAGATGCCGCCCTGCGTCGAAGTGCCCTCCGATGCGCTCATCGTGCATGGAGATCGGACCCTGGTGGCAGTGGTGACCCCGGACAACACCGTGAAGTTCACCCAGGTCGTGGTCGCCGATCAAACCGGAGAAAGCGCCCGCCTGCTCACCGGCCTAACCGAGGGCGACCGCGTGGCTCGCAATTTAGGAGACCGCGTGGCGGAAGGCAGTAAAGTGCAGCCGGTAATGCGGCCGGGCAGCTAGAGACGTTTCTCGCTTCTGGCACAGCAACCGGGAAGTCCGTACGGAAGTCATCCTACAGATGCATCACCGACCGTGCGGCTGATCTCGTCCGGGTTGCTCACGTCATCAGCGGTGGGGAATGAAGGCGAGCACGATCGTGGAGTCTCCCGGAGCCGGAGTCAAGCAGCGAACGCGATGACTTCGAATCGCGCGAGCGGACGCCAGTCTTGCCATGGAGCAAAACAAGACAAACTTAGTCAAAGACGTGACAGGTGTCTTAATAACTCTCGGCGTATGAGCGAATCAGGACAATTCGTAAACCAACCGGAGATGCAAGATGCCACTTTCGACGCCTGGAGCTCTTGGTGTTGATGCTCTTCTCAACAGCTTGAATTAACCACGACACAATGCTGCACACGCTCCATAAAGACGTCGATCTCTGTGATGCCTTTATTTCTTCGTTGATCGAGCTCAGAGTAAGAGTGCAGGAGACCTTCGCCAATACGCTCTTGTATTCCAGCGAAGAAAGGCTGGCTCGTGCACTCTCATCGATCGCGCAATCGCACAAAGACGCTCAGGCTTGGCCCAAGGTCACGCAGCAGGAATTGGCGAACCTGATCGGTGTAACCCGTCAACGGGTGGATGTCCTTCTGAAGCGGTTCAGAGAATCAGGTGGTCCTTCATGGCGCTGATCGTCTCGGGACCGGAGAGCTTCTCAGGAAAACAGCACCCGCATGAAAACTGAAACCATGCATTACGAGATTTTGAGGTGGAGGATCGCATATGGAACGAAGTGGACGCGAACCTTCCGCCGAGGAGCAGTATTTCGCGGCGCTTGAGGCTCTTCGGGAGTCAAAAAGGCTCCTGGCGGGCTTTTCCAATGCTTCGTCCATTGGCTTTGACCATCCTCGATGTCCGCCTGCCTGCGACCGTCCGGTCCAGCAACTGAGCTATTGTGAAGGCGCGGGCCGCTTTTGCAGTTGATCGAGCGCCGCGAGAACCTCATCGCTATGTCTCGCCGGATCCACGTTCGTGTACACCCTGGCAATCTTCCCGGCGGGATCGATCACGAACGTATGTCGGGCGGCGAACTTCACCACTCCCATGTTGGTGAGGGATCCATATTCCTTCGTGACTTCGCCGCTGGTGTCGGCAAGGAGTTTGAAGTTCAGTCCTTCTTTGGCGCAGAATTTTTTGTGCGAATCCACGCTGTCAACGCTAACCCCAAGAACCACAGCATTGTTCTGTGCATAGTGAGCTTGATCGCGCTGGAAGTTGTGTGCTTCACGAGTGCAGCCGGGAGTTTCATCCTTGGGATAGAAATAAAGCACAACCCATTTCCCGTGGTAATCGTTCAACGCGACCGATGAGCCTTCCTGTGACGGCAGAGTGAAGCCGGGCGCAGCGCTTCCCTCAGCCGGTGCGGAGGATCGCGAGAGAAGCCGTGGAACCAGCAGCACAATCACTGCCACGACCAGAAGTAAGAGAATGATCCGCAGCATCATAAAAGCCTTCCCCGGCCCGCGACACCGTGCCTTGCGGCAAAGGCGCAGTCCAAGCCGTAGCAACGTTCTAACAGACTGGAATCAGTGGGTATAGTTATAGTCCGTTCGTGCAGCAAAATTCCGCGTAATTCAATATTATGGAATGTTCACCAAAAAACGACGGAGACCTTAGACGTGGCGCAGACTGAGACCGATGGCTTAGAAGTTCTGGAGACTAGGGAATGGGTCGATTCGCTGGATTACGTCCTCTCCCGCGGCGGCCCCAACCGTGCGGGGCGGTTGCTGCAGCAACTGGCTTTGCACGCACGAACCGCGGCGGGCGTAAACCTTCCCTTCTCCGCAACCACTCCGTACCAGAACACCATAGCTCCTGCGCAGCAGCCACCCTTCCCCGGCAGCCAGGAGATGGAACGCCGCATCAAGAGCCTGGTTCGCTGGAACGCGCTCGCCATGGTCGTACGGGCCAATAAGATTCAGGAAGGCATCGGCGGACACATCTCAACTTTTGCCTCAGCGGCAACTCTCTATGAAGTGGCCTTCAATCATTTCCTTCGTGCGAAAACGGAAACTGGCGACCGCGACGTCGTCTATTTCCAGGGCCACGCGGCTCCCGGAATCTATGCCCGCGCATATCTCGAGGGCCGCATTCCCAAAGAGAAGTTACAAAACTTCCGCCGCGAGCTGAAAAAAGGTGGAGGCCTCAGTTCATACCCCCACCCGTGGCTGATGCCCGATTTCTGGGAATTCCCCACCGTTTCCATGGGCCTTGGTCCGATCCAAGCCATCTACCACGCGCGCTTCATCAAGTACCTGGAAAATCGTGGCCTGAAGCCTTCGACTGGCGGAAAAGTTTGGGCCTTCCTGGGCGACGGTGAAATGGACGAACCCGAGTCCCTCGGTTCGATTACGCTGGCCTCGCGCGAAAAGCTCGACAATCTGATTTTTGTAGTGAACTGCAACCTGCAGCGCCTTGACGGACCGGTGCGCGGCAACGGAAAAATCATCCAGGAACTCGAAGCCATCTTCCGCGGCGCTGGCTGGAACGTGATCAAAGTCATCTGGGGCACCGACTGGGACAACCTTATCGAGAATGATCGCGACGGCCTCTTGGTCAAGCGTATGGGCGAAGTGAGTGACGGACAATACCAGAAATATTTCGTGGAAAGCGGAGCCTATTTCCGTCAGAACTTGTTCGGCAGCGATCCGCGCTTGCTGAAAATGGTTGAGCACTTGTCGGACGAGCAACTCGCGCGCATGCGCTTAGGCGGCCACGACCCCATCAAGGTGCATGCCGCCTACAGAGCTGCGGTCGAGCACTCCGGCCAGCCCACCATCATTCTGGCGAAGACCATCAAGGGCTACGGCCTGGGCGAAGCCGGCGAAGGCAAGAACATCACCCACCAGCAAAAAAAATTAAACGACGATGAGTTGCGCCTCTTCCGCTCGCGCTTCGGAATTCCCATTCCCGACGCCGAGCTTCACGAAGCCCCCTTCTATCGTCCATCCGATGACAGTGCCGAAATCAAGTACATGCAGGCACGGCGCCAGCAACTGGGCGGATATATGCCGGAGCGCAAAGTTCGCGCCACCGCGCTGAAGTCCATTCCCGACGCCCACTTCGAAGAATTTCACAAAGGCACTGACGGCCGCGAAGTCTCCACGACCATGGTCTTCGTGCGCCTGCTCGCGAAATTGTTGCGCGATCCGGAACTAGGCAAACTGATCGTGCCCATCATCCCAGACGAAGCTCGCACCTTCGGCATGGAGGCGCTCTTCCGTCAGGTCGGCATTTACTCGAACGTCGGACAGCTCTACGAGCCGGTCGACATGGACACTCTGCTCTACTACAAAGAGGCCAAGAACGGGCAGATCCTCGAGGAAGGAATCACCGAGGCTGGCTCCGTCTGTTCTTTCATCGCCGCCGGCACCGCGTATTCCAATCACGGCATCAACACAATTCCCTTCTTTATTTATTACTCCATGTTCGGCTTCCAGCGTATCGGCGATTTAATCTGGGCTGCTGCCGACATAAGATGCCGCGGATTTCTCATCGGCGGCACGGCCGGTCGCACCACGCTGGCCGGCGAAGGCTTGCAGCATCAAGATGGACACAGCCACGTGCTGGCCCTACCAGTTCCCAACCTGCTAGCGTACGATCCGGCGTTCGCCTACGAAATTGCCATCATTATTCAGGACGGCATCCGTCGCATGTACGTGAACGGAGAGTCCATCTTCTATTACCTCACGGTCACCAACGAACCTTTGCCCATGCCTGAGATGCCGAAGGGCGAGAATATTCGCGACGGCGTACTGAAAGGGCTATACCGTTTCAAGGCTTCAGGCCAGACCGACGCTAAATTGCACGCTCAACTGCTGGGCAGCGGAACCATCATGTTCGAAGTTCTCAAGGCGCAGCAGATTCTCGAGGAGAAGTACGGCGTCGCCGCCGACGTCTGGAGCGTGACCGGTTACAAGCAACTCTATCGCGACGCCAACGATTGCGAGCGCTGGAACATGCTGCATCCCACCGATCCCGCGAAGGTTCCCTACGTCACCCAGACTTTGCAGAGTGCGTCCGGACCGTTCATCGCGGCCTCGGACTATATGAAAGTGCTCCCCGAGAGCCTCGGAAAATGGGTGCCAGGACAACTTGTATCACTCGGCACCGATGGCTTCGGCCGCAGCGAAGGGCGAGCTTCCCTGCGAGACTTTTTCGAGGTAGACGCCAAGCACATTGTCCTGGCAACGCTGGTCGCGCTCGCGCGCGAAAAACAAATTGGCCCGGATGTTTTGAAGAAGGCAGTCCAGGAACTGGGCATCAACCCGGAAAAGGCAAATCCGGCGATTAGCTAAGTTGATTTTTCAAGAACCAGGGTTGGGATAGAACTAGAGGTTTGCAAGAGGGAGAAGGGCGTCGCTTCACGGGCGCAGAACATTCACAAAGGCGCGTAGCACCGGGTAAAAGCGGCGCTTCAGCGCCGAGTAAAGCGTCCAGAACGAAACGGACTTCAGCCCTGAGAGCTTCGAACCTCATGCATTGTCGATGCCAAAGCTAATCCCAAGATAAAGGCAAAAGCAAGAGGAACTCATTCAGTGATCGAATTCAAACTCCCCGAACTCGGAGAAAACATTGAACAGGGCGATCTCGTGCGCCTCATGATCGCGCCTGGCGCCACCGTGAGCGAAGGGCAGGCGGTAATGGAATTGGAAACCGACAAAGCCGTTGTCGAAGTCCCTTCGTCGGTCAGCGGCACAGTAAAGGATATCCGCGTCAAAGAAGGCGACAAGATCAAGGTCGGACAAGTGATCTTCACCGTCGACAACGGCGCTGGGAGCAGTGGGGCGTCGACGCAGCCTGCTCGCCAACCACCCGACGGTTCATCCACAGCCGCCGCTGCGGCCGCCGCGCCGCAGCCCCGTACGGCCGAACCGGCCGGAACTACTTCGACTCCGGCGCCGCCAGCACAAGCCACCCAGATTTCGCCTTTCCCCAGCGCCCGCGAATTCAAGCTCCCCGAACTCGGTGAAAACATCTCGCAGGGCGACCTGGTGCGGCTGATGATTGCCCCGGGTACAAACGTGGCGGAAGGCCAGCCCGTGATGGAACTCGAAACCGACATAGCCGTCGTCGAAGTGCCCTCGTCGGTCACGGGCGTGGTCAAGGAAGTAAAAGTTAAAGAAGGCGAGAAGGTTAAAGTCGGACAGGTGATGTTCACGCTTGAGGATGGAGGGGCGTCAGCAACCGAACCTGCGTCCGCACCCCCGCCCGTGGAACACGTTTCCGGACAGCACGGAGCCCGCCTTGCATTCCAGGCGGCAATTCGGGCGGAGGGAAAAACGGAAGAGCAGGCGCTGCCTCCCGATCAGCCGAGAGAACAGTCTCGGGTCTTCACCATGCCTGCGCAGTTGGGCAAGGTTGCCGGGACCGAACCCCGCGAGCCCGTCCCCGCCGCGCCGCACGTACGCCGCCTGGCACGCGAATTGGGCCTCGACATCTATGAGGTGAAAGGCTCGGGGCCCGGCGGACGTATCAACCAAGACGACGTCAAGGCTCACGCGAAAGTTGTATTGACCGCTGCCGTCTCGGCCATCCAAGCGCCGCCGCGGGCGGGACACTTCATCGGGCCAAAGCTGCCGGATTTTGCGAAATGGGGCAAGATCGAGCGCGTATCGATGCGCGGTGTGCGCCGCAAAACGGCAGAGCACCTCGCCGAGTCCTGGAACACGATTCCCCACGTTACGCAACACGACCGCGCCGACATTACTGAACTCGAGCTACTGCGGGCCCGCTTCGCACCCAAGGCCGAAGAAGCTGGCGGCAAGATGACGGTCACGGCCATCGCGTTGAAAGTTTGCGCCGCGGCTCTCAAAGTATTTCCGCAATTCAATGCCAGCATCGACATGGAGAAAGAAGAAATTGTCTACAAGCAGTACATCCATATCGGTGTGGCGGCAGACACCGACCGCGGATTGCTGGTTCCCGTGATCCGCGACGTCGACAAAAAAAACATTGTTGAGCTGGCGGTTGAATTGTCGCAGCTTTCAAAGAAAGCGCGGGAGAAGAAGATCACGCCGGCAGAGATGGAAGGCGGCACCTTCACCATCACCAATCTGGGTGGGATTGGCGGCGTAGGCTTTACGCCCATCGTCAACCATCCGGAAGTGGCGATTCTTGGACTCTCGCGTTCGCGCACCGAGCCGGAATGGATCGATGGAAAATTCGAGCCGCGGCTCATTCTGCCGCTCTCGCTCTCCTACGACCATCGCCTCATCGACGGCGCGGACGCCGCCCGCTTCCTGCGCTGGATCGCGGAAGCATTCGAGCAGCCGTTTCTTCTGTCGGTGCAGGGATAGCAAGCAGCCGCAGGGACTCGGGGTTGTGCGTTCGCGGACTTCTGAAGAACTCGAGTTTTGGGCTTTGGCTTTGAAGGTGCGCTCGATTTTTGGAACTTGCTTTGAAGGGGCGCGGCTTCCAGCCGCGCCATACGTAGCCATCCGTCAACCGCGGCTTTAGCCGCTGAGGTGTCACCGCGGGCGTCCAAGACCCAATTCCAAATGACCGACACTCCAAACTTACACATCGCAGTCGTAGGCGGCGGCCCCGGAGGCTACGCCGCCGCATTCCTCGCCGCCGACCTGGGCATGAAGGTTACGCTGATCGACCCCGAAACAAATCCGGGCGGAGTGTGCTTGTATCGCGGCTGCATTCCCTCGAAGGCCCTTCTCCACGTTGCCAAGCTGATCGAAGAGTCGGAGCAAGCCAAGGATTGGGGAATCGACTTCGCCGAACCGAAGATCGACTTGGCGAGATTACGTTCGTGGAAAGAAAGCGTGGTCAAAAAGCTCACGGGCGGACTCGGCCAGCTTTCCAAGCAGCGGTCGGTGCAGTACATCCAGGGCCGCGCGGGGTTTGAAAACTCGAACACGTTGCGCATATCCAAAGCAGACGGTGCGGACCAAACCGTCAGCTTCGATCGCATCATTCTCGCTACCGGCTCGCGTCCTGCGATTGTTCCCAGTCTCAAGCTCGATTCGCCCCGCATGATGGATTCCACCGGCGCTCTGAATTTGGAAGATGTCCCCGGCAGCCTGCTGGTGGTGGGCGGCGGATACATCGGTCTCGAACTAGGATCCGTCTACGCCGCGCTCGGCACGCGAGTTACAGTAGTGGAAATGCTGCCCGGATTGCTTCCCGGCGCGGATCGCGACCTGGTGCTTCCGCTGCACAAGCGTCTCGATAAGCTGTTCGAAGCGATTCTCCTCAACACAACCGTGGCCTCCGTGAAAGGTGAAAGCAACGGAATCCACGCGACCTTCGAAGGAGCCGACGTCAAGGAACGAGAAAGAGTTTTCGACCGCGTGCTGGTTTCCGTCGGACGCAAACCGAACTCAGAAATTCCCGGCCTGGAAAAAACTCAAGTACAGGTCGGGACCAAGGGCTTCATCCAGGTGAATCCGCAACTGCAGACCTCCGATCCTTCCATCTATGCCATCGGCGACGTCGTGGGTGAGCCCATGCTGGCGCACAAAGCTTCGCATCAGGGCCGCACCGCGGTCGAGGCCATTGCCGGACACAAAGTCGCCTTCGAACCCAACGCCATTCCCGCAGTCGTATTTACCGATCCCGAAGTTGCCTGGTGCGGTTTGACCGAAACACAGGCGCAAAAAGAGAATCGCGAAATCAAAGTAGCCAAATTTCCTTGGGCGGCTTCCGGCCGCGCCGTCACGCTTGACCGCCCGGACGGAATGACCAAGCTGCTCATCGATCCCAAAAGTGAGCGCGTACTTGGGGTAGGCATCGTCGGAGCCGGAGCCGGAGAACTGATCGCCGAAGGTGTCCTCGCCATGGAGATGGGAGCACTCGCCCGGGACGTCGCCTTGACCATCCATCCGCACCCCACGCTTTCGGAAACGCTCATGGAATCGGCGGAGGTATGGTTTGGCACCAGCACACACGTGTACCGGCCGAAACGAAGCTGATCGAGAACCGTCTGTCTCTAGACGCTGCCGGGATCCTCCGCGAACTCTGCAGCCTTTCTCTGCCTTTCAGCGATTTAAGGTTTTTGCTTTTGCCCTAAATGGGTTGCCGGATTTCACTTTCTGTGCCGTTACAATAAAGTGTAATCGGGTAACGCGCCCAATTTTCAAGTCTGCGCCTGCAGCGCAAAACCGGGCGGGGAGAAAACCATGTCCTCCTTTAGCAAAAAAGTTGGCCTGCCGGTTCTTCTGCTTATTGCATTCCCGTCAATGCATGCGCAAGGCGCGTTAGACCAGATCCTACCGCGGCCGTCGGCGCCAGCGAACTCTTCCACCCACACTTCTGCTGATCCTTTAGGGCGCGGCACGCCCGCTGGAACGGTCTTCGGATTTCTGCAAGCGGCACAGTCGGGCAACTACAGTATGGCGGCCCAGTACCTGCAACTAAGTCCAGCCCGCAGACAGACCGAAGGCGAACAGCTCGCGGCCAAGCTTAAAGTCGTCATGGACCGAGCTCTTGCCGGCAGCCTCAAAGATGTGAGTACGCAACCCGAAGGCACTCCGCAGGAAGGTGTTCCTCCGGACCGTCAAAAATTGGGAATCATGTCCTCGGGCGATATCGAAACCGACTTGGAGTTGGTTCGTGTGTCGGACCCGAAGGCTGGGAAAATCTGGCTGATCTCCTCGGACACGCTGACCAAGATCCCCGAACTTTACGATCAAGTCGAGGCCCGTCAGGTCGAGAATCGCCTTCCAAAATTTCTCGTCAAACACCAATTCGCGGGAATGCCAGTATGGCAATGGCTGGCGCTGCTCATCGCAATTCCAGTAGCGGCGGCGATCGGCGGCCTTTTCCTGCTGATAATCGACTTCCCTGTGCGATGGTGGGGGCAACGTCGGGGCAAGCCGGAAGTGGCCAAGTGGCGGCTAGCCTTCGGTCCTGCCTGGCTCTTTGCGGCCACGGTTGCCCATAAGGTTCTTGCAAGTTATCTGGGCATTCTATGGCGGGGGATTCAGTGGTTTCTGCGGAATGTGCGCAACCGCGCTCTGGCTCATGGGCGAGGCGGCACCGGATCACTCCTTCAGCTGGGAGAGCGGGTCGCCAAAGCAGGAGTGTTTGTCGCAGCAGCGTTTTTCGTGCTCGGCACTCTGGGATTCAACATGACGACCGCGCTGGCCGGCCTCGGAATCGGAGGCTTGGCCGTCGGCTTCGGCGCGCAAAAGACAATCGAGAATTTATTCGGTGGCGTCTCCGTGCTCGGCGACGAAGTGATTCGCGTGGGCGACGTCTGCCGCTTCGGCGACCGCGCTGGCACGGTAGAGGATATCGGCTTGCGTTCGACCCGCGTTCGGACGGAAGAGCGAACCTTGCTGGCGATTCCCAATGGAACGGTTGCAACCATCAACGTAGAGAACTTAAGCCGCCGCGACCAGATCCTGTTTAAGACGAACCTGGGCTTGCGGCTGGAAACAAAGGCAGACCACTTGCGCTTCGTGCTCGCGGAGATTCGCCGCCTGTTATACAGCCACGCAAAGGTGGACACAAAAAGCGTGCGGGTTCGGCTGGTTGATATCACGTCGGGATCGCACACCGTGGAAGTATTCTGTTACATCCTCACCCAGGACTTCAACGAATTTGCCGCGGTGAGAGAAGATTTGTTGCTGCGGATGATTGATCTTGTTGAGGAATCCGGAACCGATCTAGCTCGTCCGTCGCAAACGCTGTATGTCGGGCGCGATTCCGGAGTGGAGACGGAAAAAGCCGATAAGGCAGTGCAGAAGATCGCAGAATTGCGTGATGGGAAGCAGTTGCCCTTCCCCGATTTCTCAACGGAACACATTTCCTCGCTGCGCGGATCGATCGACTACCCGCAGTCGGAGTCGGTTTTACGAAACGATCAGCACGATTCAGGACCGAAGCGCTGATTGGGCGAGTTCCATTTGTGCGCCAACCATGCCAGAAAAACATGTGTGGGAAAGTAAACTACGGCGGGAACGAGAATCAAATATGCCAGCAAGTAAATCGGCCCAGGAACAACGTGCTGTTCCCGAAAAAATGGACCGCGAGCCCAGTTAATATCGAGCTCAGGCCGCCAGCAATAGTTGATCGGAACCACGATCCACGTGGTCAGCGTCTGAAGCTTCCATCCGTGCGGATTGTATCCCAGTCGCCAAATCGCCCACAATAAAAGTGGAGGCATCACGACGTGAAACAAACTCAGCAGCCGCACCAGCAGCGGAATGCCGGGATCGACCATATATTCCGTGCCGCCAATGATGTGCCTGCCGGTGATCAAGGCCCCTGCTAAGTCGATGGTGTAGAGAGATTGAAATAGCAACAAGCCGGTCGCCTGCCAGGACACGATGAGCGGACTCTCCATCCACAGACCCACTGCGATAAAAAAATTCCCCAGGTCGCAGAAGAAGAGAAAATTCTGCAGTCCATACTGCCGCAAGTAGAAGGGCGCCCAGGCAATGACCCACGCGGTCCAGAGCAACCTTAGCCACAGCGGCACCCGCATGGACCGCCATTGTATCTGGCCAGCGGTCATGATCGCGGCAGAGCCGAAGTTTCCACGAACTCGACACCGGAAATCTCACTACCGATACCGCATACAAGCTCCAAGTATTTGAAAACAGTAGGACAAACTTTCGTCGAATTACCACAGTAACTTGATGGTTCTTATATGCGTACCTAGGATGAGCTTTATATGGGTTACCAAGCACTCCTCTTCTGTCCCCAGGAAAAAACTGCGCGTACGGTTACGCAGATTCTCAGCGAGCTGGACTTCGCCGTTGAGCCCTGCACCGAACCCTTTGTTGCCGTCAAGAAGTTGATGTCCCAGCACTTCGACGCCATCGTGGTGGACTGCGATAACGAGCAGAACGCCACGTTACTCTTCAAAAGTGCCCATGCCTCAGCCTCGAATCAGTCGTCGCTTGCGGTCGCCGTCGTCGAGGGGCAGGCCGGAGTGGCCAAGGCATTTCGCATTGGCGCAAACCTGGTTTTGACCAAGCCCATTAATGTTGAACAAGCGAAAGGCACGCTGCGTGTCGCCCGCGGACTTCTGCGCAAGGGCGAAGCGGTGAAACCCGCGTCCCAGGCGGCACCTCGCATTGATATACAGCGTCCGATGGCGCCAACAGCGCCCGTGATAGTTCCAGCTTCCAGCGCGCCCGCCCGGCCTCAGGGTCAGGCTTCCATCTCCACAAATTCTTTCTCGGCAACCGCAAAAAGCGACACCGTTGACCCAGATAACGACGTGCTGGGTGACGACTCAGAAAGCTTTACGCAGTCTCCCGTTTTCAACGCGGCTCCGCCGGCAGCAACTGCGGCGAAGAAAGCCGCGACCCCGGCACCGGCTGAAGCCAAGCCGTCAAAGCCGGCACCCGGCACGATCATGCTGTCTGCAAATCCGCCGGCGTCATCCGCTTCGCGCCCATATTCTTCCTCATCAGCCACCGCGAGTGCGCCCGCGCGCGGGCGTCAGGATGATGCTGCCAGCGCTCCCACGCCAACTAGAGTAGCGTTTGGTCGGGAGATTCACTCCGGGCAAAATCCTCTTTTGTCCGATAATCCTCTGGCCGACATTGCGGCTCATCCGCCTGCGCCATTGTTCACATTTGGCGACCTCACCGCGAGTGCGGAAACGAGTAGCGGTGGGAGCAAGAAAATATTTGCGGCAGTTGCAGTCCTCTTTGTAGCCGCTGTCGGAAGTTACTATGCGTGGACACAGTTCCATAAAAATTCCGACCTCTCACTCGGAGAAGCCAAACAACCAGCGGCGGCGGTCGAGCCAGCATCACACCTTGAGCCTGCTGCTTCCAAAGCTCAAGGCAGCATGACCGAATCCACACCAACTTCTGCTCCAAACGCGACAACTCCGCAATCCAAGGCTTCAGCAGCGGAGAGCAAGCCGAAGTCTTTCGAGAGGGATGCTTTCGACTATGCAAACTTCGACAACAAATCCTCCGACAGCAAATCCTCCGGCAATAAAACGTCGGCGAGCAAGTCGCCCAAGTCTTCGGCTCTGACGTCGTCACCTGACATCGAATCTGCGGCAACGGCTAAGCCCGCGGACGCCCCGATCGTGGTGCGCAATTCGGCATCCGGAGCGAAACTAAGCAAGCCGGTAGCCGACGTGCCCGCTCCCGGCCCGGTCGAAATTTCGCCAACTACTACTTCTGGCGGATCGCTTCCCAACATTCTCGGCAATGGCGGCAACGTGCCCAAGCCCGTGCTCCAGACCTTGAACATTTCTCAAGGAGTCTCGCACGGACTACTGATCCAGAAAGTTCAACCTGTCTATCCTGCCAACGCTCGTCGCATGCACGTCGAGGGAGCGGTTGAACTCCAGGCTACGATCGGCAAGAGCGGAAACATTGTCACCGTGAAAACACTAACCGGTGATACCGTGCTCGCTCGCGCGGCCAAGGAAGCCGTCCTTCAGTGGAAGTACAAACCTTATCTCCTCAACGGCGAGCCCGTCGAAATTCAGACGCAGATCACAGTCAACTTCAAGCTGCCCAAGTAGGATAGCCGCAAGATCTCTTGGCAACGGCGCTGGCGGAGTTATTCTGGAGCTGCCTCGCAGGCGGCGTTCAGCACCTAAGTTCCAAGCCCCGACCGACCACCGGG
>WNGJ01002279.1_pt1 | contig 26464 bp, 23 predicted proteins | sample 5400611 | NCBI WGS metagenome assembly WNGJ01 (sample SAMN13153375, study PRJNA577476) | soil metagenome | isolation source: 40 cm soil or saprolite under Garry oak tree replicate 1 | place: USA:California | collected 2016-06-15
CGCCGGTGGGGGTCGTCGTCGAACTCGCCGTCGGGGTCGCGGAAGCCCTGGTCGCGGCCGAAGTCCGGGTCCTCCCGGTCGGCCAGCAGCGTGTCGCGGCGGGCGAGCAGGTCGTCCAGCCGGTCGGACGAGGACTGCTCCGGCCCCGGTCCGGCACCGGGCTCGTCCCGGTCGCGGCGCCGCCGCCGGGGGGAGAAGCGCCGCCAGCGACGGCGGGCCTGCTGCTCGGCTTCCTCCTCGGCCTCCCGCTGTGCCGAGGTGACCAGCGCGCCGGGAGCACCCTTGTCGCCGCCGAAGAGCAACTCGGAGATCTGGATGTAGAGCCGCTCGGGGCGCGGCACGTAGTCGATCGAGCTGAGCGCCTGGTCCTGGCCGGCCGTCTCGACCACGAACTGGCCGTAGCCGAGCAGCAGGCCGGTGGAGGACCGGTTGAACGTCAGGTCGGTGACCTTCACCAGCGGCATGATCGCGACCTTGCGGGTGACGATGCCGGTGATCAGCAGCACCCGCTTGTCGGTGACGATCAGCTTCTCCACGTACCAGTCGAAGAAGCTCCAGATCCACCGCACCACGACGAAGATGGTGAAGTAGACCGCGAGCATCCGCAGGAAGCCCACGCTGCCGGCGAGCCGGGCCACCAGAAGGCCGACGATCAGCAGCACCGCGCTCTGGATCGTCCCACCGGCGAGCACCGCCCAGTGCCGCCGGATGTTGATGACCACCCGTTCCGTCGGGAGCAGGTAGCGCGTGGGATTGGCCACCGGCGGCTACCGGATCAGCACGGTGGTGCTGGCCGGCGCGCTCACCGCGTTGCGGAGCGAGGCGCCCAGCGACGGCTGGAACAGCAGCAGCGCGACGAGCAGCGAGGCGAAGGCGCTCGCCGCCAGGCCGCGGCCGGCCCGCGCCGCCGGGATCAGCAGGACCAGCGCCGCGAACACGATCAACCCGATCACCAAGGCCTTGCCGAGGTTGCCGGCCGTGTTGACGTTGACGCCGAGCTTGGCGATCTGGTCGCCTGCCCAGCGGATCACGGTCTTGGTCGCGTTCCACACGCCGTTCCAGGCTTGCCGTCCGGTGCCGGTCTGCAGACCGGTGAGGACGGCGATGAGCAAGATCGCGGCGAGCAGCGCGCCGCCCAGCTTGTTGAGGGCGTTCACGTCACAACCTCCGGAAAGCGCAGCGTACGTCCCCGTCTGTGACGGCCAGCTTACGTTACGTGCTCAGGCTGAACCAGGGCCACCAAAGTCTTACCCAACTTGCCAAGGAATGCGACCTCCCGCGCCGGATCACGGCGGCTCCGGCGGCTGCCGGACGAGATAGGGCGAGGGCGCGCCGACGACCAGGTCGGCCGGGACACGGTCGCGCAGGTCGTGCAGCACCACGTGCTCGAGCAGGACGTAGCCGGCCTCGGCGGGCCAGAGCACCGCCCACAGCCACACGCCCAGCGCCTCACCGGCCAGCACGGCACGGTCCGGTGGCGCGGCGGCGACCGTCCACAGTGCGGTCGGATGACCGGCCGCGTGCACCTTGGCGGCGGCCGGCCCGGACAGGTCCGGCACCGGGGTGCTCACCGGCAGACCCGCGTAGCCAGCACCCAGGCCCACGGCGGGCTCCTCGGCGACCAGCACGACGTCGGCCACCCCGCCGAGCGGCGCCGGCCCCGCGCAGGCCAGCAGCGTCGCGCGGGCGCCGGTGCGATCGTCGCCGGCGTACCCGAGGCCGGTCACCGTCCAGCCCGGCAGCAGCGGCGAGGGCACCCAGAACGGGACGGTCGCGGCGGCGCGGACGTGCTCGATCGCCTCCTGGCTGGCTGTCGGCAGGATGTGCACAGGGAGCACCGCCCCGTGCTCGGCACAGCGCCAGTCGCTGGAGAAAAGGCCCGGCGGGCGTACGGCACGCCCGCACCGGGGGCAGCACGGCGGCGTCACGCCCTCAACGGTCGGGGAGGCAGTGGGGTGAGTCAAGAGTTCTACCGTCAAGCCGTGGCGGGTGCTGCTGGTCAGCGGGTGCCGTGCGCGGGCGCCGTCGTGCACGACGCGGCCGGGCGGTTGCTGCTGGTCCGCCGCGGGCAGGAGCCAGGGCTCGGCCGGTGGTCGCTGCCCGGCGGGCGGTGCGAGCCGGGCGAGAACGCGGCGGACACGGCGGTACGGGAGGTGCTCGAGGAGACCGGTCTCGTGGTCGCCGCGGGCGTGCTGGTCGGCCGGGTGGAGCGACCGGGGCCGGGCGGGGTCGTGTACGTGATCGACGACGTCGCCTGCACCGTCGTTGCCGGCGATCTGCTGCCCGGTGACGACGCCGACGACGCCCGCTTCGTCGACGCCGCGGGACTGGCGCACCTGCCGCTGGTCGACGGCCTGCTGGACACGCTGGCCGGCTGGGACGCGCTCCCTCGCACGTAGGCCGCCGACGCTAGCCCGGCTGCGGCCGCCCGGGCTGCTCGCCGCCGCGCGCCCTGACGTACTCCTGCGTCGGCACCATCACCCGCCGCCGGAAGATGCAGACCAGCGTCCCGTCCTGGTTGTAGCCGCGGGTCTCCACGGTGACCACGCCGCGGTCGGGCTTCGAACTGGACGGCTTCTTGTCCAGCACGGTCGTCTCGCCGTAGATGGTGTCGCCGTGGAACGTCGGCGCGACGTGCCGCAGCGACTCCACCTCGAGGTTGGCGATCGCCTTGCCGGACACGTCGGGCACGGACATGCCCAGCAGCAGCGAGTAGACGTAGTTGCCCACCACGACGTTGCGGCCGAACTCGGTGGCGTCGGCCGCGTAGTGCGCGTCCAGGTGCAGCGGGTGATGGTTCATGGTGAGCAGGCAGAACAGGTGGTCGTCGTACTCGGTGACCGTCTTGCCGGGCCAGTGCCGGTAGACCGCGCCGACCTCGAACTCCTCGAAGGTGCGCCCGAACCTCATCCGCCCGCCTCCGTCTCCGCCTGGTTGCCCGGATCGCCCGGATCGCCCGCCAGTCTGACCCACCCGCGGGTGGCTGTGGCTGACCGGCCGAGGCCGCCGCCCTCGGCCGGGTCAGCCGGGTCAGCCGGCTCAACCGGGTCAGCCGGCTCCGCCGGAGAACGCGGTGCGGACCTCCTCCTCCCGCTGGGCGTAGTTCTTCGCGGCCTGGTCGGTCGACCGGGAGAAGAAGGCGGTCGCCTCCTTCACGTCGCGCCCGGCCCGGTCGAGCTTCGCGTGCAGGGCGGCGGCTTCGCTGGCGGCGGCACCTACCCAGCCCGAGCTCACCACGCTCTCGACCCCGTTCTTCAGGATGGCGAGGTGACCTTCGATGTTGCTCGCACCGGTCGCGATCCGGGTGGCGTCGGCCTGAAGGGTCTCCGCCGTGACGTTGAAGCCTGCAGCCATCGTGTCCTCTCTCCAATGCGATGGGCGGAGCGCCCTAGCCGGCGAACATGCTCTTGATCCTGGCTTCGGCGTCGCCGTAGGCCGCGTTGGCTCGTCCGACGAGCGACCCGAACTGGCTGATCGCCTCCTGCACGGTGCGCTGCGCGGCCTCCAGTTGCTGGTAGCGGGCACCGAACTGGTCGCGCGCGGCACCGCCCCAGTAGGCCTCGGTGCCGTTGACCGTGCGCTTGATGTCCTCGATCTCGCCGAGGATCTTCTGCGCGGACGCGCTCACCTGGCCCTGCAGCTCCGACAGGGACCCGAAATCGACCTTGATCTGGCCGGACATCCGACGCACCTCCATGACCGTCGCCCGTCCCGCAGGACCGACGCACCTGTTGGCGAGAGAAGGATAAGGGCTGGAACGACGAGATTGGAAGGGTTGGCGAGGAAAATCTCGTTGGCACGTTATGTCTGATGTCAGAGGTAGGACCGGAGGTCCCACAGCTCCGGGTAGAACCGCAGCCCGAGCCTTCCTCGCAGGTACGGCGCCCCGGTCGAGCCGCCGGTGCCGGACTTGGTGCCGATCTGCCGCTCGACCATGAGGACGTGCCTGGTGCGCCACCGCGCCCACATCGAGTCGTGCTCCACCAGCGCCTCGGCGAGATCCCACAGTGCACCGTGAGCGTCCCGGTCGATGCTCACCTGGATCAGCGCCGCCCGCCGGGACTCCTCGCTGGTGACGTCGAAGCCGGCCTTGCCGAGCAGCGCGACGAAGCCGTCCCAGAGCGTCGGCTCCTCGAGCCGACGGGCCAGCCGGCCCCGCTCGGCCGGGGTGGCGTGCCCGAGCCGCGGCAGGTAAGCCGGGTCCTTCGCGCCAGAGAGGAACTCGATCTCCCGGAACTGCACCGACTGGAAGCCGCTGGCCGGCGCGAGCAGCGCTCGGAAGGCGAGGAAGTCCTGCGGGGTCATCGTCTCCAACACGTCGACCTGCTCGACCAGCACCCGCTCCACCGCATGCGCGCGCTGCAGCCGCAGCCGCGGCGCGTAGTCCTCGCCGGCCAGCATCCGGTCGCGGGCATCGCCGAGCTCGTGCAGCAGCAGCTTGAACCAGAGCTCGTAGACCTGGTGGATGGTGATGAACAGCAGCTCGTCGTGCGCCGGCTCCCGCCGGTCCCCCTCCGCCGCGCCGTTGCCTCCGGTCCCGGATGCGGGGACCTGCTGCTCGAGGAGCTCGGCAAGCCGCAGGTAGCTGCCGTACGACAGCCGGGCACCCTCCTCGCCGAAGCGGCGGTCGGTCATCCGAGCCCCTCGTCGCCCGCCGCGCTCATCAGCCCTGGTGCGGGTAGCGGTGGTCGGTGGCCGGCACGAACGTCTCCTTGATCGTGCGCGGCGACACCCAGCGCAGCAGGTTGAGGATCGAGCCGGCCTTGTCGTTGGTGCCGCTGGCCCGCGCGCCTCCGAACGGCTGCTGCCCGACCACGGCGCCAGTGGGCTTGTCGTTGACGTAGAAGTTGCCGGCGGAGAAGCGCAGCGCACTGTCGGCCTCCTGCACGGCCGCCCGCTCGGTGGCGAACACCGAGCCGGTCAGCGCGTACGGCGCGACGTCGGCGGCCTGGGCGAGCACGTCGGACCACTCGGCGTCGTCGTAGACGAAGACGGACAGTATCGGCCCGAAGTATTCGGTCGTGAAGACCTCATGGGTCGGGTCTGCGGCGGTCAGGACGGTGGGACGGACGAAGAACCCCTCCGAGTCGTCCGCGGTGCCGCCGGCCAGCACCTCGACCACCGGGTCGCTGCTGACGCGGTCGAGGACGCCGGACAGGCGGGAGAAGGCCCGCCGGTCGATCACGGCGCCGCCGAAGTTGGCGAAATCGGTGATGTCGCCGTACGTCAGCGACTCAGCCTCCTGTGCCAGCTCGTCGCGGACGCCCGCGTCCCACAGCGAGCGCGGGACGTACGCCCGGGACGCGGCCGAGCACTTCTGGCCCTGGTACTCGAAAGCGCCGCGGACCAGCGCGGTGACCAGGGCGGGCGGCTCGGCGCTCGAGTGCGCGACCACGAAGTCCTTGCCGCCGGTCTCGCCGACCAGGCGCGGGTAACCGTGGTAGCGGTCCAGGTTCCGACCGACGGTGGACCACAGGTGCCGGAAGGTGCCGGTGGAGCCGGTGAAGTGGATTCCGGCCAGCCGGGGGTCGCTGAGTGCGACCTCCGAGACGGCCTGGCCGTCTCCGGTCACCATGTTCACCACGCCCGGCGGCAGGCCGGCCGCCTCCAGCAGACGCATGGTGTGGTGGGCGGCGAGTTGCTGGGTCGGCGACGGCTTCCACACCACCGTGTTGCCCATCAGGGCCGGCGCGATCGGCAGGTTCGCAGCGATGGAGGTGAAGTTGAACGGCGTGATCGCGAGGACGAAGCCCTCCAGCGGCCGGTGGTCCATCCGGTTCCAGGTGCCGGGCGAGGACTGTGGCTGCTCCCCGAGCACCCGGCGTCCGAAGTGGACGTTGAAGCGGAGGAAGTCGATCAGCTCGGCGGCCGAGTCGATCTCGGCCTGGTAGCAGGACTTGGACTGGCCGAGCATGGTCGCCGCGTTGACGGTGTCCCGCCAGGGCCCGGCCAGCAGGTCCGCAGCCCGCAGCAGGACCGCCGCGCGCTCGTCGTACGGCAGGTCGCGCCAGGCCGGCGCGGCGGCCTGCGAGGCCTGCACGGCCTCGTGCACGTCCGAGGTGGTGGCCTGGGCGGTGGTGCCGAGCACGGCGCGGTGGCGGTGCGGCTGGACCACGTCCAGTCGCTCGCCGGCGGCCATTCGCTGCTCGCCGCCGATGGTGACGGTCAGCTCGGCGCGCTCGCCCGCCATCTCCTTGACGCGCGCCTCCAGGCTCGCCCGCTCCGGGCTGCCCGGTGGGTAGCTGCGGACCGCCTCGTTCGCCGGCGTCGGCGGATGGGTGACCGCATCCATCTGGACCTCCCGGGTGCGTCGTCGGACCGCGGCGTCTGCTGCCATCGTGCCACCCGGGTCCGACCGGCTGAGCCCGGCGCCGGCTCACATCAGGTCGAGCAGCGGGCCCACCTCCTGGCTGGCGTACCAGAGCAGCTCGTGGCCCTCCGCCTCGTCGAGCACGAACTTCGCGTCCTCGCTGCCCAGGTCCGCCTCGAGGACCGCGTTCGCGGCCGCGCGCACCGCGGGCTCCGCGTCCGGACCGTCGATGTGGACCGCGGCGACCAAGCCTACCGGCACCGGCACCGACACCCGGACCACCGCGCGGTCGAGATCGGGCCGGGGCGAGACGGTCTCCTCCGGCAGGTCGACGGCGACGACAGCACGGCGGCGCGCCGCGGTGGGGTCCTCGTCGAGCAGCCGGAGCGAGCCGCGGGCGGCTTCGAGCAGGGCGGCGTACTCCAGCTCCTCGATGTCACCCTCCGTGTACCACTCGCGCAGGCCCGGGGTGACCGCGAACCCGGTCAGCGGCGCCGGGGCGAGCTCGCCGACATCGACCAGGTGCCGCAGCGTCCGCGTCGTCGCGGGCAGGTAGACCCTCACCCCGCGGCACCTCCCGCGGGCACGCTCCGGCCGGGGCCGTCAGCGTCGCCGACCCGCCGCAACGCCTCCGGGCTGGTGCGCAGCGAGGTCGCCAGCACGGCCGTGCGGCGGCGGTGGTCCATCAGGTTGGCGCCCATCGCATGCAGGTCATCGGGCCCGGGCCCGAGCAGGGTCACGTCTGTGCCGGAGGCGCGCACCTTCGCCGCCTCGGCCAGCACCCGGCGGGTCACCGCGCGGCGCCAACGCCGCTCGGCCCGGGCGACCGGCGAGCGGGGCCGGTCGTAGGCGAACGACGCCATCGGGGCGAGCACGTGGACCTCGTCGAGGCCGAGGCCGGCCAGCAGGTCGAGCGAGGTGGGCGAGCAGGTCCCGCCGTCGACGTAGCGCCGGCCGCCGATGACGACCGGCGCGTACCACCCGGGGATCGCGCAGGACGCCGTCACCGCCTCGGACAACCGGGCCGGGGGTGCGCCGGAGCGCCCGAACGGGATCCGGCGGCCGCCGTCGTAGTCCATGGCCACGATCCAGGTGCGCGGGCGCACCGGCCATGGCCCGTGAATGTCCCGCACACCGGCCGGTCCGCCACCGAGCAGGGCGCGGGAGATGCCGTCGACCATCCGGCCGACCGGCTCCAGCGTGCCCCGGCCGCGCGGGAGGACGGCGCTGAGCGCGGCGAGCGGCGGCACGCGGCGAGGGTGGCGGGCGACCCGCCGGAGCAGATCGGGCGAGCCGAGGCCGAAGCCCGGCCGCGGCGGCACCGCACCGCCGCTGTCGCGGTCGTAGTCCCAGCCGATGCTGGGATCGCCGGGAAGCGCGATGCCGCGCTGGTGGCGGAGCACCGCGTCCACGCCGACCCCGCACCCCAGCAGAGCGGCGAGGATGGAACCGGCCGAGGTGCCGACGCAGACCTCGACGTCACGGGCGTCGAAACCCTCCTCGGCTTCGAGCGCGCTGAGCGCACCCACCATCCAGGCGAAGCCGAGGACGCCCCCCGCGCCGAGGACGAGTCCCCGGCGTATGTCGCCACCTCGGTCCGTGTTCACTTCACCGTGTCCACGAGCTCGGCCAGCGACTCCTCCAGCAGGGAGCCGACCACATCCACGTCCGGCAGCGCGTCCCGGTCCGCGTTGAGCCCGTAGTAGACGCCTCCGTTGTAGGACGTGAGGCCGATGCAGAGCCCCTGACCCTTCGCCAGCGGCACCACCGGGAACATCTCCAGCATCTGCGCGCCCGCCGCGTAAAGCGGGAACTGTGGACCCGGCACGTTGGTGACCACGAGGTTGAACAGCCGCCGGGTGAAGCTGTTGGCTGCGCGGGCGCCGAGGGAGTGCAGAGTGGGTGGCGCGAAGCCGGACAGCGCGACGATCGCATCGGCCCCGACGGACTGGCCCGACTCCTTGTGCGCCTTCATCGCGAAGCTCACCCGGGACAGCCGGACCACCGGGTCCGGCTCGCCGACCGGCAGGTCCACCAGGAAGGACGAGACCCGGTTGCCGAGCGCGCCCTGAGCGTGCTCGGGTCGGACGGAGACGGGCACCATCGCGCGGACCGTGGTGCCGCTGGTGACGGGCTCGCCCCGGGACAGCAGCCAGCCGCGCAGCGCGCCGGCGACCGTGGCGAGCACGACGTCATTCACGGTGCCGCCGTGTGCCTTGCGGACCCGCTTGTAGTCGTCCAGGTCGGTGCGGGCCACGCCGAAGCGCCGCTGCTCGCCGATCGTCACGTTCAGCGGGGTGGCCGGTGCCGGCCGGACGGCGATGCGGGCCGCCGCGGCGAGGCCACCCACGGCCCCGGCCATCTTCGTCGCCGTGCTGCGGACGTCGAGCAGGCCCATCCGGACCGTGTCGACCACGGCGGTCGGCCGGCGGGCCAGCTCGTTGACGGCGTCCGCGACCAGGCCGAGCGCACCCGGCGGCGACTGCGGCATCCACAGGTCCGCCGGCACGTCCCGCGGGGTCGGCGTGATGTCGAGGATCACCTGGCCGATGTCCACGGCGCTGATGCCGTCGACCATGGCGTGGTGGGTCTTGGTGATCACCGCGATCCGGCCGCCCTCGAGGCCCTCCACCAGGTACATCTCCCAGAGGGGGCGGTTGCGGTCGAGCCGGCGGGACATGAGCCGGCCGACCAGCTCGCGCAGCTGCGCGTCGGAGCCCGGCCGCGGCAGCGCCGAGCGGCGCACGTGGAACGTCACGTCGAAGTCACTGTCGTCGACCCAGACCGGGTTGGCCAGGTGGCCCGGGACCGAGCGGATCTTCTGCCGGTAGCGCGGAACCAGGCTGATCCGCTCCTCGATGAGCCTCACCAGCCGGTCGTAGTCGAAACCCTCCTCGGGAGGCTGGAAGACCGCCAGGCCGCCGACGTGCATCGGCGTCGTCGGCTCCTCGAGATAGAGGAACGACACGTCGAGAGCACTCAACCGGTCGGCCACCACGACGCACCTCCTCGACGGCTCCCCCGCGAACCCGGCGGAGTCCGCTCCGGGGCGAGCAGGTCCATCGTGACACGCGACCGTGCCGGACATCATTCGCCGTGCACAGGTGCGCCTTCCGTCCACACACCCGCGGCGAGCGCTTGCCGCCGGGGTCCGGTGGGGCTAGGGGTCCGGCCAAGTCGATCACCGCAACGACAGCCCCAGCAGCGTCTCCAGCTCCCCGACCGTCGCGTCCAGGCCGGCGTGCTGGACGGCGACCATCCCGATCTCGGCAGCGGCCCGGACGTTGGGCGCGAGGTCGTCGACGAAGACCACCTCGGCGGGCGTCAGGCCGAGCCGCTCGGCCGCGAGCAGGTAGATCTGCGGGTCCGGCTTGCGGAGCCCGACCTCGGCGGAGATCACCACCACGTCGAAGAGCAGGTCCCACCCCTCCCGCGGGTAGTCGAGCCCCCAGGAGTTGGACAGCAGGCCGGTGCGGAAGCCGGCCTCGCGGACCGCGCGGACGACGGCCGCCATGCCGGCGTCCGGCCGGAAGCCGGAGAACATGCGCGTCAACAGGCCGGCCGCCTTCGGCAGGTCGCCGGGCGAGCCGGCAAGTTCCGCGGCGAGCTGCCGCTCGAAGTCCTCCGCCGTCATCCGACCGGTCTCGAGGTCGTGCACGGCGTTGCTCCCGGGGCCGGCGAACAGCCATCGACGCATCAGGCTGCGGAACCGCTCCGGGTCGATCCCATCCGCCCTCAGCCAGGTATCCATCGCCTCGGAGAGGGAGTTGGTGAGCACGCCGCCGTAGTCGACGAGCAGTCCGCGAAGCTCCGCCACGGCGTCTGGTCTACCCGAGGCTCGGACAAGGCGTGCAGGGCCGCCGCCTCGCGAACGGCCGCCCGGCGGCAGCGGGCTCGGCCGGCACACCTCGAACTCGGCCGCCAGCAACGCGTCGACCTACGACTCCAGGTCCGCGAACAGGTGTGCGCAGCGCATCGGGCCTCCACCTGCTTTGTCCACAGAAGCCCAGTATGACCCTTGACGGGAACTTCGTTCCGGGCATACAAAGCCAATGCAGGCAAACTGGTCCACCCGGAGGCTCTCGTGGAAGGTCGGGCACTCAGCCGAGGTCTCGGCCTGCTCGTCGTCGGGATCGTGCTGCTGCGCTGGGCGGCGCCGGATCCGGCCGCCGTTCTTCCGTTGTTGCACGATCCGCTGCGTGCGGTCGAGCGGGGCGGCCCCGACGTCATCGCCGGAGCGCTCGCCGGCCTTTCCGGCTGGCTGGCGCTGCTATGGCTGGTGGCTGGTGGTGCGCTGGTCGCCGCAGCCCGGCTGCCCGGATCGGCCGGCCGGCTGGCCGCTTCGGCGTCTCGGTTGGCGCTCCCCGCCGGCATGCGGCGGCTGGTCGCCGTCGTGCTCGGCGTGGCGCTCTCGGCGGCGACCGGGGAGGTCGCCCTGGCAGCCGAGACCGGCGACCGCCCGGCCTCCTGCGACACCGCCCAGGTCGCGACGGCGCCTTCACTTCTCGGCCCTGATCCGGGCGCCCCCGTGCGCACGCAAGCCCAGCGCGGGAGGGCCAGGACGGCGCGAGCGCCTCTCCGCGCTGGCAGCACGGACTGGCCGCTGCCCGAGGCCGAGGGGCTCGCGATCGACTGGCCGCTGGCTGGGAAGACCGGCGTGGACGGACGGTGGTCCTCGGGAGCTGCGCTCGACTGGCCGCTGCGCCGCTTCCCCGAGCCCCCCACTCCCGCCCCGGCCGACTCGGGGGCTATGGCGCGGTCGTCTCGGCCGGCGACACGCCCTGGTCGATCGCCCCCCGCCGGCTGGGCCCTCGGGCATCCGACGGCGAAGTCGACGCCGAGTGGCGGCGATGGCACGCGGCGAACGGGTCCGTGGTCGGCCCCGCCCAGGCACGGTCACGACCCGGCCTGCGCCTGCGCCTGCGACTGCGCCTGCGCCTGCGCCTGCACGCACCCTGGCCGCCGTCCTGAGCAGGCGCGTCCCGACCCACTCTCCGCTCCACCTCGTCCCGGAGGTCACCGTGACCGCTTCGCTGCTCGACCCTGCCCTCAGGCCCGTTCCGCTGCCGCCACCGGTCCCGCATGGCGGCCCGTGCCGGCGCCCGACCGTCCGCCGGGCGCCGGCACTGGAGCCGCCCTACGACGACGAGCTTCCCGAGGGCCGTCTGCGTGTGGTCCCTCAGCTCGAGGAGCTGCCCTTCGAAGGCCCGCCGCCACGCCGGTTCGAGCGCAACATCGACTTCTTCGACCCGCAGCCGACGCCCCGCCGCGAGCTGCCGGAGCCGGAGCAGTGGGCGACCCGGTTCCTGCAGGCGGTGGTGGAGACGCTGGCCGGCTCCCGGTCGTCCGCCCAGCTGCAGGAGTGGACGAGCCTGCCGGTGTACTCGCTGGTCAGCCGGGCGGCGCAGGACCGGCGGTGGGCGGCGACGAACGGCCTCCTGCCAGCGGTCCGGTCCGTGCACGTGGGCGAGCCGGCGGACGGCGTGGCCGAGGTGTCGGCGGTGGTCCAGCAGGGCCGGCGCTACCGGGCGATCGCCGCTCGGCTGGAGGGCTTCGACGGCCGGTGGCGCTGCGTCGCGTTACAGCTCGGCTGATGTCACGGGCGTCGGTCAGTGGGCGCCGGCGGGAGCGCCGTGGCAGCGCTTGTACTTCTTCCCGGAGCCGCAGGGACACGGAGCGTTCCGGGCCGGTTCGCTGCTGCTCACCGCCGTCCCCGCGGGCGCAGCCTTCTCCGATTTGTCCGACTCCGCCAAGTCCAGCGAGGGCGCCGAATATTGCAGGTTGTCCGCGCGATGGCGCGCCTGCAGCCCCTTGGCGGACAGCGCCGGAGCCGGCCGGCGCCCGTTCGGCGCCCGCTCGACCGCCGGGACCGGCTCCGCCTGCTCCGGGGCAACCGCGACCGCCCCGGGCTCCGGCTGCACCGGCTGCACCTCGACCTCGACGTTGAACAGGAAGCCGACAGACTCCTCCTTGATCGCGTCGAGCATCGCACCGAACATGTCGAAACCCTCCCGCTGGTATTCCACCAGCGGATCGCGCTGCGCCATCGCCCGCAGGCCGATGCCCTCCTGCAGGTAGTCCATCTCGTACAGGTGCTCGCGCCACTTCCGGTCAAGCACCTGCAGGACAACCCGGCGCTCCAACTCGCGCAGCACCTCGGAGCCGAGCTCCTCCTCGCGCGCTTCGTACGCCGCCTGCGCGTCGGCCGTCAGCAACTCGGTGAGCTGTTCCGCCGACAGCCCGGACCGGTCACCGCCGGCCTCCGAGATGACGTCCTCGACGGTGAGCGAGATCGGGTAGAGCGAGCGCAGCGCGGTCCACAGCGTGTCCAGGTCCCAGTCCTCCGGGTAGCCCTCCGCGGTCGCACCCTCGACGTAGCCGGTGACCACGTCGCCGGTCATGTGCTGGACCTGCTCCTGGAGGTCGGCACCATCGAGGACGCGACGGCGCTCGTTGTAGATGACCGTGCGCTGCCGGTTGAGGACCTCGTCGTACTTGAGCACGTTCTTGCGGATCTCGAAGTTCTGCTGCTCGACCTGGGTCTGCGCGGACTTGATCGCGCGGGAGACCATCCTCGACTCGATCGGCTCGTCCTCCGGCATGTTGAGGCGGGTCATGATCGCCTCGACGGCGCTGGCGTTGAACCGCCTCATCAGGTCGTCGCCGAGCGAGAGGTAGAACCGGGACTCGCCCGGGTCGCCCTGCCGTCCGGAGCGGCCGCGCAGCTGGTTGTCGATGCGGCGGGACTCGTGCCGCTCGGTGCCCAGCACGTACAGACCACCAGCCTCGACGACCTCCTCGTGCTCCTTCGCCACCTGCGCCTTGGTGTCCTCGACCGCCCGCTCCCAGGCGGCCTCGTACTCCTCCGGGGTGTCCGTGGGCGAAAGTCCGCGGTCACGCAGCTGCAGGTCGGCGATGAACTCGGGGTTGCCGCCGAGCACGATGTCCGTACCCCGGCCGGCCATGTTGGTCGCCACCGTCACCGCGCCGCTGCGGCCGGCGAGCGCGACGATCATCGCCTCCTTCTCGTGGTACTTCGCGTTGAGCACCTCGTGCGGGACGCCGCGACGCAGCAGCATCGCCGAGAGCAGCTCCGACTTCTCCACGCTCGCCGTGCCGACCAGCACCGGCTGGCCGGCCTCGACCCGCTCGGCGATGTCGTCCACCACCGAGGCGAACTTGGCGGTCTCGGTCTTGTAGACCACGTCCGGCTGGTCGTCGCGGATCATCGGCTGGTTGGTCGGGATCGGCACCACGCCGAGCTTGTAGATCTGGTGCAGCTCGGCGGCCTCGGTCTGCGCCGTACCGGTCATCCCGGCGAGCTTGTCGTAGAGCCGGAAGTAGTTCTGCAAGGTGATCGTCGCAAGGGTCTGGTTCTCGTCCTTGATCGGCACGCCTTCCTTGGCCTCGATGGCCTGGTGCATGCCTTCGTTGTAGCGTCGGCCGTGCAGCACGCGGCCGGTGAACTCGTCGACGATCAGCACTTCGCCGTTGGTGACGATGTAGTCGCGGTCGCGCTTGTAGAGCTCCTTCGCCTTCAGCGCGTTGTTGAGGTAGCCGACCAGGGGGGTGTTGACCGCCTCGTAGAGGTTGTCGATGCCGAGCTGGTCTTCGACCTTCTCGACGCCGGCCTCCGTGATCGCGACCGTCCGCTTGCCTTCCTCGACCTCGTAGTCGGTGTCCTTCTTCAACAGCGGCGAGAGCCTAGCGAACTCCTGATACCACCGGGCGCTCTGCTCGGCCGGACCGCTGATGATCAGCGGGGTCCGTGCCTCGTCGATGAGGATGGAGTCGACTTCGTCGACGATCGCGTAGCTGTGGCCGCGCTGGACCAGCTCGTCCTTGCTCCAGGCCATGTTGTCGCGCAGGTAGTCGAAGCCGAACTCGTTGTTGGTCCCGTAGGTGATGTCGGCCGCGTACGCCCGGCGCCGCTGGTCCGGCGGCATCTGGGACAGGATCACGCCCACCTCGAGGCCGAGGAAATGGTGCACCCGGCCCATCCACTCGGCGTCCCGGCGGGCCAGGTAGTCGTTCACCGTGACGATGTGCACGCCGTTGCCGGACAGGGCGTTGAGGTAGGCCGGCAGGGTGCTGACCAGGGTCTTGCCTTCGCCGGTCTTCATCTCCGCGATGTTGCCCATGTGCATCGCCGCGCCGCCCATCAACTGGACGTCGAAGTGCCGCTGGCCGAGGGTGCGCTTGGCCGCCTCCCGGACCACCGCGAACGCCTCCGGAAGGACGTGCTCGAGGGTCTCCCCGTCGGCCAGCCGCTCGCGGAACGCGTCGGTCTGGGCGCGCAGCTCCTCGTCGGTCATGTCGACGTAGTCGGGCTCGAGCGTGTTGATGTGGTCGGCGATCGCCTTGAGCCGGCGGACGATCTTGCCCTCCCCGGCGCGCAGGATCCTGTTCAGTACCACGGTGTGACGTCAACTCCCTCGAGACGGCTCATCGCCATGGTAGGCGGACGGGCCACGGAAACCCCGCGTGTGGAACGCACGGGCCGGCCGACATGTGCCCGAACGACCGATACGGTCCGACGCCCTCGGTGTCGGCAGCCGGACCGGCACCGACGTCCGGGGCGGCTGCGTCAGGTGATCTCGAGCAGCTTCTCGCGTACCGCGTACACGACCGCTTCCATCCTGGAGTGCAACTGCAGCTTCTCCAGGATGTTGCGGACGTGGTTCTTCACCGTGTTCTCGCTGATGAACAGCTCGGCGGCGATGTCCCGGTTGTTCATGCCGCGCGCCACCAGCCGCAGCACCTCCATCTCCCGGGCCGTCAGTCGCGGGGTAGGCACCGCCTGGGCGCCGTCCCCGCGCTTGACCATCGCGGCGAACTCGGTGAGCAGCTTCGAGGCAAGGGTCGGGCTGATCAGCGACTGCCCGGTCTGCACCGCCCGGATGGAGGACGCCACCTCGTCGATCGGCAGGTCCTTGAGCAGGTAGCCGCTGGCCCCGGCCTTGATCGCCTCGTAGAGGTCGCCCTCGTCGTCGCTCACCGTGAGCATCACGATCTTGGCGGACGGCACGGCCTCCTTGATCGCCGTGCAGGCCTCGATGCCGCCGCGCCGAGGCATCCGCACGTCCATCAGCACCACGTCGGGCAGCGTCTCCACCGCCCTGTGCACCGCCTCCGCCCCGTCGCCGGACTCTCCCACCACCGCCATGTCCGGCTCCAGGTCGAGGGTCACCCGCAACCCACGGCGGAACAGTGCGTGGTCGTCGACGAGCAGGACCCGGATCGCCTCCTGCCGTCCGGACGTAACAGGCTCGGCGTACTCGGTCACCGACCACCCCTGTCTCGCGCGACTCGGTAAGGTCGGCCGCCCGACGCCGACGCCACGGAGTCTGCCAGACGACGGCGGCGTGGCCAGGCCACGACGTGCCACGCGACCCGCCCGCGTGGGCGGTTTAGTCAGGAGACCAGCCGTATCACCCCATAGTCGTAGCCCTTGCGCCGGTAGACGACGCTCGGCTGACCGCTGTCCGCGTCGGCGAACAGGTAGAAGTCGTGGCCGACCAACTCCATCTCGAAGAGGGCCTGGTCGATGGTCATCGGCTTGGCCGGGTGCTCCTTCTCGCGGACGATCAGGCCGGGCGACCCGTCCCGCTCCGCCTCCTCCAGGGTCAAGGTGCCCACCGAGGACCCCGTCGCGACGGCGGCACCCCTTGGCCGCTGGCCGTCCATCCCGGGCGGCCGCGTCGCCGCAGCCAGGGACGTCGGGGTGCGGGAGCCCCGGTGCACGCGCCGACGGTCCGCCGCGCGGCGCAGCCTGCCATCCAACTTGGTCACTGCGGCGTCGAGGGCGCTGTAGAAGTCGGCGGCGCAGGCCTCGGAGCGAACGACCGGCCCGCGCGTCTTGCAGGTGACCTCCACCCGCTGGCACGCGCTCGACTGCCGCGGGTTGCGCTCGTGGTAGAGCTCGACGTCCACCCGGATGATCTTGTGGTCGTAACGCTCGACCCGGCCGATCTTGTCCGTGACGTGCTGCCGGTAGTGATCCGGCACCTCGACGTTCCGTCCCCTGACGACAATGTCCACGCGACCTCCTGTGCGGTGATCGGCGTCCACCGGGCCTGTGCCGTCGCGGACCCTCCTCGCGACGGTCGGCCTCCCACCGGATCCATGGCCGGTGGCGGCGGGACGCCTCCTCTCCCCGGGTCCCGTCCGACGGTAGCCCAGCCGAGGACATCTCCGACACCCCTGGAGGCCGTCGAACCGCTACCCGGGAGTCATTTTTCCGGCCATCCGACTGGCGTTCACCCGGCCGAATCGCCCGTATTTCGAGGAGTTCATCCGATGCTCGCAATAACTGAGAGTGCTGGATCGCAAGCCCTTCGTCCCGACGCTGGGTGGCGGCGACGGTCGCCGCAGCGGTCGCGCGCACGCCGGCGGCGCGGAGTGTCCGGCACGCTGCCGCCAGGGTGCTGCCGGTGGTCACCAAGTCGTCCACCAGCACGACGCAGGGACACCCGCCCAACCGCGAGCGGGCAATGCGGCGGGCGTCGGCGCGGAACTTGTCCGCCGCGGCGATGCCGCGCTGGGCCGAGGTCAGCCGGGCGGTGTCCGGTGGCCGCCGGCCCGTCAGCAGCGCGTGGAGCACTGTCGCCCGGACGCCGTCTCGGCGTAGCGCGCGGACGGCCGCCCGGGCCAGCCGGTCGACGTGCTGCCCGCCTCGCAGGCGCGCCGGGTGCTGGCCGGACGGCACCGGCACGAGCCGAACCACCGTGCCGGACGGCGCGCGTCCGGCCAGCACCTCGCGCACGGCACCTGCCAGCGCCCGACCGAGCACGTCCGCCAGGTCCCGCCGCCCCCGCTCCTTGTAGGCCAGCAGCGCGGTCCGGACGACCCCGGCGTACACCCCCGCAGCCGCGACGGCCGGCAGATCGGCGGGGCACGGCTCGGGCCGGTGCCGCCGCGGCCGGTCGAGGCCTGCCCGGCAGGATGGGCAGAGCGGCCCGCGGGTGCCGTGGCATCCGACGCAGTCGGTTGGCAGGACGAGGTCGGCGAGCAGACGGATCACGGACCGGACCGTTGCCGGTCGCGCAGCGCGCGGGAAGGCCCTTCGACGAATCTGTGGACGACGATCTCGGTTGTGGACGACGGGTTGAACTGCTCCGGCCGGCGCCGGTACCACTGCGGTCGACCGACCGGAGGAGGAGCCGATGCTCAGCGGGGTGCGGCGTGCGGCGGATCGTCGTCGGAGCGAGTCAGCCGGGGTACGCGGGAGCGGAGTCCGGGATGGGGTCGCGCGTGACCCGCGTCCACGGCTGGTCGTGCGCCGGTGTCTGCCAGATGCTGCCCGCGGCGGTCGTCAGCAGCGGCAGGCCAGGGGCTGCCGCGGTCGCTGCCGGCGGCCCCGGCAAGCCGGACGAGGTGATCAGACGCGCTGGGAAGACGCCGTCGATGCTCACCGAGTAGAGGGCGCTGTCCGGCAGCCCCGCCCGCACGAGGACGGCCAGGCCGAGCGCGTCGGACCAGCTCACGTCCGACACCGACGCCTCGCCGACGTCGAGCGCGCTGACCCTGTCGATGCGCACCGCGCCGTTGTCCCGGACGACGACCCCGACCTGCAGTCGCTGTCGCCCGGCCGGGCCGGCGACCATGGCGACCCTGGTCCCGTCTCGGGACAGCTTCAACGCCCGGATCGGGCCGATCTGATCGAGCGCCGGCATGGTGACCCTGGTCGGCCCCCCCCTGGTGGGAACCAGGAAGACGTCCCTGCCGTCGCGGACCGTCCACACCTCGTCGGATGCCGTCCCCCACGAGGGCGCGGTCAGGGAGTTCGCCAGGAGCACCGGCCGGAGGGCGCCGTGCGCGCCACCGACGAAGAGGGCCGGTCGGCCGCCGCCGCCCCTGCCGACCACCGCCAGAGAGCGCTCGTCGGGGGAGGCCCCGACCGACACCGCGCCGTAGTCGCCGCGCCCCGCTGGCCCGGGCACCGGAGCGTTGTCCGTCGTCCAGATCGCACCGTTCCGGACGAAGTACGCCGGGGTGGAGACGGACATGGCGTCCGGGTCGAAGTCCCGCCAGTCGCTCAGACGCTGCAGCGCCTGCTGCCGGTCACCTCGCGGCTGCACCTGCTGGCCGTCGTCGTAGACCTCGATGCCGCCGACACCGAGCTGGTTGAGTGTCCAGACGAGCTGGGCGAAGGCACCCGGAGGCGCGGCATCGGCGTGGTCGCCGAGCCCGGTCAGGTAGACCCGCACCCGGTCGTTCTCCTGGACCACATTGCTCTGCAGCCGCGCGCCCTCGAGGTCCGAGCGAACGGCACCGCGCAATGCCGCCGACGGTCCTTTCTCGAGGGCTCCCACGAGCAGGCTGGGCAGCGCGTCCGTCGGCGCCGCGAGCCAGCGGACGTCGGGGACCACTCGCGTCCGCGTCGAGTCGAGGAAGTAGACGTTGTACGGGCGGTACGCGCTGTCGAAGGTCGAGGATCTCACGAGGACCCCGCTCGGCGGGTTGCTGATCCGCCACTCGCCGTTCTGCTTCTCCAGCCGGAAGACGTACGGGAAGGGAACAGCGCTCGGCAGGTACGAGCCGTCGGAACCCACCGTGCCCCGCTGCTGCGCTTTGAGCGCGACCTCCGCACCACCCCGGCGGACCTCGAGGTCGACCGTCGGGTCCTCCAGCGAGACCACGCCGCCCTCGTCGTCCCAGTCCTTGTCCGCGGCCGGCGTCAGGTAGGCACGGGCGCGGGCGTGCTTGCGTTCGAAGCTTCCGCCCACGGCAAGGTAGTCCCGCACGATGTCCAGCGGCGCCTCGCCGGGTTGGGGGGTGATCGCGTCGTAGCGGGGATCGGTGTCCTCGGACGCGACCGGCGCCGGGACCGACTCGCTGATCACCTGGGGTCGGGACGAGCTCGGGATGCTCGCGCACCCGGCGGCCATCAGGCCGGCGAGGACGGCCGCCAGCACCCCCAACACGCCGCGGCCGACCGGCCGCGGTCTGGTCATGACGAGGACACGAGCACGTCGCCGCTGCGCACCGGCAGCGTCAGCCGGAACTGGGCGCCTTGGCCGGGCCGCCCCCAGGCGTGCAGCCAGCCACCGTGCAAGCGGGCGTCCTCGAGGCTGATGGAAAGTCCGAGCCCGGTGCCGCCGGTGCGTCGGTCGCGGGAGGGATCCGCGCGCCAGAAGCGGTCGAAGACGAGGGCGGCCTCGCCGGGCCGCAGACCGACGCCGTGGTCGCGAACCGTGACAGCGACGGCGACATCGTCGCCGCGCAGCCGCATTTCGACCGGCCGGCCCTCGCCGTGCTCGATCGCGTTCACCAGCAGGTTGCGCAGAATCCTCTCGACGCGGCGGCCGTCCACGTCCGCGACCACCGGCTCGTCCGGCACGTCCACCACCACTGGGGTGTCGACCTGCTCAGCCACCCCGGCGATGGCGCTCACCGCATCGCTGACGAGACCGCGCAGGTCGACCGCGTCAGGCTCGAGCACCGCGACGTGTGCGTCATACCGGCTGATCTCCAGCAGGTCCGCCAGCAGCGACTCGAACCGATCCAGCTCGTTCTGCAGGAGCTCGGCCGACCGGGCGACCTGCGGCTCGAAGGCGGTCCGCGAGGCGTGCAGCACGTCGGCGGCCATCCGGACCGTCGTGAGGGGGGTGCGCAGCTCGTGAGACACGTCGCTGGTGAACCGTCGCTGCAGCCGGGACATCTCCTCCAGCTTGCCGATCTGCCGTTGCAGGCTGTCGGCCATGTCGTTGAAGGCGGCCGCGAGCAGCGCCAGGTCATCCTTGCCGCGCACCTGCATCCGTTCCTGCAGCCGGCCGCCGGCGAAGCGCTCCGCGGTCTTCGCGGCAACCCGGACCGGCCGCACGACCTGCCTGGTGACCAGCGCGGCGACGGCGGCCAGCAGGACGACCAGGAGGATCCCCGTCAGCAGGACGGTGCTGCGGACCAGCCCGATGGTGCGCTGCTCGGCCTGCAGCGGGAAGAGATAGTAGAGCTCGACCGAGCTCGGCTGCCGGGTCACCGAGGCGCCGACGACGAGGCCCTTCGTCATCGTGCCGTCGGCCGCCTGCACCGGCGCGTACATGTCGGCGAACTTGCCGCTCTCCACGATGCGGCGCAGGTCCTGCGGCACGTCGGACGCCGTGGCCTTGCCGGAGACGAACGGCTCCGCGTTCCCGGAGACCACGACGATGGAGAACAGGCCGGCCGCCGTGCCGCGGCTCGCAACGGCCTGCTGCACCGCGCTGAGCGTACGGACGATGCTCGAGCTGTCCTGGCGGGGCGCCGCCGCGAGCTGTTGCTGCGCGATGCGGACACCGTTCATCGTCTCGGCGTGCGCCGCCTGCCGCTTGGCGTCGAGAAGGCCGGCGGTGATGGTCCCGACCGAGAGCACGCCGACGACGAGCACGACCAGCCCCGAGATCAGCACGGTCGTCGCCGCGACGCGCAGCTGCAGCGACCGGCGCCACTGGTCGTTCACCCGGTGGATGGCCTCGAGCGCCAGCCGCTCGAGGCCGGCCCACCGACGCCGCAGGTCGAGCCGGTCGGAGGGACCCCACCACCTGGTGGGAAGGGCCGCCGGTGCGGCCCCGAGCAGGTCGGGCACGGCAAGCTCGACGTCTGCCGCACTGCGGACAGCCGGCGTCTTCGGCTCCGCAGGGACCGCCTCCGCCGGCTCGGTCGAAGCCGCGTCCGCTCTGGCGCCACGCGTCCAGGGGAGGGCTGGCAGTCCGGTCATCAGGGAGGGCCGGCCTTGTACCCCACGCCGCGGACGGTCAGGACGATCTCCGGGTGCTCCGGGTCACGCTCCACCTTCGACCGCAGGCGCTGGACGTGCACGTTGACCAGGCGCGTGTCCGCGGCGTGCCGGTATCCCCAGACCTGCTCGAGCAGCACTTCGCGGGTGAAGACCTGGCGCGGCTTGCGCGCCAGCGCAACGAGCAGGTCGAACTCGAGCGGCGTCAGGGCGATGGGCTCCCCGTTGCGGGTCACCGAGTGGCCCGGCACATCGATGCTGACGTCGCCGATGGCCAGTTCCTCGGCCGGCGGCTCGTCAGTGCGGCGCAGCCGGGCCCGCATCCGCGCGACCAGTTCCTTGGGCTTGAACGGCTTGACCACGTAGTCGTCGGCGCCGGACTCGAGGCCGAGCACCACGTCGACGGTGTCACTCTTGGCGGTGAGCATGATGATCGGAACGCCCGACTCCGCACGGATCTGCTTGCACACGTCGATCCCGCTCAGGCCGGGCAGCATAAGGTCGAGCAGCACCATGTCGGGGTGCAGATCCCGGAAGCAGCCCATGGCTCGCCCGCCGTCGGCGACGAACGACGGGTCGAAGCCCTCCCCCCGCAGCACGATGCCGAGCATCTCGGCGAGAGCCGGGTCGTCGTCGACCACCAGGACGCGTCCCTTCATACGCCCATGTTGTCACCTGAACGGCGGGACGACGGTGCGGGCCATGCGGCAGGCAGGCGGCGGGGTGAGCACGGCTCGCGCCGGCGGCGTGGCACGATTGGCCGACCGGCGCACCGAGGACCTGGGCGACGCGGGAGGTGGAGGAGCGCCGATGAGTCAGGAGCACGGCCGCGTCCCCGGGCGGGTCCCGAGCCCCGAGCCGGTTCCGGCGGCGCCGCCGTGGTCAGCGCCTGACACACCGCGGACGGATGGGTCGTCCCCCGGGGTCCGACCGGCTCTCGCACCGGGGGTCGCAGGTGCGACCGCGGCCACTCGATCCTCCCCACCGCGGCCGAGCGGGATTCCGCTCCGGCCGCTCGGCGTCGGGGACATCCTCGACGGGACGTTCACCACGATCCGGCACAACCCCCGCGCGACGGTGGGTCTGGCCGCGCTGCTGGTCACCGTCCAGCAGGCCCTGGTGGTGGCCGTCCAGTTGCTGGTCGGCGGGCTGCCGACCACCGCGGACCTCGGTTCGGCGGCGCTGTCCCTGCAGCTCGTCGGCGGCTACGAGGGCGTGCTCGGGGCGTTGGTGTCCGCCGTAGTCGGCGCGGTGCTCACCGGCATGCTGGTGGTGGTCGTCTCCGAGGACGTGCTCGGCCGGCGGGTGACCGTCGGGCAGGTCTGGACGCGGATCCGCGGGCGGCTGGTGGCGCTGCTGGTCGCCTCGGCGTTCGCCGGGCTGCTTCCGTACGTCGGGCTGGTGGCGCTCGTCATCCCGGGCGTCATCCTCTGGGTCGGGTGGTCGCTGACCACCCCGGCGCTGGTCATCGAGGGGATCGGTCCGTTCCGCGCGCTGGGGAGGTCGTGGCGGCTCGCGTGGCCGGACTTCTTCCGGGTGCTCGGGATCCGGCTGCTCTCGGTGGTGATCCCGTTCGTCGCGCTCGGCGCGGGCATCGGGTACCTGCTCGGCGTCCCGGACGGCGCGGTGCTAGCCCTGGTGATCATGGTCCTGCTGGCGCTCGGCAGCATCGCCTCCGGCATGCTGACCGAGCCGTTCGTCGCCGGCGTGCTCGCCCTGCTGTACGTCGACCGCCGGATGCGGGCGGAGGGCCTGGATCTGGTGATCGGGCGCCTGCGCATGGCGCAGCGACCGGCGGTCAGGCTGCCGGGCGCGCCGGTGCCGTTGCCCGGAGGTGGGTGGTGAGTCCGCTGTGCCTCGCCGCCGAGATCGCCGCCCTGGCACCGGTCGGGCGGGACGAGGCGCGGCGCGCGGCCGAGCGTGAGCTGTCCAAGGGGATGTACCACCGCAACGACCCGAGCCCGATCGAGCGCGCCATCGCGGCGGCGCTCGAGTGGCTGGACAAGCAGCTCAGCCGGACCGCGGACGCCACGCCTGGCGGCGGTCTCGGCCTGCTCGTGCTCGTGCTCGCGATCGTCGGGGTCCTGGTATTCGTCGCCTGGCGGATCGGCCCGGTGCGCCGGTCCGCTCGAGGCGGCAGGGCGAAGGTGGAGCTGTCCGGCCCGCTCGACGCGGACGAGCACCGGCGGCGAGCGGAGGCGTTCGCCGCTGAAGGTCGGTACGCGGAGGCCGTTCGAGAGCGGATGCGCGCGATCGTGCGGGAGCTGGAGGCCCGCGGGGTGCTCGAGCCGCGGCCCGGCCGGACCGCGGACGAGGTGGCACACGACGGCGGCGGCGCGGTTCCCGCGGTCGCCCCCGACCTGCGCGCCGCCGCAGGCGTGTTCGACGAGGTCTGGTACGGCGGTCGGACCGCAACGGCCGAGGCGGACGCCGTGCTGCGACAGGCCGACCAGCGGGTGCGGCGCACGCAGCTCGCGGTGACCGGGACCGGCAGGCCTGCCGCGGACGGGTACCAGGTGCCACGGTGAGCGGTCCGGAGGCGCCGATCGCAGCCCGTGCCGGCGGGTCGCAGCTGGTAGAGGACGACCCGTCACCGCCGTCCACGGTCACCGGCATGTCGTCGCCGGCGCTGTGGCGGCGCTACCGGCTCGTTCTCGGCGCGCTGCTCGGCCTGCTGCTGACCGCCACGGCGATCGGCATCGCGCGGGCGCACAGCCCCGGGGGCGACCTCGACCCGCGGTCGGCGGATCCCGGCGGCAGCCGCGCGCTCGCCACCCTGCTCGCGGACCGGGGGACACCAGTGCGACGGGTCACCGACCCGTCACAGCTGACCTCCGGCGTCACCGGCCGCACGGTGGTCCTGGTCGCCTTCCCCGAGGCGCTCGGCGTGGAACGGCTGCGGCCCCTTGGCCGGCTCGACACCGGCACCGTGCTGCTCGTCGCCCCGGACGGTAACCAGCTCGCCGCGGTGACGCGCGGCGTGCATCCGGTCCGCGAGGCTCCGATCGAGACCCGCAGCCCCGACTGCGGGCTGAGCGCCGCCCAGGCGGCCGGCGCCGCCGTGCTGGGCGGCCGGACGTACCGGACCGACGACGGCGCGACCTGCTACCGCGGCGGCGGGGACGGCGGACCCCTGGTCACGGGGCGTACCAGCGGCGGGGGTCGGCTGGTCGTGCTCGGCGCCGGGGAGCCGCTGACGAACGACCTGCTCGACGACGAGGGGGATGCGGCGCTCGCCCTCAACCTGCTCGGTGCCGACGGCAGTGCTGACGAGGTGCGCTGGCTGGTGCCCGCGCCGGGCACCGCGGTGGGCGGGGACGGCCCCGGGCTCCTGCCGTCCTGGGTGGGTGCTGCGATGCTGCAACTGCTGGTCGCCGGGCTGCTGGTGGCGCTCTGGCGCGGGCGCCGCCTCGGGCCGCCGGTCACCGAGCCGCTGCCGGTGGTGGTGAGGGCGGCCGAGACGGTCGAGGGACGGGCCAGGCTCTACCGCCGGGCGCAGGCGCGGGACCGGGCCGCCGAGGCGCTGCGCTCGGGCGCGTTGGCCCGACTGGTGCCGCGGCTCGGGATCGGTGCCGGCGCGGGCGGTGAGCCGTCGCCGCAGGCCGTCGTCGCGGCCGTGGCCGCCCGGTCGGGCCGGCCGGAGGCCGAGGTGCACGCCGTGCTCTTCGGGAGGTGGGGAACTCGTGACGCAGTCGACACCCACGCCCCAGTCCATCCCGGCCGCCGGGCGGCAGGAGGAGGGTGCGGCCGGCGGGCCGCGGCCGGCCCACCGAGCCGCGCCCTCGGGCGAGTCAGGTTCGAGCCCGTCCGATGCGAGTGCCGGTGCCGGGCCCGCCTGGGCCGACGGCGGTGCCGGAGGCGCCGCGAGCGCGGACGGCGAGCGGGCCCGCGACGCGCTCAACCGGCTGCGCGCCGAGGTGGGCAAGGTCGTCGTCGGTCAGGACCCGGCCGTCACCGGCCTGGTCATCGCCCTGCTCTGCGGCGGGCACGTGCTGCTGGAAGGCGTGCCAGGGGTGGCCAAGACGCTGATGGTCCGGGCGCTGGCTGCCTCGCTCGCGCTGGAGACCAAGCGGGTGCAGTTCACCCCGGACCTCATGCCGGGCGACGTCACCGGTTCGCTCGTCTACGACGCGCGGACCGCCGCGTTCTCCTTCCGCGCCGGCCCGGTCTTCACCAACCTGCTGCTCGCCGACGAGATCAACCGGACACCGCCGAAGACGCAGGCCTCGCTGCTGGAGGCCATGGAGGAGCGGCAGGTCTCGGTGGAGGGCGAACCGAGGATGCTGCCGGACCCGTTCATCGTGATCGCCACCCAGAACCCGATCGAGTACGAGGGCACCTACCCGCTGCCCGAGGCGCAGCTCGACCGGTTCCTGCTCAAGCTCGCCGTGCCACTGCCGTCGCGGGACGAGGAGTTCCGCGTGCTGAACAACCACCACCGCGGCTTCGACCCGCGCGACCTGAAGGCCGCGGGCGTCACACCCGTCGCCGGCGCCGAGGACATCGTCGGCGGGCGGGCCGCGGTGCGCGGGGTGCAGGCGGCCGCCGAGGTCCTGGCGTACGTGGTGGACCTGGCCCGGGCGACCCGCCAGTCCCCGTCGCTGTCGCTCGGCGCCTCCCCGCGCGGCGCCACCGCACTGCTGGCGACCGCCAAGGCGTGGGCGTGGCTGTCCGGCCGGGACTACGTCACCCCGGACGACGTCAAGGCGCTGGCCCGACCGACACTGCGGCACCGCATCGCGGTCCGGCCGGAGGCCGAGTTGGAGGGCGTGACCCCCGACGGCGTGCTCGACAGCGTCCTCGCCTCGGTCCCGGCCCCCCGCTGAGCCCCGGCGGGGTGCGACCATGGCGATCACTGGCCGGACGGCGCTCGTCGCGGCCCTCGGCGCGTTGCTGGCGCCCCTGGGCTCAGGATGGCTGCTCGGCGTGGAGGGCCTGCTGCTGCTCGGCATCGCCGTCGACATCGCCCGCGCCGCGCGGGTGGCCGATCTGAGCATGAGCCGCGCCGGAGCCACCAGCACCCGGCTCGGGCAGCCGGTCGAGGTGGCGCTGCTGGTCGCGAACGCAGGCCGCCGCCGGGTCCGCGGGGTGCTGCGCGACGCGTGGGTCCCCTCCGCCGGCGCAACGCCGGGCACCCAGACCGTCGACATCCCGCCGGGCGAGCGCCGCCGGCTGGTGACCACGCTGATCCCCTCCCGGCGCGGCGATCGCACCACCGCGCAGGTGACGGTCCGGTCGCTCGGCCCGCTCGGCCTCGCCGGCCGGCAGCGCCGGCACCAGGTGCCGTGGTCGGTCCGGGTGCTGCCGCCGTTCACGTCGCGCAAGTTCCTGCCCGAGAAGCTCGCCAAGCTCCGCGAGCTCGACGGCGCCGTCGCGCTGAACCGGCGGGGGCAGGGCACCGAGTTCGACTCGCTGCGAGCGTACGTCGACGGCGACGA
>WNGJ01002418.1_pt1 | contig 26463 bp, 38 predicted proteins | sample 5400611 | NCBI WGS metagenome assembly WNGJ01 (sample SAMN13153375, study PRJNA577476) | soil metagenome | isolation source: 40 cm soil or saprolite under Garry oak tree replicate 1 | place: USA:California | collected 2016-06-15
ATGCTGAACGAAAAGATCAGAATCAGACTGAAAGCCTACGATCACCGCGTTTTGGACCAGTCGACCGCGGAGATTGTAGAAACAGCGAAGCGCACTGGCGCGCGAGTGGCCGGACCGATTCCCTTACCCACAGTGAAGAACAAATGGACGGTGCTTCGCTCACCGCATGTGGACAAGAAATCGCGTGAGCAGTTTGAAATCAGAACGCACAAGCGGCTGATGGACATTCTCGACCCAACACCGCAGACGGTTGATGCGTTAATGAAGCTGGATCTTCCAGCCGGTGTAGACGTTGAGATTAAAGCTTTCGGACGGCAGTAGAACCATTGCCGATTTCCAATTGCCGATTTCCAATTGGCTATTTGGAAGCGCGGCCAGGTTTTTCTGAATGACGATGTTCGCGGATTGAAGATTTAAGAATCGGCAATTGGCAATCGGAAACAGACTCATGATTAACGGAATCATCGGAAGAAAGATCGGTATGACGCAGATTTTTGCAGCAGATGGCATGGTGACGCCGGTCACAGTCATCAAGGCTGGGCCATGCGTGGTGGTGCAAAAGAAATCTGCCGCGGGCACTGACGGTTACAACGCCGTCCAGGTTGGGCTGGTTGACGAGCGACCACCAAAAATGAAGAACGTGACCAAGCCAATGCGCGGCCACTTTGAGAAAACTGGCGGCGGGATCCCGCCGACCCGAATTCTTAAGGAGTTTCGTTTGGACGAATCTTCAAGCGAGTTGAACGTGGGCGACAAGATTCTGGTAGATCAGTTTGCCGATGGCGACGTCGTTGACGTGGTTGGCAAATCCAAAGGCCGCGGTTTTGCCGGCACTGTGAAGCGCCACAATTTTAATCGTGGACCTGAATCCCACGGCTCGATGAACGTGCGCGCGCCGGGTTCGATCGGTGCTTCCGCTTATCCGTCCCGAGTTATCAAGGGCACTCGGTCGTCAGGCCACATGGGCGACGTGCGCGTCACGGTAAAAGGACTAACAGTTGCCAGAGTTGATGCGGAAAACAATATCCTGATGATTCGTGGAGCCGTGCCGGGCGCGAACGGCAGCGTGGTGGTAGTTCAAAAGGCTGAGAAGAAAAAATGACGGACGACCGACGACGGGCGACGGCGAGATTTACTTTCGGTCACCGGTCGGCGGTCAGCAGTCGGTTTGGGAGTTGATTATGCCTACCGTTAAGGTGCGCAATTTAAAGAACGAAGAAGTTGGCGAAGTCGAATTGTCGGACGCAGTGTTTGGCGCGCCTCTTAATGAAGCGTTGATTCATGCAGCCGTTAGAAACTTCATGGCCAACGCCCGCCAGGGAACATCAGCAACCAAAACGCGTGGCGACGTTTCCGGCGCCGGGCGCAAGCTTTGGAAGCAGAAGGGCACGGGCCGGGCGCGAATCGCTTCACTGCGTTCACCGCTTTGGAAAGGCGGCGGCAACGTGCATGGTCCGCAGCCGCGCGACTGGTCATACAACATGCCCCGGAAGATGCGTCAGGGAGCATTGCGTTCGGCGCTTTCCGAGCGCGTGCGTGAAGGCAAGGTGTTGCTGGTCGATGGTTGGACCTTTGATAAGCCGAAGACCAAAGAGTTTGTGGCTTCTATGAAGCAATTGGGTCTCGAAGGCAAGACGTTAATTGTCGACTCACTGGACAACGAGAATCTGAAGCTGTCGACCAGGAACGTGCAAAGCGCCAAGGTAGTTAATAGTTTCGGCCTGAATATTTACGACCTGCTTTATCACGAGAAACTAGTTATATCTGAGGCGGCGGTGAAAGAGCTGGAGCAGTTGCTGGGACCCAGGGCAGAACCGAGCGCAACTGAGGAACCGGTGCCCGCAGAGGCGGTTGAAGCTGGAGCGGCGACAGAGCCCGCCAAGCCAAAGCGCACCAGAAAGCCGGCAGAGAAAACTACGAAGCCGGCGGAAAAAAAGGCGAAGCCGGCGGCCAGGAAAAAGAAGGAGGCGGCTGAGTAATGAGAACGGTTTGGGACATCATCAAGTCGCCGGTGATTACAGAAAAGGCCCTGGTCGCAAAAGAAGAGTCGCAGGACACGAGGCAGTTGTTGACGTTTCGAGTTGATCGAAGGGCAACCAAGCCGGAGATAAAGTCGGCTGTGGAATCCATTTTTCAAGTGAAGGTGGATCACGTGCGCACGATCAATTTTATGGGAAAGACGGCGCGCCGTGGTCGCTTCGAAGGACGAAAGCCGTCATGGAAAAAAGCTTACGTGACGTTGAAGCACGGCGAGAAGCCCGTCGACTATGGTGAATCGATTTAACATTGCCGAATGCCGAATGCCGATTGGCGCCTTGTTTTTAGAGACTCAAATCGGCAATTGGCACTTGGAAATCGGAAATAAATAAGATGGGAATAAAGAAACTAACACCAACCTCTCCGGCGCGTCGGTATCAGACTTACTTGACGCGAGATGAGTTGACCGTGGGCGCTGTTCCCGAAAAGTCACTGTTGGAGCCGAAGAAGCGCATCTCCGGAAGAAACAGCGATGGACGCATCACCGTGCGGAGACGCGGCGGCGGTCACAAGCGTTTTTATCGCATTGTCGATTTCAAGCGCGACAAGGAAGGGGTGCCTGGCCGGGTTACGCAGATTGAATACGATCCCAACCGGTCGGCCCACATCGCTCTGGTTACCTACCTCGACGGCGAGAAGCGCTACATCATCGCGCCGATCGGAATTGAAGTTGGCAAGACGATCATGAGTGGCGCGGAGGCCGATATTTTGCCGGGGAACTCCCTGCCACTGATCAATATTCCGCTGGGAACGCAGATTCACAACATTGAGTTGCGGCCCGGAAAGGGCGGACAGATGGCGCGTTCGGCCGGCGCTTTTGCGCAGCTGGTTGCCAAGGAGGGCGACTATGCTCAGCTTCGCATGCCTTCCGGCGAAGTTCGACGCGTGCCGCTGGTTTGTAAAGCGACTATTGGGCAGGTTGGCAACATAGAGCACGAAAACGTTTCGTTTGGAAAGGCCGGAAGGTCGCGCTGGAAAGGTATTCGTCCGCATGTGCGCGGAGTGGCGATGAACCCGGTGGACCATCCGCATGGTGGTGGTGAAGGGAAAACTTCCGGTGGTCGTAATCCAGTAACGCCGTGGGGCCAGCCAACACGGGGTTATAAGACGAGAAGTAACAAGCGCACGCAACGAATGATTTTGAAGGATAGGCGAACTAAATAAATTTCGGATTTCGGAATTCGGATTGCGGAATTAAAAACCGCAAGTCTTTCAAATCCGAAATTCGCAATTCGAAATCCGAAATGGAGAAATATGGCACGTTCAGTTAAAAAGGGACCGTTTATTGATAAGAGTGTTCAGCAGGCTGTCGAGCGCGTGCGCGCTGGTGGCAACCGGCCTCCGGTAATCAAGACCTGGTCGCGCCGTTCGACTATCACTCCCGACATGGTTGGTCTGACTTTTGGCGTGCACAACGGCAAGCGCCACCTGCCAATCTATGTTACGGAAAACATGGTGGGCCATAAGTTGGGTGAGTTTGCTCCCACGCGCACCTTCAAAGGACATTCCGGCACGAAGGTGGAAAAGGCCACGAAGGTAGCGCCGGCAGCAAAATAACGTGAATCGTAAATGGTAAATCGTAAATAGACCGAACGTCCTTTCTATTCACGATTTACGATTTACCATTTACAAACTGCGAGGTTCAGATGGAAGCGATAGCAAGTGCCAGATATCTTCGGGGGTCAGCGCAAAAAGCGCGGCTGGTCGTGGATATGATTCGTGGCAAAGACGTCAATCAGGCTTTAGCCATTCTGCGCTTTTCAAGCAAGCGTGCTTCGAATTTGATTGAGAAGTGCATGCGCTCAGCGATTGCAAATGCCAACGAGACGGCGGAGAAGGCAAATGTTGCCATTGACCCGGACGATCTTTGGGTGAAGACCGCGTTCGTTGATCGCGGACCGACTAAGGGCCGCCGCCGCGTGCGTCCCGCCCCGCAGGGCCGTGCCTATCGCGAGCAGCGTCACTTTTGTCACGTAACAATTTTGCTGTCGAATGACGCCCGCCCGGAACCAAAAGCGAGACGTCAGGGTGACGGCAAGGCAGTTGAGGCAAAGCCTGCAAAACTAGCCGAAAGCAAGGGCCGAAAACGTGGCGGAGCGGCGGCCGCACCGCGCGCGAAACGGGCGGCGCCGAAGACGGAGGCGTCTGAAAAGGCAGACATTGCGGCGAAGGCCGCGGGTGAAAAGAAGGCGACCAGGCGCGCCGCAAAGAAGAAGGCGAAGAAGACAGAAGCAGAATAAACGATTTCAAGCCTTGGATCTGAGATCTCAAATTTGGATCTCAATCCGGACGAAGACGATTTGATTTGAGATCTGAAATTTCAGGTCTCGGATTGAAAACAAAGAACTGGAGAAGACTGTGGGTCAGAAAGTTCATCCTTACGGATTCCGCCTCGGCTACAACAAGGACTGGCATTCGCACTGGTTTGCGAAGAAGCAGTATGGCGAATACTTGTTGGAGGATCTCAGACTGAAGCGCGATCTGAAGCAACGATTTGCTGGTGCAGGCGTTTCACACGTGGACATTGAACGCGCTGCAAACCGGCTCAAGATCATTATCTACACCTCGCGCCCGGGAATCATTATCGGGCGCAAAGGCGCAGAAATTGACAAGCTGAAGGGTGACCTTTCAGCCAAGACCGGCCGCGAGGTTTTAGTTTCGATTCAGGAAATTCATAAGCCCGAATTGAACGCGCAACTGCAGGCCGAAAAGATTGCCGCGCAGCTCGAGAAGCGCATTGCATTTCGTCGCGCCATGCGCAAGGCAGTTGAGGAGTCGCTTAGATTTGGCGCGCAGGGAATTAAGGTGAAAGTAAGCGGGCGCTTGAACGGGGCTGAAATTGCCCGCAGCGAGTGGCATCTTCAGGGCCAGTTGCCACTGCATACGCTTCGGGCCGACGTCGATTACGGGCTCGCTGAAGCTCGCACGACATTTGGTCAGATCGGAGTGAAGGTTTGGATCTACCGCGGCGAAATTCTTGACGCGAAAGCAGCGATGGCCCGCGGCACCGGCTCGGATCCGATTAACGAAACGCGAATGGGTGAACGCGAGCGCCGCCCCCGGACCCGTCGCGAGCGTGAAGGCGGCGGCTCTGACGGCAGACGGCCTCGGGGGGAAAACGGATAAGAGATTGCCGATTGGCGATTGCCAATTGCCGATTGAAAAGATAGGCCGAGATGGTCTTAGAAATTGGCATTGGGAAATTGAAAATCGGAAATGAGTGAAACGCTATGTTGATGCCGAAAAAAGTTAAGCACCGGAAGCAGATGCGCGGACGCATGACTGGCGTAGCGACTCGCGGCAGCGAGATCAGCTTCGGTGAATATGGGCTCAAATGTTTGGAGCCGGCATGGATTACCGATCGCCAGATTGAAGCGGCGCGCATTGCGATGACGCGGCACATTAAACGTGGGGGCAAAATCTGGATTCGCATGTTTCCGGACAAGCCGGTAACCAAGAAGCCGGCGGAAACACGTATGGGCAAAGGCAAGGGTGCACCCGAATATTGGGTGGCAGTAGTTAAACCGGGCCGAATTCTCTACGAGATCGAAGGAGTTGACGAGAAGACGGCGCGCGACGCCATGCGCCTCGCCGCTCAAAAACTTCCCATCAAGACGAAGTTTGTTACTCGCGGGGATCAAGAGGGAGGCGCGATCTAGATATGAAACGGCGCGAAGAGTTAGACAAGTATCACGACTTCTCGGAAGAAGAATTGAAAGCGGAGACGACCCGTCTGAAAGAGTCGCTCTTTCGGTTGAAGTTTAAGCTGGCGCTGGGTGAAGTGGATGCAGTCAAACGGATTCGCGAAGAAAAAAGATCCCTGGCCCGCATCTATACGATGACGCGTCAACGGCAGCCGCAGGCAAGTAAACCTGCGATCACGGCCGAGTAAATTAAAAATTATGCGCACCTGCACTGAAGCCGGCGCGTCTTGGAAAAGCACGATCAAACCGCCGGTCTCCGGCAACTGAGTGAGAAGAATGGCTGAAGAGAACCAGGAAGAAAGCAATAGCGGCGGCACCGCGAGCGATACGCCGGCCACTGAAAACAAGCTCGTCGAGGCGGCTTCGTCTGACAGCGCTGACGCGAGTGCCAGACGCGCACACCGTTCGCAGAAAGTTGGATCGGTAGTTTCCGACAAGATGCAGAAAACGGTGATCGTTCGCGTTGATCGTCTGGTGCGTCACACGAAGTATCGACGTTACGTTCGTCGCACCTCAAAGTTCATGGCCCATGACGAATTGGGGGCGACCGTTGGCGACAAGGTGCGAATTGTTGAAACCCGGCCGATGTCCGCCAGGAAACGTTGGCGTGTGATTGCGATAGTGCAGAAGGCCGCAAAATAGGAACGTAAATAGTGAATCGTAAATCGTAAATAGAAAGAGCAGTTCCTATTTACGATTCACGATTTACGATTCACGAGGTAAAGTCATGATTCAGATGCAGACCTCTTTGGAGGTCGCCGACAATTCAGGCGCCAGGCGGGTTGAGATGATCATGCCCATCGGCGGGTCAACTGGAAAGATTGCGAGCCTGGGTGATCGGATTAAGGTAACGGTCAAAGAGGCGTCGCCGGACGGTACAATAAAAAAGGGAACAGTGCAGGATGCGGTAATCGTCCGCACGCGCAAGGAAGTGCGTCGCAAGGACGGCACTTATATTCGTTTCGATCAGAATGCGGCGGTGCTGATAAAAGAGGACGGCACTCCGATTGGCACGCGCGTATTTGGCCCGGTGGCGCGCGAACTGCGCGACAAGAATTTCATGAAAATCGTCTCGCTCGCGCCGGAGGTGATTTGAGCATTATGGCAGGAACAAAGCGTTCGAAGATCAAGAAGAACGATCAGGTGCTGATTATCGCCGGCCGCGACAAGGGTAAGCGTGGTCGCGTGCTGGAGGTAGCGCCGGCCGTCGGAAAAATCAAGGTTGAAGGCGCCGGAATCATCAAGCGGCATCAGCGTGCAAACCCGCAAAGTAACCGCGGCGGAGGCATCATCGAGAAGGAAGCTTTTATCAATATTTCCAACGTCCAACTGATCGATCCGCAGTCAGGCAAACCGACACGCGTTAGATATCAAATTGAGGGCGATGGTTCCAAGATTCGCGTGGCCTTCACGATTCACAATTTACCGTTTACGAGGTTTTCAGATGGCAGCAAGGTTAAAAGAGCGGTATCAAAGGGAGGTGGCTCCGGCGATTGCCAAGGAGTTTGGGATCAAGAATCCCATGGCGATCCCGCGAGTTCAGAAGGTCGTTCTTAATATGGGAATGGGCGAAGCGATTGCGAACGCGAAAATCCTCGACACCGCGGCAGACGAGTTGCGCTCGATCACTGGACAAAAGCCCGTGATCACCAAGGCCAAGAAATCAATCGCTTCGTTCAAGCTTCGCCAGGGAATGCCGATCGGCGTAATGGTCACGCTGCGTGGCGATCGCATGTATGAATTTCTGGATCGCCTGGTTTCGATTGCTTTGCCACGTGTTCGCGACTTCCGCGGAGTTTCGCCAAAAGCGTTTGACGGCCGTGGCAATTACACAATCGGAGTTCGTGAGCAACTGATCTTCCCCGAGATCGACTTCAACAAAGTCGACAAGCTGCGCGGAATGAACATATCGATTATCACTACCGCACGAAACGATGAGCAGGCTCGTGCACTTTTGAAGGGCTTGGGAATGCCCTTTCGGCAATAGAGGTCAGCGGTCAGAAGTCGGAGGTCAGAAGAAGAAGTCAGCCTCTGACTCAAGTTTTCTAAATGGCAATTCTCTATAAACGACATCTGACATCCGAACTCTGACTTCTGATATCTGAATTGTTATGGCAAAGAAATCACTAATTGCAAAATCGCAACGAAAACCGAAATTTGCGGTTCGGGCCTACACTCGCTGCAAGAAATGCGGTAGGGCAAGAGGCTATCTGCGGAAGTTTAATTTGTGCCGCATCTGTTTTCGCCAGTTAGCGCTGGAAGGGCAGATTCCGGGTGTCGTTAAGTCTAGTTGGTAGTAAGGCAGAGATCAGATGTAGGGGTCAGATGTCAGCAAAGGACGTTTGGCTTAGGGATATCTGGTATCTAAACTTTGGAGTTAAGAATGACTGATCCTATCGCCGATATGTTGACGCGAATTCGCAATGCCATTGCGGCCAAGCATTCGCGCGCTGATATCCCGGCCTCGAAATTGAAGCTTGAGATTGCCCGGATTCTAAAAGAAGAGGGCTATATTAATAACTTCGTCCTGAAGGGCGAGGGTCTGAAGCGCACGATTCGCATTTTTCTGCGCTACGACGCGCGCGGCACGTCGTCAATCACGCACCTGCAGCGGGTCTCACGACCGGGCCGGCGCGTATATGTCGGCTCCGGTGAAATCCCGAAAGTTCTTGGCGGCTATGGGGTGAATATTGTTTCTACCTCTAAAGGCCTGATGAGCGGGAAGGCAGCGCGCCGTGAGAATATCGGCGGAGAATTGTTAGCACAGATTTATTAAAGGATGAAAGATGAGGGATGAAGGATGATGAGTAGGATGAAGTGCTGATTTCATCCTTCATCCTTCCGCCTTCATCCTTGAGGTTCTGAATATGTCGCGCATTGGCAAGAAAGCAATTAAGTTACCCCAGGGCGTCTCGGTGACTATCGGGGAGCAAGTGCTCGAGGTGAAAGGACCAAAGGGCAATTTAAAGACCCCAATTCCCGATGGCATCAGCTTCAAACTCGAAGGCGATGAGCTTCGCGCTGAACGCACCTCGGATGATCAGGCGCCGCTCCACGGCCTGGCGCGCGCGTTAGCTAATAACGCGATTGTCGGCGTAACCGAGGGATTCTCGAAGCAGATGGATGTCGTCGGCGTAGGCTATAAGGCGGACGTCCAGGCTAAACGCATAGTTTTTTCGCTCGGGTATTCGCATCCGATCGACTTCCCTCTGCCCGAAGGCGTCGAGGCAAAAGCCGAACGCATGACGACCAAGGGAAGCATCCAGCAGTATCAAACAACGCTGACGCTAAGCAGCATTGATAAGCAGAAGCTCGGACAGGTCGCCGCCGAAATGCATAAACTACGTAAGCCTGACGCTTATAAGGGAAAGGGCATTCGCTACGCCGATGTGCCGATCAAACTGAAGCCTGGAAAGACCGGTAAATAGTGAATCGTAAATCGTAAATAGAAAGAAACGACTATTTACGATTCACGATTTACGATTCACGAGGAAGAAATGGCAAACACGAGTAGAGCAATAGTTCGCGAGGCGATTCACAGGCGAATTCGCCGCAAAGTAAGGGGCAGCGGTGATAGACCGCGACTGGCTGTTTATCGCAGCCTGAATCATATCTACGCCCAGGTAGTTGACGATCAACTTGGTAAGACGATCGTATCGGCGTCCACTACCGAGAAGGATTTGCGAGGATCCACCGGTGGTAACGTTGATGCGGCCCGGCGGATCGGCAGGGCGATTGCAGAGCGCGCACTGGAAAAAGGTATCAGCAGTGTCGTCTTTGACCGGGGTGGTTATTTGTATCATGGCCGGATCAAGGCGCTGACTGATGCGGCTCGGGCAGCCGGTCTAAACAAGAATGAACTAGCTGCGCCTGCGGAAGAAGAGCCGGCAAAGGCGGCAGAGAATGTGGAAGTCAAAGCGGAAGGCCAAGTGGATGGAAAGGCGCGTAAGAAAACTAAAAAGCAATGAGACAACCAAAGCAGCGCATCCCGGCCGCGGGCCTGGATCTAAAAGATCAAGTTATCTCCATCAACCGTGTGACCAAAGTAGTTAAGGGCGGCAAGAACATGTCGTTCGCCGCGCTGGTCGTTGTTGGTGACGAGGGCGGCCACGTAGGCTTTGGAACGGGCAAGGCGCGCGAAGTGCCCCTGGCGATCAAGAAGGCCATCGAGGCTGCCAAGAAGAGTTTAATACGTGTGCCTTTGATCCAAAATACAGTGCCGCACCAATTGATTGGAAAGTTTGGGGCCGGCCGGGTTATGGTCAAGCCGGCGGCGGAAGGTACGGGCGTGATTGCCGGGGGCGCCGTGCGCGCGGTGATGCAGGCTGTCGGCGTACATGACGTGCGCACGAAAGTTCTGGGTTCGACCAATCCCCACAATGTTGTGCGCGCAACGTTTGACGCTCTTCTCAGGATGAAGGATCCAATGGAGCTGGCCCGTCTAAGAGGTAAGCAGGTCGAAGAGATCTAAAGACACTGAATAGTAAATAGTGAATCGTAAATAGGAAGGCGAAAGCTTCTTATCAATCCGCGATTCACGAGGGTTTAGTGATGCCGAGAAAAGCAAAAAGTCCAGAAGCAAAGACGAAGAGCAAAAAAGCTCAAGCGGCTGATGCGGGCAAGATTCGGATTCAATATTACCGCAGCTTTATTGCAACACCGAAAACTCATAAGCAGATGGTTCGTAGTTTGGGGCTGACCAAGCTTAACCAGATCGTCGAGCGTCCCGATAATGCTTCCATGCGCGGCGCCGTAGCCAAAGTGCCGCATCTGTTGCGAATCATTGAATAATGAACTCAGTGCTTTGTACTTTGAGTCACATAAGTTCAAAGTCAAAGTCCGAAGTTCAAAGGCAAATCATAATGGTATTAAGTCTCAATAATCTGAAACCCGCTAAGGGCTCAGTACATAAAAAGAAACGTGTTGGAAGAGGCCCGGGCTCTGGTTTAGGCAAAACTGCGGGGCGAGGGGAAAAAGGACAGAAATCGCGTTCCGGCTATTCCGCGAAGATTGGCTTTGAAGGTGGCCAGATGCCTCTCCATCGTCGTTTGCCCAAGCGTGGCTTCACAAACATTTTCAAGAAACGCTGGCTGGAAGTCAGTTTGGCAGCGCTGGATCGCGCCTTTAAGGCGAATGAGGAAGTTAATCCCGAACTCCTGCATCATCGTGGGATAATCAAAAAGGCCAAACACGACGTTGTAGTCCTTGGCAATGGCGAACTGTCGAAGCCTCTTCGCATTTCGGCGCACCGGTTTACGAAAAGTGCACGTGAGAAAATCGAAAAAGCCGGCGGGGCAGTCACGGAAATTGGCGCCGAAGTCAGCAAAGTAGCGTAACTGAAAAGTGCGGGCGAAAGGACGCTAATGGATAAGTTTTTTGCGGCTATTCGCAATATGTTCAATGTGCCGGATCTTCGCCGGCGCATTTTGTTTACGCTCGGCCTGCTCGCCGTCTATCGCCTTGGCGCACACATCGGCGCGCCCGGAATCAACAAAGATCAGTTAGACCGCGTTTGGCATGACGTTGCGGGAACACTTCTCGGTGTGCTCGATCTCTTCTCGGGCGGAAACTTCCGTACGATCTCTATTTTTGCGCTCGGCGTTACGCCCTACATCACGGCCTCAATTATTCTGCAACTAATGACCGTAGTCTCGCCGCAGTTGAAGAAGCTGCAGGAAGAAGGCGAGATGGGCCGGCAAAAAATCAATCAGTGGACCCGCTATCTGACCGTCGGCCTGGCCGGGATTCAGACGTCATTTGTCGCTCACTGGCTTCAGGTTAACGGCGTCGGCGCGCCAACCTGGGGTTTTCTTTTCACAACCGTACTCACACTGACTACGGGCACGATCTTTGTTATGTGGCTTGGCGAGCAGATTACTGAGCGAGGTGTTGGCAACGGTATTTCGCTCTTGATCTTTGCGGGCATTGTCATTGGCCTGCCACGCGGCGTTCAGCAAGTTTCGGAACGACTTCGCAGTGGCGACACGCTGGAGACGCTCGGAGTTTTCGCGCTGCTGCTGGCCCTGGTCGCGATCATCGCTTTTATTGTTTTTGTCGAAGCGGCAAGACGCAAAGTACCGGTAAGTTATGCGAAACGACACGTGGGCCGTCAGCTCGTGGGTGGCCAGCAAACCACTATGCCGCTGAAGATCAACATGGGTGGTGTCATTCCGGTCATCTTTGCTTCGTCAGTTCTTTCCATGCCACAGAGTCTCTTTGCGGCGTTTCCACCTAACCAGAATCATCTGGGTTGGACCGGGTCAAAAACCTGGATCGCGATCTGGGGCTTTTTTCAAACCTTTCATGCCAGCGATCCTTATTACGAATTGATTTTCCTCTCGTTGATAGTGTTCTTCACTTTCTTTTACGTTTCGATCGTTTTCAACGTTGAGGAAGTGGCTGATAACCTGCGCAAGCATGGCGGCTTTATGCCGGGCATCAGGCCTGGAAGAGCAACCGCTGAGTATCTCAACAGCATTCTAACGCGCTTGACTGCCGTTGGCGCTCTTTACCTTGCCCTGGTTGCGTTCGTTCCCCAGTTCATGCTGAGCGGATTTAAGGTCGCCCGTCTGCCGCTGATTGGCACCTGGCTTGATGCATTTGTAACCAGCACGCCAGGTCTGTCGTGGATCCCCACCGGTATGGGTTACCAGTTTTACTTTGGCGGTACCTCGCTGTTGATTCTCGTTGGTGTCGCGATGGATACAGTGGCCCAGATCGAGGCCCAGCTTGTAATGCGAAATTACGAAGGATTTCTCGGAGGCGGAGGACGTCTCCGGGGACGAAGGGCCTAAGTCGTTTTCGATTGCCAGGTTTCAATTACCGGTTTTCACATCATTCAAGCTGAGGTCGAGGGGCCAATCGGAAACTGGCGATCTGCAATCGAAAATTTGTTATGTGGAAAATCATAGTCTTGATGGGTGCGCCTGGTGCTGGAAAAGGCACGCAGGCGCGCTTGCTTCATGAACGCCTGAATTTACCGCAGATTTCCACTGGCGACATGTTTCGCGCGCTCAAGGAAGCGCAAACACCACTTGCGGCTGAGGTCCGCACGCTAATGGAAGCGGGCCAATTAGTGCCCGATGACCTGACTATTCGGGTTGTTCGAGAGCGAACTGCTCAAGACGATTGCAAAAACGGCTATATTCTTGACGGTTTTCCGCGCACTCCGGCACAAGCTGCGATGCTTGAGAAGTTGGCGGCTGAACAGAACAAGAAGATTCAAGCGATTGAAATCCAGGTACCACGCGACTTGCTGGCTAAGCGCATGGTGGGTCGCCGAAACTGTCCCGTCTGCGGTGAGATCTATAATATTTATTTCAAGCCGCCGAAGATTGATAACGTCTGTGATCTGCATCCGCAGACTCAGCTTAATCATCGCTCAGACGATAACCCGGATACGGTTCAGACGCGGCTTGCAACGTATGAGACACAGACTCGTCCGCTGCTCGATTATTATGAAGCCGCACATTTTCTTCATGTTGTCGACGGCAAAAGAGAGCCCGAGGCGATCTATCGTGACATCGTGAATATAGTGACGTCAGGCGACTGAAGAACAAAGGTTTCGCGCCAGAGTTTTGTTCGACATCGTTATGATTATTGGGAAGTCAAAAAAAGAGATCGAAAAAATGAGAGCGGCGGGCCAGCTTACCGGACTCGTGCTTCAGAAACTCAAAGCTCTGGTCGAACCCGGCATTTCTACCATCGAAATCGATCAGGCAGCCGAGAAGATGATCCGCGCTGCCGGCGGGCTGCCGACTTTTAAGGGCTATCATGGTTTTCCCTATTCCATCTGTGCTTCCGTCAACGAGCAGGTTGTTCATGGTTTTCCTGGCGACTACAAGCTGAAAGAAGGCGACATATTTTCCATCGATTGTGGAGTCACTCTGGATGGGTTTGTTGGTGATACGGCGACAACTGTTCCGGTCGGGAATGTAAGTGAGAGTTGGCTGGCGCTCGTTCGCGTCACGGAGGAGTGTCTCGAACTCGCGATTGAGCAGTGCCGCCCGGGAAAGCATTTAGGAGACATCGGCAGCGCCGTACAGCAGCATGCCGAAGCCCGGGGATATTCGGTGGTACGCGAATATGTCGGTCACGGAATAGGTCGCCGCATGCATGAGGACCCGCAGATACCAAACTATGGCAAGCCAGGGCAAGGTCCCAAAATTAAGGCCGGATACGTTTTTGCGGTGGAACCGATGATCAATCTGGGGACCCACCAAACAAAGGTTCTGGCGGATGGCTGGACGGTGGTGACGCTGGACGGTAAGCCCAGTGCACATGCTGAGCACACGATTGCGATAACGGAGGAAGGCCCTGAAGTGCTTACTAGAATTGCCTCGCGACAGCCGCTCGAGGCGGCCCCCAAAAGCGGGATTGCGACCCCCAACTGAGGCCGTAACTCTAACGGTCAGCGCGGCTTGGCAAAGCCATTTGAGCATGCTACTATTTGCAGTTTGTCGGTACAGGCAAAATTCGTTCTGAGCGGATATGGCGAAGGAAGAAGCTATAGAGGTCATGGCGAAGGTTCTTGAGACTTTGCCTAACGCTATGTTTCGGGTCGAGTTGGAAGATAGCCAGCATCAGGTGCTTGCGCACGTTTCCGGAAAGATGCGTAAACATTTTATTCGGATTCTTCCCGGTGATCGGGTGTTGGTAGAGTTGTCACCCTACGACCTGAACCGCGGCCGCATTACTTATCGTTATAAGTGACAGCCATATCGGCTTTGAACAGAAGAGATTGAGGCTGGTTAAATGAAAGTTCGTGCTTCGGTAAAGAAAATGTGTGACAAGTGTAAGGTCATCCACCGCAAGGGAGTGGTGCGTGTGATTTGCGTGAATCCAAAACATAAACAGCGGCAGGGCTAACTAATTCAGTTTTTTAAATTTCGAGTGATGATCGAAATGCGATTTGCAATCAAAGATCAACTGGAGAGTATTTACAAAAAATGGCACGTGTAGCGGGCGTCGATCTACCACCAAACAAACGGGCCGAGGTTGGGCTGACATACATCTACGGGATCGGTCGTTCGCGCGCAAGCTCGATACTCACCGAGGCTGCAGTCAACCTTGATACTCGTGTCAGGGATTTGAACGAAGACGAACTGAGTCGCATCAGGGCGATTCTCGAGGCCCAGGGTGAAATTGAGGGCGACCTGCGGAAGCGTATCCAGATGGATATCAAGCGACTGATGGATATCGGTTGTTACCGCGGACTGCGTCACCGCCGCTCGTTGCCGGTGCGCGGTCAGCGCACGCACACAAACGCTCGCACTCGCAAAGGTCCGAGGCGTGCAACCATCGCTAAGAAAAAGGCGCCGGGCAAGAAATAGGATTTAGTCGGTAGTCAGTTGATCGTGGTCCGTTTTGACCACTGACTACTGACCACTACCACTGATAAAGTTATGGCAAAAGCTACTGGAAAGAAAAAAGTTTTTCGTAAAAAAGAGAAGAAGAATGTCCCCGTGGGTATAGCCCACGTTGCCGCCTCTTTTAATAACACCATGATCTCGATTACCGATCTGGAGGGTAATCTCATCGCTCAGTCGTCAGCCGGCGCACGAGGCTTTAGAGGTTCTCGTAAAGGGACCCCGTTTGCTGCGCAACAAGCCGCTTACGAAGCTGCAAAAAAAGCTCACGAAGCCGGAATGCAGCAGTGCGAAGTTCGGGTTAAGGGACCAGGCGGTGGGCGCGAATCGGCGATTCGGGCGATCGCTAATGCCGGGATCAGGGTAGTGACGATTCGCGATACGACACCGATCCCGCACAACGGTTGTCGACCGCCCAAGCGGCGAAGAGTTTAATGTGCTGTTAGTTAGTTTTTGAAAATCTTTGATCTCGGATCGAGATTGTGGATTTGATAGTTGAATAACCTAAAGGACGAAGGGCCAGCGGAAGAATCTCAGATTTCAGATTTCAGATTTCAGATTTCAGATCTCAGATCTCAGATCTCAGATTTCAGATTTCAGATTTCAGATTTCAGATTTCAGATCTCAGCTTCAAAAACGCAGCCTGTAAACTTTTCCGTCGAATTTAGACTGGAGGCAGAAACAGTTGGCTAGGTATAGAGATGCGGTGTGCCGTTTGTGCCGCCGCGAGGGCGCAAAGCTTTTTCTTAAAGGTGACAGGTGCTATAAGCCTTCTTGTCCGATCGAAAAACGCGGTACCCAACCGCCCGGACAACACGGCAACTCGATGCGTCGCGGCAAGGCGCTGGTTGGTTATGGCCAGCAGTTGCGCGAAAAGCAGAAGGTCAAGCGCATCTACTTCATCCTTGAAGGACAGTTCCGTAACTACTTCGAACGCGCGGCGCGCATGAAAGGAATCACGGGTGAAAATCTGTTGTTCCTGCTGGAGCGCCGCCTGGACAATACTGTCTACCGCGCCGGGTTTTCAACCTCTCGCCGTCAGGCACGTCAATTGGTTAATCACGGTCATGTCCTGGTCAACGGAAAGAAAGTAGACATTCCGTCATATCAAGTCAGGGCCGGCGAGGCAATCAGCATCAAAGAGGGAAGCCGCAAGAATCCGCACATCGAAGGCGCGTGGCAGACCGCCTCCGGACGCGGTCGTCCGTCCTGGATTTCACAGGATGGCGGCGAGATGTCGGCCCGTATCAGCGGGCTGCCGGCTCGCGAAGATATTGACCGCTCAATCAATGAGCAGCTTATCGTCGAACTTTATAGCAAGTAATTCGCAGACCCGCGGGCTGCAAATTACTTACAGTTTCGCGGATAACAGCTTTTTCCAAAATCGGGACTTAAAACGCTATGGCTATGGATCAAAATAATCTCTGGACCGGATTTCAGATGCCGCGTCGCCTGGCGGCGGACGCTGAAACACTTACCGAACGGTACGGCCGCTTTTCCGCCCAACCCTTCGAACGCGGTTTCGGTACCACCGTTGGCAATTCGCTCAGGCGAGCTCTGCTTTCTTCGATCGAGGGCGCCGCAGTTACCGCTGTCAAGATTGAAGGTGTTGAGCATGAGTTCTCCTCAATCAAAGGGGCTGTAGAAGACGCTACAGACGTAATTCTGAATCTGAAGCAGGTCCCTTTCAAATTACACGGCAACGAGTCGAAGACCTTGAGGATTTCCAAAGACTCGGCCGGCGAAGTGACGGCCGCTGATATCGAAGCTGATGCTGATGTGGAAGTCCTGGATCCTTCGGTGCACATCGCGACAGTTAGCGAGGGTGGCTCGTTAAGAGTCGAGATGCGGCTGAAGCGCGGTCGCGGTTATGTTTCTGCCGATAGAAACTTCGACGAAGACCTTTCGCTCGGCTACATCCCGATTGATTCAGTGCACACGCCGGTTAAGAAGGTCAATTACACGGTCGAAGCCGCGCGACTGGGACAGAACACGGAGTTTGATAAACTCACGATCGAAGTTTGGACTGATGGCTCCGTCAAGCCGGAAGACTCAATTGGACTGGCGGCAAAATTGATTAAGGATCACATGTCGATCTTCATCAACTTCGAAGAGGACACCGATGATTTCGCTTACTCAAAGATAGAGCGGCCGCCGCTGCCGCGTAACGATCAACTTGATCGTTCAGTTGATGAGCTTGAGTTGTCAGTACGTTCCTACAACTGCTTGAAGAATGCAGATATCAGGACCATTCGCGATCTGGTCCAACGCAGCGAACGGGAAATGCTGGCTACGAAGAATTTCGGCAAGAAATCGCTCAACGAGATCAAGGAAATCTTAAACGGGATGGGTCTGGATTTCGGGATGGAATTTGATGAGCAGGGAAATCCGATCCCGGGTACGGGCGGACGCGATGGCGCGGATCTCAGCGATTTCGCCGACGAGGAATAGTACGACCTTCAGCACTGGCGGCGTTATTACCGATGAATACCGATACGACAGGTTTTTAGAGTCATGCGACACCAAAAAGCACATCGCAAACTTGGGCGAACAAGCGAACATCGCATGTCAATGCTTCGCAACCTTGCTGTCTCGCTGATTAATTCTCGCGAGGAGCGCATTGTCACTACGCTGCCGAAGGCAAAGGAGCTTAGGCCTTTTGTCGAGCGGGCTATCACCCTTTCACGGAAGGCCAATAGTCTTGAGGGTGAAGATTCCGGCGCGCGCGCCCTACACTTGCGGCGCCAGGCGGCAGGATTCTTTCACGCCGGAAATATGCAGCAATCAGCATTGACTGGTAAGCGTGGACAGATGCGCCTTCCCAGAACCTCCGGCGTAGCGGCACTGAAGCGCCTGTTTGATGAACTCGGCGAGCGTTACAAGGATCGGCCGGGCGGCTACACCAGGATCTTCAAACTCGGCCGCCGAGCCGGAGACAATGCTGAGCTGGCAATAATTGAGTTGGTGGACAATCAGGGCGAGCGTGAGGCAGTCGAAGCCGCAAAGAAACGAAAGTCTGCCGGTTCAAAGAAAAAGAAGGGCGCCGAAGTGAAGGGCGCAACTGCTGCCAAACGCGGTAGCGCAACAGAAAAAGAAGCTACGGCCGGGACGAAAAAAGCTGCTGGCAGCGGTGAGCAGGCCGAGGCGTCGGAAGAGACTTCAAAGCCGGCTTCCCCCGACGAGTCAGACGAGGATGCGTCGCCCGAGTCTGGCTCCGGCGAATAGAACTTTAGCTTCAAACGTTTACCCAATGCTGAGTGCTGACAGCACTCGACAGTAACGCCCCAAATGACCATCGGCTACGCCAACCCGAGTCGTTTGGGGCTCAACACTTTGATAGGGCGCAGGAGCATCACAACCCACTCGGAAAAGATGAGCGATCACGATAACGAAAAAGCAGAGATCGAGCTATTACCGGACAGTGAAAGTTCGAGTGAGCGTGGACGTGGTCGGCGTCGCCGTAATCGATCGGTTGCTGCGGAGACTTCAGTAAACATGGATGAGTTACGGGAACTCATCCAGCTAATTCGTGATAACGACTTTACGGAGTTTGAGCTCGAGCGCGAAGGTTTTCACGTACGTTTTCGCCGGGGAGCAGAAGCCATTGAAGCTGAGACTCATCCGCTTGATTCGTCTCCCGGGTTAGTCGGATCTGCGAGTGGTGGTGCAACCGAAACCAAAGCCGCGCCAACATCCGTGCCCTCTCATCCCGGCGCTAAAGCACAGACAGAGGCCTCTGAAGATCAGGATCTTTACATTATCCCTTCGCCAATCGTTGGAACCTTTTATCGGGCAGCGTCTCCCCAAGCCGAGGCATTCGTAAAAATCGGCAGTCATGTCGAACCAGAATCAGTTGTCTGCATCATCGAGGCGATGAAATTGATGAACGAGATTCAGGCAGAGACTACCGGCGAGGTCGCGAAGATTTACGTCGAGAACGGACAACCGGTTGAATATGGCCAGCCGTTGTTCGGCATTAAGAAGTAGCAGCCAAGACGTCCAATGTCCAAGGTCCAACGTCTCTTGATGACGAACGGACGTTAGGACATTGGACGTTGGACTTTGGACAAAACATGCCGCCGGAAACGAGAAAATTCAAGAAGATACTGATCGCCAACCGCGGCGAGATTGCCTGTCGCATTATCTGGACCTGCAAAGAGATGGGCATCCGCACAGTCGCGGTTCACAGCGATGTCGATCGCGATTCGCTTCACGTGCGTTTTGCCGACGAAGCAGCCTGCATTGGCCCGGCGCCGTCAGCTCAAAGCTATCTGAATATTCCTGCCATCATTAGTACGGCCGAGATTTTTAACGTTGACGCAATTCATCCAGGTTACGGCTTCCTTGCCGAGTCGTCCTACTTTGCCGAAATTTGCGCCGCCTGCAATATCAAATTTATCGGGCCACCGGCGGACATAATTAGCCTGATGGGCGACAAGATTAAAGCTCGGCGCGCCATGGCGGAGGCCGGCTTGCCTGTATTGCCCGGCAGTCCTGAGCCCATCACCTCGGAGGCCGAAGGTTTAAAGCTGGCGCGCGAGATCGGATTTCCCGTAATCGTAAAAGCGTCTGCCGGAGGCGGTGGCCGCGGCATGCGCATCGTTTACTCCGAAGACGAACTGGGCAAGGCTCTCGAAACCGCATCAACTGAAGCGGCTGCGGCGTTCAAAGATGGCAGTGTGTACATAGAGCGCTACCTTCAGGATCCGCGTCACATTGAGATACAAGTAATGGCGGATGAATACGGCGACTGCATTCATTTGGGCGAGCGCGAGTGTTCCATCCAGCGGCGTCACCAAAAGTTGCTGGAGGAGGCGCCTTCGCCTGTGCTATCGCCGGAGTTGCGCAATCAAATGGGAGACGCGGCGGTCGCGGCGTGCAAGAAGCTTGGCTATGCAAGCGCGGGTACGGTGGAATTTCTCCTCGCTAAGGACAATAAGTTCTACTTCATGGAAATGAACACGCGCATTCAGGTCGAGCATGCGGTGACGGAGATGGTCACGCTGGCCGATATCGTTCGTAACCAGATCAGGATTGCTGAAGGTGAACGTCTCGGGTATACGCAGGATGATCTTTTGATTGTAGGACATGCGATCGAGTGCCGTATCAATGCAGAGAATCCGGAAACATTTGCGCCATCGCCCGGGTTGATCACTGCCTTCAACCTGCCGGGCGGCCCCGGCGTTCGCGTCGATACCTATGTATACGCCGGCTACAGCGTTCCGCCGTTCTACGATTCGATGATCGCCAAAGTGATAACCCATGCCCGCACGCGAGATTTGGCGATTGCTCGCATGAAGCGAGCGCTGGAAGCAATGGTGATTGAAGGAATCAAGACAACAATCCCGCTGCACCTGAAGATCATGGACGATCCGAAGTTCAAAGCAGGCGACATCTCAACCAGCTTCATGGAACATTTTCTTGTGCAAAATGGTTCGAAGGTGCCCAAGACGCAAAGCCGGGTGGGCGCTCTCGCCGGCTAAGACAAGCAGCGGTTTATAGTTGAGCCTTTTGGCTGCTGTTTCGGATCACGGCAAGCTTAAAGCTGGGACTCTAAACCTCGTCAGCAACCGAGAGCGTGACCGGTTGCCGTTTGGGAGTCAGATGCCTATAATAATCGACTTTTCGATGACGACTTGACTCGTCTGAGAGGACATAGAGATGGCATACGCAGTTATCAGAACAGGCGGCAAGCAATTTGTCGTGGAAAAGGGCAGTACGATTCGTATCCCTTCAATTGAGGCGGAAGCCGGAAAGACAATTGAGCTGGACGCGCTGTTGTCGGCGGGCGATGGCGCCGGGGCCGATGAACCGGTAGTTGGCGCGGCGAAAGTTTCTGCAACTGTGGTTGACCACGGACGCGGCGCGAAAATCGTAGTTTTCAAAAAGAAGCGACGCAAACACTACAAGCGCAAACAGGGTCACCGCCAGGGATACACAACGATAACAATTGATTCGATCGGATAGGAGGACTGCCGGTTGCCAATTGCCGATTGCCGATAATGGGAGCGCCTAAATCGGAAATCGGAAATCGGAAATCGGAAATGGCTTTATGGCACACAAAAAGGGAGTTGGTTCTTCTCGGAACGGTCGCGATTCCAACTCGCAGCGACTGGGCCTCAAGAAATTTGGCGGCGAAAGCGTTTTGGGTGGGAACATTCTCGCCCGGCAACGCGGAACGAAATGGAAACCGGGGAAAAATGTCGGTCGCGGTAAGGACGACACTCTGTTTGCCCTGGTCGCCGGCGTAGTGAAGTTTGAAGACAAGGGTCGCACTGGAAAATTCATCAGTGTTTATCCACCGGAGCAGGCGTCTTCAGCATAAACCGTGCAAATGAAACACCGCGATCACGCGACGCCTGAGCCAAGTCACAGACTTAGCGCCGGGCGTCGCTTTCGATTTAAATGTTTATCGATCGTGTCAAGATTCGTGTACAGGGAGGCCGGGGCGGCAATGGTGTAACAGCTTTTCGTCGAGAGAAGTTTGTACCTCGCGGCGGTCCTTCGGGCGGCGACGGCGGGCGTGGCGGCGATGTCTGGATCGTGGCAGATTCTTCCCTGAATACGCTCCTTCATCTTCGCTATAACCCGGAACACATCGCGGAACGCGGCAGGCACGGAGAAGGATCTAATTGTTCAGGTCGTGAGGGGCAGAATCGGATCGTAAGAGTGCCGGTGGGCACTCAGATCTTTGACAGTACATCTGGGGAGCTCGTGCAGGACCTGGCTGTTGATGGCGCTCGCTGGCTTGCGGCTAAAGGCGGGCGTGGCGGCTTTGGTAACTCTCACTTCGCAACCTCGACCAATCGGGCTCCACGTTACCACCAGCCTGGCAGCGACGGCGAAGAACTGGAGTTGCAGTTGGAGTTGAAACTGCTTGCCGATGTCGGGTTGCTGGGATTTCCCAACGCGGGAAAATCAACTTTCATCTCCACCATTTCGGCGGCTAAGCCGAAGATCGCCGACTATCCGTTTACCACTCTGGAGCCGCATCTGGGCGTCGTTGACCTCGGTGATTTTAGCACCTTTGTTGTGGCAGATATTCCAGGATTGATTGCCGGGGCCCACGAAGGCGCCGGGCTGGGCGATCGTTTTCTGCGGCATATCGAACGAACAAAACTGTTACTTCATCTGGTGGATGTTTCTTCTGCCTCGGGACGCGAACCAGTCGCTGATTATCTGACGGTCAACCATGAGTTACAGGCATACAACCCGGAGTTGGCGAAGCGGCCGCAGATCGTAGTGGCCACAAAAATTGACGCTCTCGATGAACCGGCGCGACTTGAATCGCTAAGACGTCAGGCAGCGGCAGAGGGCTTACCGTTCTATGAGATTTCTTCGGTGACGAACACAGGCACGAAGGAGCTCGTTGCCGCAATCGCTGCCAAACTCGAGGAGTTGAAAAACGCTGACTTGAATCGATCGGCCGGCGTGATTGAATTGGCAATGTAGGACAGGCATTCCTGCCGGTCTTGATTGAATTAGTGGAGTATGGACAGACGGGAATGTCTGCCCAGCGAAGATGGAACAGCGGAAGCGTATTGCTATCTACGGCGGCACGTTTGATCCAGTTCATTTGGGCCACCTGGAAATTGCCCGTCGAGTTTTACAGTTATTTGCCATTGACGAGTTTTTGTTTGTGCCCGCGTGCGTTGCGCCACACAAACTGGGCCGTGAAGTTTCGTCGGCACTACATCGTTACGCGATGTTAGCACTGGCAACCAGAAACGATCCGCGGCTTTGCATTTCAACTTTCGAGCTCGATGATCCGGAACGACGTTATACCGTCGATACGCTCTTTAACTTTCGCACGCGACTTGAGGAGCCAGGCGATCTCTTTTTCGTAATGGGCGCAGACTCATGGGAAGAGATTATTACCTGGAGAGAATGGGAACGGCTGATGACGTTAGCCAATCTGATCGTGGTCACTCGGCCAGGTTATGAAGTGGCAACGGAACATGTGGGGCCCGAAACAGCTGCGAGCGTGATAGATGTGCGCGGCGAACCGGCGGAGCATAGCTTCCGAGTGGTGATACCCGGCGCGCCAAAGATATTCATAACTGACGCAGTCATGAATGACATTTCAGCCACGGAAGTAAGGCAAGCTGCCCGGGCCGACCGCGGAAAGGATTTAGAGAAGTTTGTGCCGCATGAGGTAGCGAATTACATAAGAAAGTACCAGCTATATAGAAAGACGCATGAAGCATAATTCAACTGCCAAGGAACAATCGTTACATCCAACAACAAGCGGGAACCTTCAACTCCAGTCCACGCCGGAGCCTGTAGAGGCCGAGCTTGACGAGCGAATTCGGATTGCCCTTAGCGCCGCGAGCGAAAAGAAAGCGATCAATAGCGTGGTGCTGGATTTGCGCGAAATCGCCAGTTTCACTGACTACTTCCTGATTACCAGCGGCACCAACGAGCGACAGGTGCAGGCAATTTCCGACGAGGTAGTTGAGACGTTGAAGAAAGCCGGGACGGCTGCTGCTCGCGTCGAAGGATACAAAAGCGCTGAATGGATCCTGCTCGACTATGGGTATTTTGTGGTGCATGTTTTCGATGAGAAGGCGCGCAAGTTTTATGACCTCGAAAGGCTTTGGCGAGAATCGCGGCAGGTTCAGTTGCCACCGGAGCTTGTCAGCGAGGCCAACAGTTCTTTGAGAAGTAAATCGTGATAGAGATCGTTGCGCGTTCTGAAGCGATGCGCGAGGCGATTCGTCTCGCCGACCGAGTTGCTGCCACGGATGCAAACGTTCTGATAACGGGTGAGTCGGGTGTCGGCAAGGACGCGACAGCTTTCTATATCCATTCGAAGTCCGGTCGCGCGTCGCAATCGTTCGTGAAGATCGACTGCGCCACCCTTCCCAGCGGTCTGTTGGAAGCTGAGCTTTTTGGTTATGAACGCGGCGCCTTCACCGGCGCCAGCGAAGAGAAACCTGGCCGGCTTGAAGCTTCGCATCTGGGAACGCTCGTGCTCGATGAAATCGCGTATTTATCAATCGACTCGCAGGCGAAACTACTGCGCGTTATTGAAACGAGAGAATTCGAGCGACTGGGAGGACGCAAGATAATCAAGGTCGATGCGCGCTTGATTGCCTTGACTAATGTCGATCTCAGCGACGCGGTCAAACGACAACATTTCCGCGAAGATCTGTATTACCGGTTGCATGTGGTGCACATTAAGGTGCCGGCATTACGCGAGCGCCGTGAAGACCTTCCGGAATTGGCGCAGTCTTTCGTGAATGCCTACTCGGCGAAGCATGGGCGGCCGCTGAGCGGCATCTCACCCGAGGCATTGGCTTTGCTGGGTGAGTATGAGTTTCCTGGCAACGTGCGCGAGCTTGCCAACACCCTCGAGCGAGCCGTAATTGTTTCGAGTGGAAGGCGCATAGAGGTCGAAGATCTGCCGGACCCAATTCGCGCCGCCGTCCGGCTGCAACGGCGACGCGCAAAGCCGCCATCGCTCGCCGAAGTTGAAGCCGAGCATGTGGCAGAGATTCTTGTCTTTGCTAAAGGAAATAAAACTGAAGCGGCACGCATTTTGGGAATCAGCCGAAAGAACCTTTACGAGAAACTCGCTCGGATCAAAAAGGATGAAGGCGGAGTCGGAAGGATGAAGGATGAAGGATGAAGAAGAAAAGAGAAAGAAGTATGAAAAAGGAAACTCCACTCTTCGGAGACCTTTCATCCTTCATCCTTCCGCCTTCATCCTTTCTTAGACGATGCGGCTGAGACTGATCTGGACTGGAAAGACTAAAGATGCGCATTTGAGAGCGCTCATCGAGAGTTACTTGAAGCGGCTTTCCCATTTTGCGAGATGTGAAATCTCCGAGTTTCGTGAGAGTCCCAGCCCTGGGAAACCGCCGGGCATCGATAAGGATTCGAAGCGCATCTCAGACGGGCTGCGCGAGGGCGCTGTGACTGTATTGCTGGATCCCGAGGGAACTGAGTGGACGTCGGAACAACTGGCCGCAGAGATTCAGCGTTGGCAGGACACTGGGACGAAGGAAGTGACTTTTATTGTAGGTGGACCGAATGGAGTATCGAGGGAGCTGTCAGCTCGGGTGAGCAAGCGTTGGAGTCTGTCGCGTTTGACGCTGACTCACGAAATGGCGCGGCTCGTGTTGCTCGAGCAGTTGTATCGAGCCTACACGATCATTCACGGACTGCCTTATCAAAAGTAACTGTGCAGCGGGATATCAAGTAGGGTGGAGGAATCTAACGCATAATGGATAAAAGAAGAGTAAGGGTTTTTCGCGATAAGTTACTGGATAGACGAGAGAGTTTGGTGGGCCAGGTTCAGCAGGCAGAGTTATACAGCCGGGAGCGCGATGCTGAGGCAACCCAGGACCCTGCTGACATGGCGGCCAATGCTTACACTAAAGAACTGCTGGTTTCCATGTCGGACAATGATCGACAGCTACTTAATCTGATCGACGAGGCGCTGGTCCGTATTGACGATAGCGGCTTTGGCAAGTGCATTCGCTGCGGACAGGCAGTGCCGGACAAGCGTCTGGAAGCTGTGCCATGGGCGCGCCACTGCGTACGTTGCCAGGAACTCCAGGAACGAGGTCTGTTGACCGAAGAAGAAGAATAGAAGTCCGTAATACTTGGTGGCATAATGGCGGCCTCTTTGAGTTTATTGCTCGGCATAATGGCGGCCTCTTTGAGTTTATTGCTCAGGAGGCCGTTAGTTATTGCTTCCTGGATCACGCGGATCAAAGGCAAGGACCATAGCAGGATTACTCCGGGCAGACATCTCCGTACCCGTAATTCATCGATGTAAGCTCGTGACAAATAATTTTGCCACCGGACAATGCTTCTTACTCGCGCTTCAAATCTCTGTTACGACTCTTTGCTGGCGCTGGTGTATCCGCAATCCTGTGCGGTATGCGGCGGAAGCGTTGAATCGCGGGCTCTGGGAATAGCGTGCAGCAATTGCTGGCAGCGAACCACAATCTTTTCGGGAACAGAAACGGTCTGCTGGAAATGTGGACTGCCTTCGAGAGGAACGGTGCCACAGGAAAAACGCGAACAGGTTCGGTGTCGGCGGTGCGATCAGGAATCGTTTATGGTCGCTCGCGCTTGCGGCGTTTACGAAGGAGCCTTGCGTGCGTCGGTGCTTCATCTCAAACAACAACCGCATCTTTGTGCCAAGTTAAGAAATCAATTGTCAGTAATCCAGGCACAGCATCCCTTGAGTACCGCGACGCTCATCGTTCCTGTGCCATTACATCCGGAACGGGAAAAATCGAGAGGCTTTAATCAGGCCTTGCTCATTGGCCGTGAATTGTCGCTGGTCAGCGGAGTGCCGCTGAATGAAGTCAGCCTGTTGCGCACCTCTCACATAAATC
>WNGJ01001817.1_pt1 | contig 26457 bp, 20 predicted proteins | sample 5400611 | NCBI WGS metagenome assembly WNGJ01 (sample SAMN13153375, study PRJNA577476) | soil metagenome | isolation source: 40 cm soil or saprolite under Garry oak tree replicate 1 | place: USA:California | collected 2016-06-15
GAGCTCGGTTACGAAGGCTGGAGTGCGCGGCGCGACTCGACCTGGCCCGACACACTGATCGCCACAAATCTGCGCGTACTGCCCATTACGCCCGGCGCGGTCTACGGCACTTACTGCTACACGGTGACGCAGAAGGGCACGACGTCGAGCGGCGTTTCCGAGCGAATCTTTGTGAAGACGCCGGAAGGCTGGAGAATCGCCGTAACTACGGCATTTGGGCTTCCCGCGGGCGAGCCTGCGCAATGCTCACCCGACACTTCCACGCCGAAACTCGTGCTGTTCATCACTGTCGACGCCATGCGGCCCGACTATCTGTCCCGATTTGGGCCGCAGCTGACCGGCGGACTGGGCAGATTGTACAGGGGCGGCGCAGTGTTCACGAACGCGTTCCAGGATCACGCCATAACGGAAACGGCGCCTGGCCATTCCGCCACGATGTCGGGACGTTTTCCGGTTCACAACGGCATCTCCGCCAACAGCGCCGGTGTCAACGACACCACAGTCGCACTGATCGACGCGACTGGTCCCGGCGCATCGCCGTTCCGGTTTCGCGGCTCTACGCTGACCGACTGGCTGATCGCGAAAGATCCGCGCACGCGTGTGCTCTCGGTGTCGAGGAAAGACCGCGCCGCGATTCTTCCCATCGGAAGATCGAAGCAGCCGGTTTTTTGGTACGCCCCGAACGGAAACTTTACCACCAGTACTTACTACGGCTCATCTCTCCCAGTGTGGGTAAAGGCTTTCAACGCGCGCAACGCTCCAGCGAGCTTTGCCGGACGCGCATGGGAGCTGCTGCTGCCGGATAACGCCTATCCCGAGCCGGACAGCGTTCCGACTGAATCGGGTGGAATGCGATTCATGTTTCCCCATGTCGAGCCTGCTTCGCCGGATTCTGCCGCGCTCGTACTGGCAGAGTTCCCGTGGATGGACCAGCTGACGCTCGATTTCGCGCTCGCAGGTGTCAATGCGCTGAGCCTGGGCGCCGGGCCGCAGACGGACGTGCTGGCAATCTCACTATCGACAACCGATGCAGTCGGTCATCGATATGGCCCCGATTCGAGGGAGATCCACGATCAGATCCTTCGACTCGACAGATCGCTGGGGACATTTCTGGATTCGCTTTTCCGAATTCGCAATGAGAAGGACGTTGTAATCGCGCTGACTGGGGATCATGGTCTTACGCCGTTTCCGGAAATTCACGGACGGGATCCGAACACCAGGGCAATCCGGGTCAACGTACGGCCGGTCCTGCAGCGATTGAGCAACTCGTTGTCGCAGGCGGGCGTACCGGGCTACGGACTTAACTATGCTCTCGGTATCTACAGAGGCAACGGATTTTCTTTCGACGGCGGAGTACTGGAGCTCGACAACCCCGCATTGAACAAGGCAAGGGTCAATCAGGATTCGCTGTTACGCGCTGTGCGCGCGGATTTTCTTCGCGTGCCGGGCGTTGCGCGCGCCGACAGAATTTCCGACCTCGCGCGGGCGGACACCGTGAATGACAGGATCGCGAGGAGGTGGCTGCACATGTTCGCGGATGAGAGCAAGGCTGCCCTCGTGGTGACGCTTGCGCCTTACAACTACTGGCTGACGAGCTATCAGGCGCAACATGGAAGTCCGAACGACTCGGACGCGCAGGTACCGATCATTTTTTACGGGAAAGGCATAAAGCCGGGGAGCTACGCGGAGTTTGCGCGGGTAGTGGATATGGCTCCCACTCTTGCGGCAATCATTCACGTGACCCCGCAGGAGAAACTGGACGGTCACGTACTTCAGAATGCGATCAGGTAGGGTCTCCCTTCACTCCGTCTGGAAGGCTTTCGACGAAGCCGAGTTCGGGCCGAAGAACACTCTTAATCTCAGAGAGTCATTGCCGACCGCGGCGGACGCACGGCACCGTGCGGAAGCATGGTTGCGCGAGAGACAGGTGAGTCGGGCGAGCGAGGTCCTGCTGATAACCGGGCGCGGGAACCAAAGTCCGGGCGGAATATCCGCCGTGCGTGCGGCGATCGCTGCACTCCTGCCGGGTCTGAGAAGACGAGGCGTAGTAAGCGAATGGCGAGAGCATTCACCAGGCTCTTTCGTCGTCAAGCTGGCATCGATCTCGTCTCTTCTCGACGCGCCGAGACGCAAGCGGGATCGAGCTTCGATTGCGACAACGCCGGATCCACAGTCGCTGGTCGGACTGGATAGCTCGACTCTGTCACTGCTGCGCCGATTGGCGATCCGCTCTCTCGAGTCGCTGGGAGTCCGCAACCCCGAGAAGTTCGTGGAAGCGGAGATGTTGTCGAAGTTCGATTCGCTCGCAGCCGGTGTATCTCCGGGAGCGGAAGGCGAAGCGAGGCTCCGTGACGCCATCTCTGCCGCGCTCGAGCAGCTGGATGATTGACCGCAGTACCTCAACGCGTGACCCCAACCACAGGAATCGGCAGGGAATGAATAGCAAACTCGTGCTCTCGATATCGCTCGTGCTCGCTCTTCCGCTTCGCGCACAGACGACTCCCGGATACTCGCCGCAATCGGCGGCGACGGAACGAGCGACGGAAACCGACGTCATCAGTCGGCCGTCACCGTTGAACGCATCCGCGCACTCGCGATTTCTTTCATCGCAGCCCCATATGGCCGGCACGCCAGCGCAGGCCCGAACGCGCGACTACGTCGTGAGTCAGATGAAATCCTGGGGCCTGGAGACCGAAGTGCGCTCATACCGTATTTGGATGCCGCATCCCGTGAGTACACGCGTATGGCGAATTGCGCCTGATCCGATCGAGCTGAACCTGTCCGAAGGTCCGATCGCCGAGGACACGACCTCGTTCGCGTTTCCGCAGGTGATCCCATTCAACGGTTATGGCGCAGCCGGCGATGTACGCGGAGAAGTCGTATATGTGAATTACGGGCTGATCGAGGACTATGCGCAGCTCGACTCGATGGGTGTCTCGGTGAAGGGAAGGATCGCGATCGCGCGTTATGGACGATCCTTTCGCGGCATCAAGGCTCGCGAGGCCGAAAAGCACGGAGCGCTGGGGCTACTCATCTACAGTGATCCTGCCGACGATGGTTACGTCCGTGGAGACGTTTATCCCGTCGGACCAATGCGCCCGTCGCACGGGATCCAGCGCGGAAGCGTGATGAACCCCAACGGCGATCCGAGCACGCCGGGATATCCAAGCACGACGAACGCAAAACGGATTCCGCTCGCCGAAATGGATGTGCCCCGCATTCCGGTGCTGCCGATCTCTTACGGAAATGCCGCCGAGCTTCTGCGCGGCATCACGGGCAAATCAATTCCGCAATCGTGGCAGGGAGGTCTGCCGTTCCGTTATCACGTTGGCCCGGGTCCGGTCCAAGCACGAATGGCAGTGGCGACGGACGCCGCGACTAATCCTTACAAGGAAATCTGGGACACCTTCGGGATCGTCCGTGGAAGCACATATCCGGGTGAGATCGTGATGCTCGGCGGGCATCGCGATGCATGGGGACCGGGAGCGGCGGACAACGTCAGCGGCACAATCAGCGTGATGGAAGCAGCGCGAGCGATCGCCGAACAGGTCAAGGCAGGGAAGCGACCGAAGCGCACCATCGTGTTCGCTACCTGGGATGCGGAAGAGTGGGGATTGATCGGATCGACGGAGTACGTGGAAGAAGATTCGCTGCGGTTGAGCAAGAGTGCCGTCGCATATCTCAACCAGGACGACATCGCGCAGGGGCCGAACTTCGGCGGCGGAGGATCGCCATCTCTTCGTGCGCTACTGCGTGATGTGGCGAAGCAGGTTCCCGACCCCAGCCGTCAAGGCAGTGTGTACGATGTGTGGAGGAAGCGCGCAAACCTCGCGGCGGATTCGCTCGAGCCGCAGATGGGTGATCCGGGTGGCGGCTCCGACTTCGCCGGATTCTATAACCACCTCGGCATTCCCATCGCTGATTGGGGATTTGGCGGACCACAGGGCGTGTACCACTCAGCCTACGATTCCTACCATTGGATGTCGAAGTTCGGCGATCCAAACTTCGAATATCATGCGACTGCGGCGCGCATTGGCGCGGCGACACTGTTGCGAATCGCCAATGCCGACATCCTGCCGTACGACTACGTCGAATTCGCACGTACGATGCGACGCTTCGGATCTCAGGTTGAGCAGGCCATTGCTGACAAGAAATGGAGAATCTCCAGCGATGGGTTGGGCGTCGCCATTGGACGAATGGAGGACGCGGCAGTGACGTTCAGCGCGGCGCGAGATCGCGCACTTACTGCTCAGCTGCAGACAGGAACAGCGACGCAGGTCAACGCGAAGCTGCTCGAAGTTGAACGCCAGCTTACAAGACCACAGGGACTCGTAACTCGACCATGGTTCAGAAACCTGATTTACGCCTCCGACGAGAACAACGGATACTCCACAATGGTTCTACCGTCGGTGAATGAAGCGATACGACTCGGCAACGAAGCGGTCGTTGCGCGAGAGCTGGCCGATCTGATACAGCGTTTCGACGCAGCGACCGGCACGCTACGAATGGCGACAGAATTGCTAAAGAGAAATTGAAACGCGCAGTCATAGTGTGTTGTAGTCAGGCCCGGACATTGCGTTAGACAAGTGCTCGTCGAGAACGGAATGACAGGGAACTAGATGAGAACCGGGCATGTGGGAGTGCGACGCTCACGTCTCACTTCGGAAGAAGTAGCACCCATGAGCGCTTACGGCGCGAAGGCAAACTGGCCTCCCGGATTTCAACTATACCAGCGTGGAGCACCGGCCGACGGCGTGTTCATCGTTCTCGATGGTCACGTCGTTCTGCGCAACAAGATAAAGGTCGGGCGCGGATTCGTTCCCGTCATCGCGACTGCCGGACAGACATTCGGTAGCGAAGGACTGTCCCCCAACAGTCATTACGTCACGGACGCGAGTGCATCGGAAGAAACGAAGACCATGTTCCTGAGCGGAGCGCAGTTTCGCGCTCTGGTGAGAGAACATCCTGCACAGACGATTCCGCTGTTGTCGCAGATAATGTCGGAGCGAGCCTACCTGCTCGAGAAGCTGCACGAGCTGGCGGCGCTGAACGTCGACCAGCGCCTGGTGTCCACACTGACGCATCTCAGCACCGACCGCAGCTTCACGACGTCTGACGGCCGTCTCAAGCTGGAGAACAGCCACCATCGGTTGCTGTGCGAGATGGTCGGCGCTACGAGAGAATCGATCGCGTTGGCCCTGAGTCGTCTGGTGTCGGCGGGAATCGCGGAGAGAAAGGGTATGACGTTCCTGATCGAGCCCGGCTCTCTTGCATCCACGTTCGGATCCAACGGAGACCACGATTCGACGGTCGCCCTGGCGCGAGAGATATCGACGTGACGAGGATGAATGGTCGGTTGGCAACACGCTGACACAGCCGCGGTACTGAAGGGGGCTGAGACCATTGATCTGCAGGAGGAGGGCTCACACGGAGTCCTCCTCCTGCATGGTTTTGGGGATACGCCCCAAACGCTCTCTCTCCTGGCGCGGAGACTACACAAATCGAAGTACAGCGTTCTCGTACCGCTCCTGCCCGGGCACGGACGCACGATGCAGGCGTTCACCAACTCACGGGCAGACGAGTGGATCAGGGCGGCAGAGGGATCTTTCCGCGATATGCGCCAACGACACGACAAGGTCAGCGTCGTCGGACTCTCCATGGGCGGGGCGCTGGCTGTTCTACTCGGCGCGGAGGTAAGGAATATCCCGGCGCTGGTCTTGATCGCGCCCTATCTGGGAATGCCGCGTCAGCTGCGCTTCGCTGCGGCAACGCACTGGCTGTGGGGACGGCTGGCTGGGGGGATAAATGCGAGGAGCCCTCGATCAATTCACGATCCGATCGAGCGCGAGAGAAATCTGGCTTACGGCGCCGTGACAGGACGCGCGCTTTTTGAGCTCTCGAAAGTGGTCAGTCGCGCGAGAGAGGCTCTTGGCGGAGTAACCGCTCCGACTTTGATAATTCAGTCGCGTGAAGACCCGCGCGTCTCACCGAACGTCGCGGAATTTGCCTTGAAGGAGCTGGGGGCGAAAGAGAAACGGCTCGTCTGGACCGAAGGAGCGGGACACATCATCACTGTCGACTACGGTCGCGAGCGGGTATTCAGCGAAGTTGAATCGTGGCTGCGACTGTACGACAGCCGCGGCGCGACAGCCGCTGCCAAATGAGAGAGCGGCTGTCGAACGGCCTCTGAAGCTAGAAGCGATCCTGGACGAATTCCGTGACGGTGTCGACCGCGCGCTCGCCCAAGTCTGCAGCCTGGTGAACGACCCCGGTTGCAACACGCTTCACGCGAGCCACGGGGGACTGCGTTCTGCGACGAGCACGGCTACGGCTGCTGCTCTTGCGTCCGGAGGAACGCTTCCGCGTCGACGATTTGCGTCCGCTGCTCTTGCGCCTGGCCGAGGACTTCCGGCCGCCGCGCCGGGGCGCCTTGCGCGCGCTTCTGGAGCTCCGCCCGCTCGACCGCTTTCTCGCACCTCCACGCTTACGCCCGGATGATCCGGACCGCGACCGCTTTCTGGCACTCTTTGAACGACTGGACTTCTTGGCTGCAGCCATGGGCAAGCTCCGTGTACGGGGGTTCGTAGAACGGATAGCAAGATTCGCGCACAACAAAGCTGCGACAGTCAATATCCGGTGTGAGCGTTGTGCGCATTCGCGCACCCGGATTATCCGATTCCGCGCGTCTCACCGTGTCGCATGATCCAGAGATCATTGGCGTCACGACCAGCTTCTCGCCATTGGTCGCGCATCTTTGCCGGCGGTTCGTCCATCGGCTCGTCGGTGAGCTTGAACGTTCCCCAGTGGGCCGCGGCCATGATCAGGCGCCTTCCGTTCTGTGCCGCCGCCAGTTGTACGAAAGCCTTCATGCAATCTTCGGGATTCATGTGAACCGAGCCCATGAACCAGCGGGGCTCGTACGCTCCGATGGGCATGATCGCCAGATCGAATGGCCCGCAACGTTTGGCAATGGTCCCGAATTCAGGATGCAGGGCAGTGTCGCCCGCGAAAAAGACCGTATGATGTGGAGAGCGAAACGTCCACCCGGACCAGAGAGTGCGGTTGCGGCGGCCAAGCGTTCTCCCGGAGAAGTGCTGGGCAGGGACACACGTCAGGCGCATTGCCCCAATCTCGCTTTCCTGCCACCAATCCCGTTCTACCACTTCCCTTGCTCCACGAGTGCGGAGGAACGGACCCACTCCGAGTGGCGCGTACCACACAACGGCTGGGTACCGGCGGGCAATGCGTGAAATCGTCCCGGCATCGAGATGATCGTAATGGTCGTGTGAGAGTACGACGGCGGCGATCGGCGGCAGGCGATCGAATTCCACTGCCGGCGGGACCCAGCGCTTGGGACCAACAAACTGCACCGGAGAAGCGCGCTCACTCCAAACGGGATCAACGAGAATGTTGAGTCCGGACATCTGGATCAGGAAACTCGTGTGTCCGACCCAGGTGACTGTGAGCTGTTCGGGATCGGCACGCGGCACTATGAATTCGGGTGCCACTCGCACGAAGCTGTGGGGATCAGGATCGGGGCGGCGCGGATTTCGTCGCCTTTCGATCAGGGACCACTTGAGGAAGTCCAGAAATCCGTGCATCTGCGCGCCGGGCCATGGATTTCTGAACCCGCCGTCGGGTCGATGGTGATCGAGGTTTTCCACCTAACCGATCTTCGGCGACGCCAGGTTTTCGTCGAGATGGGCGACTGATTTCATTCCCACCAAGGCGGCCGCGATCGGGAGTGACTGTGAGAACGCAATAGCGCGTCTGGCGTCGCTTCTAAAACCGGGGAAAGCAGTGCGCACCGCCTCTGGCAACGCGCGCGCCAGTTGTGATTGCATCAGGGTGGCGCTGCCGACGACCGAGATGCCGAGGCGGTTGGCTGCCTCGAGCAGAGGGAGACGGGCGTCTTTCACGCTCTGAGTGGGAATTCGCACCGCCTCCGTCATCGCCAGGTTGATGGGAAGTTGAACGACTCTGAAGTTGTGATCCGTGCCGGCAATCTCGCGCGCAATCGACACCAGCTCTTCAAGGCTCAAATGATTTCTCGATTCGGGTGGGACCCTGAACCCGTTCCAGGTCGCGCATCCATAACTGCCGATCACACCCCGATCGACCTGCTTCTCGAGAGCTGAAAACGCGTCTCGCATCACGGTCAGAAAATGCTGGCGAGGCAGCGCATCCAGCTGTTGCTCGGGGTTGTGGAGATAATAAATGTCGATGACAGCGAGCCCGAGATTGTTTCTGCTGCGCTCGATCTGATCCTCGAGATAGCGCGGAGTGAGACAGTGTCCGCCAGACACGACGTCCGTCGGCTGCATTACACCCGGGCCGAAGTACTCGCTGTCGAGGAATCCCCGATAACCTTCCTTCGTAGCGGGGGGAGTTCTTTCGAGCGGGATGTAGCCGCCTTTGGTGCAGACGACCACCTCTTCGCGGCTGATGCCACCGTTGGCGACAACGTTGCGCATGGCTTCCCCAATGGCGCGCTCAGAGCGCTGACACCTGTAGTTGATCGCGGTGTCGAGCAAGTTCACGCCCTTCTCGAGTGCTGCACTGACGGTCGTGGTGTAGCGCGCGTCTTCGGAATCATCGCATTCGCCCAGATAGGTGCCCAGTCCGAGCGACGAAACGAGTGGGCCACCGGCAATCGGGCGATAGAAGCGATCTGGCTGGGTCTTGGTGAAACGCTTTCGAAAGCGGCGGGTACCTTCAGGCGTCGCACGTCCATCTACAAGCGTGTCCAAGAGTTTCGGACGAGTCATTGCGGAGAGGCTATCGGCGGCAGGCTGGTATCGCAAGGTGCGCATAGGTCGATTGGCCCTTAGGTTGCTCAACTCCACCGCACAGCTTACGAAACGTTCTCATAGACGACCACTTCAAAGTGAAAACATACACCCTCCTGTTGATTGCGCTGACCGCGTGCGCGCGACAGCAACCCGTAATTCTCGCGCCGGTGCGAATGGACGCTCCGACGGGCGACACATCGGGTACCGGACAGCGATCCCGCGCGGTCTTCGACACACGGCGAGATGATCCGTTCGCAACAACGGACCGTATCGACTGGCCCGGGCCGAATCGATATCGCTCGGCAAACGGCGCTCCGGGTCCTGATTACTGGGAACAGCGCGCCGACTATACAATCGCGGCCACGCTCGATACCGGCACCACGCAGCTCACCGGCTCGGTCGAGATCAGGTACACCAACAACTCGCCCGACACGCTCCGTTACGTGTGGATTCAGGCCGACCAGAATCTCTACCACACCGGGAGCATGGGGGCCGCACTTTTCCCCGCCGATTCGCGTTGGGGAGTGAGAGGGTTCGAGGGCGGGTACAACTTCAGCGATGTGCGTGTGAATGGCGCGGCTGTGCGGCCGAGGATCAACGACACTATGGTGCGTCTCGACCTCCCCTCTCCGCTGCTGCCGCGCGGGGGGAAGACGACGATCTCGATCAGCTATTCGTTCAGGGTGCCGGAGCACGGATCAGACAGGATGGGTCGCGACAGCGCGCTCTATGAGGTCGCACAGTGGTATCCGCGAATGGCGGTGTACGACGATGTCCGTGGCTGGAACACCGATCCATATCTGGGTCAGGGCGAGTTCTACCTAGAGTATGGTGACTTCGATTATTCCGTTACCGTACCCGCCGGATACGTCGTCGCCGGAAGTGGAGTGCTCCAGAATCCCGAAGAAGTCCTGACACCCGAACAGCGCCGAAGGCTGTCGACTGCATCACGAAGCAGCGACGTGGTGCAGATCATCACGCAGGCTGAGGCCGCCGCGGCGAAAACGCAGCGTAAGGCCGGAACAAAAACGTGGCGGTTCCGGGCTCACGATGTCCACGATGTCGCGTGGGCTGGCGCGCCCGACTTCAGATGGGATGCGACAAGCTGGAACGGAATTCTTGCGCAAGCCTACTACGAGTTTCCGAAAGCCGGAAAAGCCTGGGAGCACGCCGCCGAGCAGACGCAGTGGACCATCCGACAATACTCGGAGCTCTTCTTCCCGTACCCCTGGCCGCAGGCGACGAGCGTCGCGGGTCCGGTCGGTGGAATGGAGTATCCGATGTTCGTCATGGTTGGCTACGGAACGGACGATCCGGCGTCGATCTTCGGAGTTCTCAATCACGAGCATGGCCACGAATGGTTTCCGATGATCGTCGGCTCCAACGAGCGCCGCTATGCGTGGATGGACGAAGGGTTCAATACCTACCTGAACGCGTTTGCGAACGAGGCTCGGTATCCCGGCCAGAGCTCCTATTCGGGTTATCTCCGAAACTGGGCCGATGCGGTGACTCACGGGACGCAATCCCCGTTGATGACCGCGCCCGACAACATCGATCCGACTGCTCTTGGCGCAATCGGTTACCGCAAGCCGGCACTGGTCCTACTCGCACTGCGAAACCACGTGGTCGGTCCGGACTTTTTTGACACTGCCTTCAGGGAATACGTCCGGACCTGGGCGTTCAAGCATCCCACGCCTGGAGATTTCTTCCGCAGCATCGAGAATTCGACGGGGGAAGACCTCTCCTGGTTCTGGCGCAGCTTCTTCTATACGACGGATGTCCTGGACATTGGCATCGACAGCGTAGCGACCCGGACTTCAGATGGACAAAGCTTTGCGACGATCGCGTTGCACCGGTTCACATCGATTCCGTTTCCGGTGCGGCTCCGCGTTGCTTACGCCGATGGCACGACACAGGATTTCTCGCTACCGGTTAATATCTGGGCGAGGGGCGATCGCTTCGATGCGGTGATTCCGGTACGAAGCAAAGTGACCGGGGTACGACTCTGGCCAGACCCCTCGGTTCCCGACTGGAACCCGTCAAACGACACTTGGGGCACGCCGCCAAGCGCTAATACGCCAGGGCCAGTTACAAGACGATGATGTGGTCGTTTGGATTGAGGGAGCTGTTGGGTAGATTGAAGTGCAAGCGAGAAACTTCGTACGGCGATCAAAGCGTTCGACCATTACAGAAAACTAGATAACGGAGAAAGAATGCCGGATTTTGGAAGCTGGGCGACCGCGTGGTGGAAGCCAATTCTGTTCGTGATCGTAGCGGGACACCTCACTAATGTGTCCGTTACACTGTTCCTGCATCGCGCCCAGACCCACCGTGGTGTGAAGCTGCACTACCTCGCCGCTCTTCCGATGCGGCTGTGGCTATGGCTTTCGACCGCGATTGTAACGAAGGAATGGGTTGCCTGCCACCGGAAGCATCACGCATTTGCCGATCGCGAAGGCGATCCGCACAGCCCGTTGATGGAAGGCTTGCGCAATATCATCGTCAAAGGGGCGTTCTACTATAGAAAGACGGTTCGCCAGCCTGGCGTCCTCGATAAATATGGAAAAGGAACGCCCAACGACTGGCTCGAAAGGCATCTGCTGTCCCCGCTTAACTGGGTTGGAATTCTCGTGATGCTTGGAGTCGACATCTATCTCTTCGGCTTCTTCGTGGGGCCCCTGGTGTGGGGCGTTCAGATGATCTGGATCCCGTTCTGGGCGGCTGGAATCGTGAATGGAGTCGGACACGCCGTCGGCTACCGGAACTTCGACGTCAAGGACGAGAGCCGCAACATCTCACCTATCGCGATCTGGCTTGGCGGCGAGGAGCTGCACAACAATCACCACGCCGATCCACATTCGGCGAAATTCAAGGCGAAGTGGTATGAGTTCGATATCGGCTGGATGTATCTCCGGCTGCTCTCCCTATTCGGCCTGGCGGAAATCTCGTACGCGCGCAGGTAGGCCCGCGCGTGCCTGAGACAGTAACCTGCGCGCGTTGCGGGCAGACGCGCGCAGGATTCGTAAAGCCCCCTTTTCCAGGCTCGATCGGGGCTCGCGTCGTAGAAGAGATCTGCACACAGTGCTGGGCTGATTGGCTCAAGCAGCAGACGATGTTGATCAATCACTATGGGCTCAACGTGATGGATCCACAGGCCCGGTCTTTCCTCACCAAGAACATGACCGCTTTCCTCTTCAAGACCGGGGCATCGTCCGACATCGATACCAGCAAGAAGGGCACGATATCCCACTGACAATGCGGAAGTCGAGCGGCTTTGCCGCGGTGGCGCTCGCCCTCCTCGCGGCGAGCTGCACGGCGATACGCACCGGCACAAATACCTCCGCCCAAAGCGGCACCATCTTCCCGCGGTGGACCGATTCCGTGCTCGCGTCGATGACCTTGCGTGAAAAAGCCGCGCAAATCGTTTGGCCCAGCGTACTTGGCGATTACGCGTCGGGCGATTCGCCGCAGTGGCGGCGACTGACGCAATACGTCCAGCAGGAGAAAGTCGGAGGGTTCACGATCTCGGTCGGCTCTCCCACGGAAGTGGCCGCGAAGCTGAACGCGCTGCAATCGATGAGCAAGGTTCCCCTTCTGTTCGGTGCGGATCTCGAGGCTGGCGCCGGATTTCGCGCTCGCGGTGGGTACTTCGTTCCCAACGCCATCGATCTGGGCGGAGCGATAGTGTTCCCGCCGGAGATGGCGGTCGGCGCAACGCGAGATACTACGCTCGCTTACGAGCAGGGACGTCTCACGGCGCTGGAAGGCCGCGCACTCGGCATCCATATCGCGTACGCTCCGGTGCTCGACGTCAACAACAATCCTGACAATCCCGTCATCAATACGCGCTCGTATGGCGAGGATCCTGATCTCGCCGCGCGAATGGGTGTGGCTTTCATCCACGGTCTGCAGGATCATGGCATGATTGCGACCGGGAAACATTTTCCCGGTCACGGTGACACTGGAGTCAACTCACATCTCGCGCTGCCGGTAGTTACGGTGAGCAGAAGCCGGCTCGACACCGTGGAGCTCGTGCCGTTCCGGGCAGCGGTCAATGGCGGAGTAGGCGCGATCATGTCATTCCATGGCGCGATGCCGGCGCTCGATTCGTCCGGTGTGCCAGGAACGCTCTCATCGAAGGTCCTGACCGGGCTACTGCGAGGCGAGATGGGATTCCGCGGGATCATCATCTCCGATGCGATGGATATGCGAGGCGTTCTCGATCAATTCGGCGCCGCTGAAGCGGTAAAACGCGCCATCTCAGCGGGAATCGATGTTTTAATTCAGCCACTCGACGTGTCGCAGACGATCGATGCAGTCGTCGCGGGAGTGGGGGAAGGTCGATACACCGAAGCGCGTCTCGATTCGTCGGTGAGACGCGTGCTCGAGACAAAGCGAAAGCTGGGTCTGGCGCAAAACAAGCTGGTCGATATCAGCGCGCTACGGTTTCTTGTCGGGGACAGCTCCAACGTGCAGATAGCGAGACGCGTTGCCGAGAAGTCGATTACCCTCGTCAGGGATTCGCTGCGACAGGTGCCGCTTGCCGCCGACACCGCGCTTCGTGTTTTGTCCGTTACCGTAGCGCGCCGAGCGGATCTTCCGGCCGGAAATGCCTTCAACGCGGAGCTGCGCGCAGGAGGCCTGCCAAAACTGCGCACGGAATTCGTCGCGACTGAGGACGCGGCACTCAACTATCCGCGATTGATCGCGGCCGCTGATTCCGCGGATGTAACGATAGTCAGCTCGTATGTGGGTCAAAGCTGGGACGCGGTAAGTGCGAGCGCACCACAGGCGTTCACGAATTTCGTGCAGACTCTCGTTCAGCGCGGACGAAAGCCGATCGTCGTGGCGCTCGGAAATCCGTACCTGTTGCAGCAACTTCCATTTGTGAGCGCGTATCTCGTTGCGTGGGGAGGCTTTCCGGTTTCCCAAACGGCGGCAGCGCGTGCTTTGCTCGGCACATCGGCGATCTCCGGTCACTTGCCGATCACCATACCGCCATACGCGAGCCGCGGCAGGGGCGAAGAGAGAGCAGCTCGGACGCGCTGAGCAGAGCGCGCGGAGCTCGGTTCGTTGACGGACCAACAAAAACTTTCTGGAAAAAAATCGCAGAAATTTTGTTGACCTTTTGATTGTCGCGTCGTTATATCATTGGTTCCCGCCTCGAAACGTCCGCTGCCGAGCGTCGACGTCGCTTCCCGGAAAAATTCATTTGACGCGGTCTTGACTTTAGTCACAAAAGGTGACTAATTCGCTCACCATGCGCGACCGCTCTGCCAGAACCCCCTCTCACAGTGTCGATGTGGTTCTGGTGACAGCGATGGGAAACGAGTTGGCGATCCTGTTGGCCCGGAACTCGAGTGAGCGCGAGCGTTGGTCGCTGCCGTGGCGAATTTCACAAGCCGGCGAAACCTTCGATGCCGCCGTTGCTCGGATCGCGCAGGAGGCACTAGGTGAGTCGCCCGCATGGATGGAGCAGATCGGCGCGTTCGGCGATGGCAAGCGTCATCCGAGCGAAGCCAATGTTTCAGTTGCCCACCTCGGTCTCGTCCCACACGAAACAGCATCAGCCCGTGGCGGCTACACGTGGTTCCAGATGGCGGATTTGCCGCCGTTGTCTCCACGGCAGCGCGCGATGGTTGAAGGCGCGACCAAAGCCATCCAGAGAGGTCTCGATCAGGCGCCAATCGCTTTCAGACTTCTGCCGGTCACGTTTACCCTGAGCGAGCTGCAACAGATGTATGAGCTGCTGCTTGGTAAACGCTTGCATAAGGCCAGTTTCCGCCGTGCCCTCCAAGCGGCCTGGCTCGTCGAACCTACGGACGAATGGCGCAGCGAAGGGCGGGGCAGGCCGGCGCAACTTTTCCGGTATTTACCGAAGAAAAAGCGTAGGCCACACCGAGGTCTGAGGTTCGATTTTCTCTATCCATAGAACCCCGTAACAGCCCGGTATCAAGGCGGTTAAGCCTCCGGAACCTCTTGCGTCAACGGTGTATTAGTTGCAATGTGTACCTAAGGCTAACCACCCTGAACTGGGAGCCCGGTAGCGATGCTGGCCTATCTGGACAGTTTGTGCGCAGCACTGCTGGCACGAGATAGCACAGAGATACAGAGGCTTCTCGCACTTCCGGCAGCGCGTGATCTTCCGCGTCGAGTGCGTGAAGAAGCCGTCGCCATATCTCGGGCCGGAAACCGCAGCTTCATGGCGCCAATACACGCGCTCCACTTCTATTACAAGCTCACTCACATGGTTGACGAGTCGAGCGATCCGATCTTCGGTGACGCCTCCAAGCAAAGCGAAACCGAAGGCGGACAAATGGAGCTGCCACTCCGCAAGGTAGGAAACGGCGGCCGTTAAAACGCTTTAAACAAGCGCCCGAAGCGAATTCTTCTTCGCCATCGCTTCGCTCCAGATATCTCCGATCTTCTCAAAACGCTCGGCCGCGTTGCCGAGGTGGAAGTCGCGCGGATCCAGATCATCCGTGAGCTCGGTCCATCTAAGTGGAGTCGAAACCGTCGCTCCCGGCTTTGCTCGAACGCAATAAGGACCGGCGACCGTTTTCCCCTGGATATTCTGCAGATAGTCGACGTAAACCGTTGCGGCACCGCGGGCTTTGACGAAGCGCTCGATCGTTGCTTCCCGGGGATGGGCGTCGGCGACTTTCGTCGCGATCATCTGAGCAACGAGTGTGGCAGCTTCATTGGGCGTATGCGGCGGGAGTGGTAGATATATGTGTAACCCACTGGAGCCAGAGGTTTTGATGGCAGCATGGAGTCCGAATCCGTCGATGATCTCCTTGCCCCAGTGTCCGACCTGAACGACGCGGGCAAAGTTCGCCCGCGGCCCCGGATCCAGATCGATGATAGTGTAGTCAGCGTAGTCCAGCGACTGCACCCGCGAATGCCAGGAGTCGACCGAGATCGCGCCGAGCTGGATCGTGTAGAGAAGAGTCAGCAGATCGCCGCCGACGTAGCGAGGCTGTTTCTCCCCGCCATCGGTCTCTATGATTTCGACCCGGACTCCGCTCGGTGTGGTCTCTGACGCCTTCTGCTGGTAAAAGCTCTCGCCGTCGATGCCGTTCGGGAAGCGCTTCAGGACGAGCGGCCGATCCTTGATCGTCGGCAGGATGAATTGCGCGATGCGCGTGTAGTAGCGCATCACATCGCCCTTGGTGTACTTCTCCTTGGGAAAGAAGACCTTGTCGAGGTTGGAGACTTTGAGCGCCTTTCCCTGGCCGAAGTCGACGGTTCCGTCCCCCCTCGCTTTCTCGATCGCCGTGAGCTGGCTCATTATTGACGTTGTGTCGACCTTTGCCCGCGCTGGCGCTGAGGTCGAGCGGCGCTCAGGCTTTTCGGGCGGAGATTTGGTCGTTCGGCCGCGCGCGGCGATGCTCACTCGAGCGGGACGTTTTGCGTTAGAACCGGTGTGTGTAGACTTTTTTTGAACGCTGGTCGGCTCGAGGCCAACTTCCCTGGCGCTCTTGTCGTCACGAACCCCGAGGAAGATCGGCTGGCGAAGGCGACGGTCGGCTGTCCACTCGTTGAACTTGACCTCGACCACAACTTCCGGCTTGACCCAGTGGGCTTTCTCGTTGGTCTTCGGAGTCTCCACGAATGGCGAGGTTTTTATCTCGAGTGGCTTCAACCGGCGGTACATCTCCTCGAGTCCTTGACGCGTAAAGCCTCCGCCGGTGTGTCCGACGTAGATGAATCTGTCCTTGTCGAAATAGCCGAGCAGCAGAGCGCCGATATGCTCACGACTATTGCGGGGCTCCGTGTATCCGCCGACCACAAACTCCTGGCGGAACTCGATCTTGAGCTTGAGCCAGTTGCGAGACCGGGTGCCGGGCTCGTACCGTGAGTCGATGCGCTTGGCGATGATACCTTCCCAGCCTTCGCGGCGTGCTTTCTCCAGCATCTTGTTGCCATCGCCCTCTACTGATTCGGTGATCCGCAGCTGGTCTGACACACGTTTGCCGACGCGCTTCACCAGGCGGGCGCGACGCTCCGACCAGGGTTTCTGCAAGAGCACCTCGTCGCCATCCATCAGGATGTCGAAGAGAATGAGCGCCGCTGGTGTCGATGAGGAGTGCCGCTCGATCATGTGCGACTCCTTCACGTGCATGCGGCTTTGCAGCTGCTGGAAACGCGCGGGGCCGCTGTCGATGAGAGCGACGATCTCGCCATCGAGTACGAGCGAGTGCTGAGTCTGGGCAGAAAGTTTTTTCAATGCTGCGACTATCTCGGGAAATTGCTGGGACTTGTCCTTACCGTTTCTCGTCATGAGCTTGACATCGTCCGACGTTGCGTAGGCCAGGACGCGAATTCCGTCGTACTTCGGCTCGAAGGTCCAGCCTTTTCCGGGCACTTCGCTGCCGACGCTGGCGTACATCGGCTCCAGCGCTGCAGCGTTGAGCCTCGCTGGCGGAATCGTCTTTGACGTTTTAGGTGGGGGGTCAGCGCGAGATTTCCGCGAACTCGCTTTTGCCGTCTTGATCGGCGAACCCAGAGATTTCCCGCTGTTCTTAGGCTCACGATTGCTTCTCCAGACGCGGCTCTTGCCCGCCGTGATCTCTTCCATCGTACGACCAGAATCGACCGACGTCGTGTTTTCGGCGACTACGTCCTCATCGGTTGCGAATTCGTCGCGATGTTTGATGAGAAGCCACTGAGGCTTTGATGACGAGGAGCCATCACGGGTGAACTTCATGCGAATGAGCGCGAAGGAGCCGTGGAGTCGCTGGCCATGGAAGGTGATCTTGAGATCGCCGCGTCTCAAACCTTCACGGACGGCGTCCTCTTCTTCATCGGGAGAGGCGGCAGCATCGGCGGTGTAGGTTCCCCGATCCCAGAGCATAACGGTTCCGCCGCCATACTCTCCCTTTGGAATCGTACCCTCGAAGGTGTTGTAATCGATCGGATGGTCCTCGACCTGCATCGCGAGGCGTTTCACCGATGGATCGAGGCTGGGACCTTTCGGAACGGCCCAGCTTTTCATCACTCCGTCGAGCTCTAGTCGAAGATCGAAGTGGAGATGGCTGGCGGCGTGCTTCTGGATGACGAATAGCAGCCGGCCAGGTCGTGTCGCAGATGATGACTTTTCGCCGGACGGCTCCTGGGTCCGGCTGAAATCGCGCTTCCGCCTGTACTCAGTGAGGAGTGCGCGTGCGCTGCCCTTCGACTTTTCCTTCGCCTTTACGACCATGCAGGCGTCCTAAGCTGTCTTTGCCTTCTTCGCCTTCACGGGTTTGCGACCAGCGGCGACCGATTTCCTTTTCGCACGTACCGCGCCCTTCTTGCCGCTGCCCTCCTCGAGGCTCGCACGAAGACGCGACATGAGATCCAGGACGCCACTGTCCGGCGTCTCCTCCTCGGGCCCCTCCAGCTTGGGCTTCTTTCCCTTCATCTTGGCCTTGATGATTCGCATCAGGTTCGCCCGATAGTCATCGGTGTAGCGAGTCGGGTCGAACGGCTCGGCCAGATTCCCGACGAGCTGCTCGGCCATCTGCAGCTCCTGGGGTCGAACGGCTTCGCGACTGGGGAAGTTGAGCTCGCTCGAATCGACCAGCTCGTTGGCGAATCTCATGATCTCGAGCACGAGCGCGTCGCCAACGACTTTCACGGCGGCGAGATGCTGGCTCTGGCGAATGATGATCTTCCCGATGCCGACCGATCCCGTCTGCCGAATGGCTTCGCGCAAGAGCGCGTAGGGCTTGTCGCCACCTTTGGCGGGCACGAGGTAATACGGCGTCTCGAAGTAGCGCGGATCGATCTCGTCTTCCTTTACGAAATCGAGAATGTCGATCGTCTTCGATTGCTCGAGAGCGGCGGACTTGAAATCCTCATCTGTGAGCACCACGAATTTTCCCTTCTCGTACTCGTAGCCCTTCACGATCTCGTTCCACGGAACGGGCTCGCCTTCCGCCTGACAGATGCGCTCGTACTTGACCGGAGACAGGTCCTGCTCGTGGAGGAGCCGGAAGCTGATATGGTCCGCGCGAACTGCGGTCTTTAGCTCCACCGGAATGTTGACGAGTCCGAACGTCAGCGAGCCTTTCCAGATTGCAGCCATCCGAGTCTCCGGTTCGAGTCAACACAGCCAGCGATGTGGATGAAAGCAAATCAAATGCCGCCTGTGGAAAACAAGTTTTGTGATGCCTGAGAATGTAAAAAGCCCCGTCGGCCGAGCTTTTCCCGGGATATGCAAAAGGCCCCGTCAAGCGGGGCCTTTTTTGATTGGAGCGTCGACTCGAACTCGCTAGCTCACCTTGGTGACGTCTGCAGCCTGCGGCCCTTTCTGACCCTGAACTACCTCGAACTCGACCTTATCACCCTCGGCGAGAGACTTGAAACCCGAGCCACCTATTGCGCTGAAATGGACAAAGACGTCCGGGCCGCCCTCGCGTGAAATGAAGCCAAATCCCTTGGCGTCGTTGAACCATTTGACCGTTCCAGTAATGCGTGCCATTGAACTATTCCTCTCCCCCGCGGGCAATCTGTAAAGCAGCTACCGTAGGCAAGCGAGCGTGACGAAAACACGCTTCGCTTCGCCGGATAGTCGTCGGCGCGACGCTCTCCATCCGGCATGCGCAGTGGAGGGCAAGTTTTGTGCAACAGACTGTGATCCTACGCCGCCCCTGCCACGTAATGCGCTGACCGTCCGCAGCTTTTGCAGCGAAGAGTCACATGGGTGTACGGGGGCGGGGGAACCTGTCGCGGATCGCGTTCGATCGACCCGGAGCATGAGGGGCAGCTCAGTGGAGAACCGTGTCGGTCGTTGCTGATCAGGAAAAGGGCCTGAGCGGGATTGTACGCGTTCGGACGTGGCTTGCGCATGAGCTCTCCAGTTACTTCGACACGGCGCTGCCCGGTTTGCGTCGCATAGGTGGACGTTTGACGGCTATCCATTGAGAAGAAGAGCCATCCAGATTCGAGAGCGGATCTGCATCGGGCTAACCCTGGGCTTTCTTACAGCTTGCGGCCCGCACGCTCACATCCCGCTCCGACCGGCCAATCTGCCTGATGCCCTTGCTGCAACGGACAGCGGGGCTCTCCTGGCACGGCGCCTGGCACCGGTCTTATACCTACAACGTGACGAAACGTTCCCGCTCGAACGGGTGGTGGCGGTGCTGCACCCCACCCGGAGGGTCATTGCCTACCATTTATTGTGGCGGGATGACATTCACGGGTCATGGATTCCGTTCACGGTCCCGACGGACGAAGAGGTCCTATGGGTAGGCTACGACTCGACTTACGTCCCTACCGATCTCTGGACTTACTGGCACGGCCAGATCCTTCATACGGCCTGGCCGCGCTCTCAGGTGGCGATCGATGTCCAGTGGGGCAAGCACGGCAGCCTCCCCCGAAACGTCCGCCAAAGCGACCTGCCCCGACCCCGCACCCTGAATTTCTTTTACGCCATGACGATTTTCGGAGAGCCTGACATTCTGCTCGGAGACGTTACGCGTAAAGGGCCACTCTGCTTCTGCCATAGTTATCGAAGGTACCGGCAGTTCACGCGGCCCATCCTGCTCTCAAACAGGCTGGACGCGGTCGTCAGAACGGAAGATCCGAAGCCAGTGCTGCTGGAGGTATTTGGCAGCAAGTACTCGAACAAGCATCAGTGGCCCTGAATGAAAAAGCTCCGGCAGGACGATCCCGCCGGAGCTTTTCATTGCCTGAATCTCTGTTAACGGCGCGCTGAAGTCGGAGCAGCGGTTGCCTGCTCGTGTTGCGCGATCATGAAAAGATCTTTCTGAGACGCGCTTTGCTTCAAAACCTGCAGCGCGTGCATCAGCTGATTGTCATCCGGGACGCTGCGCCGTTTGGCGGTCGAATCGCCGAACGCCAACCGCGCGACGGTGTTGCCGAGTAGTCGGTCGATCTCCGGACCGGCCTGCTCGTATTGCGCGTGATCGATGGTGACTCCCTTCGCTTGAAGCCGGCGGTAGAACTCTTCGCGCCATGCCGGAGACACGGTGAAGTCGGGACGAACCGTTTTCTTCAGCTCGAGCGAGTAATCCATCAGCGTCGCCCTCACATCCGTGGTCTTCGGGGCAAAGACGTTGAACACTTTCTGCTCCGCCGTCGTCAGCGTATCGGGGCGCACGATGATGTCGGGCGTGATTGCTCCGCCGCCGTAGACGATTCGACCGGCGTCCGATTTGAACGCGGGACGCGAGCGGCGGACCGAGTCGGTCTCGAGAGAATCGGGCATAACTTCCACGAAGTCACCGTTCGGAAGAAGCTTGCGCTCCTTCTGGATTGAGCGGCCGTTGGGAGTGTACCACTTTGCCGTCGTCATCTTGAGCGCATAACCGCCTTCGAGCGGGAAGACCGACTGCACCAGGCCCTTTCCGAACGAAGTAGTGCCGACGATCAGAGCACGATCATGGTCCTGGAGGGCACCGGCAACGATCTCCGATGCCGAAGCGCTCCGTCCATCTGTAGGGTACCGCTGGAATGTTGACGACAGCGCGTGTGAACGTGATCGGAATCAGCTCTGGAACGCCGGGGCGTGAGAACTTGACCAAGACCTTGCTGCCCGGATTCCCTTTCAGCGCGTCGGATGTCTGCGAGACAGTCCAGCCGCGGATGTTGGTGGTGTCGATGAAGTTGATTCGATCGCCCTCCTGCACGCCGGCCTGCTCCGCGGGTGTGTGCGGAAAGACGCGCTGCACCGTGATGAAGCCCTGCGTCTCCGCGATCTCCATCCCGATGCCCGCGTAACGTCCGTTCGTCTGGGCGTTGAAGGAGGAAAGCTCCTTCGGCGACAGCAGCACGCTATACGGATCGTTCAGCTCGTGGACGAGTCCGCGCGCGGCCTTCTCGTAAAGGGTTGCCGCGTCGACCGTGTCGACGAAGCGGGTCGAGACGATATTGAGGACCTGGTCGAGAAGGCGAGCGCCTTGCTGACTCTCTCGTTGCTGAAATACGAAGCCCCCGGCCATTAGCGGAATCAGAGCGAGGCCGAAGAGCAGGCTTTTCTTGGATCGGGACATACGGTCTAGGAAGAAGAAGCGTTGCACGCCGTCAAACCCGTTCGAAACACGTACGGGAGTGAGGTAACGTAATAGATACGCCCCCGAGCGTTAAGTGTTCCTCAAGGACGCACAAACGGCACCAGCGGAACATCGTCCGTCAGGCGGCGCGGGAGGCCAGTACATAATCTACCAGCCAATCGCGGTTCAGCTGCCTGAAGGTCGCATCACGGAGGAGGCCGGCGGCGACGAGCATCTCGTGGGCGGGCTGGAGCACTCGTTGCAAATGGGAAGGATAGCGCTGGGTCAGAGGCAGCTGCTCAGCGAGGGAGGCGAGTGGTACTCTCCAGGTTACCATTCCTTCTTCTCTCGCAACTTCGAGCAGGCGGTAGAGCCGTCTGGCTACCGGGTTAGTGAGTGACAGGTAGTGATTTGCGGAAAGTGTCACGGTGTATCCGGCCGCGATGTTCGAGCGGATTACTGGACCAATCGTAACGTGGGCATCACCCGGCTCCGACGCGGCCAATACGGGAAACAGAGTGAATTGTTCGCGCTCGGCCATTCTCCGGCGCGCAATGGAGACGGAAGAAAGAATGGTGAAGCGACCTTCTAGCGGCTGTCCTTCCTTTGCCGCAACGTACACCCCGCTCGACTCGAGAATAGTCCGCTCGAGTCTGGTCAATGCAGATCGAAGCTGCTCGTACGTTCTGCCGTCGACACGCCGGCCGATGGAACGCAGAAAGGCGTGTAGCGTAAAGCTTATCACCCCGTCTTCGGGAGCTCCTGCTTCGTGATAGCGATGGAGCAGCTCGATGTAGACATCCTGATCAAAAGTACCGGGCAAGCGGTCACCCGGGTTGGGCAGAACGCGCCAGCGTCCACCGCTCTCCGGAGAGAAGGAGATTGCCGTATCCTCGGCGGAGTCGCTCAGTCGGAAGATCGGGAGCGACTCGAGGGAGCGGTCGAGGACGATAGCACGCGTCGCGATTCGCCGACGGGCCACGAAGGTCATGCAGAGAGAATATGTCACTGATCAAGTACATCGCAATCGCGGCACTCATTCTGTTCGGAGTCGTTCTGGCGCTGATCGGCATTCTGTCGGTCACGCACGACTCGCCGGTGACGAGCGTCATTGCGGAGGGCGACAAGGACGGACCCCCGAGCATCGAGGATCCTCTCTTCGCCCGCAGCATGGAGCTGTTCACCGGAACGCATATCGATCCTGGGAACAAGGTCGAGATCCTGCTGAACGGTAACGGCACTTATCCTCAATTGTGGAAGGATCTCGCCACGGCCCAGCACACCATAACCGTGCAGATGTACTACTCGCAGCCAGGTGCGGTCGCGGACACAATGGCGAAGTACCTGATCGACCGCGCGCAGCATAAAGTGCGCGTGCTGCTGTTGCTCGATGCGTTCGGATCCCAGCCGCTGAAGCGGGATTGGCTGCAGCGTCTGAAGCACGCCGGTGTGGAGGTAAAGTGGCTGCGGCCGCTTCGCTGGTACACTCTGCAGAAGGCAGCTCAACGATCACACGTGCGTGTGGTTGTGGTCGATGGAACGATCGGCTATACCGGCGGGTTCGGCCTCGCTGACTACTGGCTTGGCGACGGCCATCACGAGGACCAATGGCGTGAGACCAACGTGCGATTTCAGGGACCGACGGTGGCAGGCCTTCAGGCGGCGTTCGCCTCGGGGTGGGCTGAATCAACTGGCGAGCTGCTGACGGGTGATATGTTCTTTCCGAAGAGCTCGTTCGCCGACGTAGGAGATGTGCAGGCAGGCCTGATGCACACTATTCCGAGCACCGGGAGCACGCCGGCGGAAAGATTCCTCGCACTGTCCATCGCTGGCGCGCGAAAAACGCTCTATATCAGCAACTCGTATTTCGTTCCCGGTGAGAATTTCCTGCAGCTTATTCTCGCCGCGGCGAAAAGGGGAGTCGATGTCCGCGTTCTCACGGTGAGCGACAAGACGGATGTGAAAACGACATGGTACGCGGGGCGCACTTATTATGAGAAGCTGCTCGAAGGGGGAGTGAAGATCTACGAATACCAGCCGACGATGATGCACGCCAAGAGCATGGTCGTGGACGGAATGTGGTCGGACATCGGATCGATGAACTTCGACAACCGTTCGGTGTCCTTCAACAACGAGTCCCTGCTGGTGGCGCTGGATCGTCGCGTGGGTGCGCAAATGGACTCGATCTTCATGGACGACATCAAGTGGTCCAAGGAGATAAAGCTCGAGGAGTTCAGAAAGCGCCCGCTCTCGGGGAAGATTCTCGAATGGGGAGCGCAGAAGCTACGGCGCGTGCTGTAGCCGCTCTACCTCCAGAGCCCACTGGCCCGCGATGTGACTAGTAGTTCTTCCATGCTCGCGCGCTTTCATCCTCTGGTACGGCGGTGGTTCAAGGAGACCTTCGGCAAGCCGAGCGATCCACAGCGCGAGGGCTGGCCGGCAATCTCGAGTGGGGCGCACACACTTGTGCTCGCTCCGACCGGAACCGGAAAAACGCTGGCGGCATTCCTGTGGGAGCTGAACGATCTGATCGTACGCGGAACGAAGGAGCCACTGCCGAACGCGGTTCATCTGCTCTACATCTCGCCGCTGAAAGCGCTCAACAACGACATTCAGAGAAACCTCGAGCGACCGCTCAGCGAGCTGCGAGCCAGATTCGCGACAGAAGGGAAGGAGTTTCCTGAAATTCGCGTTGCCGTTCGCACGGGTGACACGCCTGCGTCGGCACGAGCGAGGATGCTCCGCAAGTCCCCGCACATCCTGATCACGACACCGGAGTCGCTCAACATCATGCTGACGAGCCTCAAGGGACGCGGGATGTTCAGCGGAGTCCGTGCGGTGATCGTGGACGAGATTCACGCCATAGCAGGGACCAAGCGTGGCGCTCATCTGGCGCTCACCCTGGAGAGACTAGAAGCGCTGGTGGAACGATCACCGCAGCGCATCGGACTGTCGGCAACGCAAAGGCCGCTCGAGGAGGTGGCGCGATTCCTCGGCGGCTGCGAAGGGGGCGATGGCGCAGCGTTCCGTCCGGTGACAATCGTCGACTGCGGCATGACGAAGGAGATGCAGATAGCGGTGGAATCACCGGTTGCCGATCTCGGAAACATCGGCGGCAGCATCTGGCCCGCGGTCGCTCCGCTGGTACTGGGACACATCCGTGCGTCGAGCACGACACTCGTTTTCGTCAACAACCGGGCACAGGCGGAGAAGATTGCCGCGCGTGTGAACAAGCTGGCTGACGAAGAGATCGCTCTCCCTTACCACGGATCGCTGGCGAGGGAGCGCCGGTTCGCCCTGGAGGAGCGATTAAAAGCCGGATCTCTCCGGGCGCTCATCACGACCAGCTCGCTGGAGCTGGGGATCGACATCGGATCCGTGGATCTCGTAATACAGCTGCAATCGCCAAAGCGCGTCGCCGCGGCGTTGCAGAGAATCGGTCGCGCCGGTCACACACTGGGGGTAGCAAGCCGGGGAATACTCATTCCGACGTTTCGCGACGACGCGGTAGAGATCGCAGCGATCGTGGCGGCCATGCGTGCCGGAGATGTCGAGCCAACTCACGTGGTGCAGAATGCGCTCGACGTGCTTGCCCAGGTGATCGTAGCTGCTGTCTCGGTCGATGACTGGAGCAGCGACGACCTGTTCCGCCTGGTGCGACGATCCTATCCCTATCATCAGCTGACACGCTCGGCGTTCGACGAGGTGCTGGCGATGCTGTCGGGCAAGTACCCATCCGATGTCGCCGCCGAGCTCGAACCGCGAATTACCTGGGACCGCGTCAACGACAGACTGATCGGAAGCAGAGCGGCGCGGATGACGGCGGTCATCTCGGGCGGGACGATTCCGGATCGCGGCCTGTATACGGTGAACCTTCCCGACCGCACGCGACTTGGAGAGCTGGACGAAGAATTCGTGCACGAGTCGAGGATGGGCGATGTTTTTCAGCTGGGATCGTCGACGTGGAGAATCGCGGCGATCGAGCACGACCGCGTGGTCGTGACACCAGCCCCCGGGACACCGGCGCGGATGCCGTTCTGGCACGGCGAATACATGGCGCGGTCGCTGATGTTGAGTCATCGCGTCGGTGCGCTGCGCCGCGAGCTGGCAGAGGCACCAAACGAGGAAAGGCTCGCAACCGAATACGGTTGCGATGCCGCAACCGCCAACTCGCTGGTGAAATACATCGCGTCACAGCGCGCAGCGACGGGAATCGTTCCTGACGACCGGAACATCGTCATCGAGCAATTCAGGGACGAAACAGGCGCGGTGCGTATAGTCATTCACGCTGCGTTCGGAGGGCGAATCAACGCTCCATGGGGAATGGCGCTTGCCCAGCGTGTGCGCGAAGCGATAAACGATACCGACCTGCAGGTGCAGACCACCGATGACGGTATCATGCTCCGGCTACCAGATCTCGGCATGACCGCCCCGATACAATCGCTGCTGGGTTTGTCTGGGGCGGAGGCCGAGCAGCTGGTGATGGAGGAAGTCGGCTCGACATCCCTCTTTGGCGCGCGATTCAGAATGAATGCCGCGCGGGCGCTGCTACTGCCGCGCGGTAATCCGCGTCGTCGCATGCCCCTCTGGCTGCAACGACTGAAATCGCTCGATCTGCTTCAGGTAGTGCGTCAGTTCCCGAGCTTTCCGATTCTGGTGGAGAC
>WNGJ01004202.1_pt1 | contig 26441 bp, 29 predicted proteins | sample 5400611 | NCBI WGS metagenome assembly WNGJ01 (sample SAMN13153375, study PRJNA577476) | soil metagenome | isolation source: 40 cm soil or saprolite under Garry oak tree replicate 1 | place: USA:California | collected 2016-06-15
ACGTCGTTCACCGTCAGGACACGCGCCATGATGACCACCCACCGCAACCGTTGTTAGCTGCGATGATGCGCTCACCTGCGCTGACACGCCACACCGAACCATACAGCTCGGCGGTCAGAGGCGGAGCCTCACTGGTACTTCAGGCCATCCTGGCGTAGTCCCGGACTCCAGTCATGACCGGGGGGATACTAAGACCGTGCCGCCCCGGCTTTGCACTCGCCTGGCCATAGTGGATGACCAGCAGATGGTCTTGTCCGCCCTGCACGCCTGGATCGGGCAAGCTGACGCGAGCATTCAGGTCGTCATCACGGTGCCAAGCTGGGCGGAACTCATCAGCCACTCTGCGTTCCCGGTCGACGTCGTGCTCCTTGATCTCGACCTAGGCGATGACATGCCTGCTTCGGTCAAGATCTCTACCCTCCGGCAGGCAGGCGTCGCCGTCATCATGATCTCCAACCTCGCCGACCCTGCGCGGATCAAGGCCTGCCTCGCGGCCGGGGCCGTGGGGTACCTGCCCAAGGCCGAGCCCGCCGAGGAGATCCTCCAAGCCGTCAGCGCTGCAGGTCGGGGGGAGGCCTATATGAGCCCCTCGCTGGCTACGCTCTTGGTCGAGGACCAGGAAGCACACGCCGGGTCCGCTCCCGCGCTTAGTCCGCAGGAACTGCGCGCACTGACCCTCTACGCCTCGGGCCTGCCCATGAAGAGCGTCGCCCGGCGGATAGGCGTGACTCCCCACACCGCCAAGAGTTACATCGACCGCGTGCGCGACAAGTACGCCGATGTCGGCCGCGAGGCCCGCACCAAGCTTGAACTTCATCTCCGGGCTGTGGAGGACGGGTTGCTGGTCGAGGAGTAACGAACGGTTCCGCCATGGGGCCGTGATTTCCCTGCCCCCAAATAGGGGCCTGACGCTAAGCCGCCTCCGCTTGAGAACATCGTCTCGGAGAACCCGAGGCCAATAGCAGTTCCCGTACACTCTCTGCTGGCAATGGCCTTCCAGGCGCGGACAGATCCGTGCGGAAAATAGCTGTGGAACCTGCGCCGTCCAGCGAGGGGGCTGGACGGCGCAGCAGAGGGACGAACCGAAGTACCTTCCACGTTCACTGAATCGTTCAGGAGCCAGCATGCCCAAGTGGTCAAAGTCAAGGCGGTTCCGGAATAGTGCGGTCGTTATTCTGATCCTCCTTTCCATAGCGGCAGCAATAGTCCGGGTGATCTTGTTCTCGCAAGGAGTTCTATATGGAGAATCCGCGGCGAAGATGGCCAGCCTCGCCGTCGCAGCGATCGTCGTGACGACAGGAGCGATCATCATGAAGATCAGCCAATCCGGTCGGGCGGGGGCCGCTAAGCGGGAGGAGAGCACGGGCTCCATGGTCTCGTCGATCTCCGCCCTGCTTGGTCTCGCGCTGGCTGCGTACACCGCAGCCGAGTTGGTCGCACCTAACACACCCGTGGCCGCCGGCGCTCCGGCCTGCCCTGGAGCGCCGGTATACGGCGCCGCGTTTTTGGCACAGACCACCGATCTGGGCGCGAATGCCCGCAGTGGCCCAGGCCGGCAGTATGTGCAGGTGAACCGTTACGCCGCTAACTGCACCCTTGGGTTTGATGGCTACTGCATCGGGTCTGTCGAGCTCGACAGCAGGCTTAAGACCCCAGACGATAGATGGTTGATCGTTCATGGCAGACCCGGCGAAGTAATCTCTTCCGCAGTAGTTCTGGATCAGAGCCCGTTGCAGAACTTGGGCCAGACCCCGGCGCTTGCCTGCAAAGGTCTGGGCGGCCTTCCTCAACCAGGATCAGTACAGAACCTTGCGTACAACAAGAATGACGCAACGCTCAGCACGAGAGCTCCTGGGGCCGCCTCAGTCGGGTACGCAGTAGCAGCGCCCGCCGACGCAACGCCCACTTACCTCTCAATAGGCCTTGGCGCCAGTCCGCCCGCCTTTAAGGTCTCATGGAACCTGCGCATGGCGCTGAATCAAATCCCCGGCGGTCCGGGCAAAATAGCTATATGGGTCGGGGCGGCCGTGTGCCTCGCTGACACGGTGCCCGTGGCCACCTCATTTCGCGCTCTCCGCCTCACCATCCGCAACGGAGTTGTGACAGGCCAGGTACCCGCAGTCGGTATGCCATCAGCGATACAAGCGCATCTGGCACAGCTTGCGTGCAGCGGCAGCGGCTAATATCTCTGGGGTGCCTATCTAACCTCGTTCGAGGCGCCCGCCAGCCGCAAGCCGCCGGGCGCTTCGGCACCCAAGTTTTCGCGCCACCTGGCGGCAGCTTGACCGCCTGCATATTTATGCATCGCAGTCCTGCGCTGAGAATGCCCGCACATGCCGCGTAGGGGGGCGTGCTGCGGGGATGCCGGTTGACGACGGGGCGGGCGGGGGCCATGCTGGCGGCTGTGACCGGGACCGCTGATCATTGCGGCGCTACCGTGCGGCGTGGGACCGGTTGGCGGCGGAGTATGCGGAACCGGGCTTGCGCATATGGGCGGAGCCTGAGCCCGCGTGGGGGCATCTGGAATGTCGCCGAGGCGCGAGCTGGCGTGCTGCCTGCTGATCTGGAGGGCCGGGAATTCATCACCGCTGGGGTACTCGACCGCAGGGGGATCGCGGCCTGGTCGTTGCGGGAGGGCTACCCCAAGATGCCATCAGGAGCCGCGCTGCAAGAGCTTGTCGCCGAGCACCAGATCAGCCTCACCAGCGTGCACGCGTCGGTTTTCGATCTTCGCCGTCTCGCTGGAGCGCTCAGGCCCCAGCGGGTCGTGCCGATCCACTCTGATGCTGGCGGCCGCTTTTGCAGGTTCTTTCCAAGAGCAGGACGTCACGCTGACGGCGGCTGGTGGCAGGCCGGGTCCAGATGACCGTGCAACACGACCGCGGGCTGTTCAACTTGGGTGAGGCCGCCAAGGGGCTCGCGTCACAGGTCGGCGTCACCGAGCCGTGGAGTGGGAATGGCTCGGATCGCTTCGCGTACTTTGCTGATGAGCGGCGGTTTGTCATCGTGGCCGGCCCGCAGGAAGGCAGCTACGTCGACCTCGCCTTCGCGCAAGGGCTAGAGCAGCGCGGTAGCCGTCGGCTCGTACTGATCTTGCCGAGGAACCACGCATTCGCCACTTTGCAGCGTGCACCCTGGTTCAAGGCGGAAGCGCGGCCGGATGTGTACCTGCACGACGGCGTCACCGCGCGCGTGTGCGATCTTCCGGCGCAGGATGAGACCGTGAAACGCCTGGCCGCGAAGCACGAAGGATCACCCGGGGACGAGCTTCGCAAGGCTGCCACGCCCGTGCATCTCGGCGCGCGTTCCAGCGCCGTCTACGATCTGGTGGAGTGGGCGACCAAGGAGCCATTGCTGGACGCCAGTCACCGGCGCGGCGAGCGATCCTGGCACTGCATGGGCCAGAAGGTGCTATCGATCAAGGGCACGACGACCGGGCTTACCATCACTGCCGGCATCCACTACAGCAAACCGGGTGAGGCTCCGGTTCCGGTCACCGTCAGCAAAGGCGGGAGTCTCGGACCAGCGCAGTTGGCTGCCATCAAGAGACGGGTGGCAGAGGGGACCCGGGCGCGCCTTACCGGGTCGCCCCCGGTCCACCGGCCGGACGAGCACTGGCTGCAAGCCGTGATCCGGCGGAATCCGAGCCTGGTCGGCGTCGAGCAGCCAGCTCTGCGAGAACTCCCCGCATGGCGGCCGGGCGGCGACGGCGACGCCCGGTCGTGGGGTCGTGGTTACATCGACCTCCTCGGCGTAGACGGCCACGGTGACATACGCGTGGTCGAGACCAAGCTCGCCAGCAACACCGATGACCTCCTTATCTTTCAGGGTCTCGACTACTACATCTGGGCGCTGGCCTACCGGCGGGTCCTCATCGACCGGCTGGGCGCAGCAGACCGGGCAGCGTTCGAGATCCACTACGTCATCGGCGACACTGCCGACGGCAGGATTCACCGGTCCGGCTACCTTCCGGCACAAGCTCGCAACCTGGACTCCGCCGTCCGATGGCGGTTCCAGACCGTCCATAACTGGTTCGGCCATCCGGCTCAGCCAGAGCGTCCCAGCTCGAAGCTCTTCCCGGCCGGCGAATGGCCGTGAGCGAAAACCATCAGGTGCCGCAGCTGGCGGCACCATTCGGAGGTTCCTAGCCGGAGATGCCGTAGGCGATGCGATCCTGATGCAGGAGAACGACAGCGGAGGAGAGACGGCGCCAGAACTGGCCGTTCTGCTCCGCCCGGCCGCGGCGAACTCGTCATCGGCTGCCAGCGCATAGTCGGCAGGGAGGATGGGCGAGTTATGAGCTGCGTTACCACCGTTGCTGACCGCTGTGGCGGACGCCTGTCGTGGTGGCTGGCTGGCCGCGGAGGTCTCCTGGCTTGGCGCAGGTGGTCCCTCCTGGCTGGCGTGCTGTTTCTGCCGGGGGGCGTTGGCGTGCTGGCGAGCGCGGTGGGTCTGAGGAGATCCTGACTGTCTGGGGTGCTTGTTACCAGGAATGTGCTGTGTGGTTGACGGCGGGAGGTGGCCACGATGGCATCAGCGCGCGAGGGGACATGCGGGACCGGCCGGGCTGCGGGCAGGGATGATCTGGTGGCGTGGGCGGCGCGGTCAGGTGGCCCGCAGGCAACGGGTGGCGCGGTAGGCGGCGGGTTGCGGTTCGCGTTCTACGGGCGGGTGTCGACGGAGGACTGGCAGGACCCGGTGACGTCGCGGGCCCGGCAGTGCGCCCAGGCTGAGGCGCTGGTGCGGGGTCACGGGGTGATCGTGGCGGAGTTCTTCGATGTGGGGGAGAGCCGGACGGTGGCGTGGCCCAGGCGGCCGCGGGCCGCCGCGCTGGTCGCCGAGCTCGCTGCCCCCGGCCGGGGGTGGGACGCGGTCGTGATCGGGGAGTACGAGCGTGCCTTTTACGGCAGCCAGTACGGCGCGATGGCGCCGCTGTTCGAGCATTACGGGGTGCAGCTGTGGATGCCGGAGGCCGGCGGCCGGGTCGATTACGCGTCCGAGCATGACGAGAAGACGATGATGGTGCTGGGGCTGTCGTCCAAGCGGGAGATCACCAGGACCAGCATCCGGGTCCGGACCGCGATGGCCGCCCAGACCCGGGAGCAGGGCCGGTACCTGGGCGGGCGCCCGCCATACGGGTACCGGCTCGCTGATGCCGGGCCGCACCCGAACAAGGCGCACGCCGCGTGGGGCCGGCGGGCGCACCGGCTGGACCCCGACCCGGCGGCCGCGCCGGTGGTGCGGTGGATGTTCACCCAGCGGCTGGCCGGGCATTCGGCGGCACGAATCGCCCGCGCGCTGAACGAGGCCGGGGTGCCATGCCCGTCCGCGGCCGACCCCGCCAGGAACCCGCACCGCACCGCAGCCGGATGGACGCTCGACACGGTCACCACGATCTTCACCAACCCCCGGTATACGGGCCGGCAGGTGTGGAACCGGCAGCGTACCGACACCGAGCTGGCCGACCCGGGAAACGTCACCCTGGGCCATAGGAGCGTGCAACGGTGGAACCTGCCCGGCGGGTGGGTCATCTCCGACCGGCCCGCGCATCCGGCGCTGGTCAGCGAAACTGACTTCATCGCCGCCCAGGACGTCAGCGTCGCGCGCGGCCCGGTCCCGCAGGACGAGCCGGTGCTGCGCCGGTACCTGCTGGCCGGGCTGCTGGCGTGCGGCGTGTGCGGGCGGCGGATGGAGTCAGCCTGGTCCAACGGCAAGGCGGCGTACCGGTGCCGGCACGGCCGCACCAGCGCGATGGCACCGAACCCGTCCCGGCCGAAGAACACCTACGTCCGCGAGGACAAGCTCCTGCCGCACCTGCCCGTCCTGTACCTGCTGCTCACCAGCGGCGCTGTGCGTGCCCGGCGCCGCACCCGCGCCGGTGTCGATGTCAAGGGGACGGTGAGCCCGGGCGAGGTGCTCGGGTACCTGCGCGAGCGCCAGATCACCCTTACCTGGAACCCGGCCGCCGCAACCCTGCAGGCGCGCGCCACTGAGACTGCCAAGACCGTCACCTTGAAGGCAAGCTAACCGGAGGCCCAGAAAGCCCTCACACAGGAAGGAAGAGAAAGCTCGGAACGCCGATTGCCCGGCGCTGGCGGCAGCCTGCGCGGGTAACGATCCGGTGTGCCCGGAAACGGGCAGATATAGGGAATTACTGTGTCCGAGGGGACTTGAACACCCATTCGAGTGGTACATCACCGAAACGGTGATCTATCACCAGTCCAAGCTAACACGACAAGGGCCGCCCGGGACGGCATTCCGCAGGCGAATAGCGTGGCGTCGCCCGGGCAGCATGACCAGTCCGAGCGCCTGACCTGCGGAAACGATGACTGCGGTCAGCCGGAATCGAGCTGCAGGCCGGGGCCGGACGGCGGCATCCGCACCGCGGCGCTCCATCATCTGGCAGGCTGGTGACAGCCTCCCGCTGCTGCCCGGAAGTTCCCGCACCGCAGCCGCAGCCCCCGCGAACCAGCCCAGATGACCTTGCCGCCGAGTTGAACCCCATAAAACCGAGTTGAACCCCATAAGGCAGCTGAGGCGGCTAGCCGCGCCAGAACAGATCAGACGGGCCTTCCGAGCTCGGGCCAGAGCTCGCCGGCACGGCAGCTGGCAAAGGCAGGGCTGTCACGCCGCCCGCGATCCGCTGTGCCCATGACGCTCCGCTACCGCCGCGGGCCGAGCTTGCGCACGCGTAGCCGCCGTTCGGCATCGCGCCAGCGGCGACGCTGCCGATCGTGGCGTGGTCCAGATGAATCGCTCGGCGTTCGGTATCCGGCCTTACAGGTCGGGCCGACTGCAGCGGCGCTCCCTGGCGTTGTTGGGTTCGCCCGACGAGGCTACAACCGATCGATCCGAGTTGTCCGGCCGGGGTAGGCTGTCCCCTCGTGGACCCGATCGACCGTTTGGATTGGCTCACGCGTGCCTACCGCGTGGGTCAGATCATCCGAACTGCTGCATTGTTGGGTATCTGCGACGTGCTCGCTCCGGAACCGATGGCCGCTGAGCAGGTCGCCGCACGTTCCGGCGCGCCCGACGGCTGCGCGTGGCGTCTGGTGGAGCCGCGCAGATGAGGAGTTCGGCGGCCCGTCAGGGCATCCGGAAACGCCGCGGGTCGAGCGAACCCGTACACCTTGGGACAAGCTCGAGCCCGGGCGGGGTGTATTCGGGTCCCGGCAGACGAGGTCGTTTCTGGCATCGACGCGCGGCGTGCGCATACCGGGATTTCTGGGCGACGCTGCCAATCAGCGAGTGGCGCGGGTCGCCGAAATCGGGCGCTGGGTGGCGGGATTGGGCTTGCGTCATTCTGTTCGGCTCGGATCGGCTTGCTATGAAACCCCTTGTCGGACCACGCGTCATTCAGCGATCGAGCGCGAACGGACTTGCGGAACGTGCTACTGCGGCCTCGTCGGCACGAGCTTTGCCTCGGCGGCTCGATGACATCTAGGCAGGCCACCACGGTCGCGATGAGTTCACGGCGTCCGCGGCGTCAGTAGTTCTATGCCGTACGCAGACGTCAACGGGTTGCACCTCTACTACCAGGAGCAGGGCGACGGGCCGCCGCTGGTGCTCCTCCACGGCGGTCTGATGACCATCGAGCTGAACTTCGGCGTCGCCTTGCCGGCGCTCGCCGAGCACCGTCGGGTGATCGCCGTCGAGCTCCAGGGTCACGGTCGTACCGCCGACGTCGACCGTCCCCCGACCTTCCCTGATTTCGCTGCCGACGTGGTTGCCCTGCTCGACCACCTGGGGATCGAGCGGGCCGACGTGGCCGGCTTCAGTATCGGCGGGCTCACGGGCTACCAGCTGGTGATCTCGTACCCGGACCGCGTCCGGCGGGCTGTCCTGGCCTCGGCCGACCACCGCAACGATCGTGGCGGCGAGGCAGACCCGGCCCGGCTGCCGACGCCGGATGACTTCCAGGCGATGCGCGACGCCTACGTTGCGACGGCGCCCGATCCGGGCGCATTCGACGCCGTCGCTGAGAGGACGAGTGGACTGGTGCAGTCGTTCACGGGCTGGACCGACGACCAGCTACGAGACGTTCGGCTCCCGGTGCTGATCCTGGTCGGCGACACCGACTTCATCCACGTCGAGAACGCCGCCGAGGCGATGCGGCTCCTGCCGCAGGGCCAGCTTGCCGTGCTGCCGGGCACCACGCACATGGATCTCACCCGCAGCACTCTGCTGGCGCCTGTCATCGAGGCGTTCCTCGCTTGACACAATACCGGGCGGATCGCAACCTACGGCGTCAGGACGGCGAGCAATGAAGCGGGCGGCGGAGTTGTTCGCCATCGACGAGTGGGGCTCGGACTCGCGCTTCGTCGAGAAGGCGTGGACGAGCCGCAGCGAGCCGGAGCCGACATTCATGTCGATCGCGGTCAGCCGCTGGCACATCGTCGTCACCACCCGGCGCGACGTCACGCAGCTCACCGTCCGCGGCCCCGAGACGACGGCGACGGTCACCCCGATCCCCGCCGATGCCGAGTTCTTCGGAATCGTGTTCCGTCTCGGGACGTTCATGCCGGCCATGCCGCTTGCGGGCCTGGTCGACCGGGCGGTGACGCTGCCCGCCGCGACGCCCAGCTCGGTCTGGTTCGAGGGGTCTCGCTGGGAGATCCCGACGCCCGCGAACGCCGACGTGTTCGTCAATCGTCTGGTCCGCAAAGGTCTGATCCTGCGTGACCCGGTCGTCGCCGAGTCGCTTCAAGGCGATGTCGACGGCCAGTCCAAACGGACCCTTCAGCGCCGCGTGGCCCGAGCAACGGGCCTCACCCGCAGCATGATCACGCAGATCGCCCGAGCCGAGAAGGCCGTCGAGGCGCTCGGTAAGGGTCTGTCGCCTCAAGACGCGGCCCTCCTGCTTGGCTACGCCGACCAGGCCCACCTCACCCGGACACTGAGGCGATTCATCGGGCAGACCCCCGCCCAAGTCAACCGGGGCAGCCATTGGTCGATCGACACCCCTGTTGACCCTCGCTCGTCTGGCGATCCGTAGTTGTCGTTTTCGTTCAAGACACCGATTCGGTTCGTCGGTAGCCTGCCAGCCATGAAGACCGCATAAGTTTCGGCGATACGGGTCGCCCACGCCCTCCGTGGCGCTCGAATCGGGGCTGGCCGATGAGGAATCTCCGCCATGCGGGTCTACGGCAAGGTAACGGGCTTTGATCAAGACCACACAGGAGGCCGAGTGTCTGCATCAGTGCTCTACATGTCGATGTCCCTCGACGGGTACATCGCGGGTGCGAACGATGGACCGGACATCCCCGGCGGCGACGGTTTCATGCGGCTGCACGAGTGGCTCGCCACCACGGACGGGGAGTCCGACCGACCGACCGGACCCGCGGGGGATCTGCTCGACGAGATGGAGGCGACCGGTGCGGTGCTGGTGGGCCTGCGTACCGCGGAGCAGGTCGATCATTACAAAGGTGATCATCACGGCGTGCCGATCTTCGTGCTCAGCCACCGGCCGGCGCCTCCCTCGGTGGCCAACTACCCGTTGGTGACGTATGTGACCGATGGGATCGAGAACGCGATGGCGCAGGCGAAGGCGGCGGCCGTGGACCGGGACGTGCTGGTGCACGGCGCGTACACGGCACAGCGGGCGCTGGAGGCCGGGGTGCTGGACGAGGTGCAGATCCACCAGATCCCGGTGCTGTTTGGCGGAGGCCGCCGACTGTTCGAGGTGCTGCCGTCGCGTGTCGAGCTGGAGATCATCCGGGTAATCGACACGCCGGAGGCCACACACATCCGCTACCGCGTCCGTCGCTGAGCCTGGGTGGTAGAACCGAATGAATGCGTCATCCGATCTCCCGGCCTCAAGGTGCAGACCGACCTGCTCTTCGCCTGCGACGCCGTGCTGAGGGGCGGGCGCACCTACCCGGTCTTCGCCGCGGCGTGGATAGCCCGGTCCGGCGACCCCTACAGCGACCGGATCAATAGCATGACCAAAATACGTCGTATCCAGCACGCTGCGCGACCCGGAGTGGAACAACACCACGGTGATCAGCGGCGACCCGATCGCCGCGATCCGCCGCCTGAAGGAGCAGCCCGGCCAGGACATCGTCCAGTATGGGTTCGGCCAGCTGTCCTACGCCCTGCTCGAACATGGGCTGCTCGACGAACTGCGGCTCTGGGTCCACCCGCTGTTCGTCAGCCAGGCCACCCCCTGCCGGCCTGCTGTTCCGGCCGTCCGCCACCGCCCAGGTCGAGCTCACCGGCACGCTCGCGCTGACCCGGCGGGTTGCCGATGAGAAATGCCGCCCGCCATGCCGGGCCTACAGCACGTTGAAACCAACCTGGATCGAGACCACAGGAGGCCGAAAGTGCCTGCATCAGTGCTCTACATGTCGATGTCACTCGACGGGTACATTGCGGGCCCGAACGACGAACCGGGCAACCCCGGCGGCGACAACTTCGGCCGGCTGCACGAGTGGTACGGCGACTCCCAGCCGTCCGGGGCCGGGCCATCCAAGGCGTCCGCGGAGTTCCTCGACGAGATGAACGCGGCCGGTGCGGTGCTGGCGGGCCGGCGGACCGTGGAGCAGGTCGACCACTGGGGCGGTGACGTTCACGGTGTCCCGATCTTCGTGCCCAGCCACCGGCCGCCCGGCCCGTCTGTCGCGAACTACCCGCTGGTGACGTACGTGACCGACGGGATCGAAAGCGCGATGGCGCAGGGCAAGAGCGCGGCGGGGGACCGGAACGTGTCGGTGCTTGGTGCGTATACCGCGCAGCGCGCTATCGAGGCCGGCGTGCTGGATGAGCTGCAGGTCCACCAGGTCCCGGTGCTGTTCGGCGGAGGCCGCCGGCTGTTCGAGGTGCTGCCGTCGCGTGTCGAGCTGGAGATCATCCGGGTGATCGACACGCCGGAGGCCACACACATCCGCTACCGCGTCCGTCGCTGACCCGGGCGGCTCGCCATCCACTCACCCCGATCCACGCGGGCCATGAACAACGATCTCGTCTGCTCCTCCCCGCGGGCGGCACCCGTCGCTCTCTGCTCGGCAACCGATCAACGCTTACGCGGTGTGCGACGGCGACCCAGAATCGTGGAACCCCTAGCCCGAAGTTCCCCCCGGTGGCGAACCGATATAGGCGCTGAACAGGTGAAACAGCCTCAGCTCATGACTACGTAGACATGTAATTTCGGTGATCAGGACTCTACCACCTGGTCAAACGCCTCGACCAATCGGCTTGGGGGGAACTTCGGCCTAGCGGGTGGCCGCTGAAAATGGGAGCGCACAGTCGTGCCGGACCCGGTCGTCGGCTCGGACGCGCGACCCCGTGATGGCGGGCGACTGGTACCCGACCGGAAATGCTCCAGACTCCGGTCTCAGCGGCCGGATCCCTCAGCGCAGAACGCCGGGGTCGCCAGTCATCCGGGTCGCCTGTCATCCGGGCCGCCCGTCGCCCGCGCCGGATTCGGCAGGGAGGATGTGGATAAGTGCTATTTGGGAAGAGATGGAGCTTCTTACCCCTCACTGTGCGCGGCTGACCTGCAGGCAGTCTGTAAGTCGGTGCGCCGTCTGCTCTGGGCTTTAGCGCCAGCCCTCTGCGGGACTAAAGGCGGGTGTGGTTGCGCGCTAGATGTCCCGCCAGGGCGTCCAGGGCGGCATTGACGGCGCTCTGGGCCGAGCGGATGAGGCGTATGGTTTCCTTTCGCCACCATGGGGAAGCGAGCTTGCCGGTAGCTGGACCGTACGGCAACCCGGCGGGTTACCTCATCCTGGCTTACATGTTCGTACAGTGTCCGGCCGAGCATGCCGAGATCGCTTACGTCTTCGCCAGAAGGCAGCTGGTCCGGTGGCGTATCTTCTAGCCACGCCAGGTAGTCATCCAGGCTCTGTTCCGGTTGTGGTTTCACGTCTCCCATGTCACCCGCCACCCTGGTGTTGCCCGGTCCATCTGCTGCTTGAACTTGTCCCGCAGAAGGTCGGCATGGACGATTGTCTCCCGTTCCGTGCCGTAGTCGGCGACAACGATCTCCAGCAACGATCCGCCTCCGCGGCAGGCGAGCAGGCGGTGCCCGGTTGCATATCCGGGCTGAGCTGGGAACGTGTAGATCCGCATGTACCAGGCTGCCCGTATGTCACTGTCGCTGATGGGCCTGCCGTCAGGATGATTGTGCGGGGTCCTGTTCGGGCTGATCGGAGGCATGCCAAGACCGCGCGGCAGCTGACCACGCGGTCGTCTCTTACGAGGCACGTCTCCATAACTCCAGTGTCACACGGCCGCTTGAGTGGGGCGACCCTCGGCAGAGGGTAGTGCACGGAGACTCACGGCGGGCCTGGAAACGTGCCGTCGGCACCGAAGCCGACATTTGAGCCCTGCGTGCGGATGCATCTGGCGGGAACGCTGTCAGGTTTGCTGACCTGTCCAGCTGCTCGCTCAGTCGGTATCTCTGCGGATCCTCCCTGGTCACTGAAGGCCATGAGGATCGCCCTCTGGGCACGCGCAATGCCGCCGATCGGCGCGCTGGCCAGCGGATGGCAACGCCGTCCAGATGACGCCAGGCGGCTGGTCAGCCCTATTCGGCAGGGAGGCACTCCGGCGCGAAATACTCTTTATCGCGCTGTGTAGTCAGCATCGTCGTCCGGGATGAGGCGCGGGGTGCCGCTGCCCGGTGTGGGTGAAGCATCACCTGTCGCGGTGATGCCCGTGGCGCCGTCACCGCCGCCTGCGCTGCAGGCCGGCCTAGGCGCAAGCGCGAGGGGCGGCGGCTCGTGCAGCGCCGCGGGCAGTCCTCGTGCATCCAGAGTCATGCTCATGCCCGACTCAAGACAGCCGGATAACCGGCCGGCGGAATACACGGAATGCCTATATGTAAAAATAGTACGAATAGGCATACTTTCTTGGCCTGCTTAACGCTAGGAGGCGGAAGGTATTTCCCTATTCGCCAGGCAACGACGCGCAATTCTCGGAATTATGGCCGTTGTATTAAATTTCGCTGCCAGGAAGGGGCACGGGCAATGGCCGGTGATGGCGGGCTGCTCGGATGGGCTGAGCGGTCCACGCGCCGCCGGGCGTGCATAGTGGCCGAAGGGCCAGTTCCGGGCCGGTTGCGGTTCGTGTTCTATGGGCGGGTGTCGACTGAGGACTGGCAGGATCCGGTGACGTCCCGGGCGAGGCAGCGTGAGCAGGCTGAGGCACTGGTGCGGGGGCACGGGGTGATCGTGGCGGAGTTCTTCGATGTGGGGGAGTCCCGGACGATGGCGTGGGCGCGCCGCCCGCAGTCCGCCGCGCTGGTCGCCCAACTCGCGGATCCGGGGCGGGGGTGGGACGCGGTCGTGATCGGGGAGTACGAGCGGGCGTTCTACGGCAGCCAGTACGCCGCGATGGCGCCGCTGTTCGAGCACTACGGCGTCCAGCTGTGGATGCCCGAGACAGGCGGACGGGTCGACTACGCCTCTGAACATGACGAGAAGACGATGACCGTGCTCGGCCTGTCGTCGAAGCGGGAAATCACCCGGACCAGCATCCGGGTCCGCACTGCGATGGCGGTGCAGACCAGGGAGCAGGGCCGGTACTTGGGCGGCCGTCCACCGTACGGGTACCGGCTCGCCGACGCGGGGCCGCATCCGAACAAAGCCCACGCCGCGTGGGGACGGCGGGCACACCGCCTCGACCCCGACCCGGCGACCGCGCCGGTGGTGCGGTGGATCTTCGCGCAGCGACTGGCTGGGCATTCAGTGGCGCGGATCGCCCGGGCGCTGAACGAGGCCAGGGTACCGTGCCCGTCCGCCGCCGACCCCGGCAGGAACACGCACCGGGCAGGAGCCGGGTGGACGCTCGGCACGGTCACCACCATCTTGCAGAACCCGCGGTACACGGGCCGCCAGGTGTGGAACCGGCAGCGGACCGACACCGAACTCGCCGACGCGTCCAACGACCCTCGGGCAAAAGCGTGCAGCGGTGGAACCTGCCCGACGGGTGGGTCATCTCCAACCGGCAGGCGCACCCAGCGCTGGTCAGCGAGGATGATTTCATCGCCGCGCAGGACATCAACGTGGCCCGCGGCCCGGTCCCGCAGCGCGAGCCGGTGCTGCGCCGGTACCTGCTGGCCGGGCTGCTGGCGTGCGGGGTGTGCGGGCGGCGGATGGAATCAGCCTGGACTAACGGCAAGCCCGCGTACCGGTGCCGGCACGGACGTACCAGCGCGATGGCGCCGGACCCGGCCCGGCCGAAGAACACCTATGTCCGCGAGGACAAGCTGCTGCCGCGCCTGCCCGCCCTGCACCTGCTGCTCACCAGCCCGGCCGTACGGGCCAGGCGCCGCACCCGAGCTGGCGCCGATGTCAGGAGCACCGTGAGCGCGGGCGAGGTGATCAGGTACCTGCGCCAGCACGAGATTGCCCTCACCTGGGACCCGGCCGCAGCTTCGCTGCAGGCGCGCGCAACTAAGACTGCCAAGACCGTCACCGTGGGAACACGCTAACCCGGCTTCAAAGCCCTGATCAGGAAGGAAGAAAGCTCGGAACGCCGATCGCCCGGCGCTGGCGGTAGCATGCGCGCGGGTGACGATCCGGCATGCCCAGAGGCGGGCGGATATGGGGAAATACTGTGTCCGAGGGGGGACTTGAACTCCCGCCGGACGGGGGGCATCGGGGTGCATCGGCATACACGGAAACACGTCCTGACCAGGCCGTAAGGGCTCTGGGCCGCCGGGCTGGCGACATCCGCATACACCCGGATACACCGGCACCAGTGTCAGCGGGAGTGTCACGGCGGCGGCTAGACCAATGACCGCCAGCCCGGACTACGACGCCTCCCTGTCCGCGATCCGCGAGCACGCCGAGGACATCGGTGCCTGGCTCGGGATCTGGGAGCACCGCAAGGAGCCCGACGCCCACGCCCGCCGCTGCGCCAACGACGCGGTGGATGCGATCGACGCGATGATGCGGGACCTGCACCACGTCCGGCAGCAGCTCATCAGTGAGATCAAGGACAGCGACGATGCCACGGCTGATGCCGTGCTCGCTAGGGATGCACCGGAGCCAGGCCGGTGAGCTGATACCGGCCGCTGCGCCGCCGCCGCCGGTAAGCACGGACAGAACACCCTCATCAGCCACCGGCTGGCGGGGGCGTTTTGCTATTACGTGGACCCCCAGATAGACTGTCAATAGACCCGCCAAATGGCGGACCACGGTCACAATTGAGGTGGAAGATGAACGAGACCGAGATGGCGGCGGCGCTGCGCAGGATCGCGGGCGGGCTGGCCGACCTGGCCGGGGCGCTGGAGGACAGCGGCGGCGATCAGGACAGCCGGAAGGCCGCCGCCCTGGCCCGCTTCGGCGTGGCACCCGAGGACGGCCTGACCCGTGCGCAGGCGTCGGCCGCGCTCCGTGAGAACGGGCTGTCGCCGCGCCTGTTCGGCTTCTGGGTCAGGACCGGCCTGGTCGCCCGCGAGGATGACCGGCGCTGGCTGACCGCTAAGGGCCAGGAGTGGGTGAGCCAGCACCAGGCAGCCGCGCCCGCGCCGGGCAAAGCCGCGTAAGCCTCCTGCCCGGAGCGCCCCGCTAGCCTCCGGGCTGGCGGGGCGCTCCGATGCCACTAGGTCAAGAGATGCTGTTCCAGTTGCTTCGCAATGCGGCTGCTGACTGCACCAGGCCGGATCGCTCAAGCTGGCCGAGCACGTCCTCGACAGTCTCAGGGCGTCCCTTGCGCGAGTTGGCGATCTGCTGGACGCAGCCCCATATGATTCGGTCGTTGATGTCGATCTGGTCGAGTACGAAGTCGTCCGGGTGCTTGGCCTCGATATTCCACGGTGCCAGGTCGGCCGCAGTGAAGTCCTTATCCGCAGTCACGATGACCTGCGCACCCGACTTGATGGCCGCCGCGAGTACGTGACGGTCGTCCGGATCCCGGAGATACAAGCCCTCGATAAGCGGCTCGTGGCCTCTGACGATGCAATCTGGAACCGCCTCGATCATCAACGCGCGCGTGCGCGCCAGCCTCTCGGGATCGATGCCCGGTCGGCTCTTCTGCACCGCCGCAATGGCCTCATCGAGGATACGATCCGTCCACTTCGCCTGGACCAGGCCACTCTGCGCTATTCGCACTAGCAGATCACGCTGCGTGTAGCCAACCAGGGCGTTGGCGTCGTAGACCACGATGAATGCCATGACTACAAGCCAAGTTCCTGACCGAGATCACTCAGCTCATCCGCTGCGGTGCGGGCACGCTGATCGGCGTGCCGTTTGTACTCCATCAGTGCCGCGAACGGGACCCGCCTGTGCCGACCGACCTTGCTGTATTCGATTTCTCCCGATTCCAGCAAGCCGATCAGGTAGGGCCGCGACACATTAAGCATGTCAGCGGCCTGCTGCGTGGTGAGCTGGGCCTCGGACGGTACCAGGAAAACGCCCTGGCCGTTCGCCAGCAGCCTCATAACCTGCGCGAGCATTATCGCGCCAGCCCTTGGGACCACCAGCACTTCACCGCCGTCAACCTCTACCTTGATCTCAAGCGGATCTTCGTCTGGGTTCCTGGCCAGGTAGTCCCCGATGCGGCGGGCGGTTCTGTCGGCTATTTCCGCGTCTACGGCCCCCGGATCGATCGAGCTGATAGATGCTGTGCCTGCCATCGCTGCACCTCCCTCTCCTGTGAGTATTACGCAGTATCCGCAACAAACGCAGTATCCGCAATCATCCCGCAGAAGCTTCTGGCAGAACTTCGGGCAGGGTAAGGCAGATTCCCGGAAGTATCCGTCGTTGACGGGCGTGCCGTTAAGGGCCTGAGCTGCGGCTACGCCAGCCGCTGACTGCCCCGTGCGGCCCGGCAGGCAAACTGGACCCGGAAAGCTTCTCAGCGCCCCGTCACCCCTCACCGGGTGACGGGGTGCTCGGCTGTTCGGCCACGAACGTCCCCATCGGGCTGGTCACCACCAGGGCCTCGGCCTTCAGCGCGTCCAGCGCCTTCCTCACGGTCGTCAGCGCCACCCCGTATTCCTGGGCCAGGTGAGTGATCGACGGCAGGCGGGCACCGGGCGGCAGGGTGCCGTCCTCAATTTGTGCCCGCAGGCGCGCGTATATCTGCCGCCAGGGGGCGACCGGACCTGGGGTGATGCCCATGCTCAGACGTTAGCCTGCGGCGTCCTGGTGGCTCTGAGGGCCGCACGGGGTAGCATGCGACCGCATGCGGCCGTAGGGTGGTGACGACACCAGCGCGCCCGGCCGGTGCCTGAACACCGAGCCGGGCGCTGACCGAGAGGATTGGTCTCGGCTATGGAGAAGCCAACCACAGACGACCAGCACAGCGCCTACTACAGCGCAATCCACCAGGCCGACGCCGACCTGGAAGAAGCCATCTCCCATGTCCGCGCCGAGGAAGACGCGCACCGCATCACCCCGGCCGAAGCCGCCGCCGAGCGCTGCGAGCTGCTGGAGCGCCACCTGGAGCTGTGCCAGCGAGCCCGGATTGCCCACCTCGGCGGCACGCCGTGACCGAGCCCATCGACCTAGCCTATCTCATTCACCACTACGGCGAGGCGTACGAGATCAACATGCGGCGCGGCCGGTACGAGGCCCGCCGCCTCGACGACGCGACTGTGCTCACTGCGGACAGCGCCGATGCCCTGCTCGATGAGATCCGCGCCGACTACGCCAGCCATCCGGTGAGCAGGCGGATAGCCGAGTCCGACCGCCCGGAGACACCCGGCTGCCAGTTCCTGCCCGAGGGCTAGTGGGGCGCGCCGCCGCGCTCTGGCCGTGCCAGCCGCACTCGACGGCGATCCAGACCCAGATCAGCCCTGGTTTTCACAACAAGCTCTCCCTGGAGCGCAACGATCTCGTTGTTTAGCTCAGTAACCCGCTCGAACCAGTCACTAGCACCGCTCGCCAGGCGGATGTAGTGACGCATCGACTCATGTTGCCGAAGGAGCGCCCGCGCGGTGTCACGCAATGGCGGCCCGGCGACGAGATCCAGTTGCGCCGTCTCGAAGCGCAGCTTGTCGTAAGCGCCTGAGCCGACCGCCCACCGCTCAGCAGCCCGGTCCCTGGCTCCGATGTCCTCGTGTTGCCGACCAGGATCGGCATTCACCGAAGTGATCCACTCCTGCCTGGCCAAAGTCGCGTCTTGCCAGACATTCAGGGCGTCGCCTGACAGCGTGATGATCTGGGCAACGATGGGCCGCTCCACGTCCCGCCGCCACTGTTCCAGGTGCCCACGGCTGTTCAGCCATGCACTGAGCCCGACGTTGACAAGTGACAGAGCCGCAGCCGTGAAGGCCGCCGCAGCAACGAGATCCACGCACGACAGTCTTGCGCTCACGCGCCCCTTCGCGGGCACTTTCTGTCGCGGGTACTGTCAGATGCCCGGCTGCCGGTTCCTGCCCGAGGGCTAGCAAACGCGCGGCGGCCGGGAACCCCGCCGCTAGGGGCCGCCACGCCCAAGCCCTGCCGACCCGCACCGACGGCCAGCGCGCCGAGCGCCAGGCAGGTCATCGTGCCCACACGCCAAAGCTTGCTGCTCGCCGCTGGCGCGATGGCGCAAGCGCCACCCTTGACTGTGATCTTCCCCCGGCAAGACCCCGGCAGCTATCAGGAGGACGGGAGCTGCCTCGAAGCGGGAATGGGTCCTAGGCTGACCGCGCCAAGCCCGTAGCATGACAACAGTCCAGCATCCCACTCCGGGAAACCCAGGGCACATCAGAGCCTCCGGAAAACGCCGGGGCGGTTCGGCTGCCATACTGACGGTTGTCAAGTGGACCGTTCCTTTGCTTCTAATCCTGGAGTTACCAGTGGTGGCCAGCCCTCTTGAAGACGTCCTCGACAAGCTTCGCGCGTCGGCCTCCGGCATGAGAGACCAAGGCGACAGGTTCGAGCGGATGATGATCCACTTCTTCAAGATCGACGTCGAGTGGGTGCAACGCTTCGATGACGCGTGGTTGTGGATGGACTGGCCAGGTCGTCCGGCTCATGGCGATCAAGGAATCGACCTTGTTGCCCATGAGCGAGAGTCCGGCGACCTGGTGGCCATCCAGTGCAAGTTCTTCGACCCAGCGGCCACTATTTACAAAGACCACATCGACTCGTTCTTGTCAGAATCGGGTAAGCATCCGTTCAAGGGCCGGATCGTGGTCACAACGACAGACCACTGGGGGAAGAATGCCGAGCTAGCGGTCGAGAATCAGCAGATTCCGGTGACGCGGTTGCGCTTCATGGACCTTGCCGAGTCCAGTATCGATTGGTCGCAGTTCGACCTTTCGACGCCGGAGGTCATGGAGCTGAAGGATAAGAAGCGGCTTCGCCCTCACCAGGTAGCCGCCTTGGAAGACGTTCGAGCAGGCCTCGCGACCTCTGACCGTGGCAAGCTCATCATGGCATGTGGCACTGGCAAGACCTTCACATCGCTGCGCATCGCCGAGGATCTTGTTCAGTCGGGTGGTCGCGTGCTGTTTCTAGTACCCTCAATCTCTCTGCTGTCACAGGCGCTCAGGGAATGGTCGATCGAGGCCAACCTGCCGTTGCGCACCTTCGCGGTTTGTTCTGACGTGAAAGTCGGTAAGAGGTCCGGCCCGAATGCTTCTGAGGACATCCCGGTCGTCGACCTTTCGCTGCCAGCGACGACGAATCCTGGGAAGCTCCATGCCAAGCTCGCCAATCAGGTGGCCGCAGCAGACAAGCTAACCGTTGTCTTTTCTACCTACCAGTCCATCGATGTTGTCGCTCAGGCTCAGAAGCAGGGCATCCCGGACTTTGACCTCATCATCTGCGATGAGGCACACCGCACTACCGGTGCCACCCTGGCAGGAGAAGATGAGTCTGCGTTCGTCCGCGTCCACGACAACACTTACCTGCGGGCCGCGAAGCGCCTCTATATGACCGCCACCCCGCGCATTTACGACGACTCATCCAAGGCCAAGGCTGGCCAAGCCAACGCTGTCCTTGCCTCGATGGACGACATCTCCCTCTTCGGACCTGAGTTCCATCGTCTCGGCTTTGGCGAAGCGGTGTCTAAAGGACTGCTGACGGACTATAAGGTCCTCGTCCTCGCTGTCGATGAGGAACAGGTCTCCCGGACCTTCCAGCGTCAACTCGCCGATGACAACTCCGAGCTGCGCCTTGATGACATCGCTAAGATCGTCGGCTGCTGGAACGGCCTCGCCAAACGCGGGCACACAGAGACAGACTTCGGTGATGACGACGCACCCATGAGCAGAGCCGTCGCTTTTGCCGGAACCATCGCCAACTCGAAGAAGTTCGCTGAGACTTTCCGTGGCGTGGTCTCCGACTTCATCGATGCCCACCAGCTCTCAGACGACGAGGACGACACCAGCGCGCCCCTGATGTGCGAAGCGGAGCACGTCGACGGCACCTTCAACGTGCTGGTACGCAACGAGAAACTGGACTGGCTCAAGGCCACTACTGACCCCGGCACCTGCCGGGTTCTGTCCAACGCCCGGTGCCTATCCGAGGGCGTGGATGTCCCCGCCCTGGACTCGGTCATGTTCCTCAACCCTCGCAAGAGTGTCGTCGATGTGGTCCAGTCTGTCGGCCGGGTCATGCGCAAATCGCCGGGGAAGCAGTACGGCTACATCATCCTGCCGGTGGGCATCCCGTCCGGGCTCACACCGGAGGAAGCGCTCAGCGACAACAAGAAGTACCAGGTCGTCTGGGAAGTCCTTCAGGCCCTGCGCGCCCACGACGAGCGCTTCAACGCAATGGTCAACAAGATCGACCTCAACCGCGATAGGGATAACCGGATCCAGATCATCGGCGTGGGCGGCCCAGGCAGTGACCTAGACGGATCCAGCACACCCCAACCACACGTCCAGGACGTCCTGCCCATGGGCTGGCTCGATGAGTGGCGTGAAGCCATCTATGCCAAGATCGTCACCAAGGTCGGCACCCGGCGCTACTGGGAAGATTGGGCCCACGACATTGCGACTATCGCCGAGCGGCACACCACCCGAATCCGCGCACTGCTCGCTGATCCAGCGCTTGGTCTAGACGAGCAGTTCGACCAGTTCCTCGCCGGGCTGCGCAAGAACCTCAACGACTCGATAGACCGCGACGACGCAATAGACATGCTCGCCCAGCACCTAATCACACGGCCAGTGTTTGATGCGCTGTTCGAAGGTTACTCCTTCACCGAACACAACCCCGTGTCCAGGGTTATGCAGTCCATGCTTGACGTCCTTGACGAACAGAACGTCGATAAGGAAGCCGCGACCCTGGAGGCGTTCTACGAGTCGGTCCGGCTCCGCGCAGAAGGCATCGACAATGCCGAGGGCAAGCAGAAGATCATCACCGAGCTATACGAGAAGTTCTTTAAGCTTGCCTTCCCCCGCGCCGCTGAATCACTCGGCATCGTCTACACCCCAGTCGAAATCGTCGACTTCATTATTCGAAGTGTCGAATACATGCTGAGGCAAGAGTTCGGAGTTTCCCTCTCCGATGCAGGTGTACACATTCTCGATCCGTTCACCGGCACGGGAACTTTTATCGTCCGACTCCTGCAATCTGGGTTCCTTCAGCCCCAGGACCTGCTGCGCAAATACACTCAGGAACTCCATGCCAATGAACTGCTACTCCTTGCTTACTACATTGCCGCCATCAACATCGAAGCGACTTACCACGGTCTAGCCATACAGGCTGATCCTGAGGCCGGTTACGTTCCCTTCGACGGAATCGTACTCGCCGACACCTTCCAGATGACTGAAGACGGCAGCTTCGATGATCAAGAAGCTTTCCCTGCGAACAGCGACCGTGCAGTCCGTCAACGTGGCCTCGACATCCGTGTCATCATCGCCAATCCACCCTACTCGGTCGGCCAAACCAGCGGCAATGACAATAATGCCAACTTGAAATACCCTACTCTGGATGTAGCCATCGCTAGCACCTACGCCGCCCGGTCAACCGCCGCGAACAAGAATTCCCTCTACAACTCCTACATCCGCGCCTTCCGCTGGGCCAGCGACCGCATTAAGGATCAGGGCATCATAGGTTTTGTTAGCAACGGCGGCTTCATTGACGGCAACAGCGCCGACGGCCTCCGTAAATCATTCGCCGACGAATTCACGTCCGTCTACATCTATAACCTGCGCGGGAACCAGCGCACTTCTGGTGAACTCTCTCGCCTGGAAGGTGGCAAGATTTTTGGTAGTGGAAGCCGCAACACAGTTGCCATAACCCTCCTAGTCAGAAACCCTGCGAAACCGGTACCTGCCGAACTTCACTACAGAGACATCGGCGATTACCTAAGCCGCGAGCGTAAACTTGATATTATCGCCCGCAGCGACATCGCCACCTTGGACTGGATTCAGCTCATTCCTAATGAGGCTGGGGACTGGATTAACCAGCGCGATGAGCGCTTTGCGGATTTTACGCCGATCGAGCCGACAGAAAACGCCAGGGGCATCTTTACCGTAGCGTCACCAGGGCTACAATCCAACAGGGATGCGTGGGTTTACCAATATTCTTCGGATCGGCTCCGTGAGAACATGGAACAAACTATCAACTTCTATAATAACGAGGTAGATCGATACCGCGAATATCTATCAGGCCAGACAGGAGCCGATGAGAATTTCGAAATTGAAAAGGTAGTCAGCAGCGACACCACGAGAATCAAGTGGTCCTCCAGCCTACTCGCCAAAGCGTCTCGCGGGCATCTTATCGGCTACGCGCCGAGCCGCATAAGAACAACCATGTACAGGCCGTTCTGCCGACAGCATCTCTACTTTGACGCTGATTTGAATCATCGCCCTGGAAGAATGCCTCTACTCTTTCCCACTGCGGAACTGGAAAATTTCGGCATCTATATAACTGGAGTCGGATCGGACAAGCTATTTTCGGTTCTCACGACGAGCCTGATTCCCGATCTTGCGTTCTGGGGCTCAAGTAACGGGCAGTTCTTTGCTCGATACGCTTACGTAACTGCAAACGTCATGTCAGAGGATCTGGCCAGTGAATCACCGATAGCATTCGAGCGAGTCGATAACATTACCGACTCCGCGCTCGACAGGTATCGCGAAACCTACGGTCCGGAAATCAAGAAAGATGACATCTTCTACTACGTTTATGGGCTTCTGCATTCGCCGGAGTATCGCGCCGAGTTCGGGGCTGATCTGAAGAAGATGCTGCCCAGGATTCCAATGGTCGCGTCCGTGGAGGATTTCCATGCCTTCGTCGCCGCTGGCCGGGACTTGGCGACACTGCACGTCGGCTACGAGAATGTTGCCCCGTATCCGCTGACGGTTCGCGGGGAATCGTCACCAGACCCCACCGATGCAGAGCCGTATGGCTACTATCGCGTAGAGAAGATGCGGTTCGGCGGTAGGGGATCGGCCACGGACCGCTCGGTCGTGATCTACAACTCGCGGATTACCATCTCCGGCATCCCTCAGGAAGCGCACGAATACCTGCTCGGGTCCAGGTCGCCTGTCGAGTGGGTGATGGAGCGCTACCAGGTCAAGACCGACAAGGCGTCGGGCATCGTCAACGACCCCAATGACTGGTCCCGCGAGGTCGGAAACCCGCGTTATATCCTTGATCTGATAGCCCGGATCGTGACCGTCAGCGTCGAAACTGTTCGGATCGTTCGCTCCCTGCCGCCGCTTGCTCTGCCTTAAGGAGCTTGGCGCATCGTACGCCGCGCGGTGGGGCCTAGTTTGACAGCGCGGCGTGTCCGGCATCGTCGGTGCCCTGGGTGAACAGCCGCAGGTTGCCCGCGCCGATCGCGGCGAACAGCGGCCCGGCCGGGTCCAGCACGATGGCCGTGCCCGAGATGAACGTCTGCGGCCAGAGTCCGAACCCGGCCGAGGTCGAGGTGTTGCCGAACCCGGCCGCGCCACCGGTCCCCGGCTCGCCAGCCACGATGGGGGTCGTGATCGTGCCAGCCGGGACCACCACGGTGGCCGTCAGCACGTACCTGTTCAGCGCCATCTCAGTTGCCGGTGGCGTAGGGGTCGAGGCCGCCCTGATCGTAGGCCAGCGCGTTGCCGGTCAGCGCGGTCAGGTTCGATAGCCCGATCGCGCTTTCGAGCGCGCCGCCCGCCGGTACGTCGATCACCTGGCCCGCCGTCAGGATGCTGCCGCCACCGTCCCAGTTGGTGGTGAGCTGAGCCGCCCCGTTCGCCGGGGTCACCGTGCGCAGCGTCATGAGGTCACCACCCTGGTCGCCAGGCCGCTCTGGATCAGCGCCCTGGCCTCGTCGGCGGGCAGCTCGACCACGGGCGTGGTGAAGTCGCCCAGGCTGGTCCGCTGCTGGTTCGCCAGCATCACCACGATCGTGTCCGGGTCCGCCGTCCTGCTCTTCGCCATGTGCCCTCCTAGTTCGCCAGCCAGCTCTTGTCCAGGATGTCCTGGTGCCCGCGCTCAGCCAGCGGGATCACCGCGCTCAGGTTGCCGCTGCCGCCGTAAGCCGTCTCCAGGGCCGAGCCCGCCGGGATGTCCCTGACCGAGCCGTGCCGGACCCGCAGCGGCGGGGTGCCCGGCTCGCCCCACTGGACCAGGGTGTCTGTGAGGACCCGGCGCGGGCTGCTGCTCATCTCAGCCCGGTGTCCAGCCGGTCGCCGTAGCCCCTGGGCGGCCGGTCGCCGTAGACCGCGCGGCGGTCGGCCACCAGCCTGGCTGCCTCCGCTGGCGGTACGTGCACGACGCCAGGCCCGTTGCCGCCGCTGGTCCTGATGCCGGTCGTGACGAACACCGCCACCGGCTGCTCGCTCACTTCAGGCCCATCTGCCGGGACAGCTCCGACACGTCCGGGTAGTCCGGCCGCTGCGGCAGCTCCCCGGCCAGGCCGTCAAGGCCGACCTCGGCGGCCATCGCAGAGTAGGCGTCACCCGCGTAGGGGTTACCGGTCAGCTCACCGAAGTCCGGCGGGGGAGCCAGGTGAGCCGTGTCCGCGTGCAGGCCCCACGACTCGTTCAGGGCGTGCGCGAACTCCAGCGTGTTGGCCGGGATCGGGTGGCTGTCGTCGCCGTCGCCGTAGGCAGCCGGGCTCGGGCCGAGGTCGTGCTCGCTGGCCCAGTTGGACAGCGCCATGGCGTAGGTGGACCTGGGCGGCTCGCTGGCCTGCCAGTCGGTGCCGGTGCCGTGGGCGCACTGGAGGTCGTGATACCTGCTGGAGCACCGGCCGAACGGGTCGGGGTCACCGCACAGGCCCTGCCCGGTGCTCATCGTCAGCTCGGTGCTCAGCTCGATAGCGTCCGTGCTCGGGCTGGCGAAGCTGGCCACCCTGGAGGTGTCGTAGATCCCGGCCGAGGCGCGGGTGATGGCGCGGGCCACGATGTCCTCGTCGTTCCTGGGCGGGCGCATCAGGTCCTCCAGGTCGGCGTCGGCGCGGGCAAGCTGGCGGGCCTGGTCTGCGGCCACCTGGTGCTGGAACGTCGCGTCGAAGTCGGCCAGGGCCTCGGTGTTCTGGTAGCCGTGGCTGAGGTCTTCCTCGGCCTGCACCTCATCCAGGACCTCCAGGAAGTCCTGAAGCTCGGCGTCGGTGAGGGTCATGTCAGTGGCAGCAGGCGGTCCGGGCTCACCGAGCCAGATGCTGTTGCTCAGGTCCACGACCATCTGCGGCGTGTTGGACAGGTCCGTGGGCTGCCAGCTACCCAGCGCCGGAATCCTCGGGTCCAGCGTGCCCAGCACGTGCTGGATCGCGGCGGGGTAGAACTTGCCGTCTGAGCGGGCGTAGTTCTCGACAATGCGGGCCGACACACCCAGATAGGGATTCTCGGACAGCACCCGATCGCCAGCCTCGGTGGGATTGAGGTACATCCACAGCCCGTCCGGCTCAGCGCGCATATCGGTAATGATTCCGCGGTGCCTTTCCGGGTCATTGGTGTGCTCATTCTTCGTGGTGGCCAATTGAAAGGACACCATGTCATAGGCGCGGTCGCGGAATGCGTCTTCCAGCCCTTGCAAATAGGAGGGCGTGAAATGCAAAGTGCGGCCCTGGTATTGCACGTCGCCTACGGGGAGCACCTTCTTGCGCCACTGCCTGTTGCCCAGTTCCACGGCGGGCGAGCCCCAGGAGTACGGGGTCAGGACCAGGGCGGTGTCGTCGTAGCTCATGAGGTGGCCTCCGTGGTCTCGGGCTCGGCGGTCTCCGCTACGGGCTCGGCGTCCGGCAGCGGCTTCGTGCGGCGGTGCGGCCTGGGCTGGGTGCCCGCCAGGGTCGCAGCTACCGCCTTCTCCACGGTGTCCAGCAACTGCCCCATCGCCTGCTCGGAGATGCCAGGGACGGCGGGGGCGCGCTTCACCAGCTCATCAGCGGTCCGGGCGGCGGTGCGGTAGTCCGCGCCCGCCGAGCGGGCCGCGCCGTGGACCAGGCTGCGCAGGGCCGCCTCGCCAGCGTCATACCCGAGGGCCTCGGCGTGGCGGCGGTCCTCGCGCTCGGCGGGGTCCGGGAGGAACAGCCTCTCGGCGTGGCCCTGGGTGACCTCGCCGGGACCGGCGCGGACCGGGCCGAGTTCCTCGGGCCAGCGCATCCCGGTGCTGTCGGCG
>WNGJ01001691.1_pt1 | contig 26429 bp, 29 predicted proteins | sample 5400611 | NCBI WGS metagenome assembly WNGJ01 (sample SAMN13153375, study PRJNA577476) | soil metagenome | isolation source: 40 cm soil or saprolite under Garry oak tree replicate 1 | place: USA:California | collected 2016-06-15
GCAACCCCGCGAGGGCTTGCTAGTAAGGAGGTAGCTCGGCCCACCAAGGGCCCCCGCGTCCCTGGCCGGCGAGCCTCCCGCCGGGCGAAGCCCGGCTCCGGCCCGCCTGGCGCCGCTGGCGGCACCCCGTTCTCCGGGCCCGTGTTACTCACACTGTGCCCTCCGGCGGGGCATCCCCACCGGCGCCCCAGGAACACGGGTCATCAATAAGGAGGTAGCTCGGCCCACCAGGGGCCGAGAGCTTTGAACGCGTTCCAAAAGGTGGTCTTGGCCGGTTGCTCGTCGAGCGCTGCGTCGATGTCTGGAACGTACAGGGCCTGGACTGTCGGCGTGAACTGCCGCAGCTCGCCGAGCGCCGGCTCGAGCTTCTCGGCGAGCGGAAACTCGAGCTCATTCAGAAAACGGAGCGCTTCTTCACCCATCACGACGAGAAGCTTCGGCTGCACGATGTGCAGCTCCCGGGTCAGCCAGGGTCGGGATTCCTCCTCCTCGGCGCCCGCGAACTTGAGGCAGTTTGTCCCGTATACGGCGAGCGGGTCGACCCGGAGGCGCTGCAGCGACTTGAGGATCGCCTGGCCGGAGCGGCCGAAGAAGGCGACCCCCTCCTGCACCTCCGAGGGCTGGACGGAGTACTTGAGCATAAACACGTCGCCGAGCGGGTGGCCGGAGCCGAGCACCGGTGTCTGGCCCGAGGCGCGCGCGATCTCCTCGCCGAGCTCGCGAAACTCGTCATTGGCCTTTTGCAGGTACTTCTCGTAGAGCTCGTCGGTGGGCACAGTCGTCACGGGGCACGTCCCCTGTTCTCTCCTACCGGACTCTTTCCTTGGCCTGCGCGACCCACTTGAGCGACTGAAGGTAGACAAGCGACTTCGGCCGCCGCAGAACCTGCGCGGTGCGCAGGCTGAGCAAGAATTCGTCCCGGTCGCGAAAGGCGCGCATGCGCAGGGCTCCGGTGCCGACACCCTGGAGCACGTGTGCGTCCGAGCCCGCACCGGAGGTGAGCCCGTACTTGCGTGCGAAACGGAGCGCCTCGTCGTTGTAGCCCTCGAACAAGAGGCGCGCGTTGTAGACCTCGAAGACGTCGATCTCGGCCAGGTGGGCGTGCAGCGTCTTCGCATCGGGGATGGAGTGCATGCGGTCGAAGGGGTGGGGGAGGTAGACGACACCTCCTTGAGCGCGGATCGCGGCGATCGTGTCGGTGAAGGAGAGGCCGCGCTCGATCTCCTCGGAGAGGAACAGTCCGATCACCTCGCCCTGGCGGTCGGTCTTCACCTCCTCTCCGGGGATGACGACGAGCTCGCGGCCGCCGGCTTGGTCGACGGCCTCGACTGCGCCGCCGAAGACGTTGTGGTCGGTGACGGCGATCGCCCCGAGGCCGATCTCCTCGGCGTGGTCGAGCAGGTCCGACACCTCGACCTGGCAGTCGTGCGACCACGACGTGTGCATGTGCAGGTCGCAGAGGATCCAGTCGCGATCCCCCAGCGGATCGCCGTCGGCGGCGGCCCGCGCCCGCCGCCGGCGCTTCGTCAATCCTGCGTAGAGCTCGTCCAGGTCGCGCGCGAGCGCGGCAAAGCTCTGCGATTCGGCTGCGGTGCGGCTTTCGGCGCCGAGTCGCTCGCGCAGGCCGGTGTCCTCGGCGAGCCGAGCGACCGCGGCTGCGGCGAGCTCCGGCTGCTCGCGCAGCGCCGGCGGAGAGGCGATCGCGGTTCCGGCCGCAGCCGCTTCGAGCGAGAGGCGCTGGAGCCCGTAAAGCGCGGGAACGAAGATCGCCGCCTCGTTCAGGAGCGCCGCGCGCGCCGCGGCGTCACGGGCGGTACGTACGCTCACGCGCCCGCGCAGCATCCGGGGAACCGACGGCCGGCCCGTCAGCGGCTTCGTCCGCAGCAAGACGAGCTCCCAGTCCGGCAGCTCCCGGAGCGCGCGGAGCACTGAGCGAGCGATCGGGCGCTCGGTCGCTCGCCACTCGACGACGATCAGGTTCCGCTTGCGCTCGGGCCGGAAAAGCTCCGTGTCCACGCCGGGCGTGACGATCCGGTAGTCGCCCGAGAGACGCTCGTCTGCCGCCGCGGCGACTTCGGGCGAGGTGGCGACGAGGCCGTCGAGTCGCGCTCGCAGGCGCTCCCGCTGGGTGCGCGCGGGCGGGTAGCCGAGCCGCTCCGCGGAGAGGAAGGTCGCAACGGTGAGCGCGCGCGCATCGCGCAGCGCCAGGTACGAGAGGCTCGGCAGGCCGGGCTCAAATCCATGCACAACGTCGAAGCCGCCGTTGTCGAGCGCGAGCTCGAGGTTCGCGCGAACGCCGACAGGCACGCCCATCTTGCTCCGGCGGGAGATCGGAAGTGCGGGGCCGAGCGCGATCACCTCGGCTGCTGCTCCGTTCTGGAGCGCGCGGCGCCCCGCGACGAGATCGGCCGCACGGGTCGAGGGCGCGAGCACCGTCACCGTGTGGCCGAGCTCCCGCAGGCCGGCGGCAAGGCCGGCAACATGCTCGTTGACGTCGTGCGGCTGCGACCACGAAAACGGCGTAACCAGGCAGATGCGAAGCGCCATCCGCGTCGAGTCTAGCCCCGCCGGGGCGAGCGGGCCGAGCGCGCGCAGCCTAGGTCTTCGCCGCCGCCTTCGTCCGCGGCTTTTGCTTAGCGAGCGCGTACTTCGCGATGAACTGCTCGACCATGTCGTGCGACTCGTCGTCGGGGATCTGCTTCGCCGGCGATTTCATCAGGTACGCGGACGGTCCTTCGAGCGCACCGGAGAGCCCATTGTTCAGCCCCAGCTTGGCCAGGCGGATGGCGTCGATCACGATCCCGGCCGAGTTCGGCGAGTCCCAGACCTCGATCTTCAGCTCGGCGTTCAGCGGGACGTCGCCGAACGACGTGCCCTCCAGCCGGATGTAGGCCCACTTGCGATCGGTCAGCCACGGCACGTAGTCCGAGGGGCCGACGTGGATGTTCTCCTTGCCGAGGTCGTAGGGCAGCGTCGATGCAACAGCGTTCGTCTTCGAGATCTTCTTCGACTCGAGCCGGTCACGCTCGAGCATGTTCAGGAAGTCGGAGTTGCCGCCGAAGTTGAGCTGGAACGTACGGTCGAGCCGGACGCCGCGTTCATGGAACAGGCTCGCGAGCATCCGGTGGGTGATCGTCGCGCCGACCTGCGACTTGATGTCGTCGCCGATGATCGGGACTCCCGCCGCCTTGAACCGCTTGCCCCAGTACGCCTCGCGCGCGATGAAGACCGGCATGCAGTTCACCATCGCGCAACCGGCGTTGAGGATCTGCTCCGTATACCACTTGGTCGCCTCTTCCGAGCCGACGGGGAGGTAGTTGACGACGACGTCGGTGTGTGTGTCCTTGAGGATCCCGACCACGTCCTCGGTGGAGCCCGGCGCCTTCTCGACGATCTCGGAGAGGTACTTGCCGATCCCGTCATGAGTCATCCCGCGCGAGACCTTGATGCCGGTCTTGGGGACGTCGGAGAACTTGATCGTGTTGTTCGGGTGCGCCCAGATTGCCTCGGAGAGGTCCTTGCCGACCTTGTCGGTTGTGACGTCGAAGGCGGCCGTGAACTCGACGTCGCGGACGTGGTATCCGCCGAGGTCGACGTGCATGAGGCCGGGCACGAGCTCGTCGGGCTTGGCGTTCTTGTAGTACTCGACGCCCTGCACGAGCGAGCTCGCGCAGTTGCCGACGCCGATCAGCGCGACGCGAACCTTGTCGTCGCGTGTGGGCGCTTTACCGTTTCTCGATGCCATCTGTTCCTCCCTGAAGCAGCTGTTTGCGAACGTGAAGAATTCGTTGGAAGACGGTGAGCCAGGCGGTCGCCGTCAAGAAGTAGATCGCCCAGGGGAGCATGCCCCAGGGCGCGAGAACCAACCCGGCCGAGATCACGACGACGCGCTCGGCGCGGCTGCCGATTCCCACATCTCCGCGCAGGCCCAGAATCTCGGCCTTCGCCCGCGCGTACGAGACGAGGAACGAGCCGGCGAGCGCCGCGAAGCAGAACGCGAGCCCCACCTCGTCTCCGTGCCTGGCCAGGATGAGCGCGACGGCGCCGAGCATGAAGCCCTCGCTGACGCGGTCGGAGACCGAGTCGACGAACGCGCCGAACGGAGTCGCCTTGCCGCTCTCGCGCGCGAGCGCACCGTCGAGGATGTCCAGGATCGACCCGACGATGAAGAGTGCGGCCGCGAGCCAGTAGAAGAGGATGTGGTTGCGGTACTCGAAGTAGACGAGCACAGAGGCGGCGACGCAGAGCAGGATCCCGCCGGCCGTCAAGGCGTTCGGCGTCACTCGTGTACGCGCGAGCCGGCCGATCGAGCGCGAGGCGAGCCTGCGCGTCCCGTCCGTGTAGCCGGCCTTGACCGACCCCAATGCGGCTGTGCGATTCACGTGGCGCACGCTAGCAGCCTCCTCGAGTGGGGACTGGGGCACGGTCGGCGGGCGGTCGATCTGGCCGCTAAGTGGCGGCGTGAGATGCGATCGGCCGCAGATAGCGACGATAGGAGATGCCCGCGGCGAGGAGCGCGACAAGGATTCCGGCGACGACGTCGAGCCAGAAGTGGTTCCCCGTGCCGATCACCGCGACCCAGACCCAGGCGGGATAGATGAGCCAGAACGCCTTGACGATCCGGCGGCGGCAGAGCGCGGCGAGGGTGATCCCGACGATGAGGGCGTCGGCTGCGTGCAGGCTCGGCATCGCCGCGTAGGGGTTCGAGATGAAGCTGATCAGGCTGCTGCCGTGGTTCAAGCTGCCGAAGTCCTGAAGCGTGTCGGCGAAGCCGGCGCCGTGGAACATCCGCGGCGGTGCGGTCGGCATGGCGACATATCCGACGAGGCCGATCAGGTTCGCAAGCAGAATCGTGTTGCGAAAGCGGATGAAGGCGTCGTTTCGGCGCAGGTAGACCCAGAGCAGGCCGATGCCGACGATCACGAACTCCGAGCTCCAGTAGGTCCAGGAGGCCGCGAGCCGCAAGAGACCCGAGGAGTCGATGATCCGCTGAACGGTCAGCTCGAAGAGCGCGCTCGCGTGCCGCTCGATGTGGATCACCGTCAGCCCGTTCTCGAAGGCCAGCTTCGGGTTGCGGTCGGCGAGGCCGCGCGCGAGCTGGTAGGCGAGCAGGAAGCCGAACCAGATCACGACCTGGAAACCGAAATCGCGCCACCCCCTGGGGAGGAAGCGTCGGCCGGCGGCGACGAACGCAGTCATCGAGAAAGGCTGGTCATGAGGACTCGCGGATTCTAAACGCAGGAGGGGTAGTCTCGAATTCCGCCGCTCAGCCGCCGATTTGGCTCATCGATCTGGATGCGCGGACGAAGCCGGGGTCGTTGATCCGGTGCTTCAGCTCTTTGTGGCGGACGGCAAAGCGCAGGAGCTCGGTTAGCTCTCCATCCGAGGCCCCGTCCCGCAGCGGGCCCTTCAGATCCCACTCGCGCCGCGAGAAGAGACAGGTCCGCAGCTGGCCGTCGGCAGTCAGCCGGATCCGGTCGCAGGAGGAGCAGAAAGGCTCGGAGACCGGGTTCACGAAGCCCAGCTCACCTGCGCCATCGATGAAGCGGAACCGCCGCGCGGTCGAGGACGGTTTCGCGGGCACCTCCTCGAGCGGCCAGCGCTCTTCGACGATCGCCCGGATCTCGGCGCCGGTCAGCACCTCGTCCTCTCGCCAGGCCTCGTCTGCGTCGAGCGGCATGAACTCGATGAACCGCACCACGTACGGTTTCCGTCTCGCCAGCTCGGCGAGCGCCGGAACCTCGTGCTCGGTGAACCCGCGGACGGCGACGCAGTTGACCTTGATCGGCCGCAGCTCGGGATGGCGCTCGGCCTCCTCCAGGCCGGCGAGCACACGGTCGAGCGCATCGCGGCGTGTGATCTCGGCGAAGCGGACGTGGGAGAGTGAGTCGAGCGAGACGTTCAGGCGCCGTAGGCCGGCCTCGACGAGTGGCGCGGCGAAGCGGTCGAGCAGGACGCCGTTCGTCGTCAGCGAGAGGTCGGTGACGCCCGCGATCCCGGCCAGCATTCGCACGAGCTCTGGCAGGTCGCGGCGAACGAGAGGCTCGCCGCCGGTCAAGCGCACTTCCTGGACGCCCATCCCCGCGAGTACTCGCACGAGGCGAGCAATCTCCTCGAAGCTCAGCACCTCCTCGCGCGGAAGCCATTCGAGCCCTTCCGCCGGCATGCAATATCGGCAGCGGAAGTTGCATTTGTCCGTCACGGACACGCGCAGGCTCTTGATCTCGCGGCCCCAGCCGTCGACGAGCGGCTCCATGCCGCCAGGGTACTGGAATTCTCAGGGAGGTTAGGCGCGCTCGAGAAAGGCGCAGGGCCGCGGGTTCAGCTCGCTCGCGGCATTCACCTTTGCGACGACGTAGGTCGTCTCGGGCTCTTCCTCGAAGCGGACCTGCGTGCCCACGGGTGGGGTCGGCCCGCGTCGCTCGAGGAGAACGAAGCCGTTGGCAGTCGGCACGGACATCAGGTGCGTGTCCGGGACGGTCGCTGCGTGCTCGCCGTTGACCGCTTGTGCGGGATGCTGGATCTGCACCTCGCGCGCGACTGCAACCGGTGCAGGCGTCTCGACGGGAGCGGGTGCCTCAGCGGGAGCGGCTGCCTCAACGGGAGCGGGTGACTCCACGGGAGCGGGTGACTCCACGGGAGCGGCTGGCTCCGCCGCTTGGCGCTCGAGCTCCTGGACGCGGCTCGTCGCCTCGGCCAGCTGCGCCTTGACCTCGCGTGCTTCTGCTCGCGCTGCGTCGAGATCCTTCCTTGCGGTCTCGAGCGTCGCTGTCGTCGCCTCGAGTTGACTCTTCGAAATCTCGGCTTCGGCCTTTGCGGGCACAAGCTCGTCCTTCGCGGCGTCGCGCTCTGCCTTCGCCGCTTCGACCTCACCCTTCGCGGCCTCGCGCTCGGCCCTCGCGACTTCGAGCTCTGTCTCCAGCACCGTGACCTTCGCCTTGAGATCCTCGATCAGGCCGGACCAGTCTTCGAGCACGTGCAGCAGGCTGAGGGACTGAGGCGCCGGGGCGGAGGCGTCCAGGGCGTCTGCGTGCCGCTCTGCCGGCGCGTCGGTGTACGGGGGTGTGTCTGCCTCCGGGGGTGTGTCGGCCTCGGGGGGTGCGTAGGTACCCGCCGGCGAAGCGTCAGTAGTCGCCGGGAGGCTGACGTTCGGCTCTGCCTGCCGTGGCGTGGAAGTCGTCGTGCCCAATCCGGTCGCGATCCCATATTCGGTCCGGACGACTCCGCCGTGCTGGGTTGCAAGCGCGTTCGCAAGCGCCGGCCCTGACATGTAGCCGCGCTCGACGACGATTTCGCCGAGCCTGCGCCCGGTGCGCGTCTGGTCCTCGAGGGCGTCCTCAAGCTGCTCTTCGCTCAGGAGTCCCGAGTCGACGAGAATTCGCCCAAGGCGAGGTCGAGTCATGTGTGCCGCTTCCACGTCATTTTCTATCGACCGAAACGCGACCATCCTCAAGCCCCACTGCAGGTTTCAAAAGGGGCGCCCGGTCTGGAACGCAGCCGACCACGGAAAAGGAGGCTGGATGAGCGACCAGGAGCAGGAAAAAGCCGAAGAGGCGATCGATGAGGAAGGCCGGAAGGAGCCCTAGCAGCGGATCGACGAGGAGGGGCCATTCGAGCAACCCGCGGACGTCAGCTGGAAGGAACACGAATGGGGCGAGAGCGAACAGGCGGGTCAAGAGCCCGCGTAACAGGAGGCGGCGGCTCCACGTGGGGCCGCCTCGCTTTCTAGGCTTCTCTTGTGGCGCTCCTCGCGCTCGTCCTTGTCACCGCGGTTTGGGGCGTCACCTTCGTCCAGGTAAAAGACGCGGTCGCGGTCTATCCGCTCTTTGCCTTTCTCACACTGCGGTTTGCGATTGCCAGCGTCGTGCTGGCGGCTCCGGCCGTGCGGCGCCTGAGCTCGCTCGGCCGAACCGGAGCGGGGTGGGCGGTCGGGCTCGGCCTCCTGCTTGCGGCGGGCTACGGGCTCCAGACGGCCGGGCTCGCGCGCACGACGGTCTCGAGCGCCGGCTTCATCACGGGGCTCTACGTCGTCCTGACTCCGCTGATCGCGCTCGCGCTCTTCCGGCAGGGCGTCGGCGCAGGCGCCTGGCTCGGCGTCGCGCTCGCAACGGGAGGCCTGGCGATGCTGTCGGGCATCCACGGCGGGAGCGTTCTCGGTGACGCGCTCGTTCTGGCCGGCGCCGCCGCCTATTCGCTGCAGATCGTGCTGCTCGAGCGCGTCGCTCCCCGGTACGACCCGCTCGCACTGACGCTGGTGGAGATGCTTGCCGCTTTGGGCGGGTTCGCCGTGATCGCGCTGGCGCGCGGGGACCTGCGCGTCCCGCACGGCTGGACGGTATGGGGCGCGCTCCTCGTCACGGGTGTCTTTGCGAGCGCGCTCGCGTTTCTCGTCCAGACCTGGGCGCAGCAGCGGACAAGCGCGACCCGCACCGCGCTTGCCTTCACGATGGAGCCGGTCTTCGCCGCGCTCTTCGGCTTCACGCTCGCCGGTGACCGGCTCGGCGCGCTCGGCTGGGCCGGTTGCGCGGTCATCCTCGCCGGGATCGTGCTCGCCGAACCGGCGGCTGCCTCGACGCTCCGGCGGCTAGTGACAGGCTCGAGACATTGATATACTCCGACTTAGATTTTCTCAGCTAGAGAGCCTAGAATGGAGGAAAACAGCACTATGGCAAAGACAATCGGTATCGACCTCGGCACGACCAACTCATGTGTGGCCGTGATCGAGGGTGGCGAGCCCACCGTGATCCCGAACGCCGAGGGCGGCCGCACGACCCCGTCCGTCGTCGCGTTCACGAAGGACGGTCAGCGGCTCGTCGGCGCCCCCGCGAAGCGTCAGCAGGTGACGAACCCGCAGAACACGATCTTCTCGATCAAGCGCTTCATGGGCCGCAAGTACGACGAGGTCTCGGAAGAGATGAAGATCGTCCCTTACCAGGTCGTGAAGGGACCGAACAACGATGTTCGCGTAAAGGTGGAGGACAAGGACTACGCCCCGCCTGAGATCAGCGCGATGATCCTGCAGAAGCTGAAGGCGGACGCCGAGGCCTACCTGGGCGAGACGGTCGCGGACGCGGTCGTCACCGTCCCGGCCTACTTCAACAACGCACAGCGCGAGGCGACGAAGGACGCCGGCAAGATCGCCGGCCTCAACGTCCTGCGCATCATCAACGAGCCGACCGCGGCCTCACTCGCGTACGGGCTCGACAAGGACACGACCGACCAGACGATTCTCGTCTTCGACCTCGGTGGCGGGACGTTCGACGTCTCGGTGCTCGAACTCGGCGACGGCGTCTTCGAGGTCAAGGCCACGAACGGCGACAACCATCTCGGCGGCGACAACTTCGACAAGGCGATCGTCGACTGGATGGTGGCCGAGTTCAAGAAGGACCAGGGCATCGACCTGGCGGCCGACAAGATGGCGCTCCAGCGTCTCTACGAGGCGGCGGAGAAGGCCAAGATCGAGCTGTCGTCCACGATGACGACGCAGATCAACTTGCCCTTCATCACGGCGACGCAGGAGGGCCCGAAGCACCTCGACCTCCAGCTCACCCGCGCCAAGCTCACCGAGCTGACCGCGGACCTGCTCGAGCGCACCGTGGGTCCGACCAAGCAGTGTCTCGCCGACGCGGCGATCGACGCCTCGAAGATCGAGCACGTCGTGCTCGTCGGCGGCATGACGCGGATGCCCGCGGTCGTCGACAAGGTCAAGGAGCTGATCGGCAAGGATCCGCACAAGGGCGTCAACCCGGACGAGGTCGTGGCGATCGGCGCCGCGATTCAGGCCGGCGTCCTCAAGGGCGAGGTCAAGGACATCCTGCTCCTCGACGTCACCCCGCTCTCGCTCGGGATCGAGACGAAGGGCGGCGTGTTCACGAAGCTGATCGACCGCAACACGACGATTCCGACCAAGAAGTCGGAGGTCTTCACGACCGCGGAGGACAACCAGCCCTCGGTAGAGGTGCACGTGCTCCAGGGCGAGTCGGAGATGGCGGCGTTCAACAAGACGTTGGGCAAGTTCCAGCTCGTGGGCATCCCGCCCGCACCGCGCGGTGCGCCGCAGGTCGAGGTCACCTTCGACATCGACGCGAACGGGATCATCAACGTCTCGGCGAAGGACCTCGGCACGGGCAACGAGCAGCAGATCCGGATCGAAGGCGGCTCGGGCCTGAAGGACGAGGAGGTCCAGCAGATGATCAAGGACGCGGAGGGGCACGCCGACGAGGCGAGGCGCCTGCGCGAAGTGGCCGACGCCAAGAACCAGGCCGAGAGCCTGGCCTACGCGACGGAGCGGAGCCTGAAGGAGCATCGCGACAAGATCGACGAGTCCGAGGCTTCGACCATCGAAGGCCGGATCATGGAGCTGAAACAGGCTCTCGAAGGCGGCGACGTCGCCGAGATCCGCGCCAAGACCGAGTCGCTCCAGGAGGCCTCGCACAAGCTTGCCGAGGCGGTCTACGCCCAGGCGAGCCAGGCACAGGCGGCCTCGGCCCAGGCCGGCAACGGCGGCGGTGACGGGGCGGCTGCTTCGGACGACGAGGTCGTCGAGGACGCCGACTATGAGGTCATCGACGAGGAAGAGGCGAAGAAGTCGTAATGACCGAGCAGGCACAACCGACCAAGGCGGAACTCCGGGAGCGGCTCGAAGAGCTCGAGCAGCGCCTGGAGGCCGCCGAGGCCGAGCGCGACGAGCGGACGAACGATCTCCAGCGCGTCGCGGCCGACTTCGACAACTACCGCAAGCGGGTTGCGCGTGACCAGGAAAGTCTGGTTACGCGTGCCCACGAGCGGCTCGTGAAGGAGCTGCTGCCCGTGCTGGACGACCTCGAACGGGCGCTGCAGGCTGCGGCCGAACACGAGGAGGCGAAGCTTGCGGACGGTGTGCAGCTCGTCTACCGCGAGCTGCGCGACGCTCTGTCCCGCGAAGGCCTGGCCGAGGTCGAGGCGGACGGAAAGTTCGACCCGCACGTCCACGAGGCGCTCCTGACGCAGCCGTCCAACCGCGAGGAAGGCTCGGTGCTGGAGGTGCTCCAGAAGGGCTACCGGCTCGGCGACCGTGTCCTCCGTCCGGCCCGGGTCGTGATCGCGGGCCCGCTGGCCGCGGAGGAGGCGCAGGCGTAAGTTGGCTGCCGTCCACGACCTCTACGCAAGCCTCGGTGTTTCCAAGACCGCCTCGCAGGACGAGATCAAGAAGGCGTATCGGAAGCTCGCTCGCCAGTACCACCCGGACAAGAACCCCGGGGACGCGGCGGCGGAGGAGCGCTTCAAGGAGATCCAGACCGCCTACGACGTTCTCTCCGACCCGGAGAAGCGCAGGCAGTACGACGCGTTCGGGTCGGCGAACGGGCGCGGCGGGCCGGGCTTCCAAGGCGGCAACTACAACTTCGCCGGCGACTTCAACCTGGGCGACCTGGGTGATCTCGGCGACATCTTCGGCGGCTTCTTCGGAGGCAGCCGCGCACGAGGCGGGCGGCGCGCCGAAGAGCGCGGCCAGCGCGGAGCCGACCTCGAAGTCGAGGTGAACATCTCGTTCGAGGACTCGCTCAAGGGCGCTGAGGTGCAGGTTCCGGTCGAGCTCGAGACCGCCTGTCGCGAGTGCGGCGGCTCGGGAGCGAAGCCCGGAACGGCGCCGATCGTCTGTCCCGAGTGCCGCGGCCGCGGCGTCAAGGCCGAGAGCCAGGGCCTGTTCGCGCTCTCGCAGCCCTGCCCGCGCTGCCGGGGGAACGGAACTGTGATCGAGGATCCGTGTCCGCGCTGCCACGGCACCGGTCGTGAGCGGCGGACGAAGCGGTACAAGGTCAAGCTCCCCGCCGGGGTCAGGGACGGCACGCGGATCAAGTTGCGCGGCAAGGGCGAGGCCGGGTACGGAGGCGCGCCCGCCGGCGATCTGCACGTGATCACGCGAGTCACGCCGTCGAAGCTCTACGAGCGGCGGGGGTCGGATCTCGTGATCGACGTCCCGGTGACCTTCGCGGAAGCGGCTCTCGGGGCAACGGTCGAAGTGCCGACCCCGGACGGCCCGATCTCGCTGAAGGTGCCGGCGGGCTCCGAGGACGGGAAGCTCCTGCGGGTGCGTGGGCGCGGCGCGCCGAAGCTCAAGGGCTCCGGCCGCGGCGACCTGCTCGCGCGCGTGCGCGTCACCGTTCCGAAGAAGCTGACGAAGGCCGAGCGTGAGGCGCTCGAGGCGCTCAAGAAGGCCTCGCACGAGAATCCGAGGGAGAAGCTCTTTAACCGATGAAAGTGCTGCGCACTTTCATCGGAGGGCACGGCCCAACACGGCTCCGCCGTGTAGTGGGTTCTTTCGGCTTGGCCGCTTTCGGTGCGGTCGAATACGGGCTTCACGGCGGGTGGTGGTACGTGGTCCTAATGACAGTTGGATTCGGTTGTGGCCTCGTGCTCGCGGACGACTATCGGCGGAACCGGAGTCCGGAAGAAAGGGCGAGGGGGAAGAGCACTTGAGCCACACGATCAAACTCTTGCTGATGTGGTCGCTCTCGCCGCTCGGGACGCTGCTGAACACGGGCCTGCTCGTCGTCGCGCTGCTGATGTGGGGCGCCGACGCGGGCCGGGCACCGTTCTGGCTCGCCGTCGGGATCTTCCTCGGCGTCTCGGGCTGGCTCGATGTGCGTGCGTACATGGCTCAGCGCCGGAAGGGCCTGACCTCGTTCGAAGTCGCGGAAGCCGTCTACGAGCGGCTGTGGCGCCCACGGCGCCCGGAAAGCAGGACATGATGCCCGACCGCCCGCTCTACACGATCTCCGTCGCTGCCGAGCTCGTCGGCATGCACCCGCAGACGCTTCGGATCTACGAGCAGAGGGGGCTCGTCCGCCCGAGCCGCACGGCCGGGAATACGCGTCTCTACTCCGAGACCGATCTCGAGCGACTGAAGCTGATCCAGCGCCTGACGACCGAGCTCGGCCTCAACCTCGCGGGCGTCGAGGTCGTGCTCGACCTCGAGGACAAGCTGCGCAAGATGCAGGCGCGAATGCATCGCTTGGAGCGCGAGATGCGCGACCAGGTGGAGCAAGTCCACAAGCAGTACCGCCGCGACCTCGTACCGTACGACCCGACCCAGACCCGGCTCCCCACCCCGACGAGATGGACGTCGACCAGCTCACGATGAATCCACAACATGTCTCGCCGGGACGTGACCAGGGTCTGGCACCAGACAGGGCCTTGCGTTACGCGTCTTGGTTGGCCAGTGCAGCTCCGTCAGGGAGTCGGGCTGAGGAGAAGCAAGCCCCGGGGAATGTCTGGGGTCTGACCCCGGACACGGATGAAAAGGACAAGGCCTGATGGATTTCAACAGGCTCACGCTGAAATCACAGGAGGCGGTCGCCGCCGCCCAGGAGCTCGGCCGCCGAAACGGCAATCCCGAGCTCTACCCCGAGCACCTGCTGATCGCGCTGCTCGACCAGGAGCTGCCGCAGCAGCTGGTCGACGACCCGGCGTCGCTGCGCGCCGAGGCCGAGGCAGGGCTGCGCACGAAACCCACGATCCAGGGCTCGAACCAGCAGCCGAACGTCTCGCGCGCCTTCTCACAGGTGCTCGACCGCGCCGAAGACGAGGCGAAGCGCCTCGAGGACGACTACGTCTCGACGGAGCACATCCTGCTCGCGCTCGACGTCGTCCCGCGCGACCAGCTGCTCGAGCGGATCCAGAAGATTCGAGGCGGCCAGCGGGTCACCTCGCAGGACCCGGAAGGCACCTACCAGGCGCTGGAAAAGTTCGGCCGCGACCTGACCGAGCTGGCCGAGGAGGGAAAGCTCGACCCGGTGATCGGCCGGGACGAGGAGATCCGGCGCGTGATCCAGGTGCTCTCGCGACGGACGAAGAACAACCCGGTCCTGATCGGTGAGCCCGGCACGGGGAAGACCGCGATTGTCGAGGGCCTCGCGCAGCGAATCGTCGCCGGCGACGTCCCCGAGGGGCTGAAAGGGAAGCGGGTCTGGGCGCTCGACATCGGCGCGCTCCTCGCCGGCTCGAAGTACCGCGGTGAGTTCGAGGAACGCCTGAAGGCCGTCCTGAGCGAGATCAAGAACGCCGAGGGCCAGATCATCCTCTTCATCGACGAGCTGCACACAATCGTTGGCGCCGGCGCCGCCGAGGGCGCGATCGACGCGGGCAACATGATGAAGCCGATGCTCTCGCGGGGCGAGCTGCGCGCGATCGGTGCAACGACGCTCGACGAGTATCGCCAGCACATCGAGAAGGACGCGGCGCTGGAGCGGCGCTTCCAGCCGATCTTCGTCGGCGAGCCGTCCGTCTCGGACACGATCGCGATCCTCCGCGGGCTGAAGGAGCGCTACGAGGCGCACCACGGCGTGCGGATCCGCGATGCCGCGCTCGTTGCCGCGGCGGTGCTCTCCGACCGCTACATCTCCGACCGCTTCCTGCCGGACAAGGCGATCGACCTCGTCGACGAGGCGGCTTCTCGCCTCCGGATGGAGATCGACTCGTCCCCGATCGAGCTCGACGAGGCCGACAGGCGCGTGCGCCAGCTCGAGATCGAGCTCGCGGCGATGGCGAAGGAGTCCAAGAAGGTGCGCGAGCCGCTCGAGCGCGAGCTCGCCGAGGCGAAGGCGCGCAGGGACGAGCTCGCCGCGCGCTGGACCCGCGAGAAGGAGCAGCTCGAGAAGGTCAAGGACGCTACGCGCCGGATCGACGAGCTGCGTATGGAAGCCGAGCGCGCGGAGCGGAACGGCGACCTCCAGCGCGTGGCCGAGATTCGCTACGGCGAGCTACCGCAGCTGGAGAAGGAGCTGGAGGAACGGGACTCCGCGCCGGCCGACGGCGTTCCCATGGTCAAGGAAGAGGTCGACGAGGACGACGTCGCCGCCGTCGTCTCCCGCTGGACCGGCATTCCGGTCTCCCGGTTGCTCGAGGGCGAGACCGAGAAGCTGATCCACATGGAGGAGCGGCTGCACGAGCGGGTCGTGGGCCAGGACGAGGCGGTCTCGGCGGTCGCTGACGCGCTCCGGCGCGCGCGCTCGGGCCTGCAGGACCCGAACCGCCCGATCGGCTCGTTCGTCTTCCTCGGCCCGACCGGCGTCGGCAAGACGGAGCTCGCCCGCGCTCTCGCCGAGTTCATGTTCGACGACGAGCGCGCCATGATCCGGATCGACATGTCCGAGTACATGGAGAAGCACTCCGTCTCCCGCCTGGTCGGCGCCCCGCCGGGCTACGTCGGCTTCGAGGAAGGCGGCCAGCTGACCGAGGCGGTGCGGCGCCGACCCTACTCGGTCGTGCTCCTGGACGAGATCGAGAAGGCGCATCCCGACGTCTTCAACATCCTGCTCCAGATTCTCGACGAGGGCCGGCTCACCGACGGCCACGGGCGGACGGTCGACTTCCGCAACACCGTGCTGATCATGACCTCGAACCTGCGCTCTGAAGAGGAGATGCGGGCGGTCTTTCGGCCGGAATTCCTGAACCGGCTCGACGAGATCGTCGAGTTCCAGCCGCTCTCCCGCGACCAGATCTCGGAGATCGTCGAGCTGCAGCTCGAGCGCCTACGCAAGCGGCTCGCCGAGCGCGGGATCGTGATCGAGCTGACCGACGCCGCGAAGGACGTGCTCGCCGAGGCGGGGTGGGACCCGGCCTACGGCGCGCGGCCGCTGAAGCGGGCAATCCAGCGGATGATCGAGAACCCGCTCGCCAAGGCGCTCCTGACGGGTGACTTCACCGAGGGCGACAGGATCAGAGTGGACGCTCGCGACGGCGAGCTCGTGTTCGAGAAGGCCGAAGCGGTGGCTGCCGTCGCCTAGTGCCTGACACGGCCGGCGGCAAGTCCCCGGACCTCGAAGCCGTCGGGCCGCGGTACGGTTCGACCCGTGGCCCCCGCACCCGTTCCGCTTCCGCCCGACCAGCGCACGGTCGGGCAGCTCGTCGCCGAGACCGTCCGGCTCTACGGCCGTCACTTCTGGCCGTCGCTCGTGCTCGGCCTCAGCCTGGCCGCCGTCAACCAGGCTTCTTTCAATCGCTCCTGGTTGACGCAAGTTGGAATCACCTGCGCCGCGGCGCCGGTGATGACCGCGTCATACGTCGGCGCTTCGCGGCTCGCGGGAGACGTGTCGCTCGACCTGCGCACAGCCGTGATCGCGCTCTCGGCGGGCACGCTTGCGTTCCTACCCGCTCCGTTCCTCGCGCTCGCCTACGCACTGCCTGCGGTGGCCTGGCTCGCGTTCGTCGGTCTGGTCGTCCCGGTGGCTGTCATCGAGCGCCGAGGTTTCCGCGAGTCGTTCCGCCGGGCCGTCCAACTTGCCCGCGCCGACTACGTCCATGCCGCGGGATCTCTGGCGACACTCTTGCTCACGTTCGTGCTCGTCCGCCTCATGCTCGTCTTGCTCCTGCACGGGGCCGGCCAGTCGGCGGCTCGGATCGCAGGCTTCCTCGGAGACCTCGTCATCTCGCCGGTGCTCTTCCTCGGGGCCGCGCTCCTCTACTTCGATCAGGCGGCGCGGGTTGTAGGCTCGGCTCCCCGATCGAGGAGGAGGCGCAATGCCGACGTATCTCATGCTCTCGAGCCTGACCGCCCAGGGAGTGCAGACGCTGAAGTCGAACCCCGACCGGCTACGGGAGGTCAACCGTGACGTCGAGGAGCTCGGCGCCAAGGTGCTGCACCAGTGGGCGACGCTCGGTCCCTTCGATTTCGTGAACGTGGTCGAGGCGCCGGATGCGGCGACGATCGCGCGGGTGTCCGTCGCGCTCGGCGCTCGCGGGAGCGCCAAATTGCAGACGTTGACGGCGCTTTCGATCGAGGAGTTCTTGGGCGCGCTCGGCTAGCGCGCGGCGCTGAAGGCAACCGCGACCTCGGCGGCGAGCTTCGCGTTCGCCGCGACAAGTTGACGGTTCGCCGCGATCGTGCGGCCTCCACTTTCCTCGTGGAGCCTTCCGAGTACGAACGGCGTCACGGCCTGGCCGCCCACGCCCTGCTCCTCCGCAGCGGCGATCGCACGTTCGATCAGCGGCTCCAGGTCGTCGAGAGTCTCTTCCGGCGGTCGTGCGAGGAGCAAGCCGGCGCGACCGAGCTGCCAATGCGCCTGCGCGATCAGGGCCGCTTCTTCGGCCGATTCGATCCGTGCAGAGACTGGTGGGCCACCTCCGGCCGAGTAGAACAGCGGCAGCTCGACCGTACGCCAGCCGAGCACGGGCACACCGAGGGTCTCGAGGAGCTCTGCGGTGGCGGGCACGTCGAGGAGCGACTTCACACCTGAGGAGACGACGAGGCTCTCCGTACCCGCCAGCTCGGCAAGATCGGCTGAGATGTCGGGTGGCGACGGAAAGCCACGGTGGACGCCGCCGAGCCCTCCCGTGCCGAGGAAGCGGATTCCGGCCGCGCGGCAGACCGCGGTCGTCGCGCCGGCCGTAGTAGCTCCGATCGCTCCCTGGACGACGCAAGCGGCAAGGTCGCGCGGGCCGAGCTTGCGGGCCTCGGAGCCGGCGGCAGCGAAGCGCTCGATCTCGCTCTGGGTGAGGCCGACGCGAATCTCGCCGTCGAGCACGCCCACGGTCGCCGGGACCGCGCCCGCCTCGCGGACGCTCCGCTCGGAATCGAGCCCCACCTCCTCCCCCACCCCGGGTGGGAAGCCATGGGAGATCAGTGTGGTTTCGAGCGCGACGACGGCGCCGCCTTCGTGCAAGACCTCTGACACTTCCGGCGCGATCCGAAGCAATTCCGTCACGGCATAGCTCCAAGCTTGGCCACTGCGCGCGCCGCGGCAGTGAGACCACGCTTCGCCGCCTCTTCGACTGAGCCCCCAAGCAAGAAGCCGGCCGCGAAAGCATCCCCTGCGCCCGTCGTGTCCACTACGGCAGCCGGCACCGCGGGCAGCTCGAGCCTCTCGCTTTCAGCCTCCACCGAGCAACCCAGGTCGCCGCTCTTCAGCACCTGGGTGGGCGCGGAGAGGCTGCCCATGATCTCCGCCTCCTCCACGTTCGCGAACACGACCTCGGGCGAGAGGGCTTCGATCCGTTCACGGACGCGTTCGGGCCCGGCATCTCTGACTGCACTCCAGGATGCAAGATCGACGCTCACCCGCGCCCCCGCCGCCCGGGCCAAGTCCGCAGCCTGGGCGGCCGCTTGGCAGACAGGCGTCGCAGTCAGGGCATACCCCGAGAGGTGAAGCCAGTCGCAATCGCCGAACCAGGCGTCTTCGAGGTCACCGGGCTCCAGCTCCGGGGCGATCCCCCGGTCGGCCGCCATGGTGCGCTCGCCGCTCGGATCGACGAGTGAGACGACAACGCCCGTCTTCCCCGTCACGACGGGGCCGGCCACCTCGACGCCGTGCGTGCTCAGCCGGCCGGAGACGAGCGCCCCGGTCTCATCGTCGCCACGTTTGCCGACGAAGCGCGCGTCGCCGCCGAGTGCCGCCACCCAGGCGGCGACGTTCGCGGCCTGTCCACCCGGCCCCACCAGCGTCTCGGCCGGCGCGTCGCCGCCTAGCGCGAGCGGCCGTCCCAGGCGCACGATCACGTCCAGCAGGAGGTCGCCTAGGGTGCACACGCGCACGCGAGGCCATCCTAGGAGGGTTTGGGGGAATGCCGCTCGACGGCCAGACGCGATGCTCGTTCCGAGGCAAGGACGCAGGGAGTGTCGATCGCTCTAGCCATCGGCGCGACTGCGTAACCAGGGCGGAGCCTGTGGCGAGCAGCGTGGCCGGGCCGCACAGACTGTATTTCGCCAAACCCTTCTATAAGTCGCGCGCGCCGCCGTACAATTGGGCCATGGACGGCGAGGGGAGAGACGGGCGGCTGCGCTCGTTTGTTCTCGGCGGTCTCCTCGGCGCTTCTGCGGTCTTCGCGGCGGCTCGCCGGCGCCGCCCCAAGCGGTCTCGGAAACGGAGGCCGATGGGGCTCGCGGCGTTCGAGGAAGCGCCCTGTTATAGGGAAAAAGAGCACTCTCGCCGAGATTGAACGTCCACCCCCCGGTGCTAGCCTTGATCGAGTGCCGATCTACGAGTACCGGTGCCCGAAAGGCCATGTCTTTGAGCTGTTTCAGCGCATGAGCGACCCGCCGCCGGAGGCCTGTGAGGTTTGCGGCGCGAAGCCGGTCGAGCGAGTCCTCTATCCCGTTGCAGTCCACTTCAAGGGCTCGGGCTTCTATTCGACGGACTACGGTCGTGGGGGGCGGAAGAAGGACACGCCCTCGAAGGACGGTTCCGAGCCGTCGTCTGACGGCGACGGAACCAAGAAGTCGGGCGAATCAAAAGCCGCCGAGGCGTAACACTTTCGGCACATCCCCGGCACCATGCGTGCGTTTTTCGGCGCTAGGCTCGTAGCGGGTGGTGGTTCGGGGTGGCCCCACGAGAACCGTCCAGTTCGGTCACTAGAAGCGGCGGCCGCCGCGACCCGCGAGGGCTTGCAGCGCGAGCAGAAGCACGACCGAGCCTGTGACGGCGAGCAGGAACGGTGCGAGGTCCCAGCGGAAACGAACCTTGTGGCCGAGCAGGACCTGACCGATCAGGCCGCCGAGTAGCGCACCCACGATTCCGACCGCGATCGTCGCGAGGCAGCCGATCCGATGTCGCCCGGGAACGACCAGGCGCGCGAGCGCGCCCGCCACGAGCCCGAACAGGATCCACGAGACGACGCCCACCTAGCGTGTCCCCGGGAGCTTGTTCCCGACGAAGCAGCCGGGCGGATAGGTCTCGTTGCTCGGCGGGGGCGGCTGTGGAGCCGACTTGCCGGTCACCATCAGCAGCACCTTTGCGTTGTCCTCGCTCCAGACGATGTAGCCCCCCTCGCTGTTTCCTCCAAGGCGGCAATGGAGGGTCGAGCCCGACCGGAACTTCGCCCACCCGAGCTGGAGCAGATCCATCGTGGAGAGGTCGGTCGCCATCGGGCGCAGCAGGTCGCCTCCCATAAACGGCAGTCGCAGGAACGTCGAGAAGCTCGCCAGCTTGCCCGTGATCGCCTGCATCACCTGCTGCTGCCGCTCGCCGCGCGTGATGTCGCTCTCGGCCCGGTTGTACTGGTTCTCTCGGATTCGGGTGTAGATCTGCGCGCGCTGCCCGTCCATGTGCTGGGGTCCCTTCGCGAATCGCCAGCCCGGCCAATGCAGGCAGCGGACGTCCGTGTACGGACAGTCGAACTTGTTCGAGAGGATCTTTGCGGGCACGTTGACGTCGATCCCGCCCAGCGAATCGACGAGCTCGCGGAAATGTGCGAAGTCGACGATCACGACGTGGTTGATCGGCAGCCCGGTCGCCTGAGAAGCGGTCCTGATCGCGAGCGCCGGCCCGCCGATCTGATACGCGGCATTGATCTTGTCCGGGCCGTGGCCGGGCACGTCCACGCGCAGGTCGCGCGGGATCGAGAGGTAGACGATCCGATGGTGGCCGGGGTCGGTTCTGACGAGCATGATCGAGTCCGAGTGCCTGTCGGCCGAACGGCTCGCAGCGCCCGAGTGGTCGATCCCGAGGAGAGCGGTCACGGACGCGTGCGAGAGCAGCATTCCAGAGTCCGGAGCGAGCACCGCCTTGGCAGAGGCCGGCAGGCGCTTGTTCGCAGCCTCGACGCCTCCGCGCACGGCGAGGTAGGCCGCGAACACCCAGACGACGAGCAAGAGGAAGACCGAGAGCAACACGACCGCAGTCCAGCGCCGCCAGCCCCAGCTGGTCCAGAACGCGGTGCCGCGTGAGGCGGGTCTCTTCGGGCCGGGCCCCTGATAGCGAACCCGCCCGCCATCGCCGCCGCCCTTGGCACCGTCCTGCTTCGGCTGCCGGGTCGGGCGTGGGAGCGTCGGGACTCCGCCGCGCATCCGGCCGCCGCGGTAGACGCGGTAGGGCTTCTCTCCGCCGGTCGGCGCCATCCGGCGGGGTATGGTAGCCGCCGGGTGTGAAGGCGCAGCGCGTCATCGGGGTCGACGTCGGCGGCACGAAGATCCTCGCAGGGGTTGTGGGCGCGGCGGGTGACCTCGAAGAGCACCGTGAACGCCCGACTCCGACCGAGTCGCAGGACGAGCTTCTGGCCGCGCTCGAGAGCACGGTCGAAGCCCTGCTCGCAGGAGGAGAGATTGCAGCGATCGGCTTCGGCCTGCCGTCGCAGATCGACCAGCGAACGGGACGAGTGCTCGCCTCTGTGAACATCCCTCTCGAGGGGATCGACTTTCGCGACCGGATGGCTGCGCAGTTCGAGCTTCCGATTGGCGTCGACAACGACGCGAACGCGGCTGCGATGGCCGAGTGGCGCTGGGGCGCCGGACGGGGAGCCAACGACCTCGTCATGCTCACGCTCGGGACCGGAATAGGAGGCGGCCTCATCCTGTCCGGACGGCCCTATCGCGGCTCGATCGGAACCGGGGCCGAGCTTGGACACATCGTCGTGGAGCACGACGGACCCCCGTGCAACTGCGGGGGCCACGGACATCTCGAGGCGGTCGCGTCGGGGCGAGCAGCCGACCGAGCCGCGCGCGAGCTCTACGGGAACTCAGCCGACTCCCACGAGCTCGTCCACCGGGCCCGGGCCGGCGAGGGTCCCGCGCGCCAGGCGCTCGCAGAGCTCGGTCGCCGGCTGGGCTCTGGCATCGGCAGCCTGGTGAACATCTTCGATCCGGAGCTCGTGGTCATCGGCGGGGGATTCGCGGAAGCCGGAGAGCTCGTGCTCGGACCTGCCCGTGAGCAGGCGCACGCAGAGGCGCTTCCGGCCGCGCGAGACCGGCTGCGGATCGTCCGCGCCGAGCTCGGTGCGGAAGCCGGCGTCCTGGGCGCCGCGCTCGTCGGCTTCGAGGCGCTCGAGGCGCTCGAGGCGGCGTAATGCCCCTCGCCGTCTGCGCGACTCCGATCGGCAATCTCGAGGACGCGACGCCGGTCTGCCGGGCGTCAGCGACCCCGGTGCGCGCCTCGTCGCAGCGGCGCTCGAGGCGGGTGTCGCGGTGACCGTTCTTCCCGGACCGACAGCAGTTGCGACCGCGCTCGTTGCGAGCGGGTTCGTCGCGGAGCGGTTTCAGTTCCTCGGCTATCTCCCTCGCGGAGCAAAGCCGCTGCGAGAGTTATGGGTCGAGCTTTCGCACTGGCCGTATGCCGCGGTTGCCTTCGAGTCGCCGAAGCGCCTGCCGGCGAGCCTTGCGAGCCTCGCCGAGGCTCTTCCCGATCGGCCGGTCGCGGTCTGCCGGGAGCTGACGAAGCGTTTCGAGCAGATCGAGCGCGGCCGTGCGGAGGAGGTCGCGGTGCACTTCTCGGAGCCGCCGCGCGGCGAGATCACGCTTGTCTTCGGTCCGGCCGCGGCTCGACAGCCGGACGAGGAGGATGCGACGGCGGCGGTCGGCGAGCTCGTGACCGCCGGCCTGCCGCGGCGTCAGGCGGCCGATCTCGTCGCCCGCCTGACCGGCGCCTCGCGCAACCGCCTCTACCGCAGCTCGTTGTAGCCTGAATTGACAACAGCCGACGCGGTCGTTACGGTCGTGCGGCGTTCGTTTTCTATTCAGACAACAGGAGGTAGGAATGCGTCGGTTTCTCGTCGTGGCCGCCATCGCCGCGCTCGCTCTTCCCGCGGCAGCTCGAGCGTGGACGTGGCCCGTCCAAGGCCCTGTGCTGCGCCCATTCGTGTTCGGCAACGATCCGTATAAGGCAGGTCAGCACCGAGGGATCGACATCGGTGCTCCGTCAGGAACCGCTGTGCTGGCGCCGGCGCCGGGAACCGTCTCGTTCGCCGGAACCGTGCCGACGAGTGGCAAGACTGTGACGATTCAGACTCAAGACGGGTACTCGGTCACTCTCGTCCATCTCGGGTCGATCGGAGTCGCGCGCAAGGCCGTCGTCGCCGAGGGTTCGGTGGTCGGCACCGTGGGACCCAGCGGTGTGCCCGACGTCGACGAGCCGTACGTCTACCTCGGTATCCGTCGAACGGCGGAAGCCCAAGGGTATGTCGATCCGCTCGGCCTGCTTCCGGCCAGGCCACCGGACCCGGCGCCCTCGGCGCCGCTCGAGCCGGCAGCGCCGTCGCTTTCGAGTCCTGACCTTTCCATTCCCGTCGACCCAGGTCCGGTGGTTTCCGATGCGCCGGCGCCTCCCGAGCCTGTCGCGGTTCCTGTGGCGGCACCGGTTGTCCCGGTGGTCGGGGAAGCGCCGACGTTGACTGTCGCGCCTCCGCCCTCGCCGGATCCGGCTCCGGCGCCGGCTCCGGTCGAGACGCCGACAACGGTTGTGCAGCCGCAGCCAGTCGTCTCGCCGGCTCCAGTCGCCGCGCCGGCAACGATTGTGTCGAGTGCCGACCCCGAGACAGCGCCGAGGTCGCTGCCTCCGCCCGCCCTCTCCCTTCGCCGGGGAGCTGATGCTGTCTCAGACTTCCACTTCCGGCCGGCGGAGCTGCCCGCGGCGCTCCTGCGAGCGATCGAGCGTGAAACGATCGACGACGGGCAGGCCCGGCCACTCGTTTCGCCTCACGGCTCGCGACCGGTCGCGACGCAGCTCTCCGTGGGCGCGTCCACTCACTCAGTCCTCTCGCGCAGCGAACGGCGTCCAGCGCCCACCGTCGTCGGAATGGATACACGCAAGCGTGCCTCGGACAAGTCGAGGCCCTGGTGGCTTGCTGCGCTGTTCGTCGCGCCCACGTTGATTCTCGCCCTCGTGGCTGGGCGTCGAATTCGCCCGCGGCGGCCGAAAAGCAGGCTCGAACCGGCACCTATCATTGACGGCCATGAAGCCCTTCTACGTGACAACGCCGATCTACTACATCAACGCCGACCCGCACATCGGGAACGCCTACACGACGATCGCCGCCGACGTCCTGGCCCGCCATCACCGGCAGCGCGGTCAGCAGACGTTCTTTCTGACCGGCACCGACGAGCATGCGTCGAACGTCGCCCGCGTGGCCGCGAAGCAGGGGCTCGAGCCCAAGGTGTACGCCGATCGGATCGTCGAGCGCTGGCGTGAGGTCACGGAGCGGGTCAATGCCTCGAACGACTTCTTCATCCGCACGTCCGACCAGGAACACAAGGCTTTCGTACAGGAGTTCCTCCAGCGCATCTACGACGGCGGCGACATCTACGAAGGCGTCTACTCGGGTCTGTACTGCGTCTTCTGCGAGGCGTTCTACACCGAGGCGGAGCTCGTCGACGGCCGCTGCCCGATCCACGGCACGGTGCCGGAGCAGATCGAGGAGAAGAACTACTTCTTCCGCCTGTCGGCCTATCAGGATCGGCTGCTCGAGCTGTACGACCGCGACCCCCAGTTCGTGCTGCCCGGCTTCCGCTACAACGAGGCGCGCCGCTTTATCGAGCAGGGCCTCGACGATTTCAGCGTCAGCCGCGCGGGCCAGCCCTGGGGCGTGCCCGTCCCGTGGAACACCGATCAGGTGGTGTACGTCTGGGTCGATGCGCTGATCAACTATCTGAGCGCGCTCACCTACGCGCGCCCCGGAGAGGACCTACGGGAGAAGTTCTGGCCCGAGGTGTGCCACGTCCTCGGCAAGGACATCCTGCGCTTCCATTGCGTCTTCTGGCCGGCGCTGCTCCTGGCGGCGGGTTTCGATGTGCCCAAGCAGTTGTTCGTCCACGGCTTCCTGCTTCTCGACGAGCAGAAGATCTCGAAGACGATCGGCAACGTGATCGACCCGCTCGACCTGATCGACGTCTATGGAGTCGACCCGGTGCGTTTCTACCTCCTCCGGACCGTCACGTTCGGCCAGGACGGGAACATCTCCGTTGAGGGCTTGCACGAGCGTTACGAACGCGAGCTCGGCAACGAACTCGGCAACCTGCTCTCGCGGACGACGGCGATGATCGCCCGGTACCGCGAGGGCCGGATCCCAGACCGGGGTGGCTCGAGTGACGTGGCCGAGGCGATCGAACGGCTGGGCTCCGAAGTCGCGGCTCGACTCGATGCTTTCGATCTCACCGGGGCGCTCGAGCAAGTCTGGGAGCTCATTCGCCGTCTGAACAAGCACGTCGAGGAGAGCAAGCCCTGGAAACTCGCCAAGGACGAGACGCAGCGCGGAGCCCTAGACGGTGTCCTCTACGACCTGACAGACGGTCTCCGAGCGGCGACAATCGCACTGGCGGCGTATCTGCCCGACACGGCACCACAAATCCTCGCGGCCCTCGGGCAGCCGCCGGATCTCGCCTGGGAGAACGTCCAGCCGGGCCGCACCGCAGCGGTCGACGGGATCGAGCCGGCCGTGCCTCTCTTCCCGCGGGTCGACTTGCCCGCCGCTGCAGCGTGACCGCGTGATCGACACGCACGCCCACCTCGACAGCACCGAGGCGCCCGAGGAGCTCGTCGCACGCCACCCTTGCGATCGCCGAGCGCGAGCCGGGCGTCTTCGCCGCCCTCGGGGTCCACCCGCACCAGGCGGCCGACGAGGACGCGGGACGGCTCGACGAGATCCGCGCCCTCTTTGCTTCGCCCCACGCGGTCGCCGTCGGCGAAACGGGCCTGGACTTCTTCCGCGACTACGCACCGCGCGACCGGCAGCGCCGGCTGTTCGACGCCGAGCTCACCCTTGCCGCGGAGCTACAGAAGCCGGTCGTCGTCCACACGCGAGCCGCCGAGGCCGAGACGGCCGCCGCGCTGGCCGACTTCGGCGGCACCGTCGTCCTCCACTGCTTCTCGAGCCCCGAGCTCCTGGAAGTTGCGCTCGAGCGCGACTACTACGTGTCGTTCGCCGGCAACGTCACCTATCCGAAGGCGACCGACCTGCGCGAGGCGGCGGCCCTGGTCCCGTCGGAACGGATCCTCGCCGAAACCGACACCCCCTACCTCGCCCCGCAACCCGTGCGCGGCCGGCCGAACGAGCCGGCTCACGTCGTCCACACCGTCGTCGCGCTCGCCGAGGCCCGGGGCGAGGACCCCGGCGAGTTGGCGGTTCGCATCGAAGCCAACGCGCAAGCGGCGTTCTCGCTCCCGTGACCCGTTTTCCAGTCGCCCCGAAGCGGCAGCTGGGACAGCACTTCCTCGTCGACGAAAACATCCTCGGCGTGATCGGCCGCCTCGCAGAACTCGAACCGAGCGATGTCGTGCTCGAGGTCGGCCCAGGCCTCGGCATGCTCACCGCCTATCTCGCCGAACGAGTTGGCCACGTCCACGCCGTCGAGTTCGACCGCTCGCTCGAACCGCATCTTGTCGAACGCCTCGGAGAGAAACCCACCATCGAGCTCCAGTTCGGCGATGCGCTCGCGATGGATCTCGGCGTGCTCGAACCTGCACCTGGAAAACTCGTCTCGAACCTTCCCTACTCGATCGCAACGCCACTCGTCGCCGAGAGCATCGACGGCCTGCCTTCGCTGGGCCTCTGGTGTGTGATGGTGCAGCGCGAGGTCGCCGACCGCTTCTTCGCCTCACCGAGAACGAAGGCGTACGGCGCCGTGTCTGTGCTCATCCAGCTCGCGGCCGAGCGCACGGGCTTTCACCCGGTTTCGCGCACGGTCTTCCGGCCACAGCCGAACGTCGACTCCGCGCTCGTGGCCTTTCGCCGCAAGCCGTTGCCTGCCTCGT
>WNGJ01001125.1_pt1 | contig 26420 bp, 29 predicted proteins | sample 5400611 | NCBI WGS metagenome assembly WNGJ01 (sample SAMN13153375, study PRJNA577476) | soil metagenome | isolation source: 40 cm soil or saprolite under Garry oak tree replicate 1 | place: USA:California | collected 2016-06-15
CTTGGCGCCGATCGCCCGGTAGATCTCCGCGTGCGGGCCATCGGGCTCGCTCTCGACCACCGGGTTTCCCGAATCAGAGGTGGTGCGGATCGACATGTGCAGCGGGATTTCGCCCAGAAACGGCACTGCAAGCCGCTCCGCCTCATGCCGCGCTCCGCCGTGACCGAAGATGTCCGATCGCGTGCCGCAATGCGGGCACTGGAAATAGCTCATGTTCTCGACGATGCCGAGAACCGGCACATTGACCTTCTTGAACATTGCGAGCCCGCGGCGCGCATCGATCAGCGAAAGATCCTGCGGCGTCGAGATGATGATCGCGCCTTTCAGTGGCACGTTCTGCGCCAGCGTCAGTTGTGCGTCACCGGTACCGGGCGGCATATCGACCACTAGAATATCGAGTGTGCCCCACGCAACGTCCCGCAGCATCTGGGTGATGGCCGACATCACCATCGGCCCGCGCCAGATCATCGCGGTTTCCTCCTCGACCAGAAAACCGATCGACATGATCGCAAGGCCGAACCGCGCTATCGGTATCATCTTCTTGTCGTCGTTCAGCTTCGGCTTCTCGCGGATGCCGGCCAGTCTCGGCACCGACGGCCCATAAATATCGGCGTCGAGCAGGCCGACGCGCAAACCGAGATCGCGCAGACCCAATGCCAGATTGAGCGCCGTGGTCGATTTGCCGACGCCGCCCTTGCCGGACGCTACTGCGATGACGGCGGCGATTCCGGGAATTTCCGCCTGCTTCGACATCGGCGACACCGGACTTTGCGGCGGCCGATGCGACGAAACATGCGGCACACCGTGTGCCTGGCGGTGCGGCGGCGGCTCGGCCGCGGAGCCTGGCTTGCGCTCAGCGGTCAGCGCGATCATGGCGGTGGCGACACCGGGAATGGCGCGCACGGCAGCCTCCGCCTGCGCCCGCACGCTTTCCCATGCACGGGCCTCGGCGGCGTCGACATTGATCGAGAAGAACACCTTGCCGTCGTTGACCGTGATCGCCGACAACACGCCGGCATTAGTCAAGGCGACGCCGCGCGGCGACATCACCCTGGCCAGACCATCGAGAACCTGCTGCTGCGTCACGCTCAAGGCGCACCTCCTGACGATGTTCGGATGCGACCGATAGAGCGGTCTCGATCAAAAGGCTACTTCCTCCCGACGTCGTCCCGGCGCTCGGAAGGTGCGGATCCTCCGCCGTGCTCCTTGGCGGCCTCGTAGTTCAATTCGATCATGACGCCATTGGGGTCATTGACGAAGATCTGCCAGAGATCGCCGCCCGGCACCTGTCGCGAGTCGAATTGCATCCCCCTGGATTGCAACCGCTGCTTCATCCCGGCAAAGTCGCGGCTTGCGAAAGCGACGTGATGGACGACGCCGGAATCCGGTTTCTGCTGCTCGTCGGTCTTGGAAATATCGACGAGATGAACTACCGGCTTCCCCTCGCTGTACATCCAAGCCCCGGGGAAGGCAAAGTTCGGCCGAGCGCCCTTCTCCAGGCCCAATATATCCTCATAGAACCGGACCGTGTCGCCGAGCTTCCGGGTCCGGATGTTGAAATGATCGAGCACGCCTACGCTCATGCGATGTCACTCCCATCGTGTTGAAATCCCTTGTAAGAACCATTCTAGCACGAAACCTGCCCGCTCCGCCAAACGGAGACGTTGCCCTCCATGCCACAGCGTTTATGGTGCGCCCTCCACCTCTTGAACCGGAACCTGTCCGAAGACGGAACCGGCCGCCCTCCTCCCGCATACGGTCCGGCTAATAACGCCGGCGAAACTCCAGGGTTGCAAACATGGCTAAAGTCGCTTTTCTCGGTCTCGGCGTGATGGGTTTCCCCATGGCAGGACATCTGGTCGCAAAAGGCGGCCACGAGGTAACGGTATTCAACCGGACGCCGGCCAAAGCGAAGACATGGGCCGAAAAATTCGGCGGACGCACGGCGCCGACGCCAAAGGCCGCGGCAGAAGGCCAGGATTTCGTGATGTGCTGCGTCGGCAATGACAACGACCTGCGAGCGGTCACCCTCGGCGCCGATGGCGCGTTCGCGGGCGTGAAAAAGGGCGCCACCTTCGTCGATCACACCACCGCGTCGGCCGAGATCGCGCGCGAACTCGACGCCGAGGCCACCAAACGCGGCTTTAAATTTGTCGATGCGCCGGTATCCGGCGGGCAAGCCGGCGCGGAAAACGGCGTCTTGACCGTGATGTGCGGCGGCAGCGAGGACGCCTATGCCGGTGCCGAACCTGTGATCGCGGCCTATGCGAGGATGTGCAGGCGGCTTGGGGCTGCCGGCTCAGGCCAGCTGACCAAGATGGTCAATCAGATCTGCATTGCCGGGCTGGTTGAAGGTCTCGCGGAAGGCATTCACTTCGCAAAGAAGTCGGGGCTTGACGTCCATGCGGTGATCGAGACCATCTCGAAAGGCGCTGCCCAGTCCTGGCAGATGGAAAACCGCTACAAGACCATGAATGAGGGCAAATTCGACTTCGGCTTTGCGGTGGAATGGATGCGCAAGGATCTCTCGATTTGCCTCGCCGAAGCGCGGCGCAACGGCGCGAGCCTCCCCGTTTCCGCTCTGGTCGATGCGTTCTATTCTGAAGTCGAGAAAATGGGTGGCAGGCGTTGGGACACTTCCAGCCTTCTCGCCCGGCTTGAGCGCTGAGTTCCAGGGGCCCTGCGGAGCAGGTTAATTCGTGAACGCACACGCTCTCGATTCGAGAGCGTGTGCTCTGAAACACTGATCCGGTTGACCCGGTATCCCGGTCATGAAGTCCATTTCACCGAGGACAGGGCCCGCAAGCTTGCGGGAGGGGCTGCCACGATACTAGGCGCCCCGTTCAGAGACCACTTCGTCGGGACTGCTGTCTTCCTTGAACAACCCTCGCAGCAACCGCCACAATTCGCGATGCCCCGCAGTTTGACCACCTTGGGTTAGATATCCTGCAATGTCCATTGTGTCGGTTCGGTACTCGACGGCTCCTGCGACATTTGCATCTAAATGCGCCACTTCACGCTCGACGTACAATTTCTTGACGTCCGTATCGAAAACGAGCGTGCAACGGTCCGCGTGGGTGATCTCGGGGCCTGTTACCTGACGATACAATTCGCGCTTTAGCAGAGCCATTTTATGCTCCTGTCAAAATGCTGATTTTGTTGCATAATTTAGCATTGTTCGAGACCACTGGTTCTGCGGTCCAACGGCACAAGCCTGGCGAACAGCATACTACCAAACGGTCCTGAGGCGGGCGCGGTTCCGGCTGGATGCAGCGGGCGCCATCTACGCGAGGGCACGCTGGAGGGGGCCTCCGAGCGCCCGTTGCCGCGCAATCCTTGTTACCTATGCTCCAGAGACGGGCCGTGCGCCAACGCTGCTCCGCGGCGGTCGATCTCACATCGGAACCCGGAAACCGGGGCCTAGCCGCTCTTCCCTCGCTCTCCCGCCGCGGCAACGAGCGCCGCATCGCTCAGGGCGTTCAAGTACGCATTCCCATCGCAGGCCGAAACGGTGGATCGCCTTCGGGCAAAGGTACTGGTACTGGAGCGTAGTGATCGAATTGCATTGTGAACGTGGCACGTCCCTGCGACGCCCAACGCAATGTATCGACGTATCCGAACATGTTGGCGAGCGGCACCATAGCGTTGATGACATTGGCGTTGCCGCGCATGCCCCGGCCCTGGATCTGGCCGCGCCGAGAGTTGAGGTCGCCGATGATCGAGCTAGCACAGTCCTCAGGCGTCACCACCTCGACCTTCATGATCGGCTCAAGCAGAACCGTGCCCCCCTTCTGCAGCGCCTCGCGCAGCGCCGCGCGGGCGGCGATCTCGAAGGCGAGCGCCGACGAATCGACATCGTGATAGGCGCCGTCGAGCAGCGTCACTTTCAGGTCGACCACCGGGAAGCCGGCGAGCACGCCGGAGCCGAGCGCGCTCTCGAGCCCTTTTTTGACGCCCGGGACATATTCCTTCGGCACCGAGCCACGCTCCATCGCCCGGCTGGACGTCGAACAGCCCCCGAACAGGTTAATTTAACCTCCCGTTAAGGTGTTTCTTTAGCTCTTTAAGGCAGCTCTTAATGATTTAGCGCCAGAGATAGCAATGCCAAAGCTCGCGCGACTCGCGGGCAGGATTTGTGTTGTTTGATGAGTAAACCCGCCGATAAGCCTGAAGTTATCCAGCTTCCGGCTGAGACGCCGATTGCAGCGCCGGCCAGTAGCCGCCGTGTCGCCGCGCAGCGGGTGCGCGAGGCTCGCGATCGGTTAACATCGACCAGCGGGACCCGCCCCGCTTTCGATCGCGAGCTGCTACGGCAATATGCCCAGACGCGCATCTCGGCCTCCTATGTCGTGATGCTGCTGGTGGTTGCGACGGGAATTCTGTTCGGCTTCTGGATGCAACCGGTATCGGCGGCGGCGTGGACCTGCGGCATGCTCTGCATCCATGCCGCCATCATCCGCCATTGCGCGAGGTTCCTGGGCGAACCGCCCTCGCTCACCGCGACCCGCAAGTGGCGAACGCGATTTGTGCTGCTCGATCTCGCCTACGGCCTGTGCTGGACGGCGCTGCTGATCCATCCCGCCAGCTTCGATTTGGTCTCGAACACGCTGATGATGTTCCTGATGCTGCTGGTGGTGGCGGTATCGAGCATGCTGGCGGCGAGCCTGCCGATCGCGGCGCTGGCGGCAACCGCTCCGGTCACGGCGGCGATTGCCGTGAACTTCGTGCTGGGCGGCGCCTTCGACGATTACGTGCTGGCCTTGCTGGCGCTCGCCGCTGAAGGCTATTTTGCGCTGCTCGCCCATCGTCTGCATTCGACCACGCTGGCGACGCTGGAGGCGCGCGCCGAGAAAGACGCGTTGATCGGCGAGCTCGAGCAGGCGAAATCGATATCGGACGAGGCACGTTATCGCGCGGAATCGGCCAACGTCGCGAAGTCGCGGTTTCTGGCGCAGATGAGCCACGAGTTGCGAACACCTCTCAATGCGATCCTCGGATTTTCCGAGGTGATGAAGAGCGAAATCTTCGGTTGCCACGCCGTACCCGTCTACAAGGAATATTCGGCCGACATTCACAATTCGGGCGTGCACCTCTTGAATCTCATCAACGAAATCCTCGACCTGTCCCGGATCGAGGCCGGAAGGTACGAACTCAACGAGGAAGCCGTGTCGCTGGTGCATGTCGTCGCCGATTGCCATCATTTGCTGAAACTGCGCGCCTCCAGCCGCGGCATCACCATTCATGAAGTGTTCGAGCAGGGCATGCCGCGCATTTGGGGCGATGAGCGCGCCACGCGCCAGATCGTGCTCAATCTGCTGTCGAACTCCATCAAGTTCACCCCTCAGGGTGGCGAGATCTGGCTGAAAGTCGGATGGACGGCGTCGGGCGGGCAATATCTGAGCGTCAAGGATACCGGTTCAGGAATCGCGGAGGATGAAATCCCCATCGTGCTCGCATCATTCGGCCAGGGCTCCAACTCGATCAAATCCGCCGAGCAAGGCGCGGGCCTCGGTCTGCCGATTGCAAAAAGCCTGATCGACATGCACGGCGGCACGTTCACGCTGAAATCGAAGCTGCGGATCGGCACCGAGGTCATCGTGACCTTTCCGCCGGAGCGTGTGATGTCCGCGCTGGCGCCGATGGCCGAGGACACTCCGCCGCTGCAGCCGGAAGCCGCCAGCGCCACTACCTTCGACGAAAAGCACCGCACCCGCCACAAGCCGATCATGAGCGCAGGCACCGGATTGTAACGGGAGCGCTTGCGCGAGCCACCGAAACCATTTCACTATCCCTCAATGAGCAAAGAAACGCCGTGCATCGCAGTCTGTATGATCGATCCCAAAACCAGCCTCTGTTTCGGCTGTGGCCGTACCCTACCCGAGATCGCGCGCTGGCACCGCATGGACAGCGCGGAGCGGCATGCGGTGATGGCGCAGCTCGCGGCGCGCATGGCCGACGCAGGCCTCGTGCAACCGGCGATCGCAGCTCCAAAGGTTGGTTGACGAACCGCCATCATTGCACGGGAGGCTCGCTGTGAGCCGCGTTCTGCTCGTCATTCTCATGCTTGCGGCGACCGCCGGCGCCGTGGTCGCCTATGGCGATTCGAAACAGCTTGCGCGTGCTGGCGACACCGTCTCGGAATTGATGCGCAGACGGGTCACCTCACCCGCGCGCTCGGTGCAGATCCCGCGCGGACAGACCGGCGAATTCGCGCTGCACGCCAGGATCAATGGCGTGAAAGCCCCGATGGTTATCGACACCGGCGCGACCTCGGTCGTGCTGACCTATGAGACGGCGAAGGCGGCCGGGTTGCCGCTGGAACTGCTTGAATTCGACGTCGATGTCGAGACCGCCGGCGGACACACCAGGGCAGCGCGGTTGACGCTCGATCGCCTGGCCATCGGCAAACTGGTCGAGCGCTCGATCCCGGCGCTGGTGGTGCCGCGCGGACAGATGAAGACCAATCTGCTCGGCATGAGCTTTCTGGATCGGCTGGAAAGGTGGGAAGTGCACGCCGACCGGCTGATGCTGCACGGCTATCCCTAAAGCAAGATTCAACAGAGTTGAATCATGCTCGTCGGTCATCCTCTGGTTTGAGCATGATCTCCGCGCAACGGCTTCGCGTTTGTCGCGAGGGAAAACCGGTCTCCACTTTTCCGGATCATGCGCTAGCTAATCTCGCCGGTTACGCGGCGACCTTGTCCACTTCACCGTCCTCGACCAGCGCGATCGCATCGCGCAAGACGTTGATGCCGGCGCCCGGCTTGACGCCGTTCTCGGCGAGATGGCGGCGGAACGCGCGCGCGCCCGGCACGCCATGAAACGCGCCGACGAAATGCCTTGTCATCGAATGCAGCCGCGTGCCCTGCGCGAGCTGGTCCTCGATATACGGCACCATGGCCTCGAACACGCGCTTCATCGTCGAATACGGCGCCGCCTCGCCGAACAATTCGGGATCGGCCGCCAGCAACCGCCACGGTTCCTGATAGGCGGCGCGCCCCAGCATGACGCCGTCGACACGTCTGAGGTGCGCTTTGGCCTCCTCGAGACTGGCGATGCCGCCATTGATGATGATGGGGACATCGGGCAACGCGGCCTTCAGCCGATACACCCTGTCATAGCAAAGCGGCGGGATGTCACGATTTTCCTTCGGCGATAATCCGTTGAGCCAGGCTTTGCGTGCGTGAACGATCACTGCATCGGCGCCGGCGGCGATGACGCCGCGCGCCAGCGCATCCAGCGCCATTTCCGGATCCTGATCGTCGATGCCGATCCGGCATTTGACCGTGACGGGAATCCGAACCGCGCGCTTCATCGCGGCAACACCTTCGGCGACAAGCACAGGCTCCGCCATCAGGCAGGCGCCAAAGCGGCCGTCCTTCACCCGGTCCGATGGGCATCCGACATTGAGATTGATTTCGTCGTAGCCGAAATCCTCGCCGATTTTCGCGGCTGCGGCGAGATCGCGCGGATCCGAACCGCCGAGTTGAAGCGCCACCGGACGTTCGCATCGGTCGAAACCGAGCAGGCGCAAGCGGTCGCCATGAATGATGGCGCCGGTCGTCAGCATCTCCGTGTAAAGCCTTGCACGCCGCGTCATCAGGCGGTGGAAGACGCGGCAATGCCGGTCGGTCCAATCCATCATCGGCGCCACGGAGAAGCGATAGTCTTGATATTTCAACAGTTTATCGTACTCTCTCAATGGGATGAACGGCGAACATACCCGTTTTGACCTCTCGGTGCACACATAGTGCACACGAAAGTCCGAGTGCACACATATGGCGACCTACACTCATTTGAAATCGGGAAACTGGCGCGTCCAGGTCCGCCGCAAGACCCGATATGTGGCCGAGACCTTTCGGCGGCGCAAGGACGGCAAGGAATGGGCGCTCGAAATGGAGCGCAATATCGATCGAAATGGATCGTCAAAGCCGCGTGCGCTCAGAAAGGTTCGTACGTTTGGCGATCTGATTGATTTACATGACCAAGATATGCGCGAGGTCGGCAAGCCTCCTCGCCGCTCGAAAGCTGCGACGACGATCACATATCCCGCGCTCGCCATGTCTCCGCAATCCTGGCCAGCTCCGACGAGGCGAGCGCTACCGCTAAACCCCGTCGCTCAAAGGGGTCAAAATTGGACGCCGATACGGGGTCAAATTTGAACGCCGATTGACAGATAGGCGAACCAGCGAAATCCAAGCTGTCGGGTAACACGTTCGGCAATCCGCTCGAAACTGACTTCATCGTCAGCAGTCTGTATTGCGTCGGCAAATTCCTGAAACGCATGCTCAATCAATTTCATGTAAGCGATCCGAACGCCAAGATTCTGCTCCCTCGTTGAGTGGCAACCGGATATCTTAAGGCGCTTGTGATGCGGCGTTTCCTCACTCGTCTCCACGGCATGGAGAACCTCCGTTGGTCATGATCATTCTCCCGCCCGCATGGCAGGAAGGAAGGTCTTGGCGCGACTGCACTCTGATGCCAATTGGCCCTCAGGTTGAGCCGGAGATCAACTTAGGCAGCTATTGGATCAATGCTGGCAACGGACGTGACGCTCGTCGTCGCTGATATTGCACGAGGAGCGGCAGATCGTTTTAACGCGTCATGGCTGCCGTCGAATTGGATATTGTTCCGACATTTACAAGAGACGATCTCGTCGAACTCCCTCACCACCGGCCGTGCAACCTCTCCGGTAGAGAACATTTCGAAACATGCAAATCTCGCACGACGGTCGTGAGCAACGTCTCTGTAGAAAAACGAGATCGTACGCCCACATTCCCATTTCGTTGGAATGAGGAGAACAACATGACCCTACAATCTGATCTAAATGCAATTACCGCAAACGTGAAGCAGCAGGCACCAACTGAAGTGTTCGCGGCCATGGAGGCTGCGAACGTCAAATTGGCAGACTCAGGCCTCGCCAACAAAGCTGCCGCCAGAGGCCAGTCGATTCCGGAATTCGAGCTGCCGGATGCGAATGGCAACCTGGTGCGAAGCAAGGATCTGCTCAGAAAAGGGCCGGTCGTCATCAGCTTCTATCGCGGCGTATGGTGCCCCTACTGCAGCGTAGAACTAAAGGCGCTGCAAGATCGTCTTGCGGACATCACGCAGAGAGGCGCCACCCTCGTCGCCATTTCTCCGCAGACCCCGGACAGCTCGCTGACCACCAAGGAAAAACTGGAGCTTGCATTTCCGGTACTATCCGATGTCGGTAACGTCCTTGCGCGTAAATTTGGTCTGGTGTTCGCGCTCGACCCGACGTTGCGGCCGATCTATACCGCTTTCGGGATCGATCTACAGGCCAGCAACGGCGACGCGAGCTGGGAGTTGCCAGTTTCAGCTACATACGTCGTCGGCAGTGACGGCAAGATCGTCGACGTTTTCGTAGACGTCGACTATCGCAACCGCCTCGAGCCGGACGTCATCCTACAGTGGCTCGACAAGGCGCACTGACGTTTTTTGGCATGCACGAACTCACTGGGGCCCACCACTGCGGTGGGCCCTTCTCTTTGGAGGATCAGGACAGGCTGAGGAACGATTCGACAAATTCAGGATCATCGTCCAACCCCTTGGTTGATCTTGTCATTTGAATCCGCCCGGCCTGCACCACGTAAATTCTGTCTGATATGGAAGTTGCCAGCTTGGCATTTTGCTCCGATAGCAGAATGGTCAGGCCATCATCACGCAACGTACTGAGTGTGTTTGCGATGTCCTTGATTACCACTGGCGCCAGACCGATCGAAGGCTCGTCCAACACCAGAAGACGCGGCGCTCCCATAAGCCCAGACGCAATGGCAACCATCTGCTGCTGTCCGCCCGACATGGTATTCACCAGTTGCCGCCGTCGCTCTGCCAAAATGGGAAAAAGCCGGAAGACGCGGTCCATACGCCCGCGGATTTCAACCCTCTCCTTGCAGCTGTAGGCGCCGACGAGGAGATTTTCGTAGACGGACATCATCCCAAAAACGCCGCGAGTTTCGGGCACGAGCACGATTCCGTACGCTAACCGGTCCCTGGGATCGGAGTGATTGATAAGCTCGTCTTCATAAAAGACTCTGCCGCGAGTTGGGGCGACGATACCGGCAATCACCTGCAAAATGGATGTCTTCCCGGCGCCATTGGGGCCGATCAAACCGACAATCTCTCCCCGGTTGACCGTAAGGTCGACACCGTCGACCGCGAGAAAGGATCCATAGTTAACGGTCAGCTCACGGATCATCAGCATTTATGCACCGAGATAGGTTTCGATCACGGCGCGATCGCGTAACACGACCGATGGCTTGTCATCGATGAGCTTTCGTCCGTTGACAAAGACCATTACCCTGTCGGCCAGGCTTGTAATGACTTTCATCGTATGTTCGATGATAAATATCCCGCATTGGTCTCTGAGCGCCGTGATCAAGGCAATCATCGCTCTAATCTCTTCTGGATTAAGACCTCCAACGGGCTCATCCAGCATCAATAATTTTGGTCTTGCGACGAGCCGCATGGCGAATTCAAGACGGCGTTGATCAAAGAGCCCCAAGCGTCCGGCCTTCAACGTTGTATCGGACACTAACCCGACCCGATCGAGCGCCTCGCGAGCACGTTCGAGCGCTGCTGCCGGGCCGATTCCGTGGCCGAGCAATCCTGCGGTCACGTTTTCCATGATCGACAACTCGCGAAAAATTTTGATGGCCTGAAAGGTTCGTGAGAGTCCGGCGCGGGCCACCTCATGCTGTGGCATCCCGGAGATGACCTGTCCTTGCAACCACACCTCACCTCGGTCGGCTTTGAGCGTCCCGCTCATGATGTTCACGAAGGTGGATTTCCCGCTTCCGTTCGGGCCGATCAGTCCGAGCAATTCGTCAGGCCGCTGGGCTGCATCGACATCGACGAGGGCTTGAAGCCCGCCGAACCGCTTCGAGATCGCCGTTGCCTGGAAAAGCGGTTGCTGAGACGTCATGCACTTTTCCGGAAGGTTATGCTCTGCAAGCCACCCGGCAGGAAAATCACGACCGCGATAATTGCGGCACCGTAAATCACGTCCTTTAACCAGCTGTATTGCTGAAACACGTACGGAAGCGGCGTCAAGATGAGCGCACCCAGCAGCGGCCCCGTAACGGTTCCTCGGCCGCCGACGGCCACCATCAGCCAGAGATTAAGGCTTACGAGAACGTCAAAGGCGCGCGGAGAGATGAATCCGACAAAATGAGCATAGATGGCTCCGCCCAAACCGGCCATCAGTGATGCCAGAAAGAACGCCAAGCACCGGTTTGCTGTCACGGCAATCCCAAGCGCACGGCACAAATCTTCATCTTCGCGTATTGCGATGAGGGTGGAACCGATTCGCGAGCGCATCAACAATGCGACGCCGCCGGCGCCAATCGCCGCGGCCGCGCCGATGAGCAGTTCGAACCATGGCGACGCGACAGGCATCCCGGCGACCACTGGCTTGGGTATCGATGTGATGCCTGTGTCTCCGTTCGTATAGGCTGGAAAGTAGACGAACGCGATCGTAAGGGCGGATTGAATTACGAGGCCAGACAGTGCGAAATAAAAACCTCTCAAACGGATCGCAGGAAAACTCAGCAGGAGTCCGACGACCGCCGCCGCAATGCAACCAATCGGCAGGGCAAACCAAAACGCCCAACCCGCGCGTATGACCAGGTTTGCGCATATGTAGGCGCTGATACCCGCGATGCCCGCAAATGTGAAGGGAATGAGACCGCTGAAACCGTAGAGAAGGTTGAGGCCGCTCGCGAGCAGCATGTTAATAAACACGAGGCCAACGATGAACGTTACCAATCCGTGGTCACCGGCAAACAATCCAAGGACTGGAAAAGACAATATAAGTAGCGCATGCAGATCCTTCATCGCGTAAACAATCCATTAGGCCGTATGAACAGCATGATCAGCATTGCAAGAAGGTAGGCAAACGTCGCGATCGTCGGATCAGCAAAGACACTCACGATCGCCTGGGTGAATCCGAAGATCAGCCCGATGCACAAGGCACCGAGAACGCTACCCGGGCCACCGACGATCATGATCGCGAACGTAATCAATGTCATGGTCCATCCGACCGTAAGGTCGATCGTAAAAGCGAATGCATAGAGAATCCCACCAACGCTCGAGACGGCGGTGCCAAGTCCCAGCGCGAGACGATAAACCGATACAGTGTTGATACCTCTCAGGCGAGCGACCTCTCTGTTCTGAAAGACCGCGCGCAAGCTCCGCCCCACCCTATGAAACCTTAAAAACGCGATCAGAGCGCAGAGCACCGCTGCCGCTGCAGCAAAGGCGAGGAGTCTTGCGTTGGACAGCGGCGTAGGTTCAAGAAAAGCGAGTCCCCTCACCGGTGGATCAACCGAGAAGGTATCACTGATCTTGCCAAACGTGCCGCTATAGAGACCGCTAAATATCTGGGCCAGCCCGAGTGTTAAAACGAGATAGGTGATGCTGCGGTCGGCGTTTTGATAAAAGCGGCTAAAAATGATGCTCTCCAATATGAAGATCAGAGCGATCGTGGCTAGCAAAACGGCTGGTATGGCCGTCCAAAGCGGCCACCCAAGTTGAGTTGTGAACAACCACAGCAACAAACCGCTTCCAAGAAAGATCTGCCCATTCGACGCCTGCGGCATGAGAATCGTGCCATGGATCAGGGAAAGCCCCGCTGCCACGACCGCATAGATCGTTCCGATCAACAATCCGGACGTAATGACCGAAGCAGTTAGGACGAGATAGTCTTGCATGCCCGTTACGGCGCCAGATCGTAGACGGGGAGCGTTTGTGCCGACCACTCGATGTAATCTGCTTTGGTCGCGCCGAAATCGGACTTACTGACGGACTTAAGCTGCATCACATAGATGTATTCCGATCGCGCACCGCTACTATCAAACTTGATCGGAACGCCGGTCGTAATCTCCTTATGATCTGCGTGACGTAGCGCCGTGCGCATCGCGTCGCGGCTTACAGACGCTTTGTCGGCGATCTCGTTCAGAAAATGAATTGTCGCGTAACAAAAGTTCTCTTGATAGCCCGGCGAGTATCCCTTCGCTTTTCGGAAGGCCTCAACGAAGCGATGTCCGTTTTCGGTGAGATTCGGAAGGTTGTGATCAAAGAAGGTGCCGTAATAGGATCCGACGGACGTCTCGCCCCATGCAAGAATTTGCTTTGGCGCACCGAAGGGATGGTAGAGCTGCTCAGGCTTGAAGCCAAATTCAAGCAGTTGTTTCGTCAACGTGGCATCAAACGCGCTCGCGCCAGCGACATAGACAAAGTCCGGCCGCTTCGCCTTCATTTGTGCGATCTGAACCGTCGCATCTGTTGCCGTTTGCGGAAAAACAATTTCCTGAACGATCTTCAGGCCATCCTTCTCCGCCTGATATTTGAGGCCGGCCACAATAGCTCTGTTGACCGCAAAATCGCTCGACATGATGCCGATCGTTGCGTCGGCTTTCCTTGATTTGAAGAACTTCACGGCTGCATAACCCCAGCCGACGGCATCGGGCTCCATACGGAACGTCTCATGCGTGCCGGGCTTGGTTAGACGAGGAAACGCGGCGACAGGCACCAGAAAGGGAACCTGATTTTCTTCCGCAAATCCATAGATCGCAAGAGAAGTGTCCGAGTTCGTCGGCCCACTTATCAGCGTGACCTTCTCCTGCGCATCGAGCAGCCGCGCCGCCGCTGCGGCTTGAGCCGGGTTGGTCTGATTGTCCTGCAGGATGAGTTCGATCCGCTTATCCTGGCTGTTGACCTCAGTCAGTGCCAGTTGGGCCGCGTCGTAGCAGGCCGTTCCCGTGAATGTCCAAGCGCCGGACAACTCCGAATTCCAGCCAACACGCAGAGGCGTGGCGCTGGCCGTACCGCTCGCTGCCAATTCAAGGGCAAGCACAACACAAGCAAGTTGAGCAAATCCTAATTGCTTCATCAGACGTACCCGCTCTTAAATTAGGAGCAGTTGCATCTGCGACCGCTCCCGTTTCCCCATGGCAACGAGAATGCGGCGGCGAACCAGCGGATGAAAAGCGATTTATCGCGATACGAAAATATCGTTTTTTTTGATGTATTGATTTTCTCGTCCGGAGCAAATTATCCACTCGCCGGCACCATCACGACCGCTCGGCCGTATCCCGAACAACCAGTTCTCACTTCGAGCGTCTTCCCGTTCCTGCGGTTCGCGCGGAGCGATGCACGTGCAGGTCCGAATGAATGGACATGCGGAAGTCACAACATCTGCGAATGCACGCCAGCATCGCTTGGTGGTCTTCCGGCATCTCACCCCGCGCCATCATCGCGACATAAGCAACCGGCGGCAACGCCGGTTTGCTTGCCACAATGCGAAGCCGTCCGGCTTGGATCAACGAATCCGCCACAGCGCGCGGCAAATAGCTTACGCCAAGGCCAGACACAGTAAGTCCCATCAGCGCGATGAGGCTGTTGCTCGAAAGGGTTCGGGATAGCGTAATGCCCTGCTCTTCGAACCATTTCGTATAAAACAACCCCGATCCTGAACGCTCGTCTTGCATCAGCATGGTCTGGTCGGCGAGTTCTTCCAGCCGAATGGTCCCTCTCGGCAATTTCATTAAAGGACTACACATCCAGGCATTTTCCGCTGAACCGACCTTGACGTAATTCAACCAGGGCTCGCGAAAGACATCAGGTACGACAATCATATCGATGCGGCCTTGTTGCAATCTTTGCACCAGCGTCTGGCTGGACTCCACTTCTGGTTCGAGTTCGATTGCGGGTAAGCTCGATCTCAGTTCACCAACCAAGCGCGGCAGCCACGTCAATGCCGTCAGCTCCGTGACGCCTAACCTGAAACGCCGCTTCGGTGGTTTATCGGTCTCGATGACCGCCGTCACCTCATCACGCAGCCGCAGGATTTGCTTACCCAACGTCAGCAGTTGCTCGCCGCGCGGGGTAAGCCGCGCGGACCGTTTCGTCCGATCAAAGAGCGGCGTCGGCGACTTCGCCTCGAGGTCCTGGACCCGTTTGGAGATGGCGGATTGCGTTGTATTCAATTTCGACGCCGCGCGCTCAAAACTGCCGAGCTGGGCGATCCAGTAGAGCGCTTCGATCTGCTTTAAGGTCGTCATCAGCACCTCCGAAGGAAGAAAAAAAGCGATGTATTCGGATGCTATCTTATCTCTTTTTTTCGGGAAGGTATCTCGCCAAATTGCATCATCGATAACGCGGTCCATTACCAGATCTGATTGGGGGTTCGTCATGAGCATATCTTCAAAATATCATACGAGCGGGACCAGGCGCTTCCAATTGCCGGGCCAGTTGCGAGACGACTTGATCCGGATGAGCACGGCAACGATCCACGAGGCGCAGGGTCAGACCGGTGCGATGCACCATCAGATCAAGCCGATTGGCCCGGGCATGCGATTTGCTGGTCCTGCGCTGACCGTCTTGGCTGCGCCCGGCGACAATCTGGTGGTGCACTTCGCCGTGGCTCACGCGTCCCAGGGCGACGTGCTTGTCATTGATGCCCAGGGTTATCTGGAAGGCGGTTTATGGGGCGATATTTTATCGGAGGCAGCTCTTCAGGCAAAAATTGCGGGAGTCGTCGTCAACGGAGCCGTCCGAGACTGTGATGCTATTCGAGAATGTGGATTGCCGGTGTTTGCGCTTGGATTATCGATCAAAGGAACAGCAAAAAGGCAGTCCGGCAGGCTTGGGGACGACATCGTCTGCGCTGGCGCCTTGGTACGAAACGGTGACGTCGTGGTCGGCGACAGCGACGGCGTGGTGGTGGTTCGTTCCGACAGAATAGATGACGTTTATGCAGCCGCGCGTAAACGCGTGGAATATGAGGAAGGTCTTCGCACCTTGCTTCGAGAAGGTCGCTCAACCATCGACTTGCTCAAACTTCACGACTCGCTCGCAGCAGTTGGCTTGATTTGACCTGAGCTGCACCATATGGCCAAACACAAACGGAGATTTCGGTGAAACTTGTAAGGTACGGTGAAGCAGGCCGCGAGCGGCCGGGACTGATCGACGCCGACGGCGAGATTCGAGACCTGTCGAGCTACGTTGACGATCTCGCGGGACCAGCACTGTCGGATGAAAGTCTTGAGCGCCTGGGGCGCATCGATCACGCGGGACTTCCGCTGATCCCCAATGCGTCGCGGCTTGGCCCGCCAGTAGCAGGCACACGCAATTTCGTCTGTATTGGCCTCAATTACAGTGATCATGCCGCGGAAACCGGAGCAGCGATTCCGCGTGAACCGATCGTCTTTCTCAAATCTCTGAGCGCATTATGCGGCCCAAACGATGGGATCATCCTTCCAAAGGACTCGAGCAAAACGGATTGGGAGGCGGAACTCGCGATTATTATCGGATCGAGAGCTCACGCGGTTAGCGAGGCAGCCGCTCTAAATCATGTCGCGGGGTACGCGGTCTGCAATGATGTCTCGGAACGCGAGTGGCAGAACGAGCGAGGTGGCGCCTGGGACAAGGGCAAAGGTTTCGACAGTTTCGGACCCGTTGGCCCGTGGCTGGTGACTCGCAACGATATAGCCGACCCACAAAATCTGGACATCTTCCTCGACATTGATCACAGGCGCATGCAAAGCGGCAACACGTCCAGGATGATCTTCAATGTCAGGCACATTGTCTCATATGTATCGACCTGCATCACCCTCTATCCCGGTGACATTATCAGCACGGGCACCCCGCCCGGCGTTGGAATCGGCCGTAAGCCGCCGGAATTCTTAAAGGAAGGCAGCATCGTTCGACTGGGAATCAATGGACTCGGTGAACAGGTTCACACGGTTCGTCGCGCGCCGTAACCGCCGGATGAATTGACTTGGACCGCAATTCGCTCATTCGACCCAGTGCGGCGGATATGTCCCAGCGTAAAACGGCAATCGCTCAATAGTCGACATCCATGAGGCGATGTTGAGCCGATGATCGAGGAACTGAACGGTTGCCGTTTGATCTGTTCTGGCAATCGCGCGACGCGTCCATGCCAGCGTCGGGTAAAGGATGCAGTCGGCGGCACTCAAATTGTTGGTCGCTGCGAACGTCCGGTTCGTGAAGTCGTTCTCGAGAGCGTCGAGTTCGGATTGAGCCGCATTGCTGGCTGCTTGAAACTCCTCGCAGCGCGACGATACTTCGCCACGAAAGAGGATTTGCGCAATCGTCGCCAGTGAGGGCCGAACGTTCATTTCGAAGTCCAAAACCGTTTGCCAGATCAGGGCGCTTTCGGCCGGCGAATGTCCGAATAACGGTTGCTCCGGCCAATAATGTTCGAGCATCGCAATGATCGCAACGGATTCCCGGATCGTGGTATTTCCGATCCGCAGAAGCGGAACCTGTCCACGCGGATTCAGGGCGAGATAAGCGGCCGATTTATGCTCACCCTTTGCACTGTCCAAACGGCGTGATGTAAAAGCGATGCCTTTGGCGGCAAGCGCCAACATCACGCGCCAAGACGGCGGGCTACCGCTGATCCAAAACAGCTCAGGGACCAGATGGCTCATGCACTCATGCGACTGCCTAGGCATACAGTTTGAACACGCCGGTCAGATGGTCATTGCCCAATCCATCTTGCATGGCGCGCTGAAACACGGCGCGAGTTGCTGCGGTGATCGGCATTGCCCGGGTCTCGGCCGCCTGCGCCGCATAACCAAAGTCCTTCTCGACCAGTTCGACCGGAAACATTGGTGCGAATGCACCTGCAAGCATCGAGGCCGCTGCACCTTTCGCTGCGGCGCTGAACACCGGGGTTTCGCCTAACGCCGCGAACACCGTATTTAGGTCAATTCCGCAGTTTCGAACCAGGCCGCCCAGTTCGGCCAAGGCAGCCACCTGAATTCCGAACAGCGCGTTCGCGGCGAGTTTCGCGGTTGTTCCCGCCCCGGCCGGACCGACGTGATGGATCGCTCCGCCGATGACCTGCAACACCGGCCGGCTCCGGTCGACAGCGCCTTTCTCGCCTCCAACGAGATGAATAAGAGTTTTTGCTTCGGCCTGCGGCCGAGAGCCAAGCACGGGAGCATCAAGAAACGCGATTTTCTTCTCAACACAGCAAGCCGCGAGCTCTTTCACCCATTTAATGCTCAACGTTGAACTTTCGATCGCCACGGCATCAGATTTAAGGCCCTCAATCGCCCCGATCGACTCGTCAAGCCAGACGTTTTGCGAGGCATCGTCGTCAGGGACCATTGAGATCACATAATCTGCGTCCGCAACGGCACTACGTGGCGATCCGGCAATCTCAACGCCCTGAGACTTAAGATCGTGGGTTCGGTGAAGAGTCCGATTCCAAACGGTCACACGGTGGCCGGCCTTTAAAAGGCTGATGGCCACTCTTGAGCCCATCGCCCCCGCACCAAGAACGGCAACTGTCGACATCATCTTCTCCGTCCTTTCTTGATAAGTTTGTTAAGCTCGTAGCCGGTTGAGAAACCGCGAAAAAGATTGCGGGGATCAGCTCCGTCATGCAAAAGTCGCACGAATGGACACTGAAACTCTCCGCCTGTTTATCGAAGTCGTTCAGCAAAGAAGCTTTGCGGCGGTGGCTCGAGACCGCGATCTTGATCCCTCGTCGGTCTCCCGCGCGATCGCCGCGCTCGAAAGCGAGCTCGATGTTCGTCTATTCCAGCGGACGACCAGAGCCATGACGTTGACCGAGGTGGGTGAGCACTTTTTCAACCGGCTTGAACCCCTGATCTCCGACATTGCCCGTATTCGCGAGGAGCTCGCATCGCTACGTGCCGATCCGATCGGGACGCTGCGTTTGTCGGCATCTGTGGCGTTTGGACAGATCGTGCTTGTGCCTCTGCTGTCGCAGTTCCAGGCTGTATTTCCCAAGCTTAAGCTTGAACTCATACTGACAGATACCAATCTTGATTTGGTCGCGGATCGCATTGATCTTGCGATCCGCCTTGCTCCGAGTTACCGCGCAGATGTTATCGGCTCCAAACTGTTCGTAACCCGGTATCGTGCGGTCGCGAGTGCGGCATATCTCGATCGCGAAGGAGCACCTGATCATCCCTCAGAACTCGCGGGGCGGTCATGCCTTCTGTTTGCACTGCCAGATTTCCGGTCCCGCTGGATTTTTCGCGATCAAACCACCCCTTTTGAAGTCCCGGTCCAGGGTAATATTGTCGCTTCGAGCGCTCTTGCTTTGCGACAAGCGGCTCTCGATGGTCTCGGGCCGGCACTTCTGGCCGACTGGCTCATCGAGGAAGATCTGGCGCGCGGCGAGCTGATCGATCTATTTCCGACCTTCGACGTCACGGCCACGAGTTTCGATACAGCAGCCTGGTTACTCTATCCCAGCCGGACGTTTATGCCGCTCAAGGTCAGAGGAACGATTGATTTCCTGAGAGCCCAGCTCAGTGCTCGCAAATGGCGTTCGGCAGACGCAGCCCCTGATCGCTGACCTGATCTCACGCTATTTTTATCTTATTTGAGAAGCCACACCGATCATTGCAAACTATCCAACGTCTCCTTGATCTCTGACCTGTGACGAGAGGGTGTGATGGAAACGATGCATATCGAGCTAGAGCCATTTATTGACGAAGCCGCGCGGCGGTTCATCGTAGAAGGTGTCGACTTCTACAATATCGCCGCGACGGGCTTGCCCAATTGGTTTCCGGTAAACTTCGTCCTGCGCGGAGAACGCGGCGACGTACTTGGTGGGTTGCTTGGTTATCTCTGGGGAAGTTGGCTGCATGTGGATCACCTGTGGGTCGCAGAAGCCGCACGCGGCGCAGGGCACGGCGCCAAGCTCATGAAGAACGCAGAGGACTACGCCCGCTCTCGGGGCGCCATTGCAGCGTCGCTGGAGACGTACAGCTTCCAGGCTCGTCCCTTCTACGAGCGGCTTGGCTACGAGGTGTGCGGAACGATCGAGGGGTATCCTCCCGGGCAAGCCAAGTTCATCTTGAAAAAGGTCATTACTTAGCTTCCGCGGAAATGGCCGGCCTGATATCTCCGTATCGCATCAAGGCCGGCGACTTTCGTCGATTTTGCGAATCTGTTCCGCGCAAATACGCCGTTGGCTCTGCTGCCGAGGGTTGCGCGGAACATATCGCAGCCGGAGTTTGCGCAACCAGTTCGGCTTCCGTTCACCGGCATGAGGCTTGCCGGTGTTCGAACGAAAATCTCGCCTGCCCTGGCGATTGGGTCGGATCTGATGGCTGATGAAGGAACTCCGATTAAGCTTTTCCATCGTTTGATCTCGATGGTCCTTTGCGGCGCAAAGGCGATTGCGAATCTTATTGCAGAGCGTGTCCGTCGCAGCTTGGAATTCGAATGTGCGAGATGGAGCTCTTACATGAGAAAATTCGATAATATCCGATGCGATCTTATCTCTTTTCAGTCGCGGCCGGCCTATTCAAGCTACGGAGGGGACGAGAACTGAAGGAGGCGATATGATCAACCGTTCGATTCCTAACCAGTTCTCGCGCCGATCGGTAATCGCCGGCCTGGGAGCTGCGATCGCAGCGCCGGTGATGGGTTCAGCCGAAACACCAGTTGCCTACCCGACCAAAAACGTCACGATTGTCGTGCCCTTTGCCGCCGGCGGCATGAGCGACATTGTCGCCCGATCCCTATCACAGTTTCTGCAGCAAACGCTTGGGCATCCCTTTATCGTCATGACAAGGCCAGGTGCGGGCGGAGGTCTTGGAATTCAGGCGGTTGCGAACGCCCCGAACGACGGGTACACGCTGTTGCTGACCCTATCGAGCATCTCGACGTTACCGGTGATCGCCAAAGTCGAGGGCAAGCCTCCTCTGTTCGAGCGCAGACAGTTTGTTCCGATCGCCCGGTTAGCTGCCGATCCGGCCCTGATCTACGTGCGACGTGAGGCTCCCTGGCAAACGATCGATGATCTAGTCGCTGACGCTCGCAAGAACCCCGGCAAGTTTTCCTACACGTCGTCTGGCCGGTTTGGACCGACACACATACCGATGGAAATGTTTCTTCAAGCAACCGGAACAGACATGCTGCATATTCCGACAACTGGCGGCGGGCCATCGATGGCGCTGCTTCTCGGCGGACACGCCGATATCTTCTTCACGATTCCAGGCCTGGGCATGGAGCAGGTCGAAGCCGGATCGTTGCGTGTGCTGGCGGTTTCCACGCGAGAGCGCTTAGCCCGCCTGCCGCATGTGCCGACGTTGATCGAGCGAGGGATCGATGTCGAGTACACGGTGTGGGCGGGGCTTTTTGTCCGCAGCGATGTACCCGGATCGATCACAAAGCAGCTTGCTCAAACCGTGGAAACGGTAGCAACCGATCTTAACTACGTCACTTCGATTAAGAAAACAGGTATCGAGCCAGCCTATCTTGAGCCAGTGGCTTTTCGACAGTGGTGGGACGAGGATGCAAGCCGTGTCGAAGCTGTGATCCGCAAAGCGGAAGCCGCCCACCGAGCTGAATCCGGTCGTCATTAACATCGTTTCAGCAGAGGTATTCCGTGATTACCCTTTATCATTATCCGAGCTCGCCATGCGCTGCGAAAGTTCGGGCTGTGTTGGTTGAGAAGGAGCTGGATTGGAATGGTCAGATCGTCAACATCCTTGAAAAGGAGAACTTGGATCCCAGTTACCTCCGGTTAAATCCGAAGGGTGTTGTGCCGACATTGGTTGATGCCGATCGTGTCATTACAGAGTCAACGATTATCATGGAGTACCTTGACACGGCATACAAACCACACTCGTTAAAACCTGACTCAGCCTATGCGCAGGCGACGATGCGCAAGTGGCTTAAATGGGTTGACGAGCATCTCCATGCCAACTGGGCTGGCCTTGGCTGGACCATCCTCATCCGGCCGACGTGGCTGGAGAAGAGTAGCGCCGAAGTTTCGGCGTTGCTGACCAAATTGATTGATCCGGCTCGCCGCGATCGCCAAGAGCGTTTGCTCAAGCTTGGCTATATGGCACCCGAGTTTAAGCAGTCATTGGGCCTACTTGAAAAGACAATGGCCGACATGGAGGTCAGCTTGCAACAACAGTCTTGGCTGGTTGGCGAGAAGCCAAGTCTCGCCGATATTGCAGTGTTGCCCTACATCATATCTGCGGAAAAATTCGGAATTGCAGAGATGATGTTAACCAATCGTCCTCGCCTTTCGGCATGGCTCAATGCCTGGCGAACACGGCCGGCTTACACCGCGACGATGCCCTGGCATCTAGATCAGGACCTTATCGCTGAAGTACGATCCAAGAGCCGAGAACCTTGGCTTTCAATTCGAACCGCTGCCTAAGCATTACATCAGTAACCTCAGCGACGCGCTCGACTGCGGCGTCGAGTTCAAGATGATCGCAGGCCCGGCGGCCAGAAAGCCTGATGGCCGCCATATGACGGACCACGAATTCAGCGGGGGACCTCATGGCCCCCGTTTCGATTGTAGATGTCGTCTACGAGAACAGTGGCGGGGCGTGCAGGCACGATCTGGTCAAGGACTCCCATCGCTTTGACCTGGATGTAGACGGATCCGCGGGGGGTAACCGGCACGGCGTCCGCGAGATAGTCATGAATAAGATAATCCCGTCGAAGCTTGGCATAAGACCCGAAGATGCGCGGTACCCCAGGGCCTCGCAGCCACGGGACCGCGTCCAACCGCCAGATGTGATGATGTGCATCGATATGCTCGCCATCGGCCTCATCGGCTCGAACCGGCGCGCGCGACCTGCCTTGCTGAATTCGGCCTGCAAAGGCTTTGTTCATTCCATTTACGCCCGACAATGTCGTACCCGGTTGACCGGAAGAGGCTCAGTCTGACTTCGGGAGTATTGTTCAATGACCTCGCATTTGAATGCCAGGCTTTGACATCCCACGGCCAAGAAGACCAACGCTGCCCGTGCCGATCAAAGTGGCAATCAATGGCGCGCAAAGATCAAGATATGCCTCGCTATCCAGGGAGGACTTTGAATGCCGCTCGAATTTCCATTTGACCCGCGCGATTAGTGCGCCTTTCACATGACCATCGTGAGCAACGATGGGTGTTTGCGTTTTCAGAAATTGCAACAATTCGATACAATTGAGGGATCGCACCGAAATCTTCTTCTCCTTACCAACTGGTATGATCGCGCATTCCGGTTGAGAAGCCGAGAGGATATCAAGACACGACCACTATCCTCGAAGCCGTATGACGTGCGGCCGATTGGAAATCCTGCTGTCGTGCAGCACATTTTTGGTCTGGGGGCTGATGCGCTTAAAAGAGAATGAAAGATCCCGCGTACACCTGAAGTATATCGCGCCGATATCCATGGCGCGATATACGGTAATGCAGGAGTCACCGGCTATAAGCCTGGGATGCGACACCATAGAAAGGCTTTGGCAAATCCTGCACGCCCAGCTCTATGAATGCCCGTGGCCAATCAAACTGGTCCCAATGCTCGTAGAGCTTGCCGTTCCGGACGCTCCAGATATCAATTCCATCGAATTCAATCCGCTGTCCTTTCGGAGCAACGCCCAAAAAGCCTTCACCCGTGAGCGTTCCGGTCCACGTCCATCGCGTCACCACGCGGTCTTTGGTGGCAAACACATCATGAACTATAAAGCGCGTGTCCGGAACGGCCTTGAATACATACGGCATAAAGGCGAGCAACCCCTTGCGGCCGGTTTCGACCAGCTTGTTATGCTGCAGGTAATCCTCGTCCACGATCTGCTCGGCAATTTGCTTTTGTTTTTCGGGAGAACTTTCATTGAAAAGGACACCGTTGAACATGCGACCGAGCCACACATTGTATTCTACGGTCCCGACCGGAGCTGGAGACTTTGTAAATACTATCTTCGCCGTGTCTGGAGGGAACTTGGTATACGCGATTGCTGTATCAGACTTCGGACTATCTTGCGCGCTCGCATCACCGTACGCCGCGAAGGCGGACGATGCGACCAAGACAGCTACGTATGTAAACCGCCGCACCATTGTTCACTCCTGTTTCAACCGTTGCAGTTGGCCGAATACAATTCGTTGAACGTCGGCCCGCGTGATTTTAATGACGTATAACTGCGAGCCGAGCCATGCTATCGAGCGCCAAGATGCTATGCAGAATGCGCACCGATCGGTGACCTCAAGCTGAGGGACGGAGCGCTCGCGCCGGGGATGGCCTCTCCGATAGTTTTGGAGCTTTTCAGGCTTGTTTGTGCCGGAAAGCGTTTCAGGAGCGAGATGCTAACCGCAATAACGTCACCATCTGTGCAATCTGCGAAGAAACCGCCGAAATGAACTTGACGGATCTGCGCCTGTTTGTTGAAGTAGCGCTTCGGGGAAGTTTTTCTTCTGTTGCCCGCGATCGCGATCTCGATCCTTCATCGGTATCGCGGACGATCGCCGATCTCGAGACAGATTTGGGGGCCAGGTTGTTTCAACGCTCATCACGCCATATGGCATTGACCGAGGCTGGGAAGCGATTTCTTGGCGACGTCGAACCATTGCTCGATGATTTTGAGAGAGCGCGAGAATCCGCGGTTAGCTCCCTGGAACATCCAAGCGGCACGCTGCGTATCACCGCTCCTGTGACTTACGGTCAAATGCGCATCCTGCCGATCTTGTGCGAGTTTCGAGCCGTCTATCCGGATGTAGGAATTGAAGCTCTATTCACCGATCAATATCTCGATCTCGTCACAAACCGTATTGATCTGGCAATTCGTCTGGCGCCTCGCATTGAGGGAGACCTTGTCGCGTCCAAGTTGATGGATACCGGTTATCGGGTGGTAGCAAGCCCGGGGTATCTTAGGGCGGCGCGCCCGCTGACCAGGCCGTCCGATATATCAGCGCATCGCTGTCTTCTTTTCCCCATGAAACAATTCCGGACTCGATGGATATTCCGCGACGCTGTGGGCAAGCTTGAGGAAGTGCCAGTGGCTGGGGATCTGGTACTCTCTCCGGCAGGATCGCTCCTCAGCGCAGCCATTGCTGGACTAGGACCCTCACTTTTGCCGTGTTGGTTGGTCGACCCGGAGATCGTGGCGGGCCGGCTTGTCGATATTTTTCCCGATCATTCCGTGACCGCTACGACGTTCGATAGCGCGGCCTGGATCGTTTATCCCTCCAGATCACATTTGCCGTCAAAGGTCCGGGTCATGATCGATTTTCTTCGGCCGAGAATTGCGGACTAGCGACGGCGGTACGCTGCAAGCGATCGAAGGCATTGCGGATCGCGAGGGAGAGGTTAACCCGAACAAGGGTCACAGCATCCTTGCGCCCATTGATATATTCCTGCTCGAGGTGTCTCATCTTCTCTTCCGACCTCGGATCAATCTGGAAATCGAGGCTGTCGACTTCCTCGTGAATCTGGACAATCTGCGCGGATGCGCCCCGGCCAACTATCCGATAATCGGGGTTCGCCGGCAGACCTTCGCGCGATGCCGGCGAGAACACCTTAATTTTCTCAAGTCCGAGGGTTTGGGTTAGCACAAAGGCATGATCGGCAATCTCGATGATGCAATCACCCCGGATTGCGATCCCACGCTTGTAAACCGTAGAACGATTGCGCAGCAGATAGTGCAGCCAATAATCCTGCTCGAAATCGATGGCGTGGTCTTTCGGCGTCTCACCCCTCAGCTTTACTCGCGGATCGACGAGGCCATATGCCATATCGGTCAGGACGTTCACGACGACGATGAGGAGGGTGTAGATCACCAGTATCCCTTGCAGCATCGGGTAGTCGCGCTGGCTAAGCGCGCCGACGATCAGCTTGCCGAGCCCGGGGCGATTAAGACGATTTCGGTCAGGACCGAGTTGCCAATCAGGATGCCGAAGAACAGGCCAACTACAGTGATGATCGGAATCAGCGCAGCGCGTGGCGCCACACCACGGCCTGCCACGGCACGCCCTTCGCCCGCGCCGTCCTGACATAGTCCTCCATCAATACATCGAGCATAGCGGAACAGGTAACGCGCGTAATCGCCGGCAGCGTTAGCGATTGAAACCAGGCTCCAAGACTACCGGTCCGGGCGCTGATTACCGGGAACCACGAGAGTTGGATCGAGAAGGCCAGCAGCAGGATAATTCCCGATGATGGTTCACGATCCACTTAAGCCATTAATTACTTTACATTTTTTTCTACCACAAGGTGCCAGCACCGTCTTATGTGCCGTCAGAAAACTCCGCTGTTGAAAGTGCATGGTTATTTTCATTTTGCACAACATCCACGTTTTCAAATCTATCGGCATCAATCAGTTCAAAGCGAGCAATCTCGCGGGGACCAACCAAGGTGCGCATCTACGCGCCCGCGCTCGCGCCGTCACTCCCACCTGTGCTGCTACGACGTCGACTACACCTATACGCGATAGGTCCGTTAATTCTTCCGTTGCACAACTGCGCCAACAAAGGCGGGCATCCGGCCCAATGCCTCCCGACCCGCCGGAGTATCGAGATTGAATTGATATTCATGCGGAAGCGGCGGGCTGTAGCCGGCCGGGAGGCCTGGTCGGGCTTTGGGGTCATTACGCAAATTAGCTAG